>ENA-UONV01000052-UONV01000052.1-human-gut-metagenome-genome-assembly--contig:-CS4-NODE-52-length-159287-cov-15.873512_pt1 | contig 159287 bp, 142 predicted proteins | sample MGYA00242461_ERZ724008 | MGnify/ENA metagenome assembly ERZ724008 | reverse complement strand
CGGCTCAAGCCGCGGGCGCGCAACAATTATATTTTAAATTTATCTCAAAACTATGTTGAGGTTGTGCGAAAGGTTGCCTAAAATCTTCTTTACGTAACCGTCGCACTTTTCGGGCGTTATCGCCTCGTCGGCGGGTGTGAACGTAACCGTGAAAGCCATGCTCTTTTTGCCCTCGCCTATCTGTGCGCCGACATAAATATCAAAGAGTTTTACGTCGGTAACATACTTGCATGCGGCATAAATCTGCTTTTCGATCTGACCGCACGTAACGTCCATATCGGCTACGAGTGCGAGGTCGCGCGAAACTTCGGGGAACTTGGGCAAAGGTTTGTACCTGAAAGGATTTGCGCAAGCCATAACCGCCGAATAATCGAGCTCGGCAATGAACACTTTTCTTTCGAGCGCGAGTTCGTCGGAAATTGCAGGGTCAAGTCTTCCCGCATAACCTATAACCTTTTCACCGCACAGAATTTCTGCGCAAATTCCGGGGTGGAGGAAGGGCTTTGTCGCGGGAACAAATTCAAACTTTGCGTTAATGCTCTCGGCAACGCTTTCTATAGTACCTTTCAGGTCGTAGAAAGTGCAGTTGCCGAACATGCCTATGCACAGCCTCTTTTGTTCTTCGGGGAAGTTTTTAAGGGGCAGACTTTCTGGAATATATACGTTAGCTATTTCAAACAGCTTTCCATCGAGATTTCCGCGCCTCAAATTGCGTACCGCCGCGGACAGCATGGAAGGTGCGAGCGTGGTGCGCATAACCGAGAGGTCCTCGCCTATGGGGTTCTTTATCTTAATGAACTTTCTTTCGGGCGCGTCCTGGGGGAAGCGAAGCGTGTCGAGGTCTTTTTCAGAATAGAACGAGTAAGTAGAAATTTCGTAAAGTCCCTGATCTACAAGTACGCGCTTCAACGCATTTTCTGCTTTCTGCTCGTCGTTGTATCCGCCGTTTGTAACAGATGCAGAGGGCATAAACGTTCCCTCAATGTGTTCGTAGCCGTACATTCTTATAACTTCTTCGGCTATGTCGGGATAACCGTCCACGTCCTCGCGGTAGGGAGGAACTTCAAGCGTCATTTCGTCGCCCTTTACGCAAACGTCGAAGCCGAGCCTTTTGAGAATGTCGCACATAACCTCCGCGGGGACGGTAATGCCGAGGAGCGCGTTGATTTTGCCCACGCTGACGACCATTTGCTTTGCGCCGTCGTGCGAAAAATCCGTTTTAACGTCCGTGCGAACGTCGGTTATAGTGCCGCAGCCGAGCGTCTGAATGAGGTTTAAAGCTCTGTCCATCGCCCTTTCGGTGGTGTATTCGCATACGCCCTTTTCAAACATGGCGGAGGAATCGGAATGCTGGCCGAGCGAGCGCGAAGTCTTTCTTATGCTGTCGCGGGCAAATTTTGCCGCTTCAAATAAAAGCTCTTTGGTGTCGTTTTCGATTTCGCTGTTCAATCCGCCCATAATTCCCGCAAGAGCTGCGGGCTTGTCGCCGTCGCAAATAACGAGGTTTTCGCTGTTGAGCTTGAATTTTTTGTCGTCGAGAGTGGTTATTTCCTCGCCGTCCTTTGCGCGGCGGACGACAATCTCTCTTCCGCTCAGAGCGTCGAGATTGAATGCGTGCATGGGCTGTCCCATTTCGAGAAGAACGAAGTTGGTGATGTCCACGACGTTATTTATTGAGCGCAGTCCGCAGAGCGAAAGTCTCTTCCTCATCCAGAGGGGAGAGGGAGCTATTTTAATATCCTTGACGTAGTGCGCGATGTATCTGGGGCAGATATCGGGCGCGAGCACGCTCACTTTTACGGGTTCGCCCGTGCATGCTGCCCTATACATATAGTCGGGTTCTTTGAGCGGTTTGCCGAGAACGGCTGCCACTTCGCGTGCGATGCCAAAAATGCTCTGGCAGTCGGGGCGGTTTGCGGTAACTGCGATGTCGAAGATGTAATCGTCCAGACCGAGCAGGGGTTTTACGTCCTCGCCGTTCTTCCATTCATCGGGAAGAATTAAAAGTCCGTTGTAGTCGCCGCCGTCGAACATATCGCCGTTGACGCCTATTTCCACGCCCGAGCAGAGCATGCCGAACGACTCTATGCCGCGCAGCTTGCCTTTTTTGATCGTCATTACGCCGCTTATGGTAACGTGGTCTTTTTCGGTCGCATATACAGTTGCGCCGACGAGGGCTACGGGCGCTTTTATGCCCTTTTCAACGTTGTCTGCGCCGCAGCAGATCTGAAAAATTCCGTGTTCGCCGCAATCGACGCTGCAGACGTGCAGATGAGTGCCTTCTACGGGTTCGCAGCTTAAAACTTCGCCTACGACCACGCCTGAAATATCTTTGCCTATCTGAATGAGTTCTTCCACCTCGAAACCGCAACCGAACAGTTTTTTCTGCAGTTCTTCGGCAGATACGTCTATATCAACATAATCTCTGAGCCAACTTAAAGGTGCTTTCATTTTAATCTCCTCAATCTTTGAACTGCTTTAAAAATCTCGTGTCGCTTTCGAAAAGCAGCTTCATGTTGTTAATGCCGTACTTGAGCATGGCAATTCTCTCTATGCCCATGCCGAAAGCAAAGCCCGTGTAAACGTCGGGGTCAATGTCGCAGCCTTCGAGCACGTGCCTGTTTACCATGCCAGCGCCGAGTACTTCTATCCAGCCCGTGCCTTTGCAGAGGCGGCAGCCCTTGCCGCCGCATTCAAAGCAGCTAACGTCAACTTCAACCGAAGGTTCGGTGAAGGGGAAGTAGGAAGGGCGGAGGCGGGTTTTAACGTTTTCGCCGAAAGTTTTTTTGGCGAAAACGTCGAGCATGCCTTTAAGGTCGCATAAAGTAATGCCCTTGTCCACAACTAGACCTTCCATCTGCGAGAACATGGGCGAGTGCGTCGCGTCGTCGTCGCTGCGGTAAACTTTGCCGGGCGAAAGGATTTTGATGGGAGGTTTCTTGTTTTCCATAACCCTTATCTGTCCCGCCGAAGTCTGGGTGCGCAGAAGCAGTTCGTCGGTTATATAAAAGGTATCCTGCATATCCCTTGCGGGGTGGTCCTTGGGCGTGTTGAGCGCCGTGAAATTGTAATAATCGTTTTCGATTTCCGGACCTTCAAAAATTTCAAATCCCATGCCCGAGAAAGTTTCGATAAGTTCCTTTCTTACCAGAGTGTTGGGATGGAACGCGCCCGTTTCGTGCTTTACGCCGGGCATGGTTACGTCTATTTTTTCAGCCTTGTAAAGTTCGTCGAGTTCGTTCTTTTTTACGTTGGCTTCAATTTCGTCGAAGCGTGCGTTTGCCCAGTCGCGGAGGGCGTTAATAATTTTGCCTACCTCGGGGCGCTGTTCGGGGGGAACTTCGCGCATGTTCTTCATAAGCTCGGAAATTTCGCCGTGCTTGCCAAGAAACGCCATTTTTATTTCTGTAAGCGTCTTGCTTGACTTGATGTCGGCGACGGTTTTGTCGATTTTTTCTTTGAGCTGGTCAATTTTGTCCTGTATCATGTCATCCTCTCTTTTATATAAAAATAGCCCCGTGTCCTGCGACACGGGGAGAAAGTTTTTCCTTTTCTCGGTACCACCCGATTTCACGGCGAATAGCCGTCTCAATTTTCCTTTTTACGCAAGGGAGCGGGGCGCATTACACTCAAAAAGATTTCATGCGTCCGACTCGCGGGTGAATACCGTGCGCAACGCCTCGGGCGGTCTTTCAGCCGCTGAACTGCCCTCTCTGATAGCCGTTTTTCGCTCACGTCTGTCCCGGTCAAAGCCGTTATTGCAATTATACATTCAATTTTTATCTGTGTCAACCAAAAATCAGTCGTAAATGGAAGCACCGTAGCAGTCGAACGCGACTACGGCGGGGAAATCTACGACTTCGAGTCTGTAAACCGCCTCTGAAAGCAGGTCGGGGAAGGCTATGCACTCGCTTTTTTTAATGCAGTCGGCATACAGCGCGCCCGCGCCGCCTATAGCCGCAAAGTAAACGCGCGTGTTGCGCTTTATCGCCTGACGCACCTCGCTGCTCATTTCGCCCTTGCCTATCATTCCGCCCAGACCGCTGTCGAGAAGGTCGGGTGCATACACGTCCATTCTCGAAGAAGTGGTGGGACCGCAGCTTCCGCTCGCCATGCCGGGCTTCGCGGGGCAGGGACCTGCATAGTAGATGTATGCGTCCTTAATGTCGAAGGGCAGCTTTTCGCCCCTTTGAGTAATTTCTTTCATGCGCTTGTGCGCGCAGTCGCGAGCAGTTAAAATTACGCCCGTAAGCAGCACGCTGTCGCCCGCTTTAAGTGCTTTTACGTCCTTTTCGGACAGAGGGAGAGTAAGTTTTTTCATTACAACACCTCCTTGCGGCAGCGTATGCAGTGGCATTGAATATTAATAGCTACCGGCAGACCTGCAATGTGAGTGGGCGCCCATTCGCAGCTCACGCCGAGCGTCGTCGTATCGCCGTGGAAACCCTGGCAACCGATGCCGAGCGCGTTTATCCTTTCGGTAGCGCGGCGCTCGATGTCTGCAATGTCGGGGCGGGCGTTGTGCGTGCCGGGATCGCGGGCGATTGCCGTTTTTGCGAGGAAAGTGCAAGTGTCGAAACTTCCGCCAATTCCTACGCCCACGTAAACGGGAGGGCAGGGACGGGAGCCCGCTTCCTTTACGGTAGTTACGATAGCGTCGATTATTCCCTCAACGCCCTGAGCGGGCTTGAGCATGAAAACCCTGCTCATGTTTTCGCTGCCGAAACCCTTTGGCATGTATGTAATGTTGATTTTGTCGCCTTCGACAATGCGCGTATGTATGACTGCGGGCGTGTTGTCGCCCGTGTTTACTCTCGTTATGGGGTCGCACACCGATTTGCGGAAATAACCGTCCCGGTATGCGCGCCTGACGCCGTCGTTTACGGCGGTTTCGAGCCACTTGCCCTCGAGCTTTACGTCCTGACCTATCTCTAAAATGACGACCGCCATGCCCGTATCCTGGCAGACGGGCATTTTTCTGCTCTCGGCAACCTTATAATTTTCTATAAGGGTGTCAAGGGCAAATTTTGCGGCAGGTCTGGTTTCGCTTTCGCTCGCCGCGGAAAGCGCTTTTTTGCAACTGTCCGTCAGCGAAACGCCCGCTTCGAGAGCCATGTTATAAATCTTTTCTTCAATCTCTTTCGTATCGACCGTTCTCATAAGTAAAATTTTATTACTTTTTAATTCAAAAGTAAAACATTTAATTTACTAAATATTAAAAATGCTGTATAATTGTCGCATGAATTTGAAGCTCGGTGATAATCTGAACGCAAGCAAGGCGGGCATGACTTTTTCGGTAACGGTAGCGTTTTACGTCGTCGTCAGCCTGATAATATCCTTAATAATTTCCGCCTCGGGAGCGATTGGGGACGGCGTGCTTTACGTCAACTATCTCTGCTCGCCGATAGCCATAGTCTGTGCCTCGGCATTTTGTCTTTATCAGGGCAAAATGAGCATTAAGCAGGTTGCGCCCGTAAAGTGCGGAGCAAAATATTACCTCATCGCCATTTTGCTCATTTTCGGTCTCCTTTTTTCTTTGAGCTATCTCAACGGCGCGCTTATTTCCCTTCTCGAGCTGTGCGGCTATACACCGCGCGAAAGTTCGCTTCCCTCGCTCGAAGGCTGGGGACTTTTCGGCGCAATCGTCGTCATTGCGGTCATTCCCGCGCTTGCAGAGGAGTTCGTTTTCCGCGGCATAGCTTTTTACAACGCGCAGTCGGGAGCAGGAACGGTAAGGGCGGTGCTTCTGACGGGATTTATCTTCGCGCTCTATCACGGTTCTGTGGAGCAGACTATATACCAGTTCATATGCGGTTGCCTTTTCGCGCTCTTAACCGCCCGTTCGGGTTCTGTAATACCCGCCGTAATCGTGCATTTTCTCAACAACGCCGTAATTTTAGCGCTCACGGCATTCAACCTCACTACGGACGCGGGCGGACTTAATATCGCGCTCTGGGCAGAAATTCTGATAATAGTTTTATCCGCTTTCTGCCTCGTCGGGGCGGTGGTATGGCTCTTGCTCGACAAAAAGCCGCTCGTCCGCACCGAAAAGGAGCAGACAAAGGAGCAGGTAAAGGGCTTTTTCGTCTGGGGCTTTGCGGGAATTTTCGTCATGGCGCTCATCTGGATACTGGGACTTTTCGGCTTATGATTAAGGTTAATATTGTCTGCGTAGGCAAAATAAAGGAAGAATTTTACCGTCAGGCGATTGCCGAATACGCAAAGAGGCTTTCGCGCTTCTGCAAGTTTACCGTTAAGGAACTTGCCGAAGGCAAAAATCTTTCTGAAGAGGGCAAAGCAATTCTCTCGTCTGCGACGGGTTATAAAATAGCTCTCTGCATAGAGGGCAAAAAACTTTCCAGCACAGAACTTGCAAATACCGTGCGCGGTCTGTGCGACAGGGGGCAGGAAATTACGTTTATAATCGGTTCTTCCTGCGGTCTTTCGGACGAAGTCAAAAACGCAAGCGATTTTAAACTTTCTTTTTCAGACATGACTTTCCCCCATCAGCTTATGAGGGTGATACTCTGCGAACAGATTTACCGTTCGTTCATGATAAACGGCGGAGGGGAATACCACAAGTAAATTAAGAAATTGCCTTTGGCATATACCGGATAAATCCAGCCTCGGCAGACATATAACATAAAATTTTTCTTTTGCGCCTTTGCCGCGCCGCATATTACAGCCGCGCACATATCGTATGCCGCATTGCATATCGCATACTGACCGTATATCGCAGCCGCGCCGTATATCGCCGTTAGCAAAATAATATAATATCGTGTGATATACGATAAAATTGCTCGTTTTTACGACGGATACAGAAAAAAGAAGTGCATAATCGGCTATTCGGGCGAAGGCAGGGCGATATTTGCCTTTCACGTCGGCAGTCCGTTCGGCAGACAGTTCATATCCGTCTACGCCATTCACGGCAGGGAATGGATAACCGCGCATCTTGCAATAAAGCACATAAAAAAGGGCGTGCAGTGCGGCGGCTGGATAATACCGCTTTCAAATCCCGACGGCGCCGTCATAAGCCAGAGCCGTCAACCGCTGTGGAAAGCCAATGCCCGCGGCGTGGATTTAAACGTCAATTTCGACGCGAACTGGGGAAGCGGAGCAAAAAACGTCAGGGAGCGCGGAGGAGAAAACTGTATAGGCGATAAGCCTTTTTCTGAGAGCGAGAGTGCGGCGCTCGCCGCGTTTACGCGCAAAGTTTCGCCCTTTGTAACCTTTTCATTTCATACCAAGGGCGGAGAAATTTATTGGGAATTTGACGGCAAGGGCGATAAAGAGGGAGCGGAAATTCTCTCTCGGGCTACGGGTTATCCCGCAGTAAAAATAAGAGGAAGCGCTGGCGGATACAAGGACTGGTGCATACAAAAGCTGGGCATACCGTCCTATACGATAGAGTGCGGCGCAGACAGACTTAAACACCCCATAAAGAGGTTGTACCATTTAAGAAGCTGTTTTTGCGCGCTGAAATATTTTTTTGAACGATATGAAAAATAAGTTTATGGTAAGCGCGCTCAAGTGCGCGCAGAAAGCATTTGAAGAGGGAGAAGTGCCTATAGGCGCAGTCGTCGTGCTCGACGGCAAGGTCATTTCCCGAGGACACAACAGGCGCACGGGCAGACAGATTGCCACGGCGCACGCGGAAGTCGAGGCGATAGAAAAGGCGTGCAAAAAACTTAAAAGCTGGCGCATTCCCGAATGCGAGCTGTACGTAACGCTCGAACCCTGCCCCATGTGCATGGGCGCGGCGCTCAACGCGCGCATAAAAAAGATTTATTTCGGCGCGTACGAAGATAAGGGGCGTTCTCTTACGAAAGAGATTGCCGAAGCCAATCTTTTGAACCATAAAATAGAGGTTGAGGGCGGAATTATGCAGGAAGAGTGCAAAAAAATCCTTTCCGACTTTTTTTCGTCCATGAGAGAGCGGGAGAAACGCAAAAAGGAAAATTAAAAACATTTTAAATATAAATGTAATTTTCCTCATTTAGTGTTGACTTTGCCCGTCATAAATTATAAAATAATCTTGCAAGGAAAAAACCGTTATCGCGGAGGCGGAAAAGCCGACGCGAAAAAAAGGCGAAAAGCCGATATAACGAAAGCAGAAATCGGAGGCAATAAAACTTCAATGATAAATCACGGCAGCGAAATCAAAATTTTTTCCGGTAACTCAAACAGACCGTTGGCGGAGGCGATTGCGTCCAAGCTCAACACCACGCTCGGAGAGATGGAACTCACCCACTTTTCCGACGGCGAAATTTACGTGCGCTACGACGAATCCATCCGCGGCAAGGACGTCTTCCTCGTTCAGTCTACGTCTGCGCCGGTAAACACCAACCTGATGGAACTGCTCATCATGATCGATGCGGCAAAGAGAGCGTCTGCAGGCAGAATTACCGCAGTTATTCCATATTTCGGTTATGCCCGTCAGGACAGAAAGGCTCGCTCGCGCGAACCCATAACCGCAAAACTCGTTGCAAACCTTCTCACTTCGGCAGGCGCGGACAGAGTGCTCACTATGGACTTGCATTGCCTTCAGATACAGGGCTTTTTCGATATTCCCCTCGATAATCTCGTAGGCGGTCCCACACTCTACAACTATTTCAAACCCAAGACGGACGAAAATTTCGTCGTCGTATCGCCTGACATCGGTTCGGTTGCCAGGGCAAGAAAGGTTGCCGCTCGCATGGATGTAAAGATGGCAATCATAGATAAGCGCCGTCCCAAGGCTAACGTCATGGAAGTTATGAATATCATCGGCGACGTCGAAGGCAAAAATTGCCTCATGGTCGACGACATGATAGACACCGCAGGCACCATTGTTCAGGGCGCCAAGGCTCTCAAAGAGGCAGGAGCGAAAGAAATTTACGCTTGCTGCTCGCACGGCGTTCTTTCCGGTCCCGCAATCGAAAGACTTGCGTCTTCGCCCATTTCCGAACTTGCCATTCTCGATACAATCAACATTCCCGAAGAAAAGAGACTTCCCATATTCAGAATGATTTCGACGGCAAACATCTTTGCTTCGGCAATCGAAAACGTTTACATGGACAAACCTATGTCCAAGATTTACGACTAAAATTCAACGCAGTACAAAAGCCACAGCGCGCCTGTGGCTTTGTTTTTGGAAAAATACCCTATGAAAATAATTGTGGGATTGGGCAATCCCGAAGAAAAATACGCAAAAACATTTCACAACATGGGCTATATGGCGGCAGGCGACGTCGCTTCCTCTTTGGGCGTCAAGTTCAAAAAGAAGGAGTGCGAAAGCGTTGTTGCCGAAGCCAACATCGGCGGCGAAAAGGTCATAATCGCCCGCCCCGTAACCTACATGAACAATTCGGGCAGGGCGGTAAAACAGCTTCTCGCAAAGTACAAAGCAACCTCTGCCGACCTCATCGTGATTTACGACGATTACGACATCCCCAAGGGACACGTCCGCATACGCCCTTCGGGCAGCGCAGGCACGCATAACGGCATGCGTTCTGTCATAGCCGAAACGGGAGTTAGCGACTTCGTCCGCATACGCATAGGCATCCGCGACCCCGAAGTCAGCATTCCCATAATAAATTATGTCCTCGCCGAGGTTCGTCCGCAGGATTACGAGCTTTTCATTTCCGCCTGCGGCAGAGCGGCGGACGCCGCGATAGCTCTCTGCAAGGGCGAAAGCGTAGAAAACGTAATGACCAGATACAACGGTTAATTTTATCAGCGTTCGTATATTTTACGGGCGCAAAGCATATTAAATGAAGGCAAATTTCTTTACCTACGAAAATTTAAAAGGCAGCTATCCCGCCATCGGAGCCGACATATCTCTCGGCGCGCCGACGGCGGTTTTCGGCGTGTCCGACAGTCAGAAATATCTCACCGCCGCGCTCACGCAGGGGAGAATGCTTTATATAACCGCCGACCCCGTTTCTGCCGATAAAGCGTATGAGGCGATAAGCGTGCTTTCGGGCAAAAAATGCGCCCGCCTTGTCGCTAAGGACGACGTTCTCATGTACAAGGACGCCGTGTCGAAAGATGCTCTTTTCCGCAGGGTAAAGGCTCTGCATGACATACAGAGCGGCGCGCAGTTCATAGTCTGCGACGTCGAAGCGGCGCTTCAGCTCCTGCCCGAAAAATTGCCTTTCATAGACATAAAAGTCGGCTGCGATTACGATTATCAGTCCATGCCGACCAAGCTCGTTTCTATGGGATACACCCGCGAATATACCGCAGAGAGCGCGGGAACGTTTGCCGTCCGCGGCGATATTTTGGATATTTTCCCCGTAGGTGCGGAAAATCCCGTCCGCATAGACTTTTTCGGCGATACCGTCGAAAGAATACGTCCTTATGACAGCGTGAGCGGCGACAGGCTCGAGGATATAAACGCCGTTACGCTTATTGCGGCGGCAGATTGTTTTATAGCGGAAGAGGACAGGGAAAAGGTTTTTTCTGCTCTCAAAAAGGGGCTTAAGGAATGTCCCGACCGCGAAGCGTCCGTACGCTCTCACGCCATAGCGGAAGAAATAGAGGAAAAAATTGCTTCGGGCGCGCCGTTCAGCGGAGCTTCTTTCGTCTTTCCGCTGTTGTCCTCCGCGAGGACTGTTTTCGACGTGATAGGCAAAGACGCGCTCATCGTTCTCGACGAATGCAAGATGATTTCTGACAGGCTTGCCGCGCTCGAAAGGGAGCATAAAGAAAGATACGAAGGTCTTAAAAAGGGAGGCGAAGTTTTTTCGTTCAGCCTCAACCAGTTCATAACCGAAGAAGAATTTAAAAGCTCAGTTTCGGCGTTCCGCAATCTCGCTTTGCAGACGTTCACTTCGTCCACGCAGTTTTTCCGACCTTTAAAGACTTACAACGTTCATTCGACGCCTACGCCGTCATACCTAAATTCCGTTTCCATGCTCATAGAGGATGTAAAAAACTGGCTGGCGAACGGCTATCGCATAATCATATTCACGGGCAACGCAAAAAGATACGAAAAACTTGCCGAAGCGCTGGGGGACGCGTATATCGGCAGCCGTCCCGTTCCCGACCTTCTTACCGCCGCAACGGGCGTGTGTTTAAGCAGCGAAGAACTCGCAAAGGGCTTCATACTGCACGAAGCCAAGCTCGCCGTCGTCGGCAGCGGAGATATATATACCAAGTCGGTAAGAAAACATATCCGCCGCCGCAGGGGGGAAATGTTCACTTCGCCCGAAATAGGCGATTATGCCGTACACGAAAAGCACGGCATAGGCAGAATTACGGGAACGAAAAAGATTGAAACGACCGACGGTATAAAGGAATATATCGCCATCGAATACAAGGGCGGCGACGTTTTGTATGTACCCGTCGAGCAGATGGATATACTGTCCAAATATACGGGCGAGGGCAACCCGACGCTTTCAAAGATAGGCGGAGCGGAATTTGAAAGGGTAAAAGAGCGCGTTCGTCAGTCGATTAAAAAACTTGCCTTTGACCTCAAGGAACTGTATGCCGAGCGCTCTCATAAGCACGGCTACCGCTTCCCCGAAAACGCCGTCATGATGGAGGAGTTCGAGGACGCCTTTGAATACGACGAAACGCCCGACCAGCTCGCCAGCATAGAAGAAATCAAAAAGGATATGTGTTCTGAAAAAGTCATGGACAGGCTGCTGTGCGGCGACGTCGGCTACGGCAAGACGGAAGTCGCGCTGCGCGCTATATATCTGTGCGTGCTCGGCGGAAAGCAGGCGGCGTTCATGTGTCCCAGCACTATACTTTCCGAGCAGCATTACCAGACGGCGCTCCGCCGTTTCGCCGATTTCGGCGTTACCGTCGAAAAACTCAACCGCTTCAAGTCGCCGGCAGAGCAGGCGAAGACGCTCGCAAGGCTTGCAAAGGGCGAAGTGGACGTTATCATAGGCACGCACAGACTGCTCTCCGACGATGTTAAATTTTACGACCTCGGTCTTCTCGTGCTCGACGAGGAACAGCGTTTCGGCGTCGAACACAAGGAAAAGATAAAACACATCAAAAACGACGTGGACTGCCTCACTATGACGGCTACGCCCATTCCGCGCACGCTTCACATGTCGCTTGCGGAAATAAGAGATATAAGCACCATAAACACGCCGCCCAAAAAGCGCCTTCCAGTGCAGACCTATGTTGTGGAGGAAACTCCCGCGCTCATACGCGACGCGATTTTGCGCGAAATTTCGCGCGGCGGTCAGGTTTTCGTGCTGTATAACAGGGTGGAAACAATATCTGCCTTTGCGGGAAAAATTGGCGAACTCGTGCCGGAGGCAAAGATTACCTATGCGCACGGCAGAATGGATAAAAACACTCTCGAAGGCAACGTTTTTGCCTTCTATCGCGGCGAAAAGAATGTGCTTGTAACCACGACGATAATCGAAAACGGCATAGATCTGCCCAACGCAAACACTATAATCGTCATCGACGCCGACAGACTGGGCATATCGCAACTTTACCAGCTGAGAGGAAGAGTGGGCAGAGGTTCGCGTCTCGCTCAGGCTTACTTTACTTTCCGCGCGGACAAAGTCATGACGTCGGACGCTGCGGAAAGGCTCAAAGCGATAATGCAGTTCACCGAACTCGGTTCGGGCTTCAAGATAGCCATGCGCGACCTCGAAATAAGGGGCGCGGGCAACGTTCTGGGCGCCGAACAGCACGGGCATATGGACAAAGTCGGCTACGAGCTGTATTCCAAGCTGCTCAAGGAAGAACTCACGGGCGAAAACCAGTTCTCCGCCGAGCTGGACATCAAGGCTACGGCGTACATTCCCGAAGCATATATCGAAAGCAGCGCGGGCAGACTGGACGCATACAAGCAGATTGCCGAAATTCGTTCGGTTTCGGATTACAAGAGGGTATGTTCCTCTATAGAGGAAAACTACGGTCAGATGCCAGACGAAGTGCTTAACCTGCTCATAATCGCGGTATTGAAGGCGTTCGCTTCGCGCTTCAACGTAAAGAAGATAAGCGTGGACAGTCAGGAAGGCTGCATAGAACTTCCGTCCGTCAATTCTCTGCGAGATGTGCGTCTTACTTCGGCTCTCGATAAATATAAAGGCAAAGTTACCATTTCTATGGCAAAAGCGCCTTCGCTCATATTCAAACCGTCGACCACGGCGGCAAAAACAATGCTTGCAATGACTAATTTTTTAAAATTTGCGGCAAGTTTCACGCAAAATTAATAAAATTTGTTTGCTATAATACTTGAAATATCGTATAATTGTAACGTGTTGTAAAAATGTCGCGGCAAAGCGACGTTGCCTAATCGGAGATAATTCAGATGAAAAGTAAAAAACTTGTCTGCGGCGCAATGGCGGCTGCAATAACTTTATCGGTAGCTTTTTCGGGCTGCGCGCTCGTATCCACGCTCAACGATGAAGATATGCGCCAGACCATCGCAACCGTCGATATTACAGGAAGCGAAAATATAGAAAAGGAAGGACTCGGCGATTTTGTTTCGGCAATAAAGCCCGCAAACATCATAAAGCGCGATCTCATTGCGTCCTTCGTCAACATCGGTTCGACATATATTCAGTCGGGTTATTCTTATGCCGACGTGTTCAATATGCTCGTAGATTCGCTTACAACCAACGAAGTCGTTTCGCAGTATTCAACTCTCGCTCTGCTCAAGGAAAAGAGCGCGGAAGATCCCGACATACTTCAGACTTTCAACGCTTTTGAAACGGATGTCGAAAGGTACGAATTCCTTCTTAAGGGAGAAACCAGCGAAGTAGACGGCGTTGAAAGCGACAGAGTGCTTCTCGCAAAATACGATCTCTATTACAGCATCAACAGCTCCATCGATTCTCTCGAACAGTCTATAATCGACGGCGAGGATGAGGAAACCGGCACAGCTTCCCGCACAACGCCTTCGAATGCCGATACCGAAAGAGAAAATTATCTTCCTCTCGAAAACGGCAAGCTCAATTACGGCATTTATACCGGTTACGAAGGCTATCTCATAGACGACAGCGGCGCATACAAGGACGACGAAATCGAAGGTTCTACGCGCGAAACCCGCAAGCGTGCTTACGCTTCGTTTATAGCAAATCTCAAAAACAACTATCTTATTTTAGACAGCGACGACACCTCGGACGTGCTTTCCGTTTCGTATATTCAGGACGAATACCTCACGAGGCTTCAGCAGCAGGTCATAGACGAGTATCTCGAGCGTTATTCGCTCACGCAGGAAGCTCTCATCGACGAAAAGAATTCAGACAATGAGTATGTGTTCCTTAAGGACAGATACGAAAGCGACCTCGCCGCACAGGAAATTTCAAATAAAACGTCTTCGTTCGATACGACTATGGGCAATCTATCCGATACGTCGTTCATTTTATACGCACCAGCAACCGAAGGCACGGAGGGCGGCACTTACGGTTATGTGTACAACATACTTCTGCCTTTCAGCGCGGCGCAGTCTATTTATATCGACAGCGAGGATACTTCTGCCGAGTACTACTTCATGAGAAAGGATCTTCTTGCCGACATAACGACTACCGACCAGCGTTCTGCATGGTTCAACGGCGTAACAGATTATTCCTTCAATGCGTACGAAACGTCCATTGAATATTACGGCAAGGACAGCGGCAGAAATTATCTTTTCTTCGAAAATAATCTTCTTCATTCGGACAGATACGAAGAACTCGATAAATATACGGGTCTTTATTCCTATAACGGTTCCGTAAGGGAGAATGCGGACGGTTCTTATACGCTTATTCCCAACAAACTTAAAATAGACGACATGCTCGACGAGTTCACCGCATATATTAATTTTGTCCTCGGCGACGGCACGGCAAGCTACTCCGCAAATGATTATTACAACGTAACCTCGCCCGACGATTACTATACCGAAGACACCCGCGACAGCGAGGACGAGGCGGACAAAGAGATTGACTATGCGCGTTTCATCTATGCTAAAGGCAAGGTTAATCTTTCGGATACTACAATAAGTTCGCTCTTCAAAAAGGACAGCGACCAGTATAAGGCGCTCTCCGCTGTAAACGAACTTCAGTACGCGTACACGACCGATACGGGCGTTCTTTCCGAATATATCGGCTACAGCGTATCGGCATACGATACGAGCTATATCAAGGAATTTGAATATGCGGCAAAGCAAGCCATTGCTGAAGGCGCAGGCACATATTATGTGTGCGCGGGCGACTATGGCTGGCACTTAATCTATGTAACCGCAACCTTCGATATTAAGGGCGGAGCGGTAATGGGAGAGCAGGTTGACTGGACAGAGGCATCCGTCAAGGCGGAGGGCACATTCCAGAACCTTTATTATAATTGGATAAAGGATACCGTCCTTTCCAATATAACCACAAACCGTCGCACTCTCATAATAGATGCGTTCGGCGGCTCGACGGTAACGCTCTACGAAGATGCTTACAAGGATCTTCTTGAACTCGACGCATAAATAAAACGGGAGAATTTCTATGGAAATCTGGCAAGCGATAGTGCTGGGGCTTACCCAGGGACTTACCGAATTCCTGCCTGTATCCTCAAGCGGACACCTTCTGTTTCTGCAGCGCATATTGGGAGTAAATCTCGGCGATGCGGAAATGTTTTTCAACATAATACTTCACGTCGGAACGCTCGTTGCGGTGTGCTTTGTATTCCGCAGAGATATAATAGACCTGTTCAAAAAGCCCTTTAAAACGCTTTTGTATCTCGTACTTGCCACAATTCCTGCGGGAATAGCGGGATTGTTACTCGACGACTATATCGAAGAGAATGTCAACGGAAGCCGGTATGTAGGCATTTTGCTTGCAGTATTCTTTACGATAACCGCGGTTTTGCTGTTTGTTACCGAAATTTATGCAAAACGCAGAAAGCGCACATATCCTTTAAGCCTCCGCACAACTCTTCCCATGGGTTTTGCTCAAGTCGTGGCTTTGCTTCCCGGTATTTCCAGAAGCGGTTCAACCATATGCGTGGGAACGTTTATGGGCGGAACGGCGGAAGATACGTCTAAATTTTCTTTCCTCATGAGCATACCCGTCATACTCGGCAGCTTCGCCGTATCGCTCGTAAAGGGTGCGGCGGACGGTTCGCTCTCGGCTTCGTTCACGGCTGCAGGCTCGCAGATAGGGTGGTGCATAGCTCTCGGCTTCATCGTTTCCGCGCTGTCGGGACTGTTTGCAATAAAGGTTATGCTCGGTGCAATCAAAAAAGCAAATTACAAGTGGTTCAGTCTGTATCTTATACTGCTTGCGATAACCTGCATAGTGCTTTATTGCTGTAACTTGTTTTAATAAAAAACTGTCAAAAACGGCGGAAAAATCCGCCGTTTTTTGTTATAATACACCAATATATAAGCGGCGGCATTTAAGTGCCGCCGCTTTTTCATTATTTGTTTCTTTTAGGGTTATTCGTTTGTCCGAGAAGGAAGTCTATGCTTACGCCGTAAAAATCAGCAAGTTTGATAAGTATTTCAGTAGGTATGTCGTTTTCGCCGGTCTCATATTTAGAATATCCCGTCTGAGACATTCCCAGTATTGTAGCAACCTGTGTCTGGTTGAGGTCTCTGTCCTCGCGCAGGTCACGTATTTTAGTATATATCATCGCATAAACCTCGTAAGCTAAAATGAATTATATCACCACATAAACTTTGCCCTTGACATTTAATCTGTTTCAGGTTAAAATGTAATCAAAGTCGGGTTTAGCCTAAACCCGAAACGGCTGTGATTTCAATATGCTGAATATTGACATAATTCCGCGTTTTAAAAATTTGCTTTACAATGATAATTGAGTTATAGTACAATAATTGCAGGTGCATTTTTATTGCATTCAGTTAAGGCATAACTATATGGAGATTTATGGAACAAACTGAAATTTTAAGAGTTGAACATCTCAAAAAGACATTCAGACTTTCTTTAAAACAGCAGAAACTCGAAAAGGGCGTCAAGTTTAAAACGGCTGTAAACGACATATCGTTCACGGCGTACAAGGGCGAAATTTTCGGTCTTTTGGGACCTAACGGGGCTGGCAAGACGACGACGCTCAGAATGCTCGCCACGCTCATAAAGCCTGACGAGGGCGACGCCTTTATCGACGGGAAGAGCATTATACGCGAACCTTATTCCGTGCGAGGAAAGATAGGTTTTCTCACGAGCGAATTGAAGCTCGAAGATTTCTTCACGCCCGATTACCTTTTTGATTTCTTTTCTGAGCTTTATCGCATACCAAAGGAAGTGCGCGAAGAGCGCAAAGCCCGCCTTTTTGCCCGCTTCGGCATAGATAAATTCGCCCAGGTAAAGATGGCAAATCTCTCCACGGGCATGAAGCAGAAAGTTTCGCTCGTCGTTTCGGTCGTGCATGAACCCGAGTTTATAATCTTCGACGAGCCGACGAACGGTCTTGACGTAATCACGGCAAAGACGGTTACCGATTACCTCTGCGAACTGCGCGATGAGGGCAAGACCGTCATTTTGTCCACGCACATATTTTCCCTCGCAGAAAAGCTGTGCGACAGAGTGGGCGTAATAATAGACGGAAAGCTGGTCGCTCTCGATACGCTTTCCGCACTTACCGACGGAATTAGTCTCGAGGACAGATTTTTCGAGTTGTATTCTGCGGCAGCGGGAGGGCAGCAATGAGTACCGTTCTTACCATAATCAAAAAAGAATTCCGCCGTTTTTTCGGCGACGCGCGACTTTTTTTAATGACAATTCTGTTGCCGGGCTTTCTCATATACGCCGTGTATTCGGTGATAGGAAGCGTAACCTCGTCCATAGTTTCGTCGGGCGTTCAGACGCCGCAGATATGCGTTGTCAATATGCCTGCTTCCATGCAGCAGGCAATCGCGTCCCCTGCGTTCGTGCTTGTGGACGGTATTGACGACGAACAGACGGCAAAGGACATGGTTGCGGAGGGCAATCTCGATTTATACGTCGTGTTCCCTGCCGACTTCGACGAAAAAGTTATGGGCAGCGACCATACAGTCGTTCCCAACGTCAGCATATTTTACAATTCTTCCGAAACGCAGTCGCTCGCGGCATACGAAGCAATCGTCGGTCTGCTCAACGCGTACGAAGAGAGCCTTTCAAATCTCTTCGACGTAAACGGAGGGACGGACGAAGTTTACGACCTCGCCGACAGCACTTCGGTAGCGCTGCAGGTGGTATCTTCCATAGTGCCTATGGTGCTGATTATGCTCATGTTCTCGGGCTGCGTGTCCGTTGTTCTGGAGAGCATAGCGGGGGAAAAGGAGCGCGGTACGATAGCAACTCTGCTCGTAACGCCCGTAAAGAGAGCGCACCTCGCGGCGGGCAAAATCATATCGCTTTCGGTTATATCCATGCTGAGCGGCATATCCAGCTTTATAGGTCTCATGCTTTCGCTTCCCAATCTTTTGAGCGGAGTATCGGGGCTTACGATATCTCTCTACGCATTTACCGATTACCTTCTCATTTTCCTCGTCGTAATATCTACCGTGCTCGTGCTCGTTTCGCTGCTCGCGGTAATTTCGGCATATTCCAGAACGGTAAAAGAGGCAAACTCGCTCATTGTGCCTGTAATGGTTCTCGTCATGGTGTGCGCGCTCGTTTCCATGTTCGTTCCGTCGGCGTCTGTCGGGCTGTATTTTGTTCCCGTTCTCAACAGCTCGTTGTGCATTTCAACCGTGCTTTCGGGAACGATGTCCGCTCTCGCGTTCGGTATAACCGTAGCGATAAATATAGTAGCCGCGGCGCTGCTTGCGGTATTGCTTGCCGTAATGTTCAATTCGGAAAAAATTATGTTCAACAGATAAGCATAATGAATATATTCGGTGCATTAACCCTTAAATTAAAATATATGCGGCGCGTTAAATTAACGCGCCGCATTTAAATTGTTTTATGGAAAATAGCAGGGTGTAAGGCGGAGTTGTTCTGCTCGCACACCGTAAAAAACGTAAAAGCGGCAGACGAATAATTCCGTCTGCCGCATAATTTTCAAAAAAACTGCGCATCCCCTTTTGTCGACCAAAGCCGAAGCGTAAACCGTATAGGTGGCTACTGCAAAGCAACCTTATGGCACACCGACTAAACTGTTTAGTGCTGCTATATCCCTATCCTGACACGGTTCGCAGCTGTCGGTTGCATAAGACCTTGTTATCAACACTCCTTGTACGGCGCAGCCTTCCACTCGGGAAGCCGAGAGGGGAAATTCGGTCCTGCTGTAGCGGATTGCAGGTACAGGGCACCGCTGACTCCCCACTTAGCGCAGCAAAAAGATTATAGCAAAAGGAGCAATATTTTGCAAGTAAATTTTACTGCGTTTGCAAATAACTTGACAAACAAAGCACCATAACATAAAATGATATTGTTTTTTAAAGGAGAAATTTATGTCTAAAAATTGCAACCACGATTGTTCCTCCTGCGGAGAGAACTGTTCGTCGCGCGATCCTAAAAGTTTTCTTAAAAAGCCTCACGCGATGAGCGACATAAAGAGGGTAATAGCCGTTGTATCTGGTAAGGGCGGCGTCGGCAAATCGATGACCAGCGCCATGCTCGCTTCGGCTTCGCAGAACAAAGGTTACGTTACGGCGCTTATGGACGCAGATATAACCGGACCTTCCATTCCCAAGATGTTCGGCATACACTCACGCGCAATGGGCAGCGAAGCGGGAATTCTTCCCGTTTTGTCAAAAGACGGTATACAGGTCATGTCCATGAATGTACTGCTCGAAAAGGAAGATGAGCCCGTAGTATGGCGCGGTTCGCTCATATCCGGTACGGTGCTTCAGTTCTGGACGGACGTTATCTGGCAGGGCGTAGACTATATGTTTATCGACATGCCGCCCGGAACGGGGGACGTGCCTCTGACCATATTCCAGAGCATTCCTCTCGACGGTATAATAATAGTAACCACGCCTCAGGATCTCGTCGGAATGATAGTCAAAAAGGCTGTCAACATGGCGGCTATGATGAACGTACCCATACTCGGCATAGTCGAAAACATGAGTTATATCGAATGCCCCGACTGCGGCAGAAAAATTTCCGTGTTCGGCGATAGCAAGGTAGACGCAATCGCGCTCGAAAATGGTATTTCTAACGTCGCAAAAGTGCCTATCGACCGCTCGCTTACGACGGCAGCCGACGAAGGCAAGTTGGAAGAAATTAAAAACAATTATCTTTCTTCGTTCTTCGATAAAATCGATGAACAGCTCAAATCTGTCAAAAAGTAAAAAAATCCCCCGTGTAGACGGGGGATTTTTTATTTTAAGGGCTGTCTTCGCCGAAAGGCGTTGACAAGTTTATGTTAAGAGTTGGCAAGGTCGCATTGTTAAATACGCTTGTGCGACTGCGGTCGAAAATGTTCGCGTAGTTTAAGCTGTAAAACGCCTGCGCGCAGTAATGATAAAGGTTGCGCTAAAAGGAGGCTTTTTATCTTTCCGCAATTCCGCAAATAGTGCTCTGCGAGGGCGGTTGCTTTTTGTCATTTTATTGCGGAAAAGAGCCGCCGTCCGATTTTTCGGGCATAAATTTCCAGTACCGCACGGGCATGTAGCCTTTCATCTGCTTTTCGTGCGGTCGTTCGGCGATGTTTACCGATTTATAGTAAAGTTTCCACAGCTCTTCAAAGGTCTTTTCGTATTCGGAAAGATAAATTTCCGCGCCGCCTGCCATACATACAACAATCTGTTCGCCGTCGTACATTGCGGCGATTTTTCTTTTTACGTCGTGTATGACAAACTTCTGGTTGCCGAAGCGCTTGGCAAAGTGTGGCGCGACGAGGTCGGTTATGTCAGCCACGGGAGAATAGGGAGCGTACAATACTCCGCTCTGGTTTTCCATAAATCGCAGAAAACCGTGATATTTATGGATTTCCAAAGTAACGCGTGCGCGCATGTCGTTTGCTTCCATTACGGCGGGTATGTTTGTCATGGTGCGCACGGGTTGCCTGTGTTTTATAATCAGCCTTATATATTCCAAAGCGGCCTGTTCCTTGCCGCTTTCGCCCGAGCGCAGAATGAGGTCGATATCGCCGAGCGCTCTGCCGTCGTATTCGCCTATCTTTTTTTTGACGCGGGCAGCCTTATCTGTCTGAGGTGTGACTTCCTTGATAACGCAGCCAAGCTCGAGCTGCACGTCTGAATTGCTCGAAATTATAGCCTGATGGTCTGAATATCCGTCGAAAACGGCGGTATAAAAGCAGTCTGTGCTGCCGTCCACGAGATAAAAAGTCATAGTTCACCGCTCAGGGCGGAAAAGCCTTCGGCGGGGGAGGAAAACAGCGAAAGTTGCTCGGCGTTTTGCATTCCGTCGCACAGCATGAGCGACGCCTTTATCATTTTTTCACCCTCCGCGCCGTAAAATTTGCCTTTGCAGGTAATAAAGTGCTTTGCCCTTTTGAGTATTATGCGCATTTTTTTGAGATTATCGAAGTCGAGAGCGGCAAATTTTCTCGCCTCAACTATGCGGTAAGCTCCCCGCGCGCCTATACCCGGCACGCGCAGCAGCATTTCGAGCGGCGCGGTGTTGATTTCAACGGGGAAGAGGTGCATGTTTTTAAGCGCCCATGCGCATTTTGGGTCGTATTCGGGCGAAAGATTTTCATCGTCGCCGCACAGTTCCTCTATGTCGAAACCGTAAAACCTGAGCAGCCAGTCCGCTTGGTACAGCCTGTGTTCGCGCAGCAGTCCCGCCGCCTTGTCGGGCAGTTTTGCGCTTCTGACTACGGGGATATAAGAAGAGTAATAAACTCTCTTCAATCCCATGTTTCTGTAAAGCGCCTGCGTAAGACGCAATATCTGCCCGTCGCGTTCGGGCGAAGCGCCTATAATCATCTGTGTCGTCTGTCCCGCGGGAATAGAACGCTGTTTTGCCGCAATTTTGTTTTCCCTGTCGTAAAGAGTAGCCGCGTACAGCTTTTTCATGGGCGTTATAAGGCTTTCTCTTGTCTTTTGCGGCGCGAGAAGTTTCAAAGATTTTTCGCTTGGCAACTCTATGTTGTAGCTCATTCTGTCAACATATTTCGCAGCGCGCAGACACAGTTCGTCGTCGGCATGCGGTATGCCTTTGAGGTGTATATATCCGTTGAAGTTGTATTCTTTCCGCAGCATTATGACGGTGCGCGTCAGAAGCTCCATCGTCCTGTTCGGCGTGTCGAAGACCGCGGAAGAGAGGAACAGTCCTTCAATATAATTTCGCTTGTAAAAATTTATTGTCAGCTCGCATATTTCTTCGGGCGTTGCCCGAGCGCGCCTGACGTCTGCTTCCGCCCTGTTGGGGCAGTATTCGCAGTTGTAAATGCATTCGTTGCTCATCAATATTTTGAGCAGGGAAATACATCTTCCGTCGGGGGTAAAGGAGTGGCATATTCCTCCGACGGAAGCATTTCCAAGCCCTCCGTCCTTGTTAACCCGTTTTGAACCGGACGAAGAACAGGATACGTCATACTTTGCGCTTTCGGTAAGTATTTCCAATCTCTCCGCGTCAAACATAACGTAAACCTCTCAACATACAAATTTTTTGCGGTTTAAACCCGAATTATACCGCAATAAACATTTGTTTGTATTGTTATTATATTGCCTCTCAACGCGTTTGTCAAGCGCAATTTGCAAAAAATAATAAAAATTATATCAAGTTTCACAATTATTTCATTATAAAGCATTTATATTTACACAAATAGGGTTATAATAAAGACATAACAAATCCCCGCTTAAGGAGACGGCATTATGAAAGTGCTTATAGTAGACGATGAGGACATGATAAGGAACGTGCTTAAAGAGTACGTTGAGTTCGAGGGCAACGAAGCCTTTGAGGCTACCGACGGAATGGAAGCCGTCAGGATGTGCCGCGACAACGATTACGACGTCATTCTCATGGACGTCATGATGCCTAAGCTGGACGGATTTTCCGCGGTAAAGGAAATAAAAAAGACCAAGGACATCCCCGTCATAATGCTTTCGGCGAGGGGGGAAGAATACGACAAACTTTTCGGTTTCGAAATAGGCGTTGACGATTATGTAACAAAACCTTTTTCGCCCAAGGAAGTAATGGCGAGGATTAACGCCGTAACCAAGCGCCGCAGTGCTGCGGAAAACGCGAATACGGACGTCGTAACTTTTGAAGGACTTACCGTGGACATGGCGGGAAGAAACGTCTACGTCGACGGGGAAAAGGCAGAGCTTACGCCTAAGGAATACGAAATACTCTTTTACTTTATAAAGAACAAGGGCATAGCTCTCACGCGAGAGAAATTATTGTATGACGTATGGGGCTTCGATTTTTACGGCGACGACCGCACGGTGGATACGCACATAAAGATGTTGCGCGCAAACCTCAAGCAGTACCGCAAATTTATCGTTACGCTCCGCGGACTGGGATATAAATTTGAAGTCTGATTTGCCTTTAAGAAAAATTAAAAGCATGAATATACTGCTCTGGCGGTACTTTGCTTTTTTCACAGTCATTCTCATAGCCGTAGTATCAGTGGTATGCTACGGCGTTTTGAGCAACGCTTATTCTGCACAGGCAAAAAATCATATAACTTCTATAGGAAACAATCTTACGGCGTTTGTGGACGGCAAAGTCAATATGCCTGAACAAGACGTTATAAGAATTATGAACGGCTACGCCATATCGGAGGGCATAGAAGCGTTTTTGGTAAGTTTCGACGGCGAAGCGTACATTGCCACGGCGGAAACGCCGTCCGATTGGGAAAGCGTCGTCGGCGATATGTGTTCTAGGGTTAACGGGTGGACGGATAAACGCGCCGTCATTTATCACGACGGCAATATGCTCAACTATGCTTCCTGCGTTGTGTTCAACCGTCAGCAGTATTACCTGTTCGTGCGCTATCCTCTCAGCATAATAGTAAGTTCCGTGCGTAGCATGCAGATTTATATAATCGTCATCGCTGCCGTGGCAATAGTCATATCCTTTGTGATATCCTACCTGCTTGCGCAGCGCATTTCGCGTCCCATAAAAAATATGTCGGGTACGGCTGCGCGCATGGCGGAGGGCGATTATTCGGTAAAGTTCGCCTCTGCGGAATATCAGGAAATAGCTCAGCTTTCGGATACGCTCAATTACGCCAAGGACGAAATGAAAAAGAGCGAAGAATTCCAGAAGGAACTTTTGGCTAACGTATCCCACGATTTGCGCACGCCGCTGACTATGATAAAGGCTTACGCCTCAATGATAGAGGAAATTTCGGGCAACGACCCCGTAAAAAGGTCTCAGCATCTCAAGGTTATAATAGACGAGGCGGACAGACTTACGGGACTTGTGAACGACATTCTCAATGCCTCAAAAGTCAGCGCGGGACTTTCCGAACTCAATAAAAAGGTTTTCAACCTGACAGAATTCACCTACAGCATAATGAACAAGTTCGATTATCTCCAGCAGACGGCGGACTACAAATTTTACGTAGACATAGACGCCGATATGTACACGCTTGCAGACGAGGAGAAGATAGGTCAGGTTATTTACAACCTCATATCCAATGCGGTCAACTATACGGGCGACGACAAGAGCGTATATGTTTCGCTCAAATACGTTCCCGAAGAAAACCGCATACGCTTTGCCGTCAGGGACACGGGCAAGGGCATAAGCGAAGAGGAACGAAGCCATATTTGGGACAGATATTATCGTTCAAAGGATACCCACAACCGTCCCGTAAAAGGCACTGGTTTGGGACTGAACATAGTAAAAATAATTCTTCAGGCTCACTCATTCGATTTCGGAGTGCGGTCGGAAGAGGGCAAGGGTTCGACATTTTACGTCGATTTCCCCGAAGTTTCGTCCCGTCCCGACGATGTATAACGCAGTCAGAAATTATTTTAAAAAGCCGCCCGCAATCTGCGGGCGGCTTTTTGGTTTGATTTAATTGCAAAAGGTGCTATAATTAAGGCATGAAACAGGCATTCAGTCGCACTGCCGCGCTTTTGGGTGAGCAGGCAATGGAAAAATTACAAAACGCCCGCGTTGCAATTTTCGGTCTGGGCGGAGTGGGCGGTTACTGCCTCGAAGCTCTCGCCCGCGGCGGAATAGGCGAGTTCGATCTTATAGACGCCGATACAATAGACATAACCAACATCAACCGCCAGATACTCGCGCTTTCCGACAATGTGGGAAGGTATAAAACCGAGGTTGCGAGGGAACGCGTCCTCGCCATAAATCCTGCGGCGAAGGTGCTGACGCATAATCTTTTTTATAATCCCGAAACGGCTGAAAAATTTGATTTTTCTCATTACGACTACATCGTCGACGCCATAGATACCGTCTCCGCCAAAGTTGACCTTGTCTTAAGGGCGCGGGAGGCGGGCGTAAGAATTATATCCTGCATGGGTACGGGCAATAAATTGCATCCAGAAAAGCTAAAAGTCGCCGATATTTATTCGACTTCCGTCTGTCCGCTGGCGCGTGTAATGCGCTCGCTCTTGAAAAAAGAGGGCGTAAAGAGTTTAAAAGTCGTATATTCGGACGAAACTCCCGTAAAATCTTTGACGGAAGAAGTGCGCCCCGCGACGGGCAGACCCGTTCCCGCAAGCTGTTCGCTCGTTCCGTCGGTTGCGGGACTTTTAATGGCGGGAGAGGTAATAAGGGATATTTGCCGCGATTGATTTGACCTGTTTGCGGTTATGTTGCCTTTTATGATACTATTGTCCGCTTTATTTTCCGTTCGTGCTTGACAGCCGTCCGCAGCGTGGTGTACAATACATAAAAAACATACGTTTTAAATTATATGGAATTCAGACTTCATTCAAAATTTAATCCCACGGGCGACCAGCCGCAGGCGATAGAAAAACTTACGGAGGGCGTAAAAGACGGCATCCGCACGCAGGTGCTCGTCGGCGTTACGGGCTCGGGCAAGACTTTTACCATGGCAAACGTCATTAAGAACGTCAACCGTCCCACGCTCGTAATCGCGCACAACAAGACGCTCGCCGCGCAGCTATGCAACGAATTCAAGGAATTTTTCCCCGAAAACAGGGTGGAATACTTCGTTTCGTATTACGATTATTATCAGCCCGAAAGTTATATTCCCTCTACAGATACCTATATCGAAAAGGATATGAGCCTCAACGACGAAATAGACAAGCTGCGCAACTCTGCCACAAGCTCTCTCGGCGAGAGGGAGGATGTAATAGTCGTCGCTTCGGTTTCGTGCATATACGGTCTGGGAGCGCCCGAAGAATATTTCCGCCTTGCCATATCGCTCCGCCCCGGAATGGAGATGGAGCGCGACGCGCTTTTGAGGAGACTTGTGGAAATACAGTACCAGCGCAGGGACATAGATTTTCAGCGTTCGTCCTTCCGCGTCAGGGGGGATACGGTAGAAATTTTCCCCGCGTCAAACTCGGAAATTGCCATAAGGGTAGAATTTTTCGGCGACGAAATAGACAGAATATGCGAAGAGGAAGCGCTCACGGGTACGGTTATTTCCGAGCTTAAGCACGTCCTCATTTTTCCTGCCAGCCAGTACGCGGTAGGCAGCGAAAAGATGCAGGCAGCGCTTTCCATGATAGAGTGCGACATGAAAAACGAGGTCAGAGCCTTCCGCGACGAGGGAAAACTTTTGGAGGCGCAGAGGCTCGAACAGCGCACTACTTACGACCTTGAAATGATGAGGGAAATAGGCTATTGCTCGGGTGTGGAAAACTATTCGCGTTACTTCGACGGAAGAGCGCCTGGCGAGCCGTCTTTTACCCTTTTGGATTATTTCCCCGCGGGTAAATTCCTTGTGTTCATCGACGAAAGCCACATGACCATTCCGCAGATACGCGCTATGTATCACGGCGACCGTTCGAGAAAGGATAACCTCGTAAACTACGGTTTCCGCCTCAAATCGGCTTACGATAACCGTCCGCTTACGTTCGAGGAATTCGATGAGCGCATACCTCAGCTCATCTGCGTTTCGGCAACGCCCGCGCCTTACGAGCTTGAACAGGCTGGGCAGGTGGTGGAACAACTCATCCGCCCCACGGGACTTCTGGACCCTGTCATAGACGTCCGCCCCACAAAGGGACAGATAGACAATCTTCTCGGCGAAATAAACACCGTCGTCGGCGGCGGAGGCAGGGTGCTCGTTACCACCATGACCAAGAAAATGGCGGAAAGCCTCACCGACTACCTCAAAGAGCACGGACTTAAAGTGCGCTATATGCACTCGGACATAGACGCGCTCGAGAGAATAGACATAATCAACGGTCTGCGCTCGGGAGAATTCGACATACTCTGCGGCATCAACCTCCTCAGGGAGGGACTTGACTTGCCCGAGGTTAAACTCGTCGCCATACTCGACGCCGACAAAGAGGGTTTTTTAAGGAGCGAAACGGCGCTCGTGCAGACTATAGGCAGAGCGGCGCGAAACGCCGAGGGCAGAGTTATAATGTATGCCGACGTAATAACGGGCAGCATGCGTAGGGCAATCGATGAAACCGAACGCCGCCGCACCATACAGGACGCATACAACAAAGAACACGGCATAATTCCCAAAACGATAATAAAAGAGGTAAAAATAGACCTCGGCATAACTACCAAGAAGAAGGCGGGCGAAGATATAAAGGTAAAGGACATTCCCGCCGAGATAGAAAAACTTAAAGCGCTTATGAAAGTTGCGTCCGCCCAGCTCGATTTCGAGAGGGCGATAGAGATACGCGATACCATTTCGCAGCTTAAAAAGCGACTTATGCAGGCAAAGAAATCATGAAAGAAGAAATTTTTGTAAAGGGCGCAAAGGAAAATAACTTAAAAAATATCGACGTTCATATACCGCGCAACACGCTTACGGTATTTACGGGACTTTCGGGAAGCGGCAAGTCAACGCTGGCTTTCGATACTATTTTTGCCGAGGGACAGAGAAGGTATATCGAGAGCCTTTCGTCCTATGCCAGGCAGTTCCTCGGTCAGATGGAAAAGCCCGACGTAGAGCTTATAGACGGACTTTCGCCCGCAATTTCCATAGACCAGAAGACGACTTCGCACAACCCCCGTTCGACGGTCGGAACGGTAACCGAAATTTACGACTATTTCCGTCTGCTCTTTGCCAGGGTGGGCGTTCCCCATTGCCCCAAGTGCGGCAGAGAAATACGCCGCCAGTCCGTGGACGAAATCGCGGACAGGGTAATGCTCATGCCCGCAGGCAGCAAGATAATGGTCGAAGCTCCCGTCGTCCGCGGCAAAAAGGGCGAGTTCGTCAAAGAGCTTGCCTCGTACAAAAAGAGCGGCTACGGCAGGGTCAAAGTCGACGGCATAGTCTACGACCTGCAGGAAGAAATACGCCTCGAAAAGAACATAAGGCACAATATTTCAGTCATAATTGACAGGTTGGTGATAAAAGACGGCATAATAAAAAGGCTTACCGACAGCCTCGAAAATGCCTTAAAACTTGCCGACGGTCTGGTTGTTATCGAATGCGACGGCAAAGAGGAGCTGTTTTCTTCCAAGTACGCCTGCCCGGACTGCGGCATATCGATAGAGGAAATCGAACCCCGTCTTTTCTCGTTCAACACCCCTTGGGGCGCATGTCCCGAATGTTCGGGGCTTGGCTTCAAACAGTCGGTAGACCCCGACCTCATATGTCCCGATAAAAACAAAACTCTGCGCGAGGGCGCAATTAAAATAAGCGGCTGGAACCTCGATTCCTCCGCAATGACGCAGATGTATCTCAAGTCGCTTTCCTCCGTCTACGGGTTCTCTCTGGACGTCCCCGTAAAGGATCTTCCAGAGGGCATTTACGATATGCTTATGTGGGGCAACGGCGGCGAGAAGATAGAGCTTGAATACAACGCATACAGGTTTTCGGGCAGCTATAAAACTGCATGGGAAGGCTTTGCCGCAAATTTGCAAAGGCGCTACAATCAGACGCAGTCCGAAAGCGTCAAGTGGGATATAGAGCGCTACATGCGTACCTCCGAATGTCCCTGCTGCCACGGCAAGAGGCTCAAAAAGGAAGCTCTCGCAGTAACTGTAGGCGGAAAGAATATAGCCGAAGTCTGCGACATGTCTGTCGACGAGCTTAAAAAGTTTTCGGATTTTTCCTTTTTCGGCAAAACCGAGCACATGATTGCCGACAGCATAATAAAGGAAATAGATAACCGTATAAGTTTCCTCGAAAACGTTGGACTTGGCTATCTCACTCTGTCGCGCAGCGCTTCAACCCTTTCGGGCGGCGAAAGCCAGCGCATAAGGCTTGCCACTCAGATAGGCAGCGCGCTGACGGGCGTTTTATATATCCTCGACGAGCCTTCGATAGGACTTCACCAGCGCGACAACGAAAAACTTTTGGCTTCGCTTAAAGGTCTGCGCGATATAGGCAACACTTTAATAGTCGTAGAGCATGATGAGGATACCATCCGCGCGGCGGACTATATCGTCGATATAGGTCCGATGGCGGGCGTTCACGGCGGACAAGTGGTGGCTTGCGGCACGCAGCAGGATATTATGAACGAGCCTAAATCTATAACGGGCGATTTCCTTGCGGGCAGAAGAAAGATAGAAATTCCCGCCTTCCGCAAACAGCCCGACGGCAGATGGCTCAAAGTTTACGGCTGCAGGCAGAATAACCTTAAAAATATCGATATAAGCATACCCGCTGGACTTATAACCGCCGTTACGGGCGTTTCGGGAAGCGGCAAATCGAGCTTTGTCAACGAAATAGTTTATCCCTATCTAGCGAATAACCTCAACGGCGCGCGTCAGCGCCTCGGCAACGCAGAAAGGTTTGAGGGGCTTGAATATTTCGACAAGGTAATAGCCATAGACCAGCAGCCCATAGGCAGAACGCCACGCTCCAACCCCGCAACCTATACGGGAGTGTTCCAGTATATACGCGATTTGTTCGCGGCAACGCCCGACGCCAAGGAAAGGGGCTATAAATCGGGCAGATTTTCTTTCAATGTCGCGGGCGGCAGGTGCGAACATTGTCAGGGCGACGGCATTTTGCAGATAGCCATGCACTTTTTGCCAGATATTTTCGTCCCCTGCGAAGTCTGCGGAGGCAAGCGTTATAACAGAGAAACGCTGGAGGTAAAGTATAAGGGTAAATCAATATCCGACGTTCTGGATATGACCTGCGAGGAGGCGGCGGAATTCTTCAAACCCGTGTCCTCTATCTATAACAAGGTAAAAACGCTCTGCGACGTGGGACTGGGATATATAAAACTCGGTCAGAGTTCTACAACGCTTTCGGGCGGCGAGGCGCAGAGGGTTAAACTTGCAACCGAGCTTTCCAAACGCTCGACGGGCAAGACGTTCTATATCCTCGACGAACCAACTACGGGACTTCACAGCTACGACGTGGAAAAACTCGTCGGCATTCTCGCACGGCTCAGGGAGGGCGGCAACACCGTTCTCGTAATCGAACACAACCTCGACGTCATAAAGACGGCTGACTATATTATAGACCTCGGTCCCGAGGGCGGTTCGGGCGGCGGCACGATAGTTGCCGCGGGTACGCCCGAAGAGGTTGCAAAAGTGCCTCAAAGCTATACTGGTCAGTTCCTTAAAAAGATTTTGAAAACCGATTGACAGTCGGCAGACAAACTTTAAAAAAACGGCATTTTTTCAATTATTTAACAAAAAGCACGCCTTAAGAATACTTTGTAAGTACGAGTATTTTTAAAAGGAGTGCTTTTTTTATGCCCAAACCTCTCATCGCAGATAAACCTTATCCCTCGACCGAGGGCATTACGCCCGATTGCCGCGCTCTGCGCATAATTTCGCCCGCATATGCAGCTTCGGCGGGAGAACTGACGGCAACTTTGCAGTATATTTACCACGCGATAAATTTCGAAAACAAAAACAAAGCCGAATATGCGAGCGTCATAGAGCAGATAGCCATAGCTGAAATGACGCATTTAAAGCTGCTCGGCAACACGATTTATGCCCTCGGCGCGCAGCCCGTCTACACGGCATTCCCGCCTGCGGCGTTCAATTTCTATTCTGCCAAATTCGTCAGTTACTCGTGTTCGCTCAAAAATATGCTCGAAGACGACATTATCGCCGAAAAACAGGCAATCAGCTCCTACGAACGCATGATTGAACGGTTGAGGAACGATAAAGTAAAGTGCATAATAGAGCGCATTCTGGAGGACGAAAAGCTGCACCTTGCCGTATTTAAGGAGCTGCTCGCAAAGTTAAGCGATTGACAACTTCATCGCTTTATTATAAAATGAACTTATGATAAAGTACGATGTGGCAATAGTCGGAGGCGGCGCTTCGGGGCTTACCTGCGCGCTCGCTTTAAAGAGGCTTAAAGGCGGGGCGAAGGTGTGCGTCATAGACGCTTGCGAGCGTTTCGGCAAAAAATTAGCCGCCACCGGCAACGGCCAGGGCAATGTGTCCAATATAAATTTAACCGCAAAAAATTATCACGGCGGCGGAGCAGAGCTCGCCAACGCCATTATAGGCGGAAACTACAACCTTCCCGCATCGATTTTCAACTGCATACTCACTTGCGACGAAGAGGGCAGAATTTATCCTGCGGGCAGACAGGCTTCTGCACTTACGGACAGTCTTTTGAGGGAGCTTAACTCTCTCAACGCCGAGCTTATTGCGGGAACAAAAGTTACCCGCGTTTCAAAGGGTTTTGCGCTAACTCTTTCAAACGGAAAAGAAATTTATGCCGACCGCGTCGTTTTAGCTTGCGGCGGAAAGGCGCAAAAGCAGTTCGGCACCGACGGTACGGCATATTCGCTTGCCGAAAGTCTGGGGCATAAAATAACGACGCTTTATCCGTCGCTCGTGCAGCTGAAAACGGATACGACTTTCATAAAGACGTTAAAAGGCATTCGCGTCGGCTGCACCCTGCGCGCGGAATGTGATGGAAGAACGATAGGCGAGAGCAAAGGAGATTTAATTTTTACCGATTACGGCATTTCGGGCAATGCGGTGTTTTCACTTTCATCCGCTGTTGCGGATAAAAGAGGCGTAACCGTGCATATCGAATTTCTCCCAGGTGTCGGTGCGGATCGAATAGCGGAGGATATAAAATCCAAACAGCTCCTCGGATACCCGGAAAGCGAACTGCTTTCAGGTACTCTCCACAACCAGATAGGCAGAGCGATTATAAAGCGCGCGCACGGCAATATTGAAGATATTGTCCGCACCGTCAAAGATTTTACCCTTCCCGTAACGGGGTCGCTCGGGTTTGACTATGCTCAGACGACGCGCGGCGGCGTTGATTGCTCGCAGATAACTAAAAACCTTGAAAGTAAGATTTGTAAGGATTTATATTTTACTGGGGAATATCTCGACGTGGACGGCGATTGCGGCGGATATAACCTTTTATGGGCGTTTGCAAGCGGAGTATGCGTAGGACAGAAAATAGCGGAGGAATTATGATTAAGCGTATAGACAACATAAAACTTTCCGTCCTCGCGCCCCAATCGCGCCTTTTAAAGATTGTTGAAAAACAACTCGGCGCGCCCGTAAAATTTTTTGAAATTATCAAAAAATCGCTCGACGCGCGCGATAAAAACAATATATTCTGGGTATATTCGGTAGCTTGCTCTTCGCAGGAGGAAAACGTTTCCGCGCCTCAACCTGAACGCATAAAGAGCAACCCCGTCGTTGCCGTAGTCGGCGGCGGACCTGCGGGGCTTATGTGCGCAATAAGATTAATCGAACACGGTTTTAAACCTTTTCTAATCGAGCGCGGACAAGCGGTAGAGGAACGCAAAATTGCTTGCGAAAGGTTTTGCCGCGAGGGAAAACTCGATACCGAAAGCAACGTGCAGTTCGGCGAGGGCGGCGCGGGCGCGTTTTCGGACGGCAAGCTCAACACGCAGACGCACGACGGGCTAAACAGGGACGTTCTCAGAATTTTTGCGCGTTTCGGCGCGCCCGAAGAGATTTTATATCTAAATAAACCTCATATCGGCAGCGATAAACTCTACGACGTCCTGCGCAACATGCGAAAATTTATTTTCGAAAACGGCGGAACTGTCATGTTCGACACGAGAGTTGACGGTCTTATTTGCAGACAAGGCAGACTTAAAGGTCTTAAACTTACTAAAAAGTCGGGTGAAACCTGCGATTTTATCTGCGACGATGCAGTGTTTGCGATAGGGCATTCTGCGCGCGATACATTCGAAATGCTCGACAGAAGCGGCGTTTATATGGAACCTCGCGATTTTGCCGTAGGCGTGAGAATAGAACATCTCGCGTCGGAAATAGGGCTTGCCCAGTACGGCAAAAATTATAAACTTTTGCCTACGGCGGACTATAAGCTCGTTTCGCATGCGCACGAGCGAACTGTGTTCACGTTTTGCATGTGTCCCGGCGGCGTCGTCATACCTGCGGCGAGCGAACAGGGCGGCGTTGTAGTCAACGGCATGAGCCTTTATGCCCGCGACGGAATAAATTCCAATTCCGCGATCATGGTGCAGATGAGGAGGAGCGATTTCGGCGGCGACGACCTGTTTGCCGGCGTTCGTTTCCAGAGAGATATAGAGCAAAAAGCGTTTGCTCTCGGCGGAGGTAACTATAGCGCTCCCGCCCAGACGTACGGCGATTTTGCTGCGGATAAATTTTCTTCCTCTTTCGGCGAAGTGCAACCCACATATGCCGCAGGCATAAAGTGCGCGCCGCTTAAGGAGGTTTTGCCGCCCGTAGTTACCCAAGCTCTGAAAGCGGCAATACCCGATATGGACAGAAGGCTTAAAGGCTTTGCTTGTCCCGACGCAGTAATGACGGGCGTAGAAACGCGGTTTTCATCACCTGTAAGGATTGTAAGGAATGATAGCGGTCAAAGCGTCAGCATGGAAGGACTTTATCCGTGCGGCGAGGGCAGCGGGTATTCTGGCGGTATAACTTCGTCAGCCGCAGACGGTCTTAAAGTCGCCGAACGCATATTTGAAAAATACAGATAAAAAACATTTTTTTATCATAAAATTAACACAATGGAGGTATACAATCTTTACAAAAGTTGCGAAAGGCTTTTTTAAAAGACTATTACCTACACTTAACTTTTTTCATATTCTCTCTATCAGAATGCGCGCCGTTCGGCGCGCATTCTGTCGTAAAAAAATAATTGCCGTATTGCCGCATTTTTGCTTGCAAACAAAAACGAGGTATGATATAATCAATCGGCAAAGTAAATACGGCCTTGTGGTCAAGCGGTTAAGACGGAGCCCTCTCAAGGCTCAATCCCGGGTTCGATTCCCGGCAGGGTCACCAAAAAACGGTGCATTGTAAAATGCACCGTTTTTTTTGCATTATTATAAAAGCCGCGCTCGGCAAAAAGCGCGGCTTTATTTTTTAATCAGTCCAGGCTTTTTATAAATTCGGTTAATAACTGTCGCTGTCTTGGCGATAATGTAGATAGAGCAGGAGTTTTTTGTTCTTCGCTCGATATGTCGAAAAAATCCTGAATGGTTATTCCGAGCCCCCAGCATATATGTCCGAGATAGTCTATAGTAGGGCTTTTTTCGCCCCTCTCGAGCTGATATATATAAGTGGGGGAAACGCCTGCGGCATTCGCGAGCGCGTTCTGCGTCATCTTTTTCGATTCCCGCAATTGTTTGATCCTGCACCCGATTTCAGTTTTTTCCATGGGCTTTATCCTGTGTAAATAGTTAATTTTTGTTAGATTAAATAAATAATATTCCTTTATTTGTCGAATTATTAAAACTTATGTGTTGACTTAATAAAACTATAGTGTTATAATTTAATCAATGTTAATAATTTTTTCCCGAACGATTATTTTTCGAATGAGTAAAATATAACTTATTTGTTTTATACGCTCTGCGGGTCTGAATTACACATTAAATTTAGGGTCATTTTAATCCGCCCGAAAGGCGGGAAAACTTTTATTTTATTGGAGGATAGAACAAAAATGGCACACAGAATTAAGAAAGTTGCCGCTTGCGCGGTTGCTTGCCTTATGACCGGTTCTGTCGCTTTCGGTCTTACGGCTTGCGGAGACGACGACAACTCGTCGGGTAAGTATACTTATCGCATGGCGACAGCTGACCTGGCGGACAACTGGAACGTACACACTTATACGTCCGACGCGTCCAATGACATCTTAGGTTATACCGAAGACGGACTTTACACCTTCGACTATAACGACACCAAAGACGGTTACGTAATCGTTCCCGCAATGGCGTCCGAAATGCCTCAGGATGTAACTTCTCAGTATGTAAGCGATACCAAGTGGGGTATTACTTCGGGCGATACCTGGAAGGCAATAAGAATTGAACTTCGCCACGACCTTAAGTTTGATAACGGCGACGAGATTACGGCAGACGACTTTGTTGAATCGATGAAGCTTCTTCTCAATCCCGATGCGGCAAACTATCGTGCCGACTCATATTACGGCGGACAGTTCACCATAGTCGGCGCCGAACAGTATGCAAAGGCAAACACTTATGCATATTCTGCAATGGTATCCGCAAACTATGGTCCAGAGGAATATTTTGACATCGCTGACCTCGTTGCAGGCGCAAACAACGTTCTTCAGCTCGACGGCAAAGATATAGCTATCAATTTAACCACCGGCGGTAACTGGGGTTCCAATGGTCTTAACGACTATTACGGCGCCGGTTATTTCGAGATAGACGGTTGGGAAGAATTTGCCGCTAAGGCAGATGAAGACGGCTACATCAAACTTGACCAGGCCGGACTCGAAATGGTAATGGATGTAATCGCTATGCTTCACGGATATGGCACTGCGGAAGAATATGCCGCTGCATGCGAGAGTTCTGATAACTACGTCGGCGCTGACGGCGACATTAACTATGCATATGCTGAATGGCAGGAAATGTGCTTCTTCGGTTCCACATGGCCCGAGTTCGATTTCAGCAACGTAGGTATAAAAGCTGTTGACGATTATACTCTCGATGTAATTTTGGAATCTTCCCTCAGCGGTTTCTATCTTAACTACAGCCTTACTGGTGCGCTTTCTCTTGTACATCCCGAAACTTACAAGAGCTGCATTTCCAACAACCAGGGCGCTTATTCCAACAGCTATGGTACAAGCAAAGAAACTTATGTAGGTTTTGGTCCTTACAGAATTTCTTCCTATGTTCAGGACTCCGTTGTAGAATTCGAAAAGAACCCTTACTGGTACGGTTACAGCGATCCCGCATACGAAGGACAGTATCAGACGACCAACATCTCCATAAGACAGATTACCGACAGCTCTATTCGTCTCAGCGAATTCAAAGCAGGCAAACTTGACTCTTACGGACTTCAGGCTGCCGATATGGACGATTATCAGTCCAGCGAATATACCTACTTCACCGAAGGCGAAAGCACGTGGTTTGTTGCTCTTAACCCCGATACAGAAGGACTTACGGCAGCTCAGCAGGCAGCTACTCCCGCAACGAGCGGAAATGTAGTTAACAAGACCGTACTTACCATCAAGGAATTCCGTCAGGCTCTTTCGTTCTCCATTGATCGTTGGGCATATGCGCAGACCCTTGACCCCATGAGCAGCCCCGCACTTTCGCTGTTCACTAACCAGATCATATCCGACCCCGAAAACGGTATTTCTTACAGAACTACCGACGAAGCTAAGCAGGTTCTCGTAGACTTCTGGGGACTTTCAGACGATATCGGACCCGGCAAAGAGTATGCAACCATCGATGAAGCAATAAGCAGTATTACGGGTTACGATCCTTCAGGCGCAAAGACTTTGTTTACTCAGGCTTATAATGAAGCGGTTGAAAGCGGCATGCTTCCCGAAGGCGACAACTGGGAAGTTCAGATAGTTATAGGTAAGCCTGCAGAGCATGAATACTATAACAATGGTTATAACTTCCTTGTTGCTACTTGGACGAATGCTGTTGCTGGTACTCCTTTTGAAGGTCACCTCGTATTCAAGCAGTCGCAGGTTCTCGGTTCAACGTCTTTCGCTGAATATCTCCAGAATAACCAGGTAGACGTTCTCTTCGGCGTAGGTTGGACGGGCAGTGCGCTTGACCCCTACAACCTCATGGAAGCATATGTATCCGAAGATTATCAGTATGACCCGGGTTGGGATACAAAAACAACCATGTGCGACGTTGAAATTAACGGTCAGATTCTCCGCGCAAGCGTTTACGATTGGGGTAAAACTGCTCTTCAGGGCGGCAATATTTCCGCAACAGTAGTAGTTGACGGTCAGCCTACAACCGATAAGGTTACTATCAACGCAGGCGTTGCTGCAGATCCTTCAGTACGTCTTGCAGTTCTCGCGGCAGTTGAAAACGCAGTTCTTCAGCAGTACGACATGATCCCCGTCGGCGTTCAGGCATCTGCTTCGCTCAAGGGTATGCGTATCGAATTCTATACCGAAGAATATATCTACGGTGTAGGCCGCGGCGGCGTCAAGTATATGACTTATACCATGGACGACGCTGAATGGGCTAAGTACGTCAACGACAACGGCGGCGAACTCAACTATACCTGATAAATAAATACTCTTTTACAACAGTAAATCATTAAGAATTAATGACGTAGCGGGGTGTTTACACTCCGCTATGTCGTTGATTTTATTAAAGGCAGGACACCGCATGTATATTTTTAAATACATCTTAAAAAGAATAGGGCTGATGCTTATCACGGCCTTTATTTTAATAACGATATGTTTTGTTCTGGTCAAACTGCTTCCCAATACGCCCATACAACAACTTGGTAAAGATACTGAGCTGATTTTGCGCAGAAGGGTGCAGTTACATCAGATGTATATAAATGAGGCTGGCGAATACGTAACAACGCCCATCCTTGAACAATATGTTTATTTCCTCTTTTACGCATTCCAGGGTGACTTCGGCGTAGGAGAAACAATATATGTCGGACAGGAAGTATGGAGCATTTTCACCAGCAAACTTCCATTTACCGTCGGTGTCAATTTATATTCTATATTAATCAGCATACCCGTTGGTCTCGGTCTCGGCATTATCGCCGCTATCAAAAAGAATAAGTGGCAGGACCACCTAATTTCAACGGGCGTTATGGTATTCGTATCCGTACCTTCTTTTATTTACGGCTTTCTTGTTCAGATTTTGATGTGCGTTGAGCTCAAGTGGTTCTCGCCTACGATGAACGCCGTAAACGGACCGTTCAGCTGGACGGGTTTTGAAAGTATGATACCCGCAATTCTGAGTTTGTCTTTCTCTTCGATAGCAAGTTTTGCGCGCTATACTCGAGCAGAACTTACCGAAGTTTTGACAAGCGAATATATGTTGCTTGCGCGCACAAAGGGACTTACTCGCGGACAGGCAACTCTGCGCCACGCGATGAGAAACGCGATGGTGCCTATTTTCCCTATGATTTTAGGCGAATTTGTAAGCATAATGTCTGGCTCGCTTATACTCGAGCAGATGTTCTCGATACCCGGCGTAGGTCAGCTTTATATTCAGTCTATAACAGGAACATATCCCGATTACAACTTCTTCATGTTGTTGTCGGCGTTCTATATATTACTCGGCCTGACAGCCAATATTGTCATAGACATCAGCTATGGCATCATTGACCCGAGAATAAGAATGGGGGCGAAGTAATATGGAAAATATAAATAGCATTCCTAAGGAAAAATTTCAATTTGTAACTAAGCGCGATTTATCCCACGATAAAAAGCTCGAAACCAAGCCCGTAGGTTATTTTAAGGACGCTTTCAGGCGTTTTTGCAAAAATAAAGGCTCAGTTATTGCCGCTATAATAATTCTTATTTTGGTTATTTTTGCAATAGTAGGACCTTATTGCATAAGCGACAAATATACTAGCGCTTACGGCAACGATACCGACGTAGGACAGTACCAGACGCTTCTGCCCAAGCTTTCCATAATGGAAGGCACGGGCTTCTGGGACGGTACAGAGGTAGAGGAAGAACTTTCCGCCGCAAACTATTACCGTTATTTGGGTATGCAGCAGGAGAGGGGCTATCAGGTTATCTATGAAACCAAAAAAGTGGGAAGTCGTTATACTATAAAGGTTGACACTTACCGTGCGATCAAAGGTTTTACAAAGACGTTTACCGCGCAAGAGTATCAGGCTCTTATGGATTGGCAGGACGAAAACAATATGCAGGTAATTCTGCCTTACGTCAATAACAATCTTGCTCTCATACAGAACGACAGCGTATGGTACGTTTGCGACAGGAAGGGTAATCCCGAACTCGATAACGGCGAGCTTATACCCGCTTACTATACTTATGCCGTAGCGGAGGGTTTGAAAGATGATTATACGAGCGTAATGCGCCTTCCCGATGACCCTTACGTTAACGGCGACGAAGCCAACGGCTGGAGTTATGCGCAGCGCACTGGTACGGCTTCGACAGGTTATAACTATAAAGTAAGGGTAGAGCCTTACAACTATTTCATTTATAAATACGGCTTTGAGCCAAGCTTTGTGTTCGGTACGGATTCAAAGGGTTACGACGTGTTCACCAGATTGGCGAGCGGTGCTCGTTTCTCCATGCTGTTCGCGGTTGCGGTATCGGCAATCAACCTCTTCATCGGCGCAATTTACGGTGCAATCGAAGGTTACTACGGCGGTGCTGTCGACCTTACGATGGAACGCATTTCCGATATTTTGAGCGGTCTGCCCACACTGGTTGTAACCGTTTTGTTCAACCTGCACCTTACGCCGGTTGTCGGTGTAATTCCTGCGTTGATCTATGCCTTTATTCTTACGGGTTGGATAGGCATAGCGAGCACAACCCGTATGCAGTTCTACAGATATAAAAACCAGGAATACGTGCTTGCGGCTCGAACGCTCGGCGCGAGGGACAGAAGACTTATCTGGAAACATATATTCCCCAATTCACTCGGCACGCTTATCACCTCTTGCGTACTTATCATACCCGGAGTTATATTCAGCGAAACTTCACTGACATACCTCGGCATAATCAACCTTGACAGCCCTACAACATCTTCTGTCGGCGCAATGCTCTCGGCAGGTCAGAAAGTAATGGTTGATTTCCCCCATGTAGTATTGTTCCCTGCATTGTTCATAGGCTTACTTATGGTTTCATTCAACTTATTCGGCAATGGATTGCGCGATGCATTCAATCCTTCGCTGCGCGGTTCGGAGGACTGATATGGAAAATAAAGAAGTAAAACTTTCCGTAAAAAATCTTGTTATATCTTTCCGAACGGCAAACGGCAAAGTTCAGGCTGTGCGCAACATAAATTTTGACCTTTATAAGGGAGAAACGCTCGCCATAGTCGGCGAATCCGGTTCGGGTAAGTCCGTTACCACGCGCGCCATCATGGGCATACTTGCCGCCAACGCGATTAAAGAGGGCGGCGAGATTGTCTACGACGGTCAGGATCTCATGAAGATAGGGGAAGACGGCTTCCATAAAATCCGCGGCGACAAAATCGCCATGATTTTCCAGGACCCTCTGTCATCGCTTAACCCCATAATGCGCATAGGCAGGCAGATGACTGAAGCAATGCTTATAAACGGCAAACTCAGTCAGAAAGAAGCAAGAAAAGATTTCAACAGCACTCTCAAGCGCCTTAATATCAATATGGATGCAGCTTCTGCCGCCGGCGATAAACAGATTGCCGAGCAGAATGCAAAAAAGTGCCACAACTTTGACAAGTTTGAGTATAAGCATCTCGAACTTGAAGGCGCTTATGACAGAGCAAAAAATAATGCAACGGAATGCCTTTATGAAATCGATAACCTGCTTTTCGAGATAGAAAAGAATGCGGTTACGGATTTGCCTTCGGAGGTCAAGGAAATTTTAAAACTTGCCGAAGGAAGCGTTCACAAATATGTTGTTAATTCGCGCGCAGGCGAACTTATGGCTGCAATAGAAAAAATAAAGCAGTACGTAAAACTTTCCCTGCCCGAAGCTGCGCTTGATTTCGCTTGCCGCATCGTCGGAAAAAAGAGTCGCAAAGTTATGGAGATGAAAGGCTCCGACATTCGCGACCAGCTCAACGTAATACGCGAAATAATAGCCGAAGCTCTGGAATATCCCATGCCCAATTTCTTTGCAATGGGTTATTATCTGACTTTCTCTGAGGAGCCTCTGCCCGATTTGAGCGTTGAAGAGCTTAACGTTTTCCTCAGAAAATATCTTGACGACAACTTTATGCTCGATTTCATCGCGAGCACGAAGAGTGCGTTGATAAAATCGCATGAAGAAGGATTAGCAAACAAGCAGACAGCCGTAGATTATATCAATGAAGTCATGCATATCTTCGAAGGCGATATGCTCAAGAGGAGCGAAGTTTACAAAACTTCCAGAAAACTCATTCAGCTTATAACCAAAGCTATCGACAGGCTTGAAATTCATAAGGATAACTATGCATATACCTTCGCTTCGAGCATTAAGGCTGCAATTTCGCTCTATTATAACGGAATTAGGCGCAACCGCATAGAAGAAAAGCGCTTTGCTAAACAGACAGCCGCATACGAAAGAAAAGTGGCAAAGGGAAAAACTCCCGATTGGAAAGTCGCAGGCAAAAACCTTGTAGATCTTGATAATGCAAAAGCCGATATATGTGCCATAATTAGCAAGGTTAAGGAAAATTTTGTCAACGAAATTGCCAAAGGCGACGCGCATGACTTTGACGCAAAGGCAGTAGAGATGATTGATTACCTCAAAGCCAAGGCGAGCGACGTAGCATACAAGGTTACGAGGCGCATGGCTAAAGCTCGCGCGCTTAAGCTCATGGAAGAAGTCGGCATTCCCGAACCCAAGAGAAGATACAAGCAGTATCCTTTTGAATTTTCGGGCGGCATGAGACAGAGAATAGTCATAGCTATTGCTCTCTCGGCAAATCCCGATATACTTATCTGCGACGAACCGACTACCGCGCTCGACGTTACAATTCAGTCTCAGATACTCGAACTCATAAACAAAGTCAAAAAAGAAAGACAGCTTTCGGTAATATTCATAACTCACGACCTCGGCGTCGTTGCAAACATGGCGGACAGGGTTGCGGTTATGTATGCCGGTAAAATTGTCGAGATAGGAACGGCGGAAGACGTATTCTACACGCCCGCTCATCCCTATACATGGGCGTTGCTTTCGTCTATGCCCGACCTCGATACCAAGGAAAAGCTCGAAGCAATCCCCGGCACTCCGCCCAACATGATATATCCGCCCAAGGGAGACGCGTTTGCAGAGCGCAACAAATATGCTATGGAAATCGACTTTGAGGAGCAACCTCCCATGTTTAAAATTTCCGATACGCATTACGCGGCTACCTGGTTGTTGCATCCCGACGCTCCCAAGATTGAAATTCCCAAGATTATTACCGACAGAATTGAAAGAATGAAGAATAAGATGGGAGGTGTTTAATTTATGCAGGAAAACAATAACGAAGTTCTGCTTAGAGTAGAGCACCTTTGCCAGTATTTCAAGATGGGACCCGGTCGCGAGCTTAAAGCCGTAGACGACGTAAACTTTGAAATCAAAAAGGGCGAAGTTTTCGGTCTGGTCGGTGAGAGCGGTTGCGGCAAAACGACGACGGGACGTTCCATAATAAAGCTTTACGACATTACTTCGGGCAACGTCTATTTCAAAGACCAGCGCATCTGTGCAGGCACCCGCTCGTACAAAAACGCCATCAGGCAGGCGAGGGAGGAATACCGCAAAGTCTGCGAAGAATATAAAAAGCAGAGCGAAGAAGAGATTGCCGCAGGCGCTGACGAAGCTGCCGTCAACGAAAAATATGCAGCCTTGAAGGCGCAGGCTCACGAAAAGTGCGCCGCTGTCGTAGAGGAGAACAAAAAACTTATCGCGTCAGCAATTCACGACCAGAAGTATTGCGATAAAGACCACGCAAAGCGAGAGGTCGCAAAAATTACTGCCGAAAAAGAGGCGGCTCTTGCGGCGTGCGTGACGGAAGAGGAAAGGGCTGCATGCGAGAAAAAATATAAACCTTTGTTGCGCCTGGCTTCCAGGGAAAGGCTGGTAAACGAAATCCAGATGATTTTCCAGGACCCCATAGCTTCGCTCGACCCCAGAATGACCGTAAGGGATATAATTGCCGAAGGTCTGGTTATAAAGGGCATCAAGGATAAAAAATACATCAACGAAAAGGTGTATGAAGTGCTTGAAAAGGTTGGTCTCGTAAGAGAGCATGCGGGAAGATATCCCCACGAATTCTCGGGCGGACAGCGTCAGCGTATAGGCATAGCGCGTTCTGTAATCATGCGTCCCGAGCTTATAATTGCCGACGAACCTGTATCCGCGCTCGACGTTTCCATTCAGGCGCAGGTAATCAACCTTCTCAACGAGCTAAGGTCGGAATTCGGCATAACCGTGCTTTTCATTGCGCACGACCTTTCCGTCGTCAAATATTTCTCCGACAGAATAGGCGTCATGTATTTCGGCAAAATGGTTGAACTTGCAACTTCGGACGAGTTGTTTGCTCACCCTCTGCATCCTTATACAAAGTCATTGCTTTCGGCAATACCCCTGCCTGACCCCAGGTATGAAAAGGAACGCAGAAGGAGCACATATAATCCGCTTGCCGAGCATGATTATTCAGTAGATAAACCCGTCATGCGCGAAATAGTTCCCGGACATTTTGTTTACTGCAATAACGCCGAATTCGAAAAATATAAAGAGGAGTACGCTAAATCAGAAGAAAAATCTGCGGCTGTTGCAAAGGCTGCAGATGCCGAAACGAAAAAGACTTCTGCAAAGTCGGAATCTTCTCGTTCTTCCTCCGCCAAAAAGACGACTTCAGCCGGCAAGACGGGTGCAAGCCGCACGGCTAAAAAAGCTGCTGCCGAGGGAGAAAAGAAGACTACGCGCCGCGCTTCCGCAAAGAAGACTACTGCCTCCGCTAAGGAAAAAAAGGGTGCAGAAGACTGAATTAAATGAAAAGTACTGTCATAAAATATACGGTTACAGTTTCAGTATGTCTGCTTATCGCGGTCGGAGTATCCTTTCTGCGTTCTCTGTACTGGCAGACTGACGCAAAGTCCGTCATGATGGCGCTTGCGGACACCTTTTCCATACCGGGATTGCTCGTTTTATTTTCGGGACTGCTCGTTGCTTGCTCAAATCACGGAGCGTTTTACATGTTCTCGTTTGCAGGCAAAAAGTTTATAAGTCTTTTTAAAAAAGTCCGAAGCGAAGAGGATAAAATGACCTATTACGAATATCGCGAAATGAAGAGCGGAAAGCGCCGCGATTATTCTTACATGCTTATCTGCGGTGGCGCGTTTTTGCTCGCAGGCATTGTATTTTTTTTCATATATATGTCTTTATGATTATAATTTAACATCATCCGAACACACCTTTTATAAAGGTGTGTTCTGTTTTTAGTTGCATTGTAAAAAGGCGGTAAAATTATAAAAATTTCACCATGTTTTCATATTTAAGTTGTGCTATTCATTTGACAAAAAAATATTATGTTACTATAATTATTTCGATTTCAAACTAATTTATTTTGTCATTGAGGCTACAGGATTTGGAAAAGAAGCGTTTGTTCGGCAGAATGTGTTGTCTGCATGCGTTGCTAGTGAGAAAAATTGATTCTCTGCTGTCCGAATACGGACTTAACGGAATGCAGATGCATACAATGATATTCGTGAAGATTAAAAACATGCGCGGCGAAAAAGTCTGCCAGCGCGACGTTGAAAGGGAAACGGGTTTGCGCCCGTCGTCTGTTTCTTCCATGCTTTCTAATCTCGAGCGTTCTTCGTTCATCGTCAGAACTCCGTCCGAAGAGGATGCGAGAACAAAATACATAACGCTTACGCCCGAAGGCGACGAATTGTGCGAAAAGAATAAAGAACTTATGAATAACGCCGACCTTATCATTGAAGACGCTTTGACTGATGAAGAACGCGCAAATCTGAGCGAATTGCTCTTTAAGATTATAGCGCATATAAAAAAGCAATAAATTTTTGGAGATATATATGATCAAAGACTTAATGAAAAGCGTAAGGGAGTACAAAAAGCCCTCGATCATCGTCCCCGTGTTAATGGCGGGCGAAGCGATTATGGAAATTGTAATTCCCTTTCTGATGACTTTCATTGTGGGTGAGTTGCAGTATGTCGCAGACGGAACCAAAGAGCAGGTAAACATAAACACGATTATAATATGTGCTTCGCTCATGATCGTCTGCGCGCTGCTGGCGCTGTTCTTCGGCACGCTCGGCGGTAAATTGGCTGCCGTGGCAAGCTGCGGTCTCGCTCATAACCTCAGGGAAGACATGTACAATAATCTGCAGACCTTCTCGTTTGCAAATATTGACAACTATTCGACATCCAGCCTCATTACGCGTATAACGACGGACGTAACCAACGTACAGAACGCGTATCAGATGAGCATACGTATGCTTGTCCGCGCGCCCATATTGTTTATTTCGTCGATTATAATGACGGTAATAATCGAACCTATGATGGCGCTCATATTTGCATGCGCGGCGTTGGTTCTCGGCGTGGTGGTTTCCATCTGCATGTTCAAAGTAGTTCCCTATTTCAGAACGATGTTCAAAAAATACGACCTTCTCAACTCCGTCGTACAGGAAGATCTGACGGCTATAAGAGTTGTAAAGTCGTATGTAAGGGAAGACAGAGAAATTTCCAAGATGAAGAACGCCAGCGGCGAAGTTTACAAGTATTCCGTAAAAGCTGAAAGAATACTTACCTTAATGATGCCCAGCGTCATGCTCGTAATGTTCATAGTTAACATTATAATTCTTACAGTCGGCTCCAATATGTACGTCGGCAACATCTCGGGCAACATCAGCCCCAGCCAGATACAGACGCTCATTCAGTATTCCGCACAGATACTTACGGGCGTCATGATGGTTGCGATGTGCCTCAACTTCATATCCCTTTCCAAGGGCTCTGCTGACCGTATAACCGAAGTCCTGAAAGAACGCACAACCCTTCCCAAGGCGGAAGATCCCGTTTTTGAAGTCAAGAACGGCGATATCGATTTCGACGACGTATCATTCTGCTATTCGCAGAAGAAGGACGTAACCGTTCTCGAAAATATCAACCTGCACATAAAAGCGGGACAGACGGTGGGAATTATAGGCGCTACGGGTTCGGGCAAAACATCGCTTGTATCGCTCATTCCCAGGCTTTACGACGTTGCCTCGGGCAGCGTAAAGGTCGGCGGCGTGGACGTAAGGCGCTACAATCTTGACACTCTGAGAAGCAAAGTCGCTATGGTTTTGCAGAAAAACGTGCTGTTTTCAGGTACGATAGCAGAAAACTTGCGTTGGGGCGACGAAACGGCAACCGACGAGCAGATACGCGAAGCGGCAGAGCAGGCTTGCGCGGACGAATTTATACAGAATTTGCCGGGCAAGTACGAATACGACCTCGGTCAGGGCGGCGTAAACGTTTCCGGCGGACAGAAGCAGAGACTGTGCATTGCCCGCGCTCTTTTAAAGCACCCCAAGATAATAATCTTTGACGACTCAACTTCGGCTGTCGATACCAAGACGGACGCAACCATAAGGGAAAACCTCAGAAAGTACGCGCCCGAAACGACAAAGATAATAATCGCCCAGCGTATAGCCTCCGTTCAGGACGCAGACCTTATAATTGTGCTCGACGAAGGCAGGATAGACGGCATGGGCAAGCACGAAGATTTGCTTGCTACCAACGAAATTTATAAGGAAGTTTACGAATCTCAGGTTCAGGGAGGTGAAGATAATGGCTAATATGTCGGGACCTCACGGAAAAATGCATGGCGGCAAGAGGGCGAAAACGCCCATGAAGACGCTCGGCAGAGTGCTTAAATACAGCTTTCTGCGCAATAAGTTTGCCACGGTGTGCGTCATAATCTTCGTCCTTCTTTCCTCGGTTGCAAACGTTACAGCCGCATCGAGGGTATCCAAAATAACTACAGAACTTATGGCTAATCAGCAATTTGCCGATATGAACATTATCTATCTGAATGTTATTTATATGGGTTGCATTTATTTTGTCGGAGCTGTATCTTCCTTCCTGTATAACATTATAATGATGTATATCGCGCAGGGAACGCTCAAAAAGATGCGCGACGACATGTTTGCGAAAATGCAGACGCTTCCATTAAAGTATTTCGATACTCACACGCACGGCGACCTGATGAGCCTTTATACCAACGACGTAGATACCATGCGTCAGTTGCTCACGCAGACCATTCCGCAGATATTATCCTCAGTACTCACGCTCATAGCAGTGCTTGTGTTCATGATAATTTACAGCGTAACGTTGTTGTTTGTTGTTCTCGTAATACTTGTCGGCATCGTATTCGTAACAAAATTCATCGGCGGAAAATCTGCAAAATATTACCTCAATAACCAGAAAGCTCTCGGCGCGCTCAACGGCTACGTTGAGGAAATGACCGAAGGTCAGAAAGTAATCAAGGTATTCTGCCACGAACAGAAAGCAAGAGAAGAATTCAAAGTTCTCAACGACGAACTCAATAACGCGGGCAGCAAGGCAAACGCTTACGCATTTGTCATGGGACCCATCAACAACAACCTCGGTTATCTGCAGTATGTCCTCGTTGCACTCGTCGGCGTGCTTATAATGGCGTTATCTGGCGAAGCAGGATTACTCTCGGTTTACTGCAGCGTGTTCGAAAAGGCTGACCCTAACAGAGTAGCTGTAATGGCGGGCATGCTCGTTTCTTTCCTTATGTATTCAAGGCAGTTCAATATGCCCGTTCAGCAGGTATCGCAGCAGTTCAGCGCGATAGTAATGGCTCTCGCGGGTGCAGAAAGAATTTTTGAAATGGTCGACGAACAGCCCGAAGACGAAGGCGGCGATATAACGCTCACCTACGGAGAAATGGAAGAGGGCAAATGGGCATGGAAAAAGCCCGTCCAAGGCGGGGCGGAATATATCCCTCTCAAGGGCGACATCCGCTTCTACGACGTAGTGTTCGGCTATACGCACGATAAAGTAATACTCAAAAATATCAGCTTGTATGCAAAACCCGGGCAGAAGATTGCGTTCGTCGGTGCGACGGGCGCAGGCAAGACGACTATCACAAACCTCATAAACAGGTTCTACGATATTCAGTCGGGTCAGATTACCTACGACGGCATAAACATCAGGGACATTAAAAAATCCGACCTTCGCCGTTCGCTCGGCATAGTTCTTCAGGATACTCATCTGTTTACCGGAACGGTTATGGATAATATCCGCTACGGCAGACTGAACGCAAGCGACGAAGAGTGCATAAAAGCGGCTAAACTTGCCAATGCAGACAGCTTTATCGTTCACCTTCCCGAAGGTTACAATACGATGATAAAGGGCGACGGCGCTAACCTTTCGCAGGGGCAGAGGCAGCTTTTAGCTATTGCAAGAGCTATGGTTTCGCAGTGTCCCGTGCTCATTCTCGACGAGGCGACCTCGTCAATCGATACCCGTACCGAAAAGCTCATCGAGCAGGGCATGGATAAACTTATGGAGGGCAGAACGGTATTCGTAATCGCTCACAGACTTTCCACGGTTCGCAACAGTCACGCAATTATGGTGCTTGATCACGGCGTAATCATAGAACGCGGCAGCCATGAACAGCTCATAGAGCAGAAAGGTAAGTATTACCAGCTCTACACAGGCGCTTTCGAACTCGAATAATTTTAAAAATTTATGCCCGCCCGACAATTTTGTCGGGCGGGCAATTCTTTAGTCTTTCTGTATTACTAAGCGGTTTCCGCTAAAAAATTCTTACGGCTAAATATTGCAAAAATCCGAGCAATATGTTACAATTTAACTTGGTTTAGTATGGATGTAATAAGCGAAAAATTAAAACTTCTGCCCGATTCCCCGGGCGTTTATATAATGCTCGACAAGTACGGCAACATAATTTACGTCGGTAAGGCAAAGGTGCTGAAAAACCGCGTTCGCCAGTATTTTCACAATACGCCAAAGCCCGAAAAAGTCATGCAGATGGTGTCAAACATCGCCGACTTCAACTATATTATAACTACATCCGAAATCGACGCTCTCGCGCTCGAAAACAACCTTATAAAAAAGCATAAGCCAAAGTACAACATACTTTTAAAGGACGATAAAACCTATCCTTATATCAAAGTCGATATGCGTGAAGATTTTCCGTCTTTTTATGTTACAAGAAAGATTAAAAAGGACGGCTGCCGTTACTTCGGACCGTTCATGGGCGGAATAAATTATAAAGATATTCTCGACGCAACGCAGCTTCTGTTCGGCATAAGGCTGTGCAGAACGCAGATTACTTCAAAGCCGAAACGCGAGTGCCTCAATTATCATATTGGCAGGTGCGCCGCGCCCTGCGCTCATAAAATAACCAAGGAAGAGTATGCCGAGCGCGTCAACAAAGCGCTTGCTTTTCTCGACGGCGATTATAAGAATGCACAGAGCATTCTGGAAAGCAAAATGTATGCCGCGGCAGAGGCGGAAGCATTTGAGCTTGCTATGGACTATAAAAATAAAATATCCATGCTCTCCAAGCTCGAAGCGCGCAGAATTACTTCGATAAACAAATATATCGATGCTGACATAATAGCGTATGCGACCAATAATCTTTATTCTGCGGTAAGCGTGCTCGTAACCCGAAAGGGCATAATGCAGGGCGGAAATTCCTTCGCCCTCGACGAAGCACATATGAGCGACGCCGAAGCGCTGACCTCGTTCATAACGCAGTACTATTCCGCGCACGAACCGCCTGCCGAAATTATTGTGCAGAGCTATTGCGAAGTCGGTCTGATAGATAAATTTTTCAGAGAAAAGCTCGGCAAAACAGTCGAAATAACCGCCGCAAAGCAGGGCGTAAAAGCCCAGCTTTTAAAAATGGCTGAGCGCAACGCGCACGATTATCTCGAAAAGTCAGTGGATAAAATTAAGCACCGCGACGACATGACGACAAACGCCTGCGCGAGATTGCAGGAAATGCTTTCGCTTTCGCGCTACCCGAGAAGGATGGAGTGTTACGATATTTCCAATGTTTCGGGCGTTGATAAAGTCGGTTCCATGGTCGTGTTTACCGACGGAGAAGCGGATAAATCGCAGTATCGCCGCTTTAAAATAAAGACGGTTGAGGGCGCGAACGACTTTGCTTCGTTGCAGGAAGTGCTTTTAAGAAGGTTGGAAAAACTCGGCACAGACCAGGAAGACAGATTTCCCAAACCCGACCTCATCGTCATTGACGGCGGCAAGGGGCAACTTACGGCGGTGGGGGAAATTTTCGACAGAATGGGCGTAACGGATATAGACCTCATTTCTATTGCCAAGCAGGATGAAGAAATTTTTATCCGCGGCAGCGCCGATGCGATAAAAATTCCCCGTCGCGACTATGCCCTGAGAATGATACAGCGAATAAGGGACGAAGCGCACAGGTTTGCCATAACCTATTTCCGCAATCTTCATTCAAAGAATATACTTTCCGGCGAACTCGATAAGATAGAGGGCGTTGGCAAGCAGCGCAGAATTGCGCTTATGAATAAATTTTCTACTATAGACAAAATAATGAGCGCGGAGGTTGAAGAACTTGCCGAAACCCCCGGCATAAGCCTTGCGCTCGCGCGTAAAATAAAGGATTATTTTTCAAACTGAAATGTCGCAACTCAATGCAAAACTCATAGTTTCCGATTTCGACGGAACGCTTATAACTTCCGACCAGCGCGTGTTGCCAGAGGTAAAAAGCGCAATATCTTCATATATCTCGGACGGCGGAATTTTTGCCGTCTGCACGGGCAGAATGCTCGCGTCAATTCTGCCTCAGGTGCGCGCTTTGGGGCTTGAAGGGCTGGTTGTTGCCTGTCAGGGTACGGTTATAGCCGACATAAAGAGCGGCGAATTAATACGCGACGGCGGATTGAGCGCTTCTGAGGCTGCGGAAATTTGCAAGGTTTTAGAAGACCTCGGCGCGCCGATTAACGCGTACAGCGGAGATAATCTCTTTTCAAATATTCCCAAGGACAACAAATACCTTAAATTATACGAAAAAATAACGGGCATAACGGCAAAGCACGTTTCTTCGCCGCTTTCCGAATATGTTTGGGCGAGCGATGAAAAATGGCAGAAAATCGCCAGTCTCTGCCGCCCCGAAGACAGGCAAAAACTGCTTTATTATCTTTCGGAAAAGTTTGCGGGCAGATATGACGTAACCTGCAGCGCGGACGTGCTTGTGGAAGTTTCGCCTCTCGGCGACGACAAGGGCAGCGCTCTCAGATTTCTTGCAAATCATTACGGAATAGATATAAAAGATACAGTTGCCGCGGGCGACAATTTAAACGACCTTCCTATGATTATTGCAGCGGGAACGGGAGTGGCGGTGGGTAACGCCGTGCAGGGGCTTAAAGACGCCGCAGATTATATTTCATGCACAAACGATGAAGGCGCAATTGCGCAGGTAATAAAAAAATTCGGTTATATAAATGGTTGAAATTCTCGCCCCCGCGGGCAATGAAAACTGCGCTTATGCCGCGATAAACAGCGGCGCAAACGCATTATATTTAGGTCTGACAAGTTTTTCCGCAAGAGCATCTGCCGACAACTTCGACTTTGCTTCCTTGAAAAAACTTGCGGCTTATGCTCATGCCCTCGGCGTGAGAGTGCATGTAGCCATGAATACCCTCGTCAAGGAAAAAGAGAGGGAACAGTTCGTGCGCGACGCGGTATCCGCTTACAACGCAGGTGCTGACGCGCTGATTATTCAGGATATGTTCCTCGGAAAATATATCAAGGAATGTTGTCCGCAGATAACGCTGCATCTTTCGACGCAGTCGGGCGTAAACAATGTTTACGGCGCGCGCCTTGCCGCAGAGTACGGCTTCAGCCGCGTAATTCTTTCAAGGGAAACGCCTCTTGAAGACATTAAGCGCATAGCTTCTTTTATAGAGACCGAAGTTTTCGTACAGGGTGCGCTCTGCACTTGTTTTTCGGGACAGTGCTACATGTCCTCCTTTGCGGGCGGAAACAGCGGCAACCGCGGTAGGTGCAAGCAGCCCTGCCGCAAAAAATACAGCATAGACAGGGAAGGCTTTTCCGACCCTGCCTACCGACTTTCGCTTTCGGACTTGTCAGTCGAAGAAAGCGTTGATGAACTTGTAAAGGCGGGAGTTGCGTCCTTTAAAATCGAAGGCAGAATGCGCCGTCCCGAATATGTTTCGGCGGCGGTAAAATACTATAAAAAGTTGCTCTGCGGCGGTCAGGCAAGCAGCGAGCTTTCCGCCTTAAGGCGAACTTATAACCGCGGAAATTACACAAAAGGTCTGGCTTTCGGTCAGGATAAAACTTTTATATCTTCGGCAGTCCAGGGACATATAGGCGAATATTGCGGCGTGGTAAAGGTTATAGGCGGAAAATTCGTTTGCCTCGGCAACAGCGATTGCGCCGAGGGGGACGCTTTCAAAATTCTCCGCTCGGGCAAAGAGGTCGGCGGAGCGAGTTACGGCGGGGCGTACAAGGGAGGTTTTGTGCTTTCCTCGTCAACCCGTCTTATGAACGGCGACAAGGTTTTCATAACTACCGACGCCAGCCTTAATAAGCAGCTCTTGTCGGGCAAAAAACTGCGCGCCGTTACGCTTTCTGCAAGCGTCGTCAGCGGTCAGAAAATTGTCTTATGGTTAGACGGCGAAGAATATACATCCGATTTTATTTGCGGCGAAGCGGTTAACAGAGCCGCCACCGCCGAAGATATTGTAAAATGTTTTGATAAGACAGACGCATATCCTTTCGCAGTCGAATACGGCGACATACAGATAGTCGGCAATCCTTTCGTGCCTGCCTCGGCGTTGAATTCTTTCAGAAGGGAAGTTTACGCCCGATATTACGAAAAGCTGACAGCCCGCCCGCAAGTTGAATTAAAAGAAAAACTTTTCATTCCAGAAAAGGTTAATGCAGTAAATCGCAAAGTTGCGGTAATTGCATCCGATTTAAGGTGCGTAAGGGCGGATATAGGCATACTTCATCCCGACGATTATTTCCATATAAATCCGGACACTTATTCATCTTTTTCAGGTGAAAAGTTTATTTATCTTCCTCCATATCTCAGCACGCATACAATAGAGCAATTAAAGCCGACAATAGCTGCATTCAACGGCATATATTGCGACGGATATTATTCTGTCGCCCTCGCCCGCGAGCTCGGTTTAAAGCTGTTTGCCGGCAGCGGGTTTAATGCGGGCAACTCGCTTTCGCTGTCATATATCAAAGCCGACTATATTGCTCTATCCAAGGAACTTACTCATGCTGAAGCGCATGAACTTGCCCGCAGCAACACTTTCTGCCTTTCGGCAGGCAATATAAAGGTTATGGACATAATTTATTGTCCGTTTTCCAAGACTTGCAAGTCGTGCGATAAGAGAGGCAGATATACCCTTACGGACGAAGCGGGCAGAAAATTCCCTTTAAGGCGCTACCGCACCGACGATTGCAGATTTGAATTGTATAATTGCGCAAATCTTGTCGCACCGCAGAAATTTACGGGCATTCTTGCGGACTTAACGCTCGAAAACGCCGCGGAAGTTGCACAAATTTTAAGCGACGAGCGCGCATTGAAAGAATATTTTAAAAATTACACCTCGGGACACAGCAAAAACGCTGTTTTGTGATTATGGACGAAAAAAGTTTAAAACGCCTCGAACTTGATAAAGTGCTTTCCGCATGCGCAGAATATGCCTGCCTCGACGCAACAAAGGCTGCGCTTTCGGCGTTCAGACCTTCGTGCGACGTGGGCGAAGTAAGGGATCTTCTCGCACGCACGGCGGAATGCGACAAATTGCTTTATCGTTACGGGCTGGGCAAAATCGAATACTTCCCCGACGTTACGGATCTGCTTAAGAGAGCTTCAAAAAAATCTACGCTTTCCTGCGGAGAACTTTTGCAGGTAAATTGCCTTCTTCGTTCGGCGCGCATTGCTTATACATCTATCAGCTCAGTCGAGGACGTGGAAATCGTAAAAATCAGGTACGACGCGTCAAAGTTGTACTTCGATAAAAATCTCGAGGACGACATAACGTCTTCCATACTTTCGGACGACGAAATTTCAGATTATGCCAGCGATGCGCTCTATTCCATCCGCTCGAGGATAAGAAGCCTCAACGAAAAGATAAGGGCAAAGCTTTCCGAATACGTCTCGGGCAAAAATGCGCAGTACCTGCAGGACGGCATAGTTACCATGAGGGGCGACAGGTACGTAATTCCCGTAAAGGCAGAACATAAATCTCATGTCAAGGGACTTGTACACGACCGCTCGCAGTCGGGCGCAACTTTCTTCATAGAGCCTGAATACGTGCTTGAACTCAACAACGAACTCGTCGCGCTCCAGATAGACGAAAGAGAAGAGATAGAGCGCATTTTAAAAACCTTTTCGGCGAGAGTGGGAATGCTTTCGGAAAAGTTGGAATGCGATATTTCTATTCTTTCCGAAATCGAAAGTTTTTACGCCCGCGCGGAATATTGCTATAATAAAAAATGCACCTGCCCCGAAGTCAACGGCAGGGGTTACATCAACATAATAAAAGGCAGACATCCTTTAATCGACAAGGATAAAGTTGTGCCTGTATCGCTTGAACTGGGCGGAAAGTACAACTTTTTATTGATAAGCGGTGCAAATACGGGCGGTAAAACCGTAACGCTCAAGATGTGCGGACTTTTCTGTCTTATGGCGTCGTGCGGACTTTTCATTCCTGCGGCACAGGGCAGCTCGTTGTGCGTGTTCGACGATATTTTCTGCGACGTGGGCGACAGCCAGAGCATAGAAGAGAGCCTTTCCACGTTCTCCAGCCACATAACTACCGTAATAGAAATGTGCAAAAAGGCGGATAAGAACAGCCTCGTTCTCATAGACGAGCTGGGCGGCGGCACAAACCCCGACGAAGGTCAGGCGCTGGCAAAGGCAATAGTCGAATATTTTTTGAACCTCGGCTGCCGCGGAATTATAACGACGCATTTTACGCCGCTCAAAGAGTTTGCTTATTCTGTTGACGGCATAGAAAATGCTTCAATGGAATTCGACGCAAGCACTTTAAAGCCGCTGTATTCAATTAAAATAGGACTTCCGGGCGCGAGCAACGCGCTCGCCATCTGCCGCAGGCTCGGACTTGACGGCGGTATACTGGATAAAGCCGTAGGTTACCTTTCTGAGGGTGGCAAAGCTTTTGAAAACATTGTAAGAAAAGCCGAAGAAAGCCGCGTGGAAGCGCAGAAAAAACTGGCGGAAGCTGAGGCGCTTTCGGACGAGTGGAAGTCAAAACTTGCCGAAGTCAACAGACAGATAGACGCGCTGAATAAGCAGCGAGAAAAGCTGAACGCCACGGCGAGAGCCGAGAGCCGAAGAATTATAAATGAGCGCACGGCGCGCGCCGAAGAAATGCTTTCGGAAATGGAAAAACTCTTCCAAAAAGAGGAACTCAGCCAGAGCGACCTCATAAAAGCGCGCACGCTTAAAAACAGGCTATCAGACGCCGCTTACGGTCAGGAAGAAAGCGTTGAAGCCGTAACCGATTACAAGCAGGCGACGGCGGAAAATATAAAACAGGGTTCGGAAGTTTTTGTTAAAACCATGCAGTCGCAGGGCGTCGTGCTTTCAGTCAATGAAAAAAAGAATGAAGCTCAGGTTGCCTGCGGCAGCATAAAACTCAGATGTAAATTTCAAGATTTGCAGGTTGTGCGCACCTCGCCGGCAAAAAAGAATACGGAAGTCAGGGTGAAAAAGAGCATGCCCGCCGCACCGACGTCGCCGCTGCTCGAAATCAACGTGCTGGGAATGACGGTGGAGGAAGCGCTTTACGAAGTGGATAATTTTATAGACAAGGCGGTAATGGATAACCTTGAAGAGATAAAGGTAATTCACGGCGTGGGTACTGGCAAACTCCGTTCGGCAATAGCGCAGCACCTCAAAAGGCACAAAAACGTCAAAAGTTTCCGCCTCGGCAAGTATGGTGAGGGTGAAACGGGCGTTACCATAATTACCTTAAAATAATAAGCAAAAATCGTCAGCTCCTTAAATAAAATATAAATAGTATATCTTATTAAGGGGCAAACTGATTTTGAAAAGCAAATTAATAACCATAATAGTCAATGTGTGTCTCTGCGCGATAGTCGCCGCAACCTGTATCGTAGGTTTTGCGGGCGGAGGCGCTGTGGAAGTTTCGGGCGACAACACAAACGTATATTACAGGGCGGAAGACGAGCCTCAAGGTGTTTCGCTTATGTTCAACGTCTATCAGAATACGTCTCAAGTGTATAAAATACTCGACATTCTGGACGAATATCAGGCTAAAGCCACTTTTTTCCTCGGCGGAAGCTGGGCGGACGACAATGTTGACTGCGTCAGGGATATTTACGCCCGCGGGCATGCCATAGGTTCGCACGCATACTTTCATAAAGACCATTCGGTTATGAATTATCGTCAGAATTATGACGAAATCAAGCCGAGCATACAACTTCTCGAAGCTATTCTCGGCAATAAAATAACGTTGTTCGCGCCGCCGTCGGGCGCATTCAACGACAGCACGCTTTCGGTTTGCGCGGCGTTGAACTTAAAAGTCATAATGTGGTCGCGCGATACTATAGACTGGCGAGACAACGACGCGCAAATAATTTATAAAAGGGCTACGGAAGGGCTTTCTTCGGGCGAATTCATACTTATGCACCCCATGGAAGCGAGCGTTTCCGCTCTTCCGGATATACTCGGATACATAACGGCAAACGGACTTAAAGCCGTAACCGTGCCGCAAAACTTAGGAGAATAATGGTACATTACAAACAGTTAGACAACGGAATAAGACTGATAGTCAAGCACATGAGCGGACTTATGTCCGTCTCAATGGGAATAATCGTCGGAACGGGCGCATGCGTCGAAAGCGACGAAGAGGACGGGATTTCGCACTTCATAGAACACATGATGTTCAAGGGAACGGCAAAGCGTTCTGCTTTTCAGATTTCCGACGAAATGGACGCTATCGGCGCGCAGGTAAACGCGTTTACGGGCAAGGATATGACCTGCTATTACGCAAAATCGACTTCCGTTCACGCGGAAGAAGCGTTTGAAATCCTTTCGGATATTTTCCTCTATTCAACCTTCCCCTCGGAGGAGATAAAGCGCGAAAAGGGCGTCGTTTTAGAGGAAATTTCCATGAACGAAGACACGCCCGACGACCTTTGCCTCGATATTCTGGGCAAAGCCTTCTTCGGCGAAACGAACTACGGAAGAAATATTTTAGGACCTAAAAAGAACGTCCGCTCGTTCAAAAAATCGGACATTCTCGCATATATGTCCGAAAGATACACGCCCGATAATATCGTAATTTCCATGGCAGGCAATATAACCGCGGACAAAGCGCAGGAAATGGTCGAAAAATATTTTTCGGATATGCCCAAAGGCTGCGGAAAACAGCGTAGCGTAGACGTAAGGCTGCAATCAAAATCTTTGTTGAAGACAAAGGATATAGAGCAGGTGCATATCGGCATTGCATACCCTTCCATGAAGAGGTATGAACGCCTTGCAGACGCAACCATGATTGTCAATTCCGTATTGGGCGGAAGCATGTCCTCAAGACTTTTCCAGGAAGTCAGGGAAAAGCTGGGGCTTGCATACACCGTTTATTCATACCTCACTTCATATAAGGATACAGGCTCTCTCGTCATTTATGCAGGCGTAAATGCCGAAAATTACCTCCAGTCCGTCGAGGCTATAGATAAATGTATTTCCCGTCTCAAGCAAAAGGATATAACGGAAGACGAGTTTAAAAGAGGCAAGGAACAAATGCTTTCTTCGCAGATTTTTGCCCAGGAAAGCACGAGTTCGCAGATGCTTCTTTACGGTAAAGAGCTTATTTATAGCGGCAACATTTATAATTTTGAAGACCGCGTAAAAAAGATAAACGACGTAACTCTTTCAGATGTTTTCGAGGCTATCGAATACAATTTCGACGACAAGTACAGGGCAACCGCGCTTGTAGGCAAGGCGGACAAGCACCTGTGAGCGAGGACATGAAAGCGGGTTTTGCACCCTTTATGAACGCGGACAGCAAACTTTTAATTCTCGGCAGTTTTCCCTCGGTCAAAAGCCGCGATACAGGATTTTATTACGGAAATCCAAGAAACGCGTTCTGGAAAACGCTTGCAAATTTCTTCGGCGATAAAATCCCCTCAACAATAAAGGAAAAGCAGGATTTCCTTACTAAAAGAAAAATAGCGCTTTGGGACGTGGTAACGCTGTGCGAAATTCATGCGAGCGACGACAGCAGCATAAAGAATTTTACCGTTGCCGACGTTAAATGGCTTATCTCCGTCTGTCCCATACAAAAAATAATTTTAAACGGCGGCAAAGCCTATGAAATTTTTGTAAAAAACTTTTCAGATATAGGCATACCCTATAAAAAGCTGTGTTCTACCAGCCCTGCAAACACCCGTTTCGACTATAAGGAGTGGTATGACGAGTTATCCGCAACTTTTGGCTCAACTCAATCAACTTGCTGACGAAAATTACAGGGATTTTCATAAAAAGCTGCTTAACAATCCCGCAATCAACGTAATCGGCGTTAGAGTGCCTCAACTGAGAAAACTTTCAGGTCAATTTGCCTGCGACGACGGCATATTCGCCTTTCCCGACGAATATTACGAAGTAACTTTTATAAAACTTATCGTCGCTTCGAAAAAAGATTACGGCGCGTTCGTTCTGCTTGCGGATAAGTGCGTATCGCTCATAGATAACTGGGCGACGTGCGACAGCTTTAAAGCAAACTGCATATCTTCACACAGACAGGAATTCCTTACATATATACAAAAGTACCTTTCCGACGGCAGAGAATTTAATCAGCGTTACGCGCTTACCGCATTGCTCCATTTTTATATGAGCGAGGAATATCTTCCTTTAATATTTTCTTGCCTTGAAAGGGCGGATACAAAAAAGTATTACGTCCATATGGCGGCAGCCTGGCTCATGGCTGAAGTGGCGGTAAGGTTTTACGATACAGCCCTTAATTATTTAAAAGAGTGCAGGCTGGACAGGCGCACTCACAACAAATCGATTTCAAAAGCGTGCGAAAGTTTCCGTCTTTCAGACGCGCAGAAAAATAATCTTAAAAAATTAAAGAGATAGGATATGGAAATTTTACAGCAACTAACAACCGAATTCAATCTTCGCCCCGAACACGCAAAAAACGTTGTCGAACTTTTAGATGAAGGAAATACCATACCTTTCATTGCCCGTTACCGCAAGGAAATGACGGGCGCTATCGACGACCAGGTTCTCCGCAATTTTGCCGACAGGTACGAATATCTTCTCAACCTTAAAAAGCGCAAGGAAGAGGTTGCCAAGGCAATAGAAGAACAGGGCAAAATGACAGAAGAAATTGCCGCGTCGATTGACGCGTGCGTAACTCTCACGGAAATTGAGGACGTCTACCGCCCCTTCAAGCAGAAGAAAAAGACTAGGGCTTCGGTTGCTACAGAAAAGGGATTGAAACCTCTTGCAGAATTTATTCTCGCGCAGGAGGGCGACCCTTATGCCGAAGCCGAAAAATATATTGACGAAGAAAAGGGCGTAAACAGCGTTGCGGACGCTATAAACGGGGCAAGGGATATAATCGCGGAAATTATTTCGGATAACGCCGAACTTCGCAAAAAATTGCGCACTCTCTTTGAAAATCACGGCGAAGTGCAGGTAAAAATGGTTGAAGACGACGAAAAGGGTACATATTCGATGTATGCCGATTATTCCGAACTCGTGCCTGAAATCAAAAATCACCGCATCCTTGCCATAAACAGGGGTGAAAAGGAAGGGTGCCTTAAAGTTAAAATCTATTTCAATCCCGACCTCGCAAAGCGCGTTTGCGCCGCAAAATACGTTCATTCCGACGGCGATTGCGCAAAGATAATAACCGAAGCCGCCGACGACGGCTACGACAGGCTGATTGAGCCTTCGATAGAGCGCGAAGTGCGCGCGATTTTAACTGACAGAGCTTCCGAGCAGGCAATTAAGATGTTTGAAGTCAACCTGCGTCCCCTGCTTTTGCAGCCTCCCGTAAAGGGTAAGGTTACAATGGGGCTTGACCCCGGCTACCGCACGGGTTGCAAGGTTGCCGTTGTGGACGGAACGGGCAAAGTGCTGGCAACTTCGGTTATTTATCCCGTACCTCCTCACAATAAAATCGAGGAAAGCAAAAAGATTGTCAAGGACCTCATTTTAAAGTGCGGAGTAGACGTCATTGCCATAGGCAACGGCACGGCAAGCAAGGAAACCGAAATTTTTGTCGCGGAACTTTTAAAGGAACTTACGGCAGACGTAAGTTATGCCGTGGTAAACGAGGCGGGCGCCAGCGTTTATTCCGCAAGTCCTCTCGCCGTGGAAGAATTCCCCGACTACGACTTAACGCTCCGTTCTGCAATTTCAATTGCCAGAAGATTGCAGGACCCTCTTGCCGAACTCATAAAAATCGACCCCAAGTCGATAGGCGTGGGACAGTATCAGCACGATATGGATAAAAAGCGCCTTGACAGCGTTCTGGGCGGCGTACTCGAAGACTGCGTAAACTCCGTCGGCGTAGACTTAAACACTGCCAGCGTGTCTCTTCTGAAATATGTTGCGGGACTTAATTCGGGAATAGCCAAAAATATCGTGGCTTATCGCGAAGAAAACGGCGCGTTCACTGAGCGCAAGCAGCTTTTAAAAGTTTCCAAGCTGGGCGCAAAGGCGTTTGAACAGTGCGCTGGCTTTTTAAGAGTGCCGGGCGGCAAGAACATTTTCGATAATACCGCAGTCCATCCCGAAAGCTACGATAAGGCGGAAAAACTTCTTTCTCTCTTCGGCTATTCAACCGATGACGTCAAAAATAATAAACTTTCCGACCTTCCTGCAAAAGTCAAAGCGTTCGGCGAGGAGAAAGCTGCCGCATACTGCGGACTTGATAAAGCTACCATGAACGATATAGTTCAGGAACTCATCAAACCCGGCAGGGACGTGCGCGACAGCCTTCCTGCGCCCAAGTTAAGGCGCGATATTATGGGCATTGAGGACTTATCCGTCGGCATGGAAGTCGAAGGAACAGTCCGCAACGTAATAGACTTCGGCGCATTCATAGATATAGGCGTTCATCAGGACGGACTTGTTCACGTGTCCGAAATCAGCGACAGGTATATTAAACATCCCTCGGACGTTCTCAAAGTAGGGCAGAGGGTCAAGGCGGTAATTATTACTCTCGACGTCAAAAAACAGCGCATAGGTCTCTCGCTCAAACAGGTCAAAAAGCAGGCAAATTAAATAAAGTGCTTGACAGTAAGCCCGCTTTATTGTAAAATTTTAGTATAAAATTCAAGGAGAATAATAAATGTTTGAACAGATAGCAAAACTGCTTTCCGAGCAGCTTGATATTCCCGTTTCCAAAATCACTCTTGACAGCAATATAATCGAAGACCTCGGCGCAGACAGCCTCGACATAGTTGAAATGCTCATGACGCTCGAAGACGAAACAGGCAAAACCATTCCCGATGACAAGGTCAGCGAAATCCACACGGTAGGCGACCTTGTAGACGTTCTCGGCACTTTATAATAAAATTTTCCCGCGGCATTCAATGCCGCGGGTTTTTACGATTTATATGACTTTTCAGCAGTTAAAATACGCAATATGTATAGCCGAAGAGGGTAAAATAAGCCTTGCGGCAAAAAAACTTTTCGTATCGCAGCCCAGTTTGACGCAAGCGGTCAGGGAGTTGGAAGATGAACTGAACATAACCATCTTCAACAGAACAAACCGCGGTGTTGAACTGACGCCGGAGGGCGAGGAGTTTTTGTCGTATGCCAGACAGGTTACAGACCAGATGAACCTGCTGGAAGAAAAATATATAGGCGCAAAGAAGAGAAAGCGCGATTTCTGCATATCAAGCCAGCACTATTCGTTTGCCGTAGACGCGTTCATAAATCTCATAAAGGAAGTGGGCGCGGAGGAATACGATTTCCGCATGCGCGAAACCCAGACGTACGAAATTATAGAAGACGTCGCCGCCATGCGCAGCGAGACGGGCGTGCTTTATCTCAACGATTTCAACCGCGCCGTAATATTAAAAGTTTTAAAGGAACACGACCTTAAATTCGTCCCTATTATAACTGCCGCGCCTCACGTTTTCGTGGCAAAAAATCATCCGCTCGCAGATAAAAAGCGTGTGTCTTTGGAAGAGCTTGCGCCCTATCCGTTTCTGACGTTCGAGCAGGGCGAACACAATTCTTTCTATTTTTCGGAAGAAATTCTCTCCCTTCACGACGCCGCAAAAAATATCAGGGTCAGGGACAGGGCTACGCTCTTTAATTGCCTTGTCGGTCTCAACGGCTATACCCTTTCGAGCGGCATTATTAACGGCGAACTCAACTGGAATAATATAGTCGCCATTCCGCTCGCCGTGGACGATTACATGGAAATAGGCTATGTTGTGCGCAACAATACCGTGCTTTCCTCTCTTGCGGAAAGATACATAGAACTTTTAAAAGAGTATGCCGCATCCGACGCTGTGCAAAAATAATGCCGTGTGCATAAAGCAACTTAAATAAATGTGCGCAAATTAAGAACAAACAACGCGCCGCTGCATTGCAGCGGCGCGTTGTATTATATAATCAGATTGATTTATACAATAATATTGATGAGGCGTTTGGGAACGACAATGAATTTCTTTACGGGTTTTCCCTCGGTAAAAGCCATAATTTCTTTGTCTGCTCTCACTTTTTCTTCGATCTGTGCGGGAGCGAGGTCGGCAGGCAGGGAAATTTTTGTCTTTATCCTGCTGTTGACCTGTACGGCATATTCAAAAGTTTCTTCGCCGCACTTGCTCTCGTCGGCTTCCGGCCACTTTTCATACGCCATAGTGCCGCTGTGTCCCAAAACTTCGTTCCAGATTTCTTCCGTGAGGAAGGGAATAAGGGGATTTAAAAGTTTTATAAGTCCTTCGGCGTATTCGCGGGGGAAGGAGTTTCCGTCTGCTATTTCCTTGTAAATGGCATTGACAAAAATCATCATCTGCGAAATTGCGGTGTTTACCTTGAGCGCGCAGTAGTCTTCGGTAACTTTCTTAATCGTCTGGTTGTAAATCTTCTCCAGATTTGCATTGGGTTTGTCGGCTATCGCGCCGCTTTCAAAGTAAAGTCTGTGAATTCTGTCTATAAATTTCTTTACGCCTTCGATGTTTGCGGTGTTCCAGGGTTTCGTGTCGGCGACGGGACCCATGAACATTTCGTACATTCTCAAAACGTCCGCGCCGTAGTCGCGCACTACGTCGTTGGGGTTAATTACGTTGCCCTTGGACTTGGACATCTTTTCGCCGTCCTCGCCCAGTATCATTCCCTGATGGAAGAGCTTTTTGAAAGGTTCTTTATAGGGAACGTAACCTTTGTCGTAGAGGAAGTTATTCCAGAACCTCGAATAGAGTAGGTGTCCTACAAGGTGTTCCTTGCCTCCGCAGTAGAAGTCGACGGGCATCCAGTGTTTCAAAAGGTCGTAATCTGCAAATTTTTCGTCGTTGTGGGGATCGCAGTAACGCAGGAAGTACCAGCTCGACCCTGCCGAGCCTGGCATTGTGGTTGTTTCGCGTTTGCCCTTAACGCCGTTTACTGTAACGTTGACCCATTCTTTGGCGTTTTCGAGGGGCGCGTTGCCGCCGTGCGCCTTATAATCGTCCATTTCGGGCAGGATAAGGGGAAGCTGGCTGTCGTCGAGCAGCGCGATTTCGCCGTTTTCGAGGTGTATGACGGGGAGGGGTTCGCCCCAGTATCTCTGACGTGCAAATATCCATTCGCGAAGTTTATAGGTAATAGCTTTCTTGCCGCAATTGTGTTCCGTCAGCCAGTCAGCCATTTTGTCTATGGCGTCCTGCTTGTTCAGTCCGTCGAGGAAACCCGAATTAATGTGAACGCCGTCGTGCGTCCAAGCTTCTTTCTCTATGTCGCCTCCCTCGAGCACCTGAATGATGGGCAAAGAAAATTTCTTTGCAAATTCATAGTCGCGGGTATCGTGTGCGGGAACTGCCATTATCGCGCCCGTGCCGTAGGAAGTGAGTACGTAGTCGGAAATCCAAACGGGAATTTTGTTGCCGTTGACGGGGTTAACGGCATAAGCGCCCGTAAACGCGCCCGTCTTGTCCTTGTTAAGCTCGGTTCTCTCGAGTTCGGACTTGCTCGCGCACATCTTTTTATAATTTTCAACTTCTTCTTTTCTGTCTGGAGTTGTAATCTTGTCAACGAGTTTGTGTTCGGGTGCGAGCACGCAGTATGTCGCGCCGAAGAGCGTGTCGCAACGGGTGGTAAAGACGGTAAACTGTTCGTCCGTTCCGTCAACCTTGAAAATGACTTCCGCACCGACGGACTTGCCTATCCAGTTGCGCTGGGCAATTTTGGAAGATTCGGGCCAGTCAAGTTCGTCAAGACCTTCAAGAAGGCGTTCGGCATACTTGTTTATGTCGATTACCCACTGTTTCATGTTCTTGCGAACGACGGGGAAACCGCCGCGTTCGCTCTTGCCGTCAATAATTTCGTCGTTGGCAAGAACGGTGCCGAGTTCTTCGCACCAGTTTACGGGCGTTTCTACATATCGAGCAAGACCTGCCAGGCAGAGCTGTTTGAAAATCCACTGCGTCCACTTGTAGTAGGAGGGGTCGCAAGTAGAAACTGTCTGCGTCCAGTCGTAAGAAAGACCGAGCATTTTGAGCTGGGAGGTAAAAGTTGCAATATTTTCCTGCGTGAAACCGCCGGGATGGTGTCCCGTTTTAATGGCGAACTGCTCTGCAGGCAGACCGAAACTGTCAAATCCGATGGGGTGAAGGACGTTATATCCCTGCATGCGCTTCATTCTGGCTATTATGTCCGTAGCCGTATATCCTTCGGGATGACCGACGTGCAGTCCCGCTCCAGAGGGGTATGGAAACATATCGAGGACGTAATATTTGGGCTTGGAAAAGTCGTGAAGGTCGGTGTGGAAAGTTCCGTTCTTTTCCCAGTATTCCGTCCATTTTTTTTCAACTGCGTTAAAGTTGGTGTATGCCATATTTTTCTTCCTTGTTAAATATTCCATATAATTATACATATTCGTTGCGCGAAAGGCAAATATTTTTAAAGCGAATAGCTCGCAAAATCGTTGACAAAAGGGGCGAAAGGATATAAGATATAATCGTCAGTTGAATAAATGAGCCTGTTGCGGGACAAGTACCTCCGCGGGATTATTCAGAGAGCGCGCCCATCGGCTGCGAGGCGTGCTGATTCCGGGATAAAGGGAAACCACCTGCGTTTTTCAAGGCATAAACGAGCGGTCTTTAGACAATTAAGGTGGAACCGCGCAAAGAGAATTTTGCGTCCTTAAACCGATTTATTCGGTTTAAGGGCTTTTTATTATCTCAAATATGCAACTGCGGGAAACCGCAGAGGAGGAATTTATGAAAGTATTGCTCAAAAACGACGATCAGCTCTCGCTCGCAGACAACGCAACCTGCATGGATGCGGCTTCGGCGATTTCCGAAGGGCTTGCGCGCAGCGCCGTTGCCGCAAAGGTTAACGGCGAACTCTGCGATCTTTCCAGAGAGCTTTCCGAGGGCGACAAGGTTGAAATAGTAACGCTCAAGGATAAGGAGGGACTCGAAGTTTACCGCCACACCTGCGCGCACGTTCTCGCGCAGGCGGTCAAAAACATTTTTCCCACCTGCAACCTTGCAATCGGTCCCGTCATCGAAAACGGTTTCTATTATGATATTGACTTCAAAACGCCCATCACGCAGGAAGATTTCGTCAAAATCGAAGCCGAAATGGCAAAAATAATCAAGGCTAACACTCCCATAACAAGGTTTGAACTTCCCAGAACGGAAGCAATCGAACTTATGTCCAAGTACAACGAAAAGTACAAGGTTGAACTCATAAACGACCTGCCCGAAGACGCCGTAATATCGTTCTACAAGCAGGGTGCATTCACCGACCTTTGCCGCGGACCTCACCTGCCTTCGACGGGTAAAATCAAGGCGTTCAAGCTCGTTTCAATTGCTGGCGCTTACTGGCGCGGCAACGAAAAGAATAAGATGCTTACGCGCATTTACGGCGTTGCGTTTGCCAAGAAGGACGAAATGCAGGCTTATTTCGATATGCTCGAAGAAGCTAAAAAGCGCGACCACATCAAGCTCGGCAAAGAACTCAAACTCTTTGCGCTCCTCAACGAAGGCAAGGGCTTTCCTTTCTTCCTGCCCAACGGCATGGTGCTCAAAAATACTCTCGTCGATTACTGGCGCGAGCTTCACCGCAAGGAAGGCTATGTGGAAATTCAGACGCCCATTATCCTTACCAGAACGCTTTGGGAAAATTCCGGACACTGGGAACATTATAAGGATAACATGTACACGACCAAAATCGACGGCGAAGATTGTGCGGTAAAACCCATGAACTGCCCCGGCGGTATGCTCGTGTATAAGCTTACGCCCCACAGCTATAAAGATCTGCCCCTTAGAATGGCTGAAATGGGACTTGTTCACCGCCATGAAAAGAGCGGTCAGCTCCACGGTCTTTTCCGCGTTCGCTGCTTCACGCAGGACGATGCCCATATCTTCATGCTTCCCGAGCAGATTACGGACGAAATCAAGGGCGTTGTAAGGCTTACGGATACAATCTACAAGCAGTTTGGTTTCAAGTATAAAGTTGAACTTTCCACCCGTCCCGAAGACAGCATGGGTACTGAAGAGGAATGGAACCTCGCAACCGACGCCTTGAGAAAGGCTCTGGACGAACTCGGAATTGAATATGAAATCAACGAAGGCGACGGCGCGTTCTACGGACCCAAGATTGACTTCCACCTTCAGGACAGCATAGGCAGAACCTGGCAGTGCGGCACGATACAGCTCGACTTCCAGATGCCCCAGCGCTTCGACCTCGAATATGTCGGCGAGGACGGCATGAAACATCGCCCCATAATGATACACCGCGCAATTTTCGGCTCAATCGAAAGGTTTATCGGCATACTTATCGAGCATTTTGCAGGCAAATTCCCCGTATGGCTCGCGCCCGTTCAGGTCAAAGTGCTTCCCATCACCGACAGAACGGCTGACTATGCAAAGAGCATTTGCGAAGAACTCAAGGCTGCGGGGCTTCGTGCCGAGTGCGACATGCGCAACGAAAAAATCGGTTATAAAATCCGTGAAGCCAAGATGGAAAAAGTGCCTTACGTCATCGTCGTCGGCGACAAGGAAGCCGAAGAAGGCAGCGTAAACGTCAACAAGCGCGGCGTTGAAGAAAAGTACACCGTGTCTAAGGACGAATTTATCGCAACCGTTCTTAAGGAAGATAAAGAAAAAGTTATTTTCTGATAAAAAATATTTGACAATGATTGAAAAATACTGTATTATATACGGGTAAGCAAAGGTTATTCCCTTTCGCCGTACGCGTAGCGGTACAGGCAAATAATGTTTGAACGTTAATTGTGCGTTTTGCATTGTGTCGGGATAAGTTTTGCTTATCCCGATTATTTTTTAATCTGATATTGAGGGACAATGGAAAAAAAGGATTTTTATCAAGTTAATCAGGCAATCAGGGATAAAGAAGTCAGAGTTATCGGCGCTGACGGCGCAATGGTTGGCGTAATGAGCGCCATCCAGGCTCTTCGCATGGCGGAAGACGCCGACCTCGACCTCGTAAAAATATCGCCCAACGCAGTGCCTCCCGTATGTAAAATTATGGATTATTCCAAATTCAAGTACGAACAGGCAAAGAAGGATAAGGAAAGCCGAAAGAACCAGACGGTTGTGGAAATAAAGGAAATTAGGCTTTCCATGACCATCGACGTAGGCGATATTGCGGTAAAGACCAAGCAGTGCTTAAAGTTTTTGGAGCAGGGCAACAAGGTCAAGGTGTCCATCCGCATGAAAGGTCGCGAAAATTCGCGTTCCTATCAGGGCATTAAAGTCATGGAAGACTTTTTTGCAGGGCTTGACGGCAAAGCCGTTCAGGACAAAAAACCTCTTGCCGAGGGCAGGAACATCACTATGATGCTTTCGCCCGCAAAAGCATAAGCAAGCGGAAAATATTTTTTTAATCTGTAAAATTTTCAGGAGGAATAAATATATGCCCAAGCAGAAATCGCACAGCGGTTCCAAAAAGCGCTTCTGGCTCACTTCCACCGGCAAGGTGAAGAGACCTCACGGCGGCAAGAACCATAAAGCGGAAACTAAGAACAGAAAGAGAAAGAGAAACCTGCGCCAGAATACGCTCGTTTCGACCACGCAGGAATCAACCGTAAAGAACATGATTCCTTACAAGGCATAAAGGAGGACAAGGTATATGCGTATTAAGAGAACAGTAAACGCTTTAAAGAAGCGCAGAAAGATATTGCGCCTTTCCAAGGGATATTTCGGAAGCAAGTCCAAGTCTTACAGAATAGCCAGGGAAGCCGTAATGAAGTCCCTCAACTATGCTTATGCAGGAAGAAAACTTCGTAAGCGCGACATGCGTTCGCTCTGGATTGCTCGTATCAACGCAGCAGCAAGAATTAACGGACTTTCATATTCTAAATTCATGCACGGTCTTAAAGTTGCCGGCATCAACCTCAACCGCAAGGTTCTGGCTGACATCGCAGTCAACGACGCCGCAGCATTCGCAGCTCTTGCAGAAAAAGCAAAGGCAGCTGTTTAATCTTGTTTTATTCGGGGTAGTTGACATTTTTGGCAGCTACCCTGTTTAATGTTTATGGTAATTACCTCTAAAAGCAATCCGCTCATCAAAAAAATAGCATCGCTGTCTGAAAAGAAGTACAGAAAGCTCTGCGGCGAATACCTCGTCGAAGGGCTTAAACCTGTGCGCGAGTGCATATCTTCGGGCGGGGAGGTAACTTCCGTTATATGCACGGAAGAAAATGCAGGCAGCTTTGCTGACGCCGTTGTGGTGTCGCGCGAGGTGTTTTCCTATATTTCTTCGGAAAAGACGCCTCAGGGCGTCATAGCGACCGTAAAAATACCCGGCACGCAGGTTGCGCCGCCAAAAGGCAGGTGCATACTTTTAGACAGACTTCAGGACCCGGGCAATGTCGGCACGATTATCCGCACAGCCAATGCGGCGGGATATGATGATATATATCTAATCAACTGCGCCGACCCTTTTTCGCCTAAAGTCGTAAGGGCGAGCATGAGCGGTATTTTCTTCGTGAGAATTCACGAAGGCTCGGCTAAAGAGGTTCTTGACGCGCTGTCGGGAGTGCCGCTTATTTCTGCGGATATGCAGGGTGAGAACATTTTTTCCTTTGTCCCGCCCAAAAAATTCTGTCTGTGCATAGGCAATGAAGGCAAAGGACTTTCCGATGAAATTATTTCGGCTGGCAGTCATACCGTAAGCATACCGATGCGCTCGAGTTGCGAAAGTTTAAATGCCGCTATTTCCGCGGCTATCGCGATGTACGCGCTTAAAAATAACGTTTAAGAGGATTAATATGTCAGGACATTCCAAATGGCACAACATAGCCGCGAAAAAGAGCAAAACAGACGCTGCTCGCGGTGCAATTTTCACTAAAATAGGCAGAGAGCTCGCCGTTGCCGCAAAGGGCAATCCCAATCCCGATACGAACTCAAAACTTGCGGACGTAATAGCAAAGGCTAAAGCCGCAAACATGCCCAACGACAACATCAAGCGTTCTATAGCGAAAGCTGCGGGCGAACTTTCGGGCAAAGATTACAAGGAACTCACCTACGAAGGATACGGCGTTGCTGGTTCTGCGGTAATTATCAAGACGCTTACCGATAACGTAAACCGTACTTCGGGCGACATCTCGTCTACAATGTCGAGATGCGGCGGTCAGATGGGCAAGCCGGGCTGCGTAGGTTATCAGTTCGATAACAAGGGCGTAATAATCATAGAAAGAACTGTTGCGCTCGACGAGGACACTATGATGGAGTATTGCCTCGAAGCAGAAGCCGAAGACTACGTTGTTCAGGACGATGTTTACGAAGTCTACACAACGCCCGAAACATTCTCTTCGGTGCGCAAATATTTCGAGGATAAGGGCGTAACCTTCCTCGAGGCGGAAATAAAGATGGTTCCCCAGAACACGATAACGCTTCCCGAAGATAAGCTCGCCACGTTCATCAAAATGATCGACAAGCTTGAAGAACTCGACGACGTTCAGAACGTTTATCACAACGTCGAACTTCCCGAGGAAGAGGAAGAAGACTGAATTTTATAAAAATTTTAAAGCCGACAAATTTGGTTGTCGGCTTTTTTATTGCGCAAAAAATATAAGCGTTTACAATACGGCAATGAAAACGCATATATTACTGAAAAATTTAATACCAAAATGCGGCGATAGTGTATAAAAGGCGCAATGCCGCTCAAAATATGATTACAAGCGCATGCGCTTTGAATATAGTTTACCTCTCTGAGATTGCATTTCAGACGGGTAAACAGAGGGGATTATCCGTTTGAGGATAATCCCTTATGTATTTTTACGGCATAGTTTTAATAATATAAAATATGTTATCCAAAAAGCGCATCGTTTTATATGTTTTGATGTCTGCGGTTATCGTCATTGCTATAGTTCTTAGCGTGTGTTCGACAGAAAATGTAGTGCGTGAAGAAAAAATGCGGGTGCTGACACTGTGGCAGATAGATGGCTTCGAGGGCGGAAAGGGTTCGCGCGCTCAATATCTTCAGGACAAGGCGGAGCAGTGCTTTGACGGCTTACCTATTTATTTCAGAGTTGTATCTGTATCGGCGGACGCTGCCCGAAAAAACATCAAAGAGGGCGTAAAGCCGGATATTATCTCGTATCCCGCAGGTTTTTACGGCTTGGAAAGCTGTATTCCTGAAAATTATCATGAATATACATGGTGCAGGGGAGGCTATTGTCTCATTGCACTCGGCGAAAATGCACAATTTTCCGACGCAGATGAGAAAAATACTGTTATAAATTGCGGGAAAGACAATCTTGTAGCTGTCGCTGCGTTGCTTGAAGGTTTATACGGCGCTGACGCGGAAAGCCCGACATCGGCTTATCTGAAGCTGATAAACGGCAAATACAAGTATCTTTTGGGTACACAGAGAGATATTTGCAGACTGACGACGCGCGGCGAAGTTTTCAGCGTCAAAGCCTTAAGCAGTTTCAATGACCTCTATCAGAACATATGCGCATTATGCGGAGGCGAAGACGAAAAGTATGCCCGGCAATTCATTGAATTTTTGTTGGAGCAGGACGATGCAGATAAATTGGGCATGATTACGCCCAAAGTAAATTATGGCGGTGCAATGAAATTGCTTGCCGAAACGGACGCCGAATATAAACTTACAACTTTGGCAAGCGAAAATTATATTGTAAAGCTTAAAAACGCCGCGTCGGGCGGGGATATAAATTTAGTGAAAAGTCTTATAAAGTGATTGAAAAAAAGGCGCAAAAATGTTATCATATAAAAGTGGAATAATTTACGCAAAAAAATGTTTTGAGGGCTTGGACTTATCTGCCTGCAGAGCAGATGATTTTTTGTTTTCTAAATACACTACATACGGTCTCGGCGGAGGGGCGAGGGAAGTATTTTTTCCGAGAAATTTCGTTGAAGCGAGGGCTGTATGGGACTATCTCAACCCCGCAAAAAATTATTGCAATATACAGAGCGGCGGAGCAGAAAAAAATAAATTTTTTATTCTTGCAAACGGCTCAAACGTGCTCGCCTCGGACCGTTTTTACGACGGAAGCGTGATATGTACAAAAAGACTTTGCGGCATAGTGCGAACAGGCGAAAATGAAATTTTCTGCGCGGCGGGAACGCCCGTTTCAAAGATACTCTCTTACTGTCTCAAGCATGGTTTGGGCGGTCTTGAATACCTTTGCGGCATACCTGCAACTATAGGCGGAATTGCTTACATGAATGGCGGAGCGGGAGGAATTTACATTAATTCAAATGTCATATCTGTCAGTCTGTATAATGGTAAAAAATACAATTTAAGTAACGAAAATTGTAAATTTGGCTATAAGTATAGTACTATGCGTGATATAAATGCCCTTATTTTAGGTGTAAAATTGTCTGCTTCGACAAGTTTGCCCGATGAAGTGGCCTCGCGCATAAAATGTTATGCCGAACGTCGGCGCGCTCTGCCAAAGGGCAGAAGTTGCGGTTGCGTATTTAAAAATCCTTCTGGTGTGTCTGCGGGTAAGCTCATTCAGGATTGTAACCTTGCAGGATTAAAAATAGGCGGAGCTTACGTTTCGCGCGAGCATTGCAATTTTATAATCAACGACGGCGCGCGCGCTGAAGACGTTAAAAAACTTATTTCGCTCGTCGCCTCGACTGTTTATAAAAATACGGGAATAAAACTTCAGGAAGAGGTCGTTTACATAGGAGATTTCAATGAAACTGACGGCTGATTATCATACTCATACGCCGTATTCTCACGGCAAAAATACTGTGCTTGAAAATGCGGCTGCCGCAAAGAGCAAAGGGCTTGAAGAGCTGGCTATTACCGACCATGGTTTTAACCATCTCCTGTTCGGGCTCAAGCGAAAAAAATTGACATGCCTGCGCGATGAAATCGAAAAAGCGCAAAAGGCTTGCGGCATTAAAATTTACATGGGTATGGAGAGCAATTTAATATCGCTCGACGGGCGCACGGATATGAAGGCAAGCGACCTTGAATTTTTTGATATTTATCTTTGCGGAATACACGAAGTTTTAAGGTACGCATCTTTTTCCGACGCATACAACATCATGCTCAAAAATTATCTCGCTTACAAAGCGGGCAAAAAACCTTCAAAAAAGGTTATCGAAAACACAACGAGAGCATATGTCGAGGCGGTAAAAAACAACCCTATTGATATTCTTACGCATATCAATTACAAGTGTTTCTGCGACCTAAAAGAGGTTGCGAAAGTTTGTGCCGATTACGGTACTTATATCGAAATCAATACAAAAAAGAGGCATGTTTCGCCCGAAGAACTTAATCTGATGGCTTCTACGGGTGTCAGGTTTGTAATAGATTCCGACGCGCATTCGGCGGACAGGGTGGGGGATACAAAGATTGCCGAACAGCTTTTGTCCGAGGCGAGCGTTCCTTTGGAACAGATTGATAATATTGACGGAAGGTTGCCTGATTTCCGCTTCGCGCGGTATAAAATCAGAAATTTGTGAAAAAATGTCCAACTTTACAGAGGAAATAAAAAACGAAATAATAGAAAACGGCATTGAGAGCGATTGTTGTAAAAAAGCATTCCTTTCGGCGTTTGTACGCACGAGCGGCAGCATAATTTCGCGCGGAGGACAGTTCGGGTTTGAAATAGTTACTGAAAACGAACGCACGGCGGAATTTCTTTGCGATATGCTTGAAAAGCATTTCGATGTTACGCCCGCTCGTGTCGGCGTGGAATACGACAGGTTTTCGGGCAGGGATAAGCTTACTTTTTCCTGCTTCGGCGAGAATACGGAAAAGCTTTTGTGCGAACTTAAAATCATAAAAAAGAGTGCAGGCGGCGTTTCTCTCGTTTTCGGCATTGATGACGACCTTGTTTCTTCCGATTGTTGCATGTCCGCTTATCTTAAAGGCGCGTTCCTCGGCGGCGGAAGCTGCACAATTCCCGACGAGGGCAGCTACAGCCGAACGGGTTATCATTTTGAAGTCGTGTTTTCCAACCGAAACACGGCAGGCGATTTCTGCGACATTCTATGCTCTCTTGACATACTCGCGAAACTCGTTGCGCGCAAGGACAGCGCTGTGGTTTACGTCAAGAGCAAGGAGGTCATCTCGGACATCCTTAACGAAATGTCGGTAGCCGATTGCCTTGAAAAGCTCAATAAAATTGTTGAACTCAAGGATAAGACCAACAACGACAACAGGGTGAGCAACTGTTCGGTTTCCAATATCGATAAAGCCGTCCGCGCTTCCGTCGCACAGATAAGGGCGATTGAAACAATCAGACAGACAATAGGGCTCAAAAAGCTCAATGAAAAGCTCTTTGAGGCGGCGGAGGCGCGCCTTGCGGACCCCAATGCTTCCATGCAGGAGCTTGCGGACAGGCTCAACGTAACCAAAAGCTGCCTAAATCACCGCATGAGAAAGATTGCCGATATTGCGGGTACGCTCAGTCAGGACTGAACGTTGCGGTCGGTTATTCAGAACCGAGTTTCAAAATTATAAACAATATATTTCGAGCCGATTTTATTTAACTGAGGATTACAGATGACAGATTTCGTACATTTGCACGTGCATACAGAGTATTCTCTTCTCGACGGTGCGTGCAAAATTGACAATCTTATAGATTACTGCAAGAAAAACGGAGTGGATACCGTTTGCATTACCGACCACGGTAACATGTACGGTACTCTTCATTTTGCCGAAAAAGCTGCGATTGCGGGCATAAAATACATAATTGGTTGCGAATTTTACGTTACGCGCGACATGAACGATAAGTCGTCCAACGTATCCGACCATCTCATTTTGCTTGCTAAAAACAAAGCGGGATACAAAAATCTCGTCCAGCTCGATTCTATGGCGTTTGTAGACGGCTTTTACTATAAACCCAAGATAGATTACAAAGTTTTGAAGGAACACAGCGAGGGAGTAATCTGTCTTTCCGCATGCCTTGCGGGCGGCATTCCCAAAAAATTGCTCGCAGGCGACGAGCAGGGAGCAGAGGAGCTTGCTCTCTACCTCAAAGATGTGTTCGGCGAAGATTTTTATATTGAAATTCAGGACCACGGCATTCCCGAAGAAAAGCGCGTTCTGCCCCTTCTGGTTGCGCTTGCGCAGAAAATAGGCGTAGACATCGTTGCAACCAACGACGTGCATTACATCACCAAAGAGGCATCTGAAATGCAGGATGTTCTCATGTGTATTCAGATGAAAAAAACTCTCGACGACCCCAAGCGAATGAAATTCGATACGAACGAATTTTATTTCAAGTCGGGCGACGAGATGGCAAAGCTTTTTTCGGCATATCCGCAGGCAATATCAAACACCAGGGTTATTGCGGATAAAGTTACCGAACCCGCATTTAATCTCGATAAAAAGGGATACCCTATAAGAGACAATACTCTCATTCCGGGTTATACTCCGCCAGACGGCTCAACTCCGCCCGACTACCTGCGCAAACTTACCGACGAAGGACTTGTAAAGAGATACGGCACGGTCACGAAAAGAGAGCGAGAACGCGCTGATTACGAACTTAACGTCATCATCAGCATGGGTTACGCCGAATATTACCTCATAGTATGGGACTTCATCAACTGGTCAAAAGCCAACGGCATACCCGTAGGACCGGGCAGAGGTTCGGGCGTAAGTTCTATAGTAGCTTATGCCATAGGCATAACAGATGTCGAGCCTTTACAGTACGATTTGCTTTTCGAACGTTTTTTAAACCCCGACCGCGTGTCCATGCCAGACTTCGATATTGACTTCTGTACGGACAGAAGGTGCGAAACCATCGAGTACGTCAGACAGAAATATCATCCTGAAAACGTCTGCCAGATAGTAACTTTCGGCACGATGGCGGCGAAAAACTCGATAAAGGACGTCGGGCGCGTTATGCGCGTGCCTTATTCAGAAACGGACAGGCTGACAAAAATAATGGACGGCAAAACTTCCATAGGCGACCTGCTCGGCAAAAGGATAGAGAGCGCGCAGGCAAAAATGGAGGCGGAAGCCGACCCCGATAAGCGAGCCGAGGCGGAAAGTAAACTTAACGACCTTAAGGCTGCAAGAAATTCCGAATTCTGCGAAATTTACGAAACGGATGCAACTTTGCGCAAAGTCATTGACATGGCAATGCAGATAGAAGGCATGCCGCGCCAGACGGGCATGCACGCCGCCGGCGTCGTTATCTGCCGCAAAAAGATTGCCGATAACGTTCCGCTTTCGAGGAACGGCGAAGATATAACCACGCAGTTCGTCGCCAAAGAGATAGAGGCTCTCGGAATGCTCAAAATGGACTTCCTCGCGCTCGTTACTCTTACCGATATTAAAAAATGCGTCGATTATATCAAGGAAAATCACGGCGTCGAAGTCGATTTCACTAAAATAGGCTATACCGACGCGGGAGCTTATTCGCTCATTTCCGAAGGCGACACAGACGGTGTGTTCCAGCTTGAAGCGGGTGGTATGAAAAAATTCATGCGCCAGCTCAAGCCCGACTGCCTCGAAGATCTAATAGCTGGCGTTTCGCTCTATCGCCCCGGACCCATGAGGTTCATAGACGATTTCTGCAACAGAAAGCATGGTCTCGCGCCCATAACTTACGATACGCCCGAAGAGGAAAAGATACTTAAGGTTACTTACGGCATACCCGTCTATCAGGAACAGGTCATGCAGATTTTCCAGTACCTTGCAGGTTTCTCGCTCGGCGAAGCCGACCTCGTCCGCCGTGCGATGGGCAAAAAAGATAAAAAAACGCTTATGGCGCAGAAAGATAAATTTATCAACGGCGGCATAAGCGATACCAACGGTTCGACCATAGTCGGCTGCGTCAAGAACGGCATTTCTGCCGAAACTGCGGCTAAGATTTTTGCCGATATGGAAGGCTTTGCTTCCTATGCGTTCAATAAATCGCACGCGGCGGCATACGCAACGCTGGCATATCAGACGGCATGGCTGAAAAAATACTACTGCAAAGAATTCATTTGCGCACTTCTGAATAACCGCTTAAACAAAATCGACGAAATAACCAAATATGTCCTTTACCTCAAGGATAAGGGCATGAAGGTGCTTCCTCCCGACATAAACAGGTCGAGGACGGTGTTCTCGGTTGAAAACGACGGCGTCAGGTTCGGACTTTCCGCGCTTAAGGGTACGGGTCAGAGCGCAATAGACGACGTTATAGCGGAGAGGACTAAGAACGGAGAATTCAAAGATTTTCCCGACTTCGTTTTAAGGTGCGCCCCGTTTGTCAACAAGCGCATTATAGAGGGACTTATCCTTGCGGGAGCTTTCGATGCGATGGGCGTTGCGCGTTCGAGGCTTTTTGCCGTCTACGACGAGCTTTACTCGCGTGCCACAGGCATAAACAAGCAGAAAAACAGCGCGCAGATGTCGCTTTTCGGCGAATTTATCGAGGAGGAGAAGCTACAGGCGGATTATCCCGATATTCCCGAATACGAAGTAATGGACAAACTTTCAAAGGAAAAACAGGTGCTCGGCGTTTACGTCAGCGGACATCCATTTGAAAAATATATGTCCGCCTTCAAGGACATGCCCTTTAACTGTTCCATGCTCGACGACTTTGTCGAAGACGAGGACGGAAACAGAACGTATAATGCCGTTCAGGACGGCATGACGGTGGAAATGGGCGGAATAATCTCCGCATACAGGCGCACGACAACCAAGCGCACGGGCGCGTTCATGGCTTTTATTACCGTTGAAGACGTTTACGGTTCAGTGGAGTGCGTGGCTTTCCCCGCCATTTATGAAAGAGTAAAGGCGGCGGTTGCCAACGACAAAATAGTTACGCTTAAAGGCAAACTCGACCTTACGGGCGGCAAAGAGCCTTCGGTTATAATCGACGACATGAAGGAATTCGATACGCAGTCTCTGAGTGGAAAACCTGCCGCAAAACCTGCGGAAAAGAAAAAGCAGCCAATACTCTGGCTCAATGCCACGGCGCTTTCGGACGCGGACTTCGACGATATGGTCTCCATGCTTTCCAACTATGAAGGAAACACTGTTTGCGCCATAGTAAGGGGAGCGAAAAAATATAAACTTCCTACCGGAGTTAATTATTGCAGGGGCTTGCTCGCCGAGCTGTCATCATTCATTTTTGAAAAGGACATCAAGTTCGTCGAATAAAAAATTATAGCTAAAAATTGTTGTAAATATAAATTTAGTCTGCTATAATATAAAATGGAAATGATGGAAGGTGTCGTTGCGTTGTAAGGGGGCAAGCGGTGTAAAGCCGCGCGCGGCGGCAGAATTACGGAGGTTTTTTTCTGTTATGAAGAGAATAGGCTTGCTTACGAGCGGCGGCGATGCTCCCGGAATGAATGCCTGCATAAGATCGGTAGTGCGCACGGCGCTCTACTACGGCATGGAAGTTTACGGCGTTGAAAGAGGCTATCAGGGACTAATCGACGACGAAATGATACCCATGGAAATGCGTTCTGTGTCCGACATAGTTCAGAGGGGCGGCACGAAACTCCGCACTGCGCGCTGTCTCGAAATGCTCACCAAAGAGGGACAGAAAAAGGCTGTAAAGACGCTTGAAGCGCGCGGGATCGAAGGGCTTGTAGTTATAGGCGGAGACGGCTCGTTCAGGGGCGCAAAATGTCTTTCCGAAGAATACGGCATTCCCACTATAGGTATACCAGGAACAATAGACAACGACCTCGAATATACCGATTACACTCTCGGCTTCGATACAGCTGTAAACACCTGTATCGACGTCATAAATAAATTGCGCGATACCATGACGTCTCACGAACGTATTTCCGTCGTCGAAGTTATGGGCAGGCGTTGCGGCGATATAGCGCTGTACGCAGGCATAGCGTCGGGAGCGGAAATCATTGTCGTTCCCGAAGTTGTTTTCGACCTCGACGATATAGTTATGCGCATAAACCGCTCTCGCGCTAACGGCAAACATTCCAACATTGTTGTAGTTGCCGAAGGCGTATGCACTGCGGAAGAATTTGCAAAGCAACTTCAGTCGGTTACGACTTATTCCGTTCGTCCCACAACGATAGGTCATATCCAGCGCGGCGGTTCGCCTTCCATGGCGGACAGAATGCTCGCTGCCCAGTTCGGCAACAAAGCCGTAAGGCTTCTCAACGAAGGCGTGGGCAACAGGGTAGTCGGAATCCATAAAAATGAAATAATAGATATGGATATTATAGAAGCGGTTAGCATGAAAAAGAAATTCAACTATGAATTGTACGAAACGCTTCAGATGATTTCGATGTGATTTTCAAAGCCGCTTTTAACAAAAAGCGGCTTTATTTATGTTAAAAATAAGGGGTATTAAATGATTTTAACTGTATGTCTCAGTCCGTGCATAGACGTAAATATAGAAGTCGATTCCCTCACCGTGGGAATGACGCACAAAATAATAAATAAAAACACATTTTTTACGGGCAAAAGCATAAACGTTGCCGTAGGACTTGCCCGTCTGGGCGTGCAGACCTTTCTTACAGGCTTTATGTACGAAGATAACGGCAGACTTTTCGAGCATGAGCTTCACCGCGAGGGAATAGCTTATAAATTTGTGTGGAACAGCGGCAGAGTGCGCGAAAATTACAAATTTATCGACGAAAAATCCATGCTCACTGAAATTGACGACGTATCGGGCGAGGTAACGGCTGAAAAGCAGGACGACCTTATCAGACTTATTGCCGAAATAGCTCCCCACTGCGAAGCTGTAGTGGTTGCGGGCGGGCTAACTAAGGGCATGACGGCAGATTACTATGCTCGTATTCTTTCCGTAATTCCCGAAAATGTCGTAAAGGTCGTCGACAGCGAGGGGGAAAGGCTTCTTGAGGCGCTGAAGTGCGGCGTAGACCTCGTTAAACCAAATGTCGAAGAGTTGCAGCGCACGCTGGGCGTTCATGTAAAAAACAGATTTAGCGCGCTCGACGGCGCTAAAAAACTTGTTAAAATGGGTGCTAAAATTGTTCTTTTGTCGCTCGGTAAGCACGGCGCGATAATCACCGACGGCAAAAAGAGCTATTATTGCAAGTCCAACAACGTGGCGATGAACTCGACGATAGGCGCAGGCGACGCAATGGTTGCTGCGGCGACAAAAGCTCTGGTTGAAAGGCGCGACCTCGACGAGGTGCTCTGTTGCGGCGTTGCCGCTGGAACTGCCGCGGTAACTCTGCCCGACAGCATATCTTTCACAAAAGAAAAGTACCAGGAAATCCTTGCGGGTCTTATAGTAAAAGAAATTTAATTTTACTATTGATTTTTCCGTCTGTTTTTGTTATAATAAATAACACAAACACAGATATACCGATGGAGGCAACAGACTATGTGGAATGAAAATGCACCCCTTGAATTGCTCAAAGAATTGCCCGCACTTCTTAACGAGGCCAATCTTGCGCGTTTGCAGGAAGTTATCGATATAGATAAATTCGTAAACAGCGCAGAGCGCGGCTACGATTTGTGCGGACAGTATGCTCCTTTCTGCGCGAATTGCGATAAAAGTCTTCAGCACCCTTGCGCAGTAGCTTATGTAAAGATGAAGCAGGCAGAAGGCATGGACGTAAAGATTAAAAGCGAGGTTGAAGAAGTACTTTCCGAAGCTAATGCAAAGCCCCGTTCGTCAAAAACGGGCAAAGGCGTCAGAATTGCCGTTGCAAAGCGCAAAAAACAGTAAAATTGCATAACTTTTCCGCCCGTAAGCGATATTATACGCATTGCGGGCGGCTTTTTTTATTTAAGTATTTATCCTTTATTTTTTTTACATTTCCCGTCAAAATGATTTGACAATGCCGTGTATTTAAAATATAATAATCGAGTAATTGATTTGAAGAGCTTGCTGCTATGGCTCAGCAGGTAGAGCACGTCCTTGGTAAGGACGAGGTCACCGGTTCAAATCCGGTTAGCAGCTCCACATAAAGCGCTGTTTTTTGCTTAATTTTGAGTGAAAAACGGCGTTTTTTTATTGTATTTGAATATTTGTAAAAACAATACCCCCAATTTACCCCCAAAAGTCCATTTTATCTTTACCCTTCATCTTCGGATGAGGGGTTTATTTTTTTTGCGGCGGGGGTAGTTGGCGGCCGCGCTATGCCGCTTGCGATCCGCCAACTTTTCCCCTCCGCGGCTTCTGCAAAAAAGGTAAAAAGTCCTTGCGCCACCCTTTGAAATTGCCTACGGCAATATTTCCCTCAAGGGAAATCTATAAGGTAAAGAGTTATTATCACCTTATGCCGTCGCAGTAAAGCACCTTTCGCGGCATAAAATTTATTCCACGGTGTGCTTGACAACGACTGCATAAGGCGGAATTTCGCCACTAAGGTGGTGAAGGCGGGGCTTCCCCACCTACTTAGTATTAAGAAGCTGCGCCGACAGCCAAAACCGGCAAAGGAGAAAAATTATGAATAAACGCGCAACCAACTACTATCAGACCAATATCAACACAAGAAACACCATTTTAAAACGCTTCAGCATGTTTGACGGAGTAGGGCTTGACCTTACAAGTGCAACTTCATACGAAGAGGCTTTACAAATGGCAGGGCTCGATTATACCGCTAAAAAAGTGCCACTTTACCTAGCTGACGGAACAGAAGTCCAGAACCACTTTGCTGTTGCAAAGTCAGATAATCCGGCACATATCTTAGGTGTTGTAGGTAACCAATATCACGCCGTATCTAATAAAGACGCTTTTGCCGTTGCCGAAAATATCGTAAATAACGGCGATGCCACCTTTGAAGTTGGCGGTCCATCAATCAAATCAAAATATGCAGTAGACTATGCAAAGTGCTTCCTTGTATTAAAAGGAGATGATTTCCAAATAGAAGATGACATTTTTAATTCATTCGTCGTTTTTAATAATTCTTTCGATGGCTCAACAGGCGTACAGTACCAGGTAATTTGCCAAAGAGTTGTTTGCATGAACGGCATGGTAAGATACCTCGGCGGTAAAGAAAATCAAATTAAAATCAATATTCAGCATTCGAGAACAGCAAACGAACGAATAAGAATTGCAAACAAAATTATTCTTAAAAGGCAAAATGAAATAGAGCTAATCAAAAAAGAAGCTCAGGCTTTCATATCTCAAGGCTTTACAAGAGCCGAATTTGAGAAAGAAATTATCCCTCTAGTGCTTGAGAGCAAAAAGCTCGTAGAAAAAGACAAGGAAAGAGAGAGAGGACACGAACGAATTCAGCAAGTTGTAGATGAGCTATTACAAGCTTACAACGCCGACGATACGCAAAACTATGCTTCTTCGGCTTACAAGGTCATTCTTGCTATGAGCGATTATGAAAGTCACTCCGCACCACTCCGAGATACAGGAAACGGTCAGATATATTTAAACCGAATTGTCAAAGGTATGGCAATCACTACCGCAGTCGCAAAATACATCGCCGAAACAAGAGGTTTAAAAGTTAAATATTAAATGAAGTTAACAGTAAGGGCGGCAACGCCGCCCTTAACTTCATTAAAACCATGAAGGGATATAACTATGAAAGAAATAAGAATTAAGATTACAGATGAAGAATATGAGCTTTTAAATAAAAAGGCAAAAAGAATAAGAATGTGGGAAGACCACCCCAAAAAAATTACTCCTAATAGAATATTACAACTGTTTGTATCAGACTTAACAAAAAGCAGCCGCAGCTCAGGAAATGAACAAAGAAGTAATGCCGCCATATGGTTCTTTAGTTCAGAATATAAATTTTAAAGGAGATAACCAGATGAACAATGACATGGAACAAAGCAAAGTAAAAATCGAACTCACACTTACAGAGTTTAACCATCTATTACCCTTACATTGAAAAATGGTTAATAGATAACGGCATAGCATACCCCACGGGTCACATAGGTTATAGCGGGTTCTGTGCCTATCCCGAATACAAATTCAATGAAACCATTTTAAAAGATAACTAAGGAGCTAAAAAGATGAGCGTTTACAGTTTGAAACGTACCGACTATGTTTGCAAATGCGACGAGTGCGGAAAGATGGCAATCGTGCCAGAAAGCAAAGAAAACTACAATGCCGCGCAAGCCGTTCGTTCCCTCGGTTGGAGCTATGGCAAAGATAAATCAGTATATTGCAAGAAGTGCCGCCTTAAAAGGTGGAATGACAGACATATCGAACATAACAAAGCATACAACCTATCAGACGTCTTAAAGTAGTAAATCGAATTACTACTTAAAAAGTGCAGCCCGTCAGGACTGCACTTTTGTCATTTTTGTTATGTCGCTTTGGAAGTGGCTGTTTTGCTTCTGCAACTCGTCGTTAGTTGCCATAATGCCGCCATATTCAATTATATCATCAATACCGACATTATTTAACTTGCTTCGAGCTTCATAAATGCCGCTCAGACAGTCGGTTGAATAACGGTTTGCATATATCTTTTTTGATTGTAAGTAGTACTTCTTTTTCTCGCCTTCCTCGTCGCCGTTCCCGGCAGCTACAAGCAATTCGAGCTTCGAACAACCAAACAAATTGTTTACTCGCTCGCGATGGTGAACAAGCATCGCCACGAACTTCTTTAAAAGATACATTGTAAGCGTTGTGTCCGCGCGGTCATGGCGATACTTCAAATAATACTTATTGAATTTTTCAATAATAAACCCAAAGATTAAATCCGTAAGCCAGAACGTAGAGAAGAACGGCAGAAGCGGCGACATATCGCCCTTCTTTTTTATAGACACACGCTCACCCAGACCGAGCGTACCAATGCCGAGCTCTTCGAACCTTTGAAGGTCTGATAAATTTTTAAGAAAACAACGATAAGCAATAGTAACGGCATGCCGCTCCATCATAAGGTTGAGGTTAAACAAGTCGTTGACCTGATTACATTCAGGGTCTGTAGGCTTTAAATGCTTAGTTGAATTTGCGTTCTTACGTTCCTTATCAATCTCGGATATGACATAGACCCCGAAGCCGAAAGCATAACTGTTCGGATTATCCTCAATCATCGTTTTCCCAAGCCTGAGCATGTCATAGTCCAAAATATGACTATGCCTCGAAAAACTCTCTATCATACGGCTATCGCGCTTGAAAAAGTCGCTGTCAGACAAAGGAAAGTTGCCCAAATCGTCGAAGAGCGTATCCGAACGGATAGAGTAGTTCGATATTAAGAGGGCGCATTGCCTCGTGTATATCAGATATGCGCAAGCATAATCTTCAATTGCTTGCCAAACGCTCATGGGCTTTAAATTATCGTTATAATCTAAACCGTAGTACCCAAAGTCATAACCGAAGATATAACGGTTCTGCGGCTTCCGCTCAAACTTCAAACGTTTTGACTTTATCACGCGCCGACAGCTCCAGACGTCATATATTCTATGCTTCTGGAACATTTTTTTAAGAAAACGTTCCAAATTCTGCCAAGGAAAATGCGGAAATTTATAATCACTTTCGAGGATAACTTCCAATGCCTGGTCACGAAGCTGAACTTCCGCAGAAAGAGCAATATCCGTCATAAGCAAAGTCTTACCTTTTTCCATAGTGCCGTCAATAGTCAATGCCAATCCGCGCTCATTTATAAATCCGCGATTGCAACGTTCGTGATGATACAGTCGGTTAAACGCTATATGGCGAGCAATCAAATTCAACGCCGATATAATTATTACCGCCCACAAAATAGTGGGAATAAAGTTTATCATAACCGATAAATCCATAAGCAACTTAACTATCTGAATATAAAGCGTGCTTGTTTTGAGAGCTGCAATAAAATACAGATAATAAGCTATGCCGGAGATAAATATCGCTATGCCGTTAAAATTGTAAACCCATACAAATGCCAATATCTTAAGATAATAACTATGCTCGCGGCTGAACTCGATAAAGCTAGATACCCACGCTCTGACAGGCGGATAAACTTTCTTTTCAAACCGCTTGAACGCCTTCAAAGGCTTACTTTCCTTTCCGTAATCGTTATTGATATTCTTTTTCTTTAATATCAGAACCAAAAAAATAACGAGGAAAAACGGCATTACAATGAGCAAAATTTTCGTTATGTAAAACAGGACGTCGCTTACTTTCTCGATGTATGCCGAGAAGTTGTCCATGGAGAAGAACAGCGACCAATAACCGCTCATATTCGCACAGAACTCTTCCCAAGTTTTCGGAAGATTGAAAGGCATATCGAACGGCTGATTTGTAAAATTATTAACTGTTATTTCGCCCGTCATATCCAAATCGCACAACTCGTTTATGTAGAACTTTCCGGAATTGTAAAGGTCTATGCAGCTCTCGAATATACGAAGATGGGCGTACTGAAAAAAGAATGGAATCAGTGCGAAGCTTGCAGCGATCGCACCGAGCCAGATTAAATGCCTGTAATTAAACTTTTTCATACTGCCCCCAAATTAGTGAACGTAAATATAAAATATCCGATTACTATCACAAAAACGAACAGTACAACAATTTTTAAAACGTTCTTTAAGTTTTTCATTTTACTTGATAAATTTAACTTAATGATTTATTATTGAATAGAGGTAATTATATGATATGGAGTTTATTAAATAAAGTAAGCCCGGATAACATACCTGGCGGCTACGGAGGAATTGATATACGACCTTTTCTCATAATCTTAATGGCAATTTTAGCAGTGGTAGTTACTATGATTTTTGCCTGCATGATAACGTATCTTCATAAACGCTGCCATAAAAACGAAAATACAAAAGTATTTTCAATTACCTTAGCAATAATAACTTTAATCATTTGCGCGTTGCAAATAATAATGTGCGTTTACGCTATAATGGAGTAATTTAAAGACGGTCATTTTCGACCGTCTTTTTTAAATACCCAAGCTAATGCTTGGAACGGCAAAGAAATTACATAACCGATACCTTTAAATATGTATTTGATTACCGTACCCAAAGGGGCAAATAAACTGACCAACGCAATTATTAATACAACAAGTACTATAATTCCTACAATCAAAGTTATAGATTTTAATATATCGCCAAGGTCAGCCATTATGTCTTCAAAGTCTTTAAGTCCGCCATAACCACCGGATATATCATCTGGAGAAACCTTGTCAGAAACAACGCCCAAATCATACACCATATAGTTCGTATCCATAAAATGCAAAGTCAAAATTGCAAATTCCTCAATTTCACTATAAGATTTATAATGCGAGCTGGCACCATAACTGTCGACATACTGAGTTTCATAAAACGAAAAAACCCATTGACTTTCTTTAATTTTATCTAATTCACCACTACTAAATATTATTTTATTATTTTCACAAGTTTTAATAAAATCAGATGAAGACGATATCCTATTCCAAGAGTATTCACGCGCGCCAAGTCCGCTACCCTGATAAGTCATTACATCACTATCTATCAGATGTAATTCTTTAAGCTCCCATTCGCCATACGTATATTCAGTTGGAGCGATAGAAACGGTGAACTCTTCCACAGTTCGCACCCTGAAAGATATATCCGCGTCATATATATGAAGTGCTTTATAATTTTCAAGGTCAAATGCTGCATACCAGGCGAAACCCTGGTCAATTTTTGAAACAAGAAAATTATCCCAAGTAAACCCATTATTAAACGCTAAGTTATCAAGCAAATTGATTTTAACTTCCAAAGTCTCAAACATTCCCATTTCGTAGGCAACAGAATTATTTATGTCGTAAACAAGCCATTGCTGCCCGACTGAATAACCTATTTCGTCAGTTTCGCCATAGTCGATAGATGTATCGATAATGTCGTTGAATTCACGATAAATAGCAACGATATTGTAATAACGTTCGCCGTTCTTATCGCTTCCCGTTACTTCAGTAATTCCTTTTACATGATACTTATCAAAGCCCTCAGCTGAAGAAATCAATTCAAGCTCATACATTTTCGGCTCGAGATCTTTTCCGTCCTTAGAAAATCCATACGAAATTGAAACCGAACTGCCGACCAAATTTATACTTCTATGCGCCGGCTGAAAGGTATATATGTAAAGTTCTTTGGCTTCGTCCTCGCCGATTTGAATGACTTGCAAAGAAAAATCGTCTGCTTTGTCTTCATACGCAGTTATATCAAAATCCGGATCCGACTGTAGCTCGTCCAGAACCGTCATTTCGTCCGTGGCGGCGAACACCGCGACCGAAGAATAGGACATAAGCATGCAAAGAGCCAGGGTAACTATTGCTATTAAACTTGAAATTTTTAAAATTTTAGTTTTCATAATAAAAAAAGTTGGTGAGCGTTTCACGCCCACCAACCGCCGAAAATTATTTTGATATGGTAAAGTAAGTAGAAATAACGTTTAAATCACTCATGGTAGTAAAAAGATTTGTTGCAGCTTCACCAGAAGAATAATAACAGAAAATTGAAAACAAAACAAAATCCGTATCTTTATTCAACGTAAATTCTTTATTATGACTATTACGACTTATAAGACGACATACTCCATTATCTAATGTAAACTGATAAACATCAAACATAAGATATGTATCACCAGAAGAATAATCAAGACTTATAGTTTCTCCACCAGAAACAGACAATAAGTCATAAGCTGTTACAACTCGAGTATCATCCGCAACGTATTCATATGAACCGTTACCATCAGATATAAAATTACCGAAAACAAATCTTAAGCCAGAAATATCAGACCTAACAATCATACGTCTATTGAATACTTGATAATATTCAATATTTTGTTCTTTAGCGACCTTAATGGTCATCTGGTCCGGATATGTAAAACGTTCGGTGATACCGATTTTGCCGTCCTCATCGTTCGTAGGCATAATTACTATGCGCGCATAGCCGTCATGGACAGTTTCCGAATATGCCGACGAAAGAACTTCCGTACTCTCGACGAAGTTGTCGAGATCGTCGTAGAAGTATATCTGATATTCTATCTCGTTGTCGAAATCGAGCTTTATCTGCAAGCCGTCGCACTGGAACGCTTCCTTTGTATAGAGCGTGCTTTCGTCGTTTACATACTTGCCATCGCTTCCGAGGTTGCCGACCGAGAACGACGGAGTGATCGTCTTCAAATCTTCTTTCGTGTACTCGACTATCTTTGCCACGCCCACGCCGATTGCGCTTATTGCGATAACGCCCGCAAGCGCAAGAGAAACCTTTTTAATGATACCTTTTGTTTTAGTTGAAAATTTCATGATATTTTACCTACCTTAATAAAGAGACTTCTTAGGCTTAGCTGCCGAAGGGGTAAGACCCTTATTATATGACGCCGTTATTTTACTGTCGGGATTCTTTAAACCGCGCTGAACCTGTCCCATACGATACGCTATCTTTTCCTGCTCGGTATAACGACCGCCGCGCGAACCTTTTTTATAACCACGTTTTCCGTAATTATGCTTTTTGTACCATGCCATATATAAAAACCTTTTCCCTTATCCCTGGGAGCAAGGAAATTAATTTAATTAAAACGGATTTTCCGTATCAGACGAACAGAACTTACTGAATATACCGCCAAAGTCTGTACGTTCCTTTTTTTCCTGCTTAACCTTCGCTACATCATTGACAAGAACTTGTCCCAATCCTTTAGGATTTCCGAGTTCGTCCAACCCCTCGTTATAAATGGTGATTTCCTTTTCAGTCATATAAACGTAACATGTAATACGGCGATAAAACTGATTTAAATCTTCCTTTGAAACCATAAAACTACTCGAACCATCGCGTTGAGGAGAACGATACCAAAACTTTGGAGGAATGGAGGAGGTAAGAACCATAAGCTTGCCGTCAAAAACCTTATTTGCATATCTGCTTGCGACCGATGATGAAGTATTGTTATCAATCATTTTCAGCATGTCGGCAAAAGGCATTGAACTATCTCGCACGTCATCGAGTATCATTCCCCATTGACCTTTATAATCCTGCCACATGTCGTTTGAAGAAGAGGACATGCAATAGTCATAACCCATTTGCTCTAAGAGCTTTTTCGCATAGTACGTTTTGCCCGTACCGCCTTTACCGCAGATAAAAACAACCTCTATATTGCGATGAGCTTGTAAAGTACGTACTTCACACTCAAGTTTCCAAAACTTTTGAAGTTGATTAAATGCAGGTATGCGCTTATCCTGACTTAGACTGTTGACATATAAAAGTTGTTGAGCATAACTGTATTTTGTGAAATCACCGAGCATACTTTCGATTTCAGCTTCCTTGACGAAATCGAAATTTGCCGTTACTTCATCGGCAGAATATTGGTGCTTAAACTTTTGACTTTCGTTTGAGTGGGTGAGATATTCTAAAACAGAACCTGTCTTATGTACTTTATTGACGTATTGCGGCTCAACACCGAACCACTTTGCAACCATATCAAACGGTACAGTTGCTCGGCCAAATTGCAAATAGATATGATAATGAGGACTTTCTAAAACGCCCTTTTCGTTATAGTCCTTGTCATGAAGAATAAAAGCATACTTCTTTATCGTCGAATATCGCTTGATTATATCGATAATCGGCTCTTTGAAGTACTGCACATAATTCATTACCTCACATTCTTTGCCGCTTAAACGCTTTTCTTTGCCTGACTTAGTACCCATAAGCCAGAACCACCTTTATAATTTCCATTTATAGCCCCCTGAAATTATAAAATTTTTCCCACTTTTTCCCAATTTTTCCCACCGCTCTGGACAAGCCCTAGCGGTGGGAAATTTATTAGGAATATGGAGAGAAATAATGAAAAAGTATATTGAAATCAATGGTTTTCAACATTTTTTAAAATGTCGTTTTTCCCATTTTTCCCATTTTTCCCAACTATCAGCTTTGTAAAGCGAAAATGTTATGCTTCTGCAACTGATTTTTCAGGAAGTGTATCGGAAAATGCTTTAAGAACTTCTCTGCGGCCTGAATATTTACTATCCTTGCCGGTTTCCTTATCGGCGAAATAACAAGGCTCTATAGGAATATACGTATCGCCGCATTTTGCGTAGAAATTCACATAATTCTTTTCTTCGCCATTCTTATCCTTGTACTTACCTGTTTTCTTAAAAAGTTCTACCTGTGCCATAAAAATACTCCTTTGGCTATACGCCATTTAAAATTTTATTTTTAAAAGCTATACGCTTTCAAATCAAAGGGGAGGGAACGAGGGGAATTGAACCCGATAAATTCTAAGAATTTGCGCCTGCCGTTCCCAAACTTAATGAACATATAAATTATATTGATATATCGATTGTAACATTGATTTATCGATTTGTCAATCGCTAAATCGATATTTATGTTAAAATTTAGTTATGAATGGCTTTTCAAACATATTGAGAGAACTGCGAACTGAAAAATTACTTTCACAAAAAGAGTTAGCAGAAATATTAAATTATACCCAAAGCAATATTTCCGAATGGGAAAAAGGGAGTGTTGAACCAAAGGCAACAGCATTAAAAACAATCGCAAACTATTTTAAAGTGTCGGTCGACTACCTTTTAGGACTTGAAGATGATTTTGGACAAAAAGTTGTAACTACAACAAACACATATTCATCTGAAGAAATACAACTTATTGAAGATTATAGAACACTCTCCCCATCTCTAAAAAAAATGCTGCAAGACACAATTGCGACTTGGCAGCATTCCGAAGCAAATAAAAAATTAAAGACGTAAATAAAAGAGGAACAATATGAAAAAATATTGTGCAATTTGCGGTAAACCTAGCGGCATGTACCCTTTATGTTTATACCACAACAGATTAAAAGAAGAAGGCGAAGTGGTTAAATGTGAATACTGTGGAACGTGGCACATGGCAGATGAACGCTGCGAATGCGGAAAATATTCCGACCTTCCTTTAAAAGGGTTTTCAAAATGCATAATATGCGGAGAACCTACAAAAGGATATGCGTTTTGCCGTGATTGCTATAATGATTATAGCGACGATGAATTGATTGAAATTCTTAACGGAGAAAGAAAACCTAGGATACGTATTATCTACGAAGGTGCTTCTGAACTTACATGTCTTATATGCGGCAACCCGTCAAAAGGAAAACACTTCTGCCTAGAATGCTACAACAAATACAAAGATAAAAGCATTGACGTTAGAATAACAAATTGCAATTCTGTTGAAATTCTCGATAACTACGGAAATAAAAAATTTATAACTGACAGCGGAATTCTAGTTAGAAGCCAATCAGAACAATCTATTGCTAATTGGTTTTATAAAGAAAGAATTACTTTTACATACGAAAGAGAAGTATATTACACAGACGAAAACGGAAAACCAAGAAAAATTCACCCCGATTTTTACTTACCAGACTATAACTTATACATTGAATACAACGGTCTAAATGACAAAAATTACCTAAAACGAAAAGATTACGCAAATAAAATATACAAAGATATAGGTGCAGAGCTTTTCATTATGACGTCAAAAGATTTAGAAAATATTTCTGCTTGTCTTAAACCACGCCTCAATTTACATTAATTACTTTTTTTTACACTTAAAAAATTATTAAAAAAATAGTTAAATTTTATTATAGAATTACTCCATAGGCAACCTGCCGAAGGAGTATTTTTATATGAATATCAAAGACAAAATGCAGCTTTTAAATGAAGCTATTCAAACACTTATGGAACTTTATCAAATTTTAGACGATGAAACACCTAAAATTTGCGTAATTAATTCAGAACTAAAAAAAATCAACCAAATAATATTTTAAAATTTCCAAATAAGAGCAAGGAGGATAAAAAGCAAGAAAAATTTGTAAAACAAGAAATACAACAAACAGATAATAAAGATGAAATGGGCTTTTTAAAATTTACTGAAAAGGATATTTTAAAAATGCCGAAAAAATTTAAAAAACAATTTATAATTAATGGTTGCATTACACAAGCAAGAAAAAGAGTTGACGACAGATACAAATGCAGTTATGAAATAAGATATCGTCGAAACGGATACAACATATCAGCTTCGGGTAAAACTATCGAAATAGCAAAAGATAATTTCATACGCAAACTCAAGGCTTTAGACGAGGAAGCACCAACTGTTCCAACAACATTCATAAAATTTGCGGAATATTGGCTTGAAAACTTTCATAAACGCAAGGTAAAACCATACACATACAAAAATTCAAAGGCAATACTTAAAACACGTATTGAAAAACAGATAAAAGATATTCCGATACGTAAAATTTTACCTTTGACACTTCAAAATTTGTTAGACGAACTGGACGATATTCCGCGAACAAAGGAAGACGTGTACAGTTTACTAAATCAAATTTTTAAAGCTGCAATAAATCATGGAATTATTACCATCAATCCGCTTGCTCAAGTATTTTATACTACGCACAAAAGAGAACACGGCGTTGCATTGACTAAAGCAGAAGAGCAAAAATTACTTACTGCATATGAAAAGACACCATACCACATTGTTTTTGCGGTTATGCTGTATTGCGGTCTGCGCCCAGGTGAATTGCCAACAGTTCAAGTTGAAGGAAAATTTATTATTGCAAACAATAGTAAAAGAAAAGGAGGAAAGGTTGAACTTAAACGTATTCCGATTAATCCAATGCTTGCACCGTTCATAAATGAATTGCCATTCAACCTACCAGGCTATCACACTCTCGGAAGACGATTTAAAGACATACTTCCTAATCATAAACTCTATGACCTTAGGACTACATTTCAAACACGTTGTACCGAATGCAGCATTTGTGATGCGGCAATAGGTGAATTTATGGGAAATTCCATCGGCAAGCTCAAGGATACTTATACTGATTTATCCGATGAATTTTTGATTAAAGAGGGTAATAAATTTAAATATTAAAATCTATTACCCCCAAATTACCCCCAAAATTGATAATTGAATAATCGATAAAGTACTCAAAAAACATAAAATAATGTGTGTTTTAAAGGAAAAATCCCCTAAAACGCACTTATTTATGACATCGAGCGAGGTTCAAATCCGGTTAGCAGCTCCATACAAAGCCGACATTTTCCTTTTGAAAATGTCGGCTTTTGTGTTGCGCAAATTAAATGTTTTTTGATTATGCTTGACTTTGTCGCACATTAGCTTTACTATATAAATAGTACGAAATCATACTTAATTTAATAATATATGGATAATTTAAAAAGATATAATTTTTTGCTGGGCGAATTAAATTCTGTTTATCATGAGGCTTCGCGCAAGCTGGGAATGTCTGACAGCGTTTCAAAAATACTTTATGCCGTCTGTTTTGAAGGCGGAAGCAGTTCTATTACCGCCTTGTGCAGAAATACTGGTCTAAACAAACAGACGGTTAACTCTGCTCTGCGCTCACTCGAAAAAGAAGGTTTAACCCGGCTTGTTGCAGTTGACGGGAAGTCTAAAATGGTAGTTCTCACGGATAAGGGAACAGATTATTCTCTTAAAACGGCGTGCAAAATCATTGATGCGGAAAACAGCGTGTTGAACGGATGGACAAAGGAAGAGGTAAACATATATCTTTCGCTCACAGAAAAATTCATAGCTCAGCTCAAGGAGCGCATGTCGGATTTTTAATTGATTTTAAATAAAATTAAAATGATTTAAATTATTATGATACAAATTTCAGAGCATTTCACGATTAAAAAATTATTGCAATATACTTTTCCGTCGATGACGATGCTGGTATTTACTTCGATTTACGGCGTGGTGGACGGTTTTTTTGTTTCAAATTATGTAGGCAAAACCTCGTTTACGGCTGTAAATTTTATAATGCCGTTTTTAATGATACTCGGCAGCGTAGGGTTCATGTTCGGAACGGGCGGAGGCGCTCTTATCGCTAAAATGATAGGCGAAGGCAAACGCGAGGAGGGAAACAAAGTATTTACCATGGTAGTTGCCGTGTCTATCGTTTGCGGAGCGGTGCTTGCCGTTGCGGGATTTTTCTCTGTGAAGAGCATTGCATATGTGCTCGGAGCGAGAGGAGAGATGCTTGAAAACAGCGTCCTTTATGCAAAAATAATACTTTGCACGATGCCCGCATTTATTCTTCAGTATGAATTTCAATGCTTGTGCGCAACTGCGGAAAAACCCCGGTTAGGTTTATATGTTACTGTGGCGGCGGGACTTACGAATATAATTTTAGATGCCCTGTTCGTTGCGGTATTTCATTACGGGCTTGTGGGTGCGGCGATTGCAACGGCTTTAAGTCAGCTTGTGGGCGGCGTTATACCTTTGATTTATTTTGCATGCCCGAATTCCAGTCTTTTGCGCTTTACCCGTTTTTCTTTCGACGGCAAATCGCTTGCGAAAACCTGCGTAAACGGTTCTTCCGAACTAATGTCCAATATTTCCATGTCGCTTGTCGGAATGCTGTATAATTTTCAGCTCCTAAACTATGCTGGTGAAAACGGAGTTGCTGCATATGGCGTTCTTATGTATGTAAATTTAGTGTTCCAGGCACTTTTTATAGGCTTTTCCGTGGGCGGCGCGCCCATAATAAGTTATCATTACGGAGCGGGAAACAGGTCGGAACTTAAGGGAATTTTAAAACGCGCTCTCATTGTAATAAGCGTGCTTGCAGTGTTTATGTTTGCACTGTCCGAATTGCTTTCGGGAACTTTGTCAAATATTTTTGTGGGTTACGACAAAGAACTGTACGACATGACTTGCAGAGCATTCTTCATATATTCTTTTTCGTTTTTGTTTTCGGGATTTGCTATCTACGGCTCGTCATTTTTTACTGCGCTCAACGACGGGCTTGTTTCCGCGCTCATTTCATTTATGAGAACGGCTGTATTTCAGGTTGTCGCGGTCCTTTCGTTCCCTCTTTTGCTCGGCATAGACGGAATATGGCTTTCGATTGTTGCGGCTGAATTTATGGCTGTCGCGGTTACTGTATTTATGCTTGTTTTAAAAAGAAAAAAATATGGTTATTGAGTTGAATTTGTTTATGTCTTTGCTTGACAACATCTTATTTTCGGTGTTAGAATTGCAATAACTTAATCAAAGACAGTTCGTGACCATCCTGTCTGTAAACAAAACTATGGAAAAGATGATGGCGCAATAATTGCGCCATTTTTTATTTGTTTGGCGGTGGCGCGACTCATTAAAAGGAGTTTTTTATGGGTCAGAAAATCAAAAGTGAAATTCATCAGTTCGTATTGTTGCTTAAAAGCGTTCCCGCGCTCGTTACGGTAATATTCGTAATGTCTGTTTTTGCAATGAACCTGCTCGCAAACAAGAGCATATCCTTGCCCGTCGACTGGCTTGCGCTCGACTGCGGCATAATCGTTTCATGGTTTGCCTTTTTGACAATGGATATGGTAACAAAGCATTTCGGTCCGAAAGCGGCGACCGAGCTTTCTATATTTGCAATTATAATTAATCTGTTATTTTGTCTGCTTCTGTTTATCGGCAGCATAATTCCCGGCATGTGGGGCGAATCTTTCGTTGAAAACGGCGACGCGATAAATGTTGCTCTCGATAATACTTTCGGCGGCACTTGGTATGTGGTTGTGGGCAGTACGACTGCATTTATAGTTTCTTCCGTAGTAAACAACTTTTCCAACTGGGGAATAGGCAGAGCTTTCAGAAAGAACCCCGACGGCAGAGTGGCATATTTTTTAAGGTCGTATGTATCCACCGCGGTGGGACAGTTTGTCGATAATCTTCTTTTCGCGCTAATCGTCAGTCACATTTTCTTCGGCTGGACATTCCTGCAGTGTGTAATGTGTTCGCTGACGGGCATGGTTGCAGAGCTTCTCTGCGAAGTGATTTTTTCCTACTTCGGTTATTCTGCTTGCGCGAGATGGAAGAAGAATAAGGTCGGAGAAGAATATTTTGAGTATTTAAAACTTTGCAAGGAGAGCGTTTGATGAAGGTTTTAATCAGCGGAACGAGCAGCGGAATAGGCAGAGCGGCGGCGTTAAAATTTTTGTCCTCGGGACACGAGGTCGTCGGGCTTGACTTGCTCGGAAGCACGATTGAAAGCTGCAGATATACACATTTTGTAACAGATATATCCTGCGGCGAGCTGCCCGATATAGACGGCGTAAATATCCTTATAAATAATGCGGGCGTGCAGGATACGGGAAGAGATATAGATATTAATCTTAAAGGTTCGATAAGAGTAACGGAAAAGTACGCTTTTTGCGACGGTATAAAGAGCGTTTTATTCATCGCCTCGGCGAGCGCGCATAACGGAAGCGAGTTTCCCGAATACGTGGCGAGCAAGGGCGGCGTTATATCCTATATGAAGAACGTTGCTTTGAGAATTGCCGCGTTCGGTGCGACGGCAAACAGCCTTTCGCCCGGCGGAGTGTTGACGGAACTTAACGCACGCGTTATCAACGACAAAGAGAAATGGAACAAAATAATGTCGCTTACGCTTCTTCCCAAATGGGCGGAAGTCGAAGAGATTGCCGAGTGGATATATTTTGTTACGGTTATAAACAAGTCCATGACCGCGCAGGATATTTTAATCGACAACGGAGAAATCGCAAAGGCACAGTTCATATGGTAAAATAAAAGCAGCCGCGCAGGGCGAAAAGCCCTGCGCGGCTGTTTAATTATGCAATTACAATTTATTTATCCTTATGAATTTTTGCAGACATTCGCACTGTTTGCCGTGGCTGTCGTAGCCGGTGTCCTTGCATTTTTCGCACTTGTAGCGGGGCAGGAGGTCGGCTTTGGAAATGCCGAGAGCAGCAAGCCTTTCGTCCGCCTGCTTTTCTAACACGGCAATTTCGTCAGAAATTTTCTTTGCAAGCTCTTCGTCGCTCACTTCCGCAAACGCCAGCTGAATGGACAGGGTATTCAGCTTTTTCTTTGCGAGGCTGTACTGCTCGTCTTTCATAGCCTTAGCCTGCATTTTTTCGGCTCTCTTTGCCGCTTCCGCGCGCAAATCGTAATAGTGTCTTTCTATTATCGCTTTTTTGCTCTCGCCGCCGAAGGCTTCGCCCGATTGCGCAATGCCGTCTGGTGCCGTTATGCCTTGCGTTTTCCAAGATGAGAGCACGGCGTTCATGTAGGCGAGGGGATTGCTTTTGCCTTGCGCGGTTTCCGCCGCTTTAATAAGCATATCGTCCGAAAAATCCCAGCTTTTCCAGCGCTTTAAATATTGCCTGTCGGGGTCGATAATCTTTCTCGTCATGCCGCAGGTCTTTAAAATATTCTTTATCGTCTTGTCGTCAGCGGCTATGGCAGTCAGCCTTTCGCTTACCGCTTTTTCGGTTATTATGCCCTCTTCGTAGAGGGAAAGGACGAAGTCGTTCATTGCCTCGAACGAGTTTTTGCCCTGCATAAAGCAGTAATCTGCAATAATTTTGAGCGTGTCGCCTTCAAAACCGTAGTCGCGCCATACGCACACATAATTTTCGACGTAGGGAGAGGCGTTCTGCATATATACTCCGAGCGACTTTGCAATTTCCGTAGCGCTCGCGTAAAGCGAAGTTTTCGCTTTGCTGTAATCTTCAATTTCCTTTACGTCAAACTTTCTGTTTTTGTACAGTTCTTTGAGCGCTTCGTCTATTTTTTCGCCCGATTTTGCCTTAAAATGCTTTGCCGCGCATATAATTGCGTCGTCCGAAAAACCGAGTTCGTTCGTCCACTTTTCATAGAGCGCGTTGTCGTCCGGGTCGGGCTTGCGCGCGACGCCTATCGCCGCAAATATTTTTGAAAGCGCGGGCGTGGAAGAAGTGTAGGAAGAAAGCTTTTCTTCAACCTTTTTTGCCGTTGTAATGCCCTCGTCGGCAAAACTTTTGGCAACTTTTTTTATATACTGATAGCGTATGTCGTTGCCCTTGAGGTTAACGCAGTAACTTATTATCATCAAAAGGGCGTTCTGCTCGAAAGAATATTCGTCCAACAGGTAATAATATTCCATAAATTCGTTAGTGGAAATCATTCTGCCTGCAATTACAGACTGAACTGCGGAGGCGAAAGCCGAATATTTTTCGGGTTTGAGCTTTTTGGGCGTGCCGTAAACGTTATCTGCATCTAAAATTTTAACTTCGAGCGGGCTGTGCGAAATTATGCTTGCAAGCTCAAGTTCTTCAAGGTATTCAAAACAGCTTAAAACGTCGTCTTCGCTCATTTCAAGTTTAGTCGCGAAGTCCTGCGGAGTGTAGGAATTTAACCCGTTCTGGCATGCGTAGAGCGCAAAAAGATACACTTTCAACGCGCGCGGTTCTAAAACGGGCAGGTATTTCGTTATGAATTTGTTTTCGATTATGGTCGAGCCTTTTTTGGTAAGTTCGTCTGCAACCGAAATAAAAGCCATTGGTAAAACTCCCGCTCAACGCTTGATTTATTGAGATAAAAGGGCTATAATATAAAAAGAATATTGTCGCCTTGCGTTGAGTAAACATTATTATAACTTTATGCGGGCAAAAAAGCAATAATATTTTTTAAATTGCAGACAAAAATACATCGGTTGCGGCGGGTTATACCCGCCGCGCTTTAAGGAGTTATATATTGACACCCATTCTGACGCCAATATCCATGTGGAAAGATTTCGACGACAGTCTTCCTTTAAGCGCTGTTTCAGGCGGCGAAAAGTCGCTTGACGGGGTTAAATACGAGTATGTCAATTTTTCCGGAAGAAAGACCGAAGACGGCAGGGTGCGCATCTTTGGCGTTTTTGCGTGCAATGCGGAACTTCCTTCTTCCGACGGCGTGCTTATCATTCCCGACAGCAACGAAACCGTTGACGAACGACTTTTAAAAATGTTCGTGGATAACGGCTATTCCGCCCTTATGGTGGATATTCGCGGAAGGGCAGAAGATAAAGTCGATATAAAAGACGAACCTTTAAATGCAAAGGGCGCAAAAGAAGCCGAAGTTGCAACAAAATCCGCCGAAAGCGAAAATACGGAAGATGTTGCCAAGTCAGCCGAAAGCCCGGCTGTTAAATTTGTGACTTACACGGTTTATCCCGCATCGGTATCTTATGCTAACTACGCTTTGGCGGGCAGGCATATAGATTATGCCGACGACGGCGCGGACAAAACCGCTTGGTATGAGTGGGTGGCAATAGGTCTTTATGCGAGAAAATTTCTTGCTTCAAAGGTTAAGAACGATAAAATCGGCGTAGTCGGAATACGCGACGGCGGCGAAGTTGCCTGGAAACTTGCTTATGCCGGCAATTTTTCATGCGCAGTACCCGTCTGTGCGGTCGGTTGGAGAGCGTATAAAGGTTATTCCAAATTCGGTACGGCTGAACCCGCATTCGACGAGGAAAGACATCGCTTCATAGCCGCCATTGATTCGCAGGCTTACGCGCCTTACGTAAAGTGTCCCGTGCTCATGCTCTGCTCAACCAACGACCCCGACTTCGATTATGACAGAGCATACGATACATTCTCGCGCATCAATCCGCAATTTGCCGACCAGAGCGTTATTGCTTATTCGGTCAAGAGCAATGCCTGCATAGCGCAGAAGAGCACAAAAGACATGTTCATGTTCCTCGACAGGCACATTAAGCTCAGACAGGTATTCATACCAAAGCCTGCGGAGCTTACGGTAACGGTGGACGGGGAAGATAACCTCATAGCCCGCGCGGCGTTCGACGACGAGGGCGTTGTGGAAAGTTTCGGTCTTTACATGGCCGAAGATTGCAAAAACCCCACCGTGCGCGACTGGATACGCGCCCGCTATAAGGGTAAAGTGAGTGATACCGAGCACGATTTTTACCTCGACGTCTATAATAAGACGAGCGTGCTTTTCGCTCTTTGTTATGTCATGTATACAAACGGGTTCACTGTTTGGTCCAAAATTACAGTAAAAAAGATAAGCGGCACATTCCGCAACAGCCAGAGCAAGTGTCGCGTAATGTACTCGAGCAGAAACGATATTGACTGTTTTTCGCTTGCAGATTACGGTTCGCACGCCGTTGCTGGTACGTTTTTTGAAAACGAGCAGGTTTTTCCTAAAATTGTAAAGCAGAACGAGCTTAAGGGTATTTATTGCGTTTGCGGACTTTCGACATATCGCCTCAACAGTCCGAGATATTCGCCTTCCGAGGGCAGTTTGCTCAAATTCGATATTTATGCTGAAAACGACTGCAACCTGGAACTTTGCATGACATCTGTGTCGGACGGCACGGTTTACTCGCTAAAAGTTCCGCTCATCGGCGGCACGTGGCAGAGCGAAGTGCTCGAAAGCAAACTTTTCAAGAGTTCGGCGGGAAAACCTCTTTCCGACTATTGTCTGCCTTCGGGACTTATGTTTACTCTCAAATGCGAAGGGTCTTATGCACTCAATAACGTGATGTGGCTTTGATATGAATGAATTCCCCATATCCATTGCAGGACGAAGCAAGCCTTCCCGCGGCTTTATGGCATTAAATATTATACTCGCAATCGTCATAATTTTTTTAATGCTCTACGTCATGTTCGTTTCCCGTTATTCAAAGGTGTACGTCGTTGGCGATTCCATGCTGCCTACGCTGTGCGGCGCGGAAAGCAAGCAGGTTGCGGGCGGCGATTATGTCTATGCCGATACTTTCGCTTCGCCGCAGAGAGGCGACATCATTGTCATAAACGCTCAGGACGACAGCGGAGAGTGGCACACAATAATAAAGAGGCTTATAGCTGAACAGGGGCAGAGCGTCGAATTAAAAGAGGGCGTGTTGTACGTGGACGGAGAATACGTTGAGGAAAGTTATGTCCTTCCCCAGAACAATTTTCCCGACCTGCCTATCAATAATTACGGTCCCGTTACCGTTCCCGAAGGTTGTGTGTTCGTCCTCGGCGATAACAGAAACGTAAGTTCGGACAGCAGGGGAAAATACGGAATGATAGATAAAGATAACATTGTCGGCGTCGTTACCGACTGGTCGATGACCATGAAAAGTTTCATAACGGGCTGGAACACTTTTTTTGAATATACCGTGCCGTCGATATTCTGAATTGACGGGCGCGAATAAAATAAACTCAGGAGATAAAACTATGCGCGCGGTTGTAACCGTAGTAGGAAAAGACAAAACCGGAATTATAGCAAAAGTATCGGCTCTTCTCGCCGAAAAAGAAGTGAATATTCTCGACATCAGCCAGACGATAATGAATGAATATTTCACGATGATAATGATGGTCGACCTTACAAACTCTTCAACCGAACTTGCAGCGCTTTCCGAAGATTGCGCAAAGCTCGGCAAGGAGATAGGTATGTCCATTCATATTCAGCATGAAGATATTTTCAATGCCATGCACAGAGTTTAAGGCGGTGCTAAATGTTTAATTCTACAGATATTTTAGAAACCATAAACATGGTTGAACGCGAACATCTGGATATACGCACGGTTACAATGGGTATTTCCCTCCTGCCCTGCATAAGGGCTACTGCGAAGGAAACTGCCCGCTGCGTGTATGACACTGTCTGCAAAAAAGCTGAAAATATAGTAAAAGTAACGGGCGATCTTTCTGCCGAATACGGCATTCCCATAGTGAATAAGCGCGTATCGGTTACGCCCGTCAGCCTCATCTGCGCGCCTTTCGCTTCGCAGTCGGCTCTCATCGGCAAGGCGCTTGACGACGCTGCCAAAACGCTGGGCATAGACTTTTTGGGCGGATATTCCGCGCTCGTTCACAAGGGCATGTCAGATTATGAACGCACATTCATAATGAGCATTCCCGAAGTGCTTGCATCTACCGAAAGGCTCTGTTCTTCGGTCAATGTTGGTTCTTCCAAATCTGGCATCAACATGGACGCCGTAAAACTGATGGGACAGATAGTCAAACAGACGGCTGCGGCAACCGCAGAAGTTGACGGCTTCGGTTGCGCAAAACTCGTCGTTTTCTGCAACGCGGTGGAGGATAACCCCTTTATGGCTGGTGCTTTCCACGGTGTAGGCGAAAGCGGAACGGTAATCAACGTCGGCGTATCCGGTCCGGGCGTCGTCCATCACGCAATAGAAGCGGTTCCCGACGCAGATATAACCGAACTTGCCGAAACAATCAAGCGCACGGCGTTTAAAATTACAAGGGCAGGTCAGCTTATTGCCCGCGAAGCGGCAAAGCGCCTCGGCGCAGAGTTCGGCATAGTCGATCTGTCCCTTGCGCCCACGCCCGAACGCGGCGATTCCGTCGCTCAGATACTTGAAGAAATGGGCTTGGAATGCGTAGGAACTCACGGAACTACGGCATGCCTTGCTATGCTCAATGACGCAGTTAAAAAGGGCGGCGTAATGGCAAGCTCGCGCGTCGGCGGTCTTTCGGGTGCGTTTATTCCAGTTTCCGAAGACATAGGCATGATAGAAGCTGCCGAAAAGGGAGTTCTTTGCGTGGACAAGCTCGAGGCGATGACTGCCGTTTGCTCGGTTGGTCTCGACATGATAGCCGTTCCCGGCGATACCACGGCTGAAACAATTAGTGCGATAATTGCCGACGAGGCAGCAATAGGCATGATAAATAACAAGACGACTGCAGTCAGAATTATACCCGCACCCGGCAAAAAGGTTGGCGATCAGGTCAATTTCGGCGGACTGCTCGGCAGAGCACCCGTTATGGCTGTACACAATCAGTCGGCTTGCAAATTCGTCAGCAGGGGAGGTTTAATTCCCGCACCCATACATTCAAATAAAAACTGACAGGAGTTTATTATATGCAGAGAAACGAAGTACCCGAGCGCAACAAATGGCGCATTGAAGATATTTATCCCGACGACGAAGCGTGGGAAAAGCAGTACGACTGGGCGATGACGCACATGGATTTTGCGAAATACGCAGGTAAGCTTAGCGATAAGGCGCAGCTTCTTGAGTTCATGCGCGTAAACGACAATTACATGAAAGTCTGCGAGCGTCTCGCAGTTTACGCTCACATGAAGCACGACGAAGACACGAGAATTTCCAAATATACCGCATATACGGGCAAAATTCAGATGCTTTTCGGCAAATATTCCGGTGAAATTGCTTACGTTGAACCCGAACTCGCGCAGCAGAGCGAAGAATATCTCACATCGCTCCTTTCAGACGAAAAGTTTTCCGATTACGATTATCAGATAAAGTGCCTCATAAAGCGCAAGCCTCACATTCTTTCCGAGGCGGAAGAAAAACTTATGGCTTACGCGGGAGAAACGCTTTCGACATTCCAGGAAACTTTCGGCATGATAGACAATGCCGACCTTCCCTTGCCCGAAATCGAACTTGACGGCAAAAAGGTCAGACTTTCGCACGGACTTTACGGACTTGTTCTTCATTCGACCGACAGGGAGAAGAGGAAGGAAGTATATGAAAAGTATTACGGCGCATACGAGAGCCTCATAAATACTATCACGTCGACCTATTACGGCAACGTCAAGAAAGACGTGTTCCTCAGCAGGGCATATAAATTCAACTCCTGCCTCGAAAGAGCGCTCTTCAACGAAGATGTAGACAGGTCTGTATACGATAACCTGCTCGCGTCGGTTGAAAAGAGCTTCCCTGCAATGCACCGCTACATGGCGGACAGAAAAAAGATACTCGGTTACGACAAACTGTATTTCTACGATGTCTATGCCCCCCTCGTTGCTGATGTTGAAGTTAAAATGAACTACGACGAGGCTTATGCTTACGTCATAAAGGGACTTGCGCCTCTCGGCAAAGAATATCAGGCGCTTCTTAAAAAGGGCTACGACGAGCGCTGGATCGACGTTGACGAAACCGAAGGCAAGCGCAGCGGCGCGTATTCCACAGGCGTAAACGACGTTCATCCTTACGTGCTTTTGAACTATCAGCCCACCATAAGCGATATTTTCACCGTCGCTCACGAAATGGGACATTCGCTGCACACATATTTCTCCGCGCATAACCAGCCTTATGCCAAAGCAGATTACAGAATTTTCGTTGCGGAAGTTGCAAGTACCGTCAACGAAGTGCTGCTTTTGAAGTTTATGCTCAAGGAAGCGCAGGACGAAAATCTCAAAAAGTATCTTCTCAACTACTATCTCGACACTATAAGGGCAACTCTCCACAGACAGACTATGTTCGCAGAGTTTGAATTCAAGGCTCACGACATGGCTGAAAAGGGTGAACCCCTCACGAAAGAAAATCTTTGCGCCGTATATGCCGAACTCGGAAAGAGGTATTACGGCGATGCGATAGAACACGACTATAGCATCTCGTGCGAATGGTGCAGAATTCCCCATTTCTACACGGCTTTCTATGTTTATAAATATTCAACGGGCATAATTACCGCAATGAATATCGCGCATAAGATACTCACCGAGGGCGAAAGCGCAGTCAAGGCATATTTCTCATTCCTTTCAGGCGGTTCGTCTACCGATCCCGTATCGCTTCTTAAACTTGCGGGCGTAGACCTCACTACAAAGCAGCCTTTCGAGTTTGCTATGGAAGAGTTCGACAATACGCTCAAAGAGTTTGAAAAACTTATGAAAATCTAAAATTATGGCAGATAAAAACAACGTGATGCCCAACAACCTTGACGCCGAGCAGGCGCTTCTCGGTTGTATGCTCATCGACAACGAAATATTGCCCGACGTGCTCGAAAAACTGACGGAGGACGACTTTTATCAGGAATCGCACAGGTATATTCTTTCCGCGATGAAGATGAATTACAACAGTCGTCGCCCCGTCGACCTCGTTACGCTTATCGATAAGCTCGAAACTGAGGGCAATCTCGAAAAAGCGGGAGGGGTTGCGTACCTCACGGAACTTACGCAGAATACGCCCTCTTCGGCTAATTACGAACATTATTTTGATATAGTGCGCAGGGACGCGGTAAACCGCAGATTGATACGCTCTGCCAAAGAAATAGTAAAATTTGCGCAGACGAGCGACGACAGCCTGAAGAGCGTTCAGTTTGCTGAAAGCCAAATTTATTCCATTTCAAAAGTCAACGATACATCTTCTGTCAAAGATATACGCGAAAGCGACGGTATAGACCAGGTAATAAATAAGTTCCAGCTTCTCTCGGACAACAAAGATGCGTTCCGCGGCGTCATGACGGGCTTTACCCGCCTTGACAAGCTGACAAACGGTCTGCAGAAGACCGACCTTATCGTCATTGCTGCCCGCCCCGGTATGGGTAAAACTTCGATAGCGATGAACATTATCGAAAATGCGGCGTTGAACAACGACAAGGTTTGCGCTGTTTTCTCGCTCGAAATGCCCGAAATACAGATAATTCAAAGACTTCTCTGCAGTTATGCTGGAGTTTCCATGTCGGCTGCGCTTTCGGGCGAACTTACGCCTAACGATTGGAAAAAAATTGCCAAGGCAAGCGAAAAAATGCGCAAATGCAGGATAAACATTGACGATTCCTCGCGCGTAACTCCTGCCGAAATACTTTCCAAGTGCCGCAGGATAAAGGCGAGAAACAACGGACAGCTCGACCTCGTCATGATAGACTATATACAGCTCATGTCGAGCGGTAGCAAAAATTCAGACATAAACCGTACTCAGGAAGTTGCAGAAATCACCCGCGAACTCAAAATAATGGCAAAGGAACTCAACGTTCCCGTTATTGCGCTCTCGCAGCTCAGGCGTATGCAGACTAAGGAGCCTCAGCTTTCCGACTTGCGTGAATCGGGCGCGATAGAGCAGGATGCTGATATTGTAATGTTCATCAACCGTCCCGACGTAACGGCTACGGACGAAGAAATCAAAAAGAATAACATTGTTAAGGGTATGGCGGATCTCATTATCGCCAAGCATAGAAACGGCGGATTAGACAGAATAAAACTTCGTTTCAAGGGCGAGCTTACAAAGTTTGTCAATCCCGAACCTGACGACGATATAGCCGAACCTGTCTACGACAATCAGCAAGAACAGGGCGGCGGAGCGCCAGACGACTACATACCCGACGATATGGAAGCGCCCTTCTGATAATGGAAACTCGTATTTATAACATTGACGGGCATTCGCTCGCTCTGGCTAAAAAAATAATAGAAAGCGGCGGTGCGGTGGCGTTTCCGACTGAAACGGTTTACGGCCTCGGCGCAAACGCATTGAATGACGAGGCGGTAAGGGGTATCTATGCAATCAAGGGCAGACCTTCAGATAACCCCCTGATCGTACATGTACATAAAGATTACGACCTTTCTTCACTCGTAGATTTCATTCCCGAATATTCAAAAGAACTTGCAAAGGCGTTCCTGCCAGGACCTCTTACCATGGTTTACAGGAGCAGCAAAAAGGTAAGCCCCGTCGTATCGTGCGGGCTGGACACTCTCGCGGTGCGCATACCTTCGCATGAGGTCGCGCAGGAATTTTTGAAGTATGTCGACCTTCCCATCGCCGCGCCCAGCGCAAATATTTCCAAACATGTAAGTCCCGTTACGGCGCAGCACGTGTTCGACGACCTCAACGGCAGAATAAGCTGCATACTCGACGGCGGCAAATGTTCGGGCGGCATCGAGAGTACCGTTCTCGATTGCACGGGGGATGTGCCTTGCGTATTAAGAAGCGGTCTCGTAACGCGCGACATGATAGCTCAGGTGGCGGGAGAATGCGACGAATACCATATGGTAGAGGGCGAAAAGGTGCGCTCGCCGGGCATGAAATACAAACATTATTCTCCCCGCTGCATGACGAGGTTGTATGCCTATAGCGATCGTTTTGAGGCACTCAGGGAATACGAAGAGTGCAAAAAACGCGGTTTGCGAGCTTATATAATGTGCGATGACGGCGTGGCGGAAGAATTAAAAATAAACGACGTGCTTAAATTGGGCGCTGACGAATGCGAAATTGCGCGCAATCTTTACGATAAACTGCGCGAAGGCGAGCAGGTGGCAGAAATTATAATTGCCGTAGCGCCTTTGAAGCAGGACGGCGTGATGGTGGGCGTAATGAACAGGCTTTCCAAAGCGTGTGGCTGAAATGAAAAGAAAAAAGATACTTTTCGTGTGCACGGGCAATACCTGCCGCAGCCCCATGGCTGAAATGATACTGCGCGCGAAAATAAAACAAAATAAAATAAAGTGGTGGGACGTGCTGTCGTGCGGTGTTCGCGCACAGCTTGAAGATACAATAGCACCCAATGCGGTAAAAGCGCTTGCGGAGTGCGGGTATACCGTAAAGCGCAATTTTGCGCCGAGGCAGCTCACCCAGAAACTTATTGAAAGCAGCGAGGTGGTAATTACCATGACTACCTCGCATAAACAGATGCTCGAAGATTGCGGCAACGTTGTCTGCGTCAGAGAGCTTTGCGGTTTCGACGTTCCCGACCCGTACGGCGCCGGAACGGATGTCTACATCCGCACATGCAGGGCGATTGAATGCGCCTGCGACGTCATAATTAAAAAGTACATACTTGAGGACAAGGAGAACTGATATGAAAATTGCACTCGCCTGCGACCACGGCGGTCTTAATCTTAAAAGGGAAATAATAAAATATCTCGAACAGAACGGTTACGAATACGAAGATTTCGGAACAAACAGCTTTGACAGCTGCGATTATCCTGATTATGCCCTTCCCGCGGCTGAAGCTGTGGCGAGCGGCAAGTGCGAGCGCGGAATTGTTGTTTGCTCGACGGGCATAGGCGTTTCAATAGTAGCCAACAAAGTTCCGGGCGTGCGCTGTGCGCATTGTCACGACACGTATTGCGCAGAATTTACCCGCTTGCACAATAACTCTAACGTCCTTGCACTCGGCGAAAAAGTCGTCGGCGTCGGCTATGCTCTCAAAATAGTCGAAAAATTCCTTACTACAGAGTTCGAGGGTGGCAGACACGAGCGCAGAGTAGATAAAATTACCGCTATTGAGCGTAAATACTGCAAGTAATTTGCGATGATTGACCTTCATCTTCATACCTGTTTTTCGCACGACAGCGCTGAAAAGCCTTCGGCATATATCGAACGCGCAAGTCGTTGCGGCGCAGAAATATTAGGGTTTTCTGAGCATTACGATTATGATTTTCTGCTCGAGGGGCAATGTCTCGGACTTCCCGACCTCGACGGTTATTTTAAGGTCGAAGGCAACGAAAACATAAGGGTTCTGCACGGAATAGAAGTGGGTTTCAGGTGCGAGGCGGAGGATTTTTATAAAAACTTCGTCATTTCGCGCCCTTTCGATTATGTCATTGACAGTGTTCATATGTTGCCTTACGGCGCATGCGCCTCAAACCCGTTTACTCCGGGTGATAAAAGGCTTGAAGTTTTTCATCACCGCTATCTCGAAGATGTCTTAAATAGCGTTAAAGCAGATTTTGATTATCAGATTGTAGGACACATAGGCTACGCCTCGCGCTACGTCAATGCGGCAAATAAAAAGCTGAAATATTGCGATTTTTCCGATATTTACGATACCATTCTTAAAGAAATTATCCAAAGGGAAAAGTGTCTGGAACTAAACACGTCGTCTGTCGGAACGCAGGGAGATTTTTTGCCCGATAAAGACGTTTTTAAGCGCTACTTTGAACTTGGCGGAAGGCTTGTTTCCTTCGGCAGTGACGCGCACGTTTGTACAGATTTGCTTCGTTCTTATGAAAAAGCGAGGGATTTTCTCCTTGCAACGGGCTTTAAAAAACTCTGTTACTTTGAGCGCAAAGCACTTTGCTTTTACAATTTGTAATTGTTTTAGGCTTTATGATATGGCTTATTTTGCGGAAATTATATTTTCCGCAATTTTTTTGCGCTAAACGCTTTACTTCTTTAGTGTAATAAAGTATAATATATTTACGATAAGCAAAAAGGTGGTTATATGAAAGAGAATAACCTTAAACTTTTATACAGTCTGTTTTTAAAACTTGAAAGCGAGGAGGATTGCAAGGCTCTCCTTGATGACTTATGTACCTATAAGGAAGTCGAACAGATGGCGCAGCGTGCGTACGCGGCTAAATTGTTTTTAGAGGGAAAAACGTACAGCGAAATTATTGCCGAAACTGAAATTTCCTCTACGACGCTTTCACGCATTTCCCGCGCTATAACGCATGGTTCGGGCGCATACAAAAAATTTATCGGCGGTGAAGATAAATGAGCCTTATTATCAGCCAGGAAGATAAAATAGTTTCGGAACTTACCACTCTTTATCAGGGAAGAGGTTTTAAAAGATTTAAACCTGCCTGCTTTGAAGATTATTCGCTGTATCTGAGCAATATTGACTTTTTAATAAGCAAAAACGTAATAACGTTCAGCGGAGCGGGCGGAAGATTGCTCGCATTACGCCCCGACGTAACGCTTTCGGTTATTAGTCATGCGCGCGACGAAAGCGGAATTAATAAACTTTTTTACAACGAAAAAGTTTACAGAAGGACGGACGACAAAAGCGAGTTCAGGGAAGTCAGCCAGATGGGCGCGGAGGTCTATGGCGACGTCGACAGTGCGAGCGAGGCAGAAATAATTGTTATGTCCTTAAAAACTCTGCAGACAATCAGCGACGACTTTGTGCTTGATTTATCTCATATGGGTTATACAGAGGGACTTATTTCCTCGTTTTGCAGCGACGACGAGCAGAAACAGTGCGCATACACTTATTTGAAGAGCAAGAACCTGCACGACTTTGAAATTTTTGCTGAAGAGATCGGTGCAGAAAAAAAATACATAACTGCTTTTAAAGCAATGTCAACGATTGGCGGAAACGCTGCCGTAGCGGTTGAGGCGGCTTATAAAAACGCACTCAACGACCAGATGCGTAGCGCGGCTGTCAAAATGAAAGAGCTCGTCGGGCTTTTACAACAGCTCGGTTACGGCGAAAGAATAAATATTAATTTTTCAATCGCCAACAACGCTGATTATTACAACGGCATAATCTTTAACGGATACGTGGGCGGAGTGCCTAAAATGGTTCTTTCTGGCGGAAGATATGACAAGCTTCTGAAAAGACTTAAAAAGAGTGGCGGAGCAATAGGTTTTGCGCTCTATCTCGGCGAGCTGGAAAGGTATTTCAAACCCGATGCCGCGTTTGTAGATAAACTGATAATTTACGACGATAAATGTGTTCTCGAGGCTTTGAAAACTGCTGAGGAATTGACCTCAGCGGGTAAGACCATTAAACTTTCGAAAAGCGAAGGCGATACCCGTTATGGCGAAGTAATTGATATGAGGGAGGTTGCGAAATGCTGAATATAGCTCTGCCTAAAGGCAGATTGGGCGAAAAAGTTTACTCTCTCCTCAAAAAAGTCGGATATGAATGTTCGGAATACGACGAAAACAGCCGAAAACTCATTTTCCGCGACGAAAAGGGCGGAGTAAGTTATTTCTGGGTCAAGCCTTCAGACGTTTCAGTATACGTTGAACTCGGCGCAGCCGATATAGGCGTTGTCGGGAAGGACATTTTAGAGGAAGCACATCCCAACGTATATGAGCTTTTAAACCTCAATATGGGTAAATGCAGAATGTGCGTTGCGGCAAAAACAGATTGGTACGACGACACGTCAAGACCATTAAGGGTGGCTACAAAATTTGTTAACGTAGCAAAAAAATACTATTCCGAACTTGGCAGAGATATAGAGATTATAAAACTTAACGGTTCTATAGAGCTTGCGCCAATACTCGGCATGTCGGATGTTATCGTCGACATAGTAGAGACGGGAACAACTCTCAAGGAAAACAATTTAAAAGTTTTTGAAGAAATTTTTCCCATAAGCGCGAGGCTGGTGGCAAATAAAGTTTCTTACAAATTCAAAAACGAAGAAATTCTTGCTCTTTCTGGCAAGATAGCTGACGAGGTAAAAAATGGTTAAACCTATAAAATACGATAAATCAAAGAAGGCTGAAATACTCAACCGTTCAATTCTAGATACAACTGCCGTCGAAGCCGCCGTAAACGATATTATAAGAGAAGTCAGGGAGCGCGGCGATGAAGCGCTCAAGGAATATACCCTTAAATTTGACGGTGCAAAGGTGGAAGGTCTTGCTGTTACCGAAGAGGAATTCGAGGAAGCAGAGAGGGCGGTGAGCGAAGATTATAAAGATATTCTGCGCCGTTCCGCGGCTAACATAGAAGAATTTCACAAAGCGCAGCTTAAGGACGGTTTTGAAATTAAAAAGGACGGTTGCGTTCTCGGGCAGAAGGTAACGCCTCTCGAGAGCGCGGGTCTTTATGTCCCCGGCGGTAAAGCTGCATATCCGTCAACCGTACTTATGAACGCTATTCCCGCAAAAATCGCAGGCGTTAAAAGAATAGTAATGGTAACGCCGCCTTTAAAGGACGGCAAAATCAAACCCGAAGTACTCGTTGCGGCGAAAATTGCGGGCATTACAGAAGTATATAAAGTGGGCGGCGCGCAGTCGGTTGCTGCGTTGGCGTACGGCACTCAGACTATAGAAAAAGTCAACAAAATTACAGGTCCGGGCAACATTTACGTTCAGACAGCAAAGAAACTCGTGTTCGGCGTGTGCGGAATAGAGATGATTGCTGGACCTTCCGAAATACTCATTATAGCCGATGAAAGCGCCGTTCCCGAATATGTAGCGGCAGACCTGCTTTCTCAGGCGGAGCATGACCAGCTCGCAACTGCGGTACTCATAACCGATTGCGCAAAACTTGCCGACGAAGTAAGCGTTGTGCTTGAAAAAAGGCTTGAAAAACTTGCAAGGCGCGATATTGCGAGAGTTTCAATAGATAATAACTGCAAAATTATCGTTACCGACAACATAAATGAAGCAGCTGAGTTATCCGATGAGCTTGCTCCCGAACATCTTGAGCTTGCAGTCAAAGAGCCTTTTGAACTATTAAAAATCATACGCAACGCAGGTTCAGTTTTCTTGGGAAATAATACTCCCGAACCTGTAGGCGATTACTATGCGGGAACAAATCATACTCTGCCTACAAGCGGAACGGCAAAATTTGCCTCCGCGCTCGGAGTGAACGATTTCGTCAAGAGTACTCAGTACGTTTATTATAACCGCGAAAAACTTGAAAAGAGCAGCAAAGATATAATACAATTCGCTATGTCCGAAGGGTTGACTGCTCATGCGGAAAGCGTTGCTGTAAGGACGGAAAAATGAGTAAATTTGCAACGGCAAAAATCAATGCCATAGCACCTTACGTTCCGGGCGAACAGCCTAGGGACAAAAGGTATGTAAAACTCAATACTAACGAAAATCCGTATTATACTTCGCAAAAAGCCGTCAAAGCCATATCCGAAAACACGGTTAAATCGCTTAACCGTTATTCAGACCCCGAGTGCAAACCTCTTGTTGCGGCTGTTGCTGATTATTACGGCGTTGGAACGGAAAACGTGCTTATCACTAACGGTTCGGACGAGGCATTGGCGTTCTGTTTTCAGGCATACGGTTCATGCGGAGTATGTTACCCCGACGTAACTTACGGCTTTTACGACGTCTTTGCTAATATGTATGATTGCCCCGCAGAGCATATCACGCTTAATGAAGATTTTTCGGTCGACGAGACAAAATATTTCGCCGCGAAAAAGACGGTCGTTCTCGCAAACCCCAATGCTCAGACAGGCAAGGCTCTGACATTAAACCAGATTGAAAAAATCCTTATCGAAAACTGCGATAATATCGTCATAATCGATCAGGCTTACGTCGATTTCGGCGAAAACTGCAACGTCATACCTTTAATTAAAAAATATAAAAATCTCGTGGCTGTAAACACTTTTTCAAAATCGCGTTCGCTTGCTGGCGGAAGAATAGGCTTTATTGTTGCCGATAAAGAACTTATTTGCGACTTGAATAAAGTCAAATATTCATTCCATCCGTATAATGTCAACACTCTTTCAATGCTTCTCGCAAAGAACGCCATCGAGGATGACGAATATTTTAAACTAACGGTAAGCAAAATTAAAAAAACGCGCCAAGAGGTTTCTTGTCGGCTAAAAGATATGGGTTTTGAGGTTGTGACGTCTTCTGCAAATTTTGTGCTTGCCAAGACGGATAAAGTTGACGGCGGCAAACTTTATGAACTGCTTAAAGACAGAGGCGTACTTGTGAGGCATTTTTCTGACGAGCGTATTAAAGATTACATAAGGATTACGATAGGTACAGACGAGGAAATGAAGGCGTTGACCGACGCTCTCGTGGTAATTATGGAGGAATATCTATGAGAACGGCAGAAATAATAAGAAAAACGCGGGAAACGGACATAAAACTTTTGCTTAATCTGGACGGCGGAGAGTATAACATCAAGACAGACTGCGGCTTTTTTAACCACATGCTTGAACTTTTTGCCGTTCACAGCGGGTTCGGTCTGAATGCAGAGTGCAACGGAGATTATCAGGTTGATTTTCACCACACGGTGGAAGACGTAGGCATTGCCCTCGGTCAGGCTTTTTTTCAGGCTCTGGGAGACAAGAGAGGTATTGCGCGCTATGCGGACGTAACAATCCCTATGGATGAAGCTTTGGTGCTCTGTGCGGTAGATATAAGCGGAAGGGCTACCCTTAATTTCGACGTCGAATTGCCCAGCGCAAAGGTTACAGACGAAAGCGATGAGGTAAGAAGCAGGGCGGTAGGACTTTTCGATACTGAACTTGTGGAAGAGTTCTTTCTTGCGTTCGTTCGCGAGGCGAGAATTACTTTGCATATCGCCAAACTTTACGGCAAAAATACTCACCACATAATAGAGTGTGTTTTTAAGGCATGTGCAAGGGCATTGAAAGCTGCCGTAAAGGTAGAAGGCGATAAAATTCCGTCGAGCAAAGGTGTGCTTTAATGATTGCGATAATAGATTACGGAGTGGGAAATCTTTTTTCATTGAGTTGTTCGCTCAGAAAAATCGGCGTCGAAAGCGTCGTAACGGGAGATGAACAGGTCATTCGAAGCGCGGACAAGCTCATTCTTCCGGGTGTAGGCGCATTTGGCGATGCTGCAGAAAAGTTGCGCTCTTCGGGACTTGATAAACTCATTAAGGAAGAAGCGAACAATGGCAAACCGCTTTTGGGGATATGTCTAGGTATGCAGCTTTTATTCGATAAATCGTTTGAATACGGCGAGCATGACGGTCTCGGTCTTATAGCCGGAGAGGTCAGACCGCTTTCCCGGTTTGTCAGCGGTGTTAAAATTCCGCACATGGGCTGGAATTCGCTCGATATAAAAAATAAAGATAACGCTCTTTTAAAATATATTTCGGACGGAGATTATGTGTATTTCGTTCATTCATATTGCGGCGTTTGTAACGAGCTTAAAGAACTTGTGGCAACGGCTTATTACGCAACAGACGTAACTGCAATCGTGTCGCGCGGAAATGTTTACGGAACACAGTTTCACCCCGAAAAGAGCGGGCAGACGGGACTTGAAATTTTAAAAGCATTTGCTGAAATCGGAGAATAAAATGTTAATTTATCCAGCCATAGATATAATTGGAGGAGAGGTCGTAAGGCTGACCCGCGGGGAATACGATAAAGTCAAAAAATATTCATCATCGCCGTTGGACGTAGCTTTAAGTTTTAAAGAGTGCGGGGCAAGCTGTATGCACGTCGTCGACCTCGACGGCGCAAAGAGCGGAAATGCGGACAATGCAGCCACGATAGAAAAGATTGTAAAAAATCTCGATATGTTTGTCGAGGTGGGCGGCGGAATACGCTCGGAAGACGGAATAAGGCGCTATATAGACAGCGGAGTTAAGCGGGTCATTTTGGGGACGGTTGCAACGGAGAACCCCGACTTCGTCGGTGAAATGGTAGCAAAATACGGCGATATAATATCGGTGGGAGTGGACGCAAAGGACGGCAAAGTCGCCGTTAACGGTTGGATTGATACGACGGATATTAATTCTATTGACTTCTGCAAAAAAATGCAGGATTTAGGCGTAAACCATATAATTTATACAGATATTAGCCGAGATGGTGGGCTGAAAGGCACAAATTTAGATATTTATAAAGTACTATGTCAGACATTATCGTTAAAAATAACTGCATCTGGCGGCATAACTTACATAAACGAAATACAAAAACTTAAAGAAATAGGCGCATACGGGGCAATTTTAGGAAAGGCGCTTTACGAAGGAAAAATCGACCTTCGCGAAGCTGTTGCCGTCGGGGAGAGTTGATTATGCTTGCAAAGAGAATTATTCCCTGTCTTGACGTAAGAGACGGCAGAGTTGTAAAAGGCACAAAATTTTCAGGGCTTAAGGACGTTGACGATCCCGTAAAACTTGCGGCGTTTTATTCTGACAGCGGAGCGGACGAGCTTGTGTTTTACGATATAACGGCAAGCGCCGAAGGGCGAAAACTTTTTTCCGATGGTTTAAAAAAAGTTGCCGAAAACGTTTTTATTCCCCTTACCGTCGGCGGAGGCATAAACACTTTGGATGATTTCGACCGCGTATTAAAAAGCGGAGCAGATAAGGTAAGCGTCAACAGCGGTGCGATTAAAAATCCCGATTTGATTTATTCTGCTGCGGAAAAGTATGGCGACCAGTGCGTCGTCCTTTCCATGGATGTTAAAAGGGTAGACGGAAAATTTGTCGTGTTCAGCCACGGTGGAAGAATTCAGACAGACATAGAAGCTGTTTCCTGGGCAAAATTCGGGCAGCAACACGGAGCGGGAGAGATTGTTCTTAACAGTATTGATACCGATGGCGTTAAGGGCGGTTTCGATTTGGAAATGCTTGACGCTATATGCAATGCGGTAACAATACCCGTAATAGCCAGCGGCGGAGCGGGTTGCGAGCAACATTTTTTGGAGCTTTTCAAAAGCGTAAATGTTGACGCTGGGCTTGGGGCTTCCGTTTTTCATTTTGGCGAAGTAGACATAAAACATCTTAAAAAATATTTGAAGCAAAACGATATTGAGGTCAGATTATGATTAATGCAGACGAACTTAAATTTGATGCCAACGGGCTTATTCCCGCAGTTGTTACCGATTATTATACAAAAAAAGTGCTTACAGTTGCTTATATGAACCGCGAAAGTCTTGAGATAAGCATGAATGAGGGAAAAACCTGCTTCTTTTCGCGCAGCCGCAAAAAACTTTGGCGCAAGGGTGAAACGAGCGGCAATTTCCAGCATATCGTAGCGATAAAATGCGATTGCGACAAGGATGCGCTTACCGTAGAGGTTATCAAGGACGGACCTGCATGTCATCTTGGCACGGACAGCTGTTTCAACGAATTTGTTTACGCGAACGAAAGCGTTCCGCAGTTCTCGCTTGACGGGCTTTATGAGCTTCTTGAAGGCAGAATGCGCGATAAACCGCAAAATTCCTACACAACCTACCTTTTTGAGCAGGGTATAGATAAAATTCTTAAAAAAGTAGGAGAAGAGTGTACCGAAGTAATCGTTGCGGGCAAGGGTGGCGATAAGGCTGAAACCGTGTTTGAAATTTCTGACCTTTGTTATCACGTGCTCGTTCTGATGGTCCAGATGGGTATTAAACCTTCCGACGTAATGGATGAGCTTGCAAAGCGGCATATTATCGATCATAAAGTTAAACAGCAGAAGATGAAATAAATTAATTTGTCGGCGGCACAAAATTTGGTGCCGCCGACGCAAATTCACTTGACTTTGAATATAAATTAAATTATAATTTCTTTCGTTATGCGGATATGGCGGAATTGGCAGACGCGCAGGTTTCAGGTTCCTGTGGGCGACCGTGCAGGTTCAACTCCTGTTATCCGCACCACCTAAAACGTAAGTTGAACCGATAAAGTTTGACTTACGTTTTTTATTTTATAGGCAAGCAATACGCTGTATTTTTTTCAAATAGAAAAGCGCAAATCAAAATATATCAATTTGCGCTTATTGTTATTCGTTGTTTGCGTATAATGAAACACTACGGCTTTCCGTATGCTTACCCGACAAATTCAATATCGATATCTCCGTTGTTGCAATCTGCGATAAACGATTTTTCGCCGTTTTCTTTACTCAAAGGTAAATTGCAATCGCCTTTTTTGATAGTGCAAGAGATAGCAAAATCGTCCCAACCGCCTATAATTGTACCCGTTATATTACCATCTTTTGCTTTTAAGTCGATAGTTTTTCCAACATTTACACGTTCGCAAATTATACTGCCACCGTTTGTGTCAAGGCTGATATTTTCTGTAACCGATAACGAGTTAACTTTTATATTTTCGTTTGTCGTATTCACCGAAAGCGTGTTAATTAAATTATTTGGCATAATAATCTTAATTTTACGATATTCTATGGAAGGTTTTGTTCCAATATAATCCGTCCAATCTTTATTAAATACTAATTTAACCGTAAGTTCTTTCTTTTCGGAAACCGATATATCAAGATATTCTTTTTCGCCGTCGAAGTATTCAATGTAAATCTGATTATCGTCCGATGTGCTGACTTCAACTTCTCTGTCGGTTGCTTGAACAATTACTTTTTCTATTTTAGTTGTACCACTTGAATAAAACTTTTCGGAAAAAGTATCGCTGTTTGAGCAACCTGAGAGCACAAATATCAATGCGCTTATCACCGCAACCAATAAAACTGATAATTTTTTCATAATAAAAACTCCTTGAATTGAAAAATTTGACATTGCTTTCCCACAATGCTATAATGAGTATAAACCTTTGTGTAACACAAAAGTCAAAAGGAATTTTATAAGAAATGAAAAATTATTTTTCTATAAGCCAAGCGGCAAAAATCGTTGATATGACAACCGAAACATTACGGTATTATGACCGAATTGGTTTAGTAAAACCGTGTAAAGTAGACGAGTGGACGGGTTATCGTTATTATTCACAACAAGAAGTAGTCAGACTTAATACTATTAAAGCCTTGCAATGTATGGACTTGCCTTTATCGGAAATCAAAGGTATCTTGGAATACAACGATTTTAGTAAAATCATCGCAACATTGAAACAAGCGGAAATAAGTGCGGACGAAAAAATTGCGGAACTTAATTATGCAAAAACAAAAATTCAACGTGCACGCAAGTTTTATGAAAGCAAGTTAAATGGAGAACAGTTCAACCAAAGCGTGTTTATTAGAAATTATCCACAGAGAGTTATTCTGTTATCTGATAATATGGAATTTCCGACATTAGATAATTTGTGGAATTACCACAGACATTTTTACGACCAACTTTTAGATAATCAAAAAAGCGATTTTTCGTTTGAAGATTTGGCAGGCATTTATGAGAAAAACGGACAATCTCATTTATTTGCTATATGCACAAGATTTACAAAAGTAAACGGAATTAAAATACTGCCACAAGGTAAATATTTATGTGCCGATTGCACGGAAGAAAACCGCAAACAAATAATTAAGAACCTTATTGAAATTGCAAAAAATAAATATAAAGTCTTACCCGATTTTACAATACAGTTAATTGTTCTTTCGGGAATATTACAATGGAATTATCAAGTACAGATTTTTATTTCAAAAGGCTAATGGCACTATGGCGGGTGCTTGAATAAACGAGCGGCTCGGCTACGCCTCGCCGTTCAAGCACCCGCCACAAACAACGAAATAAAAAACGAAACTCAAATGCACACGGCAACGGGCGATCGCCGCTAAACCGCTTGGCGATCCGCCCCTATGCTCCGTGCGGCAGTATTTGAGTTTTAACGTCTTTATGTATGCCGTCGGTATTTGTATATCGGCGGCGTTTTTCTTTGTCTGTTTACAATGAAGTGACGGAAAAGTATCTGTGAAGTGTCGGTTTAGATACGGAAAAGTGTACTTCCACCTGCTCACGCTTTGAATAAAAAATAGTGTATAATTTTGAATACCAAACTTTCCGCTCGGGAAGTCGGATTGCGGCTTACAAAGGAAAAATCGGCTCTATTGTAAAAATTTTATGAAATTTTTGACATCAGACCGTGTACTTTTCCCGTTTTCAAGCCTATATATTGAGGGGTGTTTTTTTGCCGCTCAAAAATAAACGAAAAGGAGGTTGAAAAATGCTGAAAACAGAGCTCGAAATTGTTACAGTCGGAACGCCGGATATTGCAACTTTATCCGAAAACGAACAACGGATTTTCTTTGAAACGATATTTGAAAGAGTTTTGGAATTAGCGAAAGAAAGAAAAGAAATGTAAAGTAATGAAATGAATTGTAATGTATTGTATTGAAACGGAAATTGAATGAAATGTAACGGGGCGCAACGTACTACGCCGCCCTATGAAATATAGATAACCGAATAATGACCGAAACAAATTAAACGAAAAGAAACCAACAGTAAAAAAAATAAAAGAGCCAAAAAGCAGGCGTTTAAGATTTCCGAAAAGTAGCGGAAACACGCCGTAAAGCAAAGGGCAAAGTATAAAACAGGAAAAGACTTGTTTTGTATTTTGCTCTTTTTCTTTTTACAAAAATACAAACCAAAAGGAGAACAAAAAATGGCATATCAAGATTGCAAAGTATATTTTGACGGCGGTCATTATATCGCCGTCCCGAAAGAAAATTTTCCGAGCCGCAAAGGTCGGAATATTCCAAAGAAAAACAGTCCGCAGACAGATACCAAAAAAGCCAAGTTTGAAAAGGCTTATGCGGAAAGTCAGGTGTTGCCCAAACGTGATCGAAAGCAGTACATTGCGGAACAACTGAAAGACGAATTTATCAGCGAAGAACAAACAAAGGAATACGTCAAACAGCAGACCGAACGCAAGAGGAACAACGCTTACAAGCGTTATACAAGGCTATGGCGCAAAGTGTATTTGCAAAGCACTTGGAATTTCTTTGTAACTTTTACTTACGATAACGAAAAGCACACGGAGCAAACCTTTCAAAAAAAGCTACGCAATACCCTGAAACACCTTGTAAACCGTAAAGGTTGGAAGTACATAGGCGTTTGGGAGCGTTCATCAAGCGAACGATTACACTTTCACGGAATATTCTATATCCCCGAAAACGCTATGGTCGGAGAACTGAAACAAGTCAGCGATTACAGTATCAAACAACGCCGTATGCAGACGACGGTTTTATGCCTTACGGGAGATAAATCGTCGCCCTTTACTATTAGGCAAGGCGGCGTATTCCGTCCCCAGACGGTAAGCACAAGCGAATAACAAAACTACTAAATTCTTATGAGAAAGAATATATAATATCACGTTGATTTTATCACAAATAGAACAAGAAAAATTATCGGAATATTTATCATTAAGTCGTTTATTGTAACCATATACTTGAAAACTACTTTTGTTTTTGCTATAATGACAGTACGATAAACAGTAATTTAGCGGAGAAAACAATGAGAATATATCAAGTAAATAATAAACGTGATTATGTGCGATTGTTACTACTCGCCGACGAGCAAGAAAATATGATTGAAAAATATCTCGATAGAGGTACTATGTATGTTCTTAACGATAACGGCGTAAAGGCGGAAATCGTAGTTTGCGACGAGGGAAACGGAGTTTTGGAAATTAAAAATCTTGCCGTAGAACCGCAATTCAAGCGACAAGGCTATGGTCAAAGGCTGGTTAATTTCGTTTGTGAGCATTACAAGGAAAAATATAATACTTTACAAGTTGGTACGGGAAACAGTCCGCTAACCGTTCCGTTTTATGAGAAATGTGGGTTTAAACGTTCGCATACAGTTAAAAACTTTTTTACTGATAATTACGACCACCCGATTTACGAGTGTGGAATACTGCTTATAGATATGATTTACTTTGTAAAGGAATTGAGATAAATTTCAATTTATAGCAAACTTAATTGAGAAATGCAAGTTATGAAATATTACGTTGTATGCCCCGAATGTGGGTATAATTATTCAAGGCTGGCGACGGCTCTACAATAGAAATTTATTGTCCGAAATGCAAAGGTAAATTTTTAATAAACGTAAAGGACGGAAAAAATTATTGTGCAAAAAGCAATCGACAATAAGTAATTATTAGTATTACTTTTATAGTCACCCCGTAACACTGTAACAATTTGGATAAAATAACCGCGACGCAGTGCCGATAAGTTACTATTACCTTATTGGCACTGCGGAACACGGAACATAAACGGCAATGGGGGCGGGCGGCGACAGCCGCCCGCACTGTGGCGTATAGTATTACCACGCACCCCGTAACGTGTAACGTAATTTTAGGCGTTTAATGTAAAATCGGCTATTATTCAATAAAAAATGACAAAAATACTCTTTATGCCTTGCTGTACCATTTAGGGTGGGTATGGGTGGGATAAAATCAAGGAGTATTTATTATGAGTAAAATACCAAACGGCTTAACCGTCATTTATTTCGACGATTAAGACAAAAATATATATGCGGAATTACCGCCCGATAAAGAGCAAGCCAAAAGGCTGTCAAAGCGCATTTATAAGAGCGCAATGACAGCCTTATCAGCCGACAAGAAAACAGACGAGCCGTCAACCCCGCGCGGCTAATTGTTTTCCATATAGTTTGTAGTCCTACAGCGGCAATTCTACCGCACAATATAATTCCCGTTTGTTTACCTTGTATATTACCGTGTTCGTTTTTGCGGTAAGTCGGTGCACCAACAAAAATAGGACAGTTTTTACTGTCCTATTTTTGTTATGAAGTAATTAGATTATAACAGGAGTTGAGGGTGGAGGCGCGAGCGGGAGCGAGCGGTTTGCATGCGGATGTAAAACAACAGAAAATTAGTCGTGCAAACTGAACAGCGGAAACCCGCTGTTCACCGGGGCGCGCCGCCAAAGGCGCAACTCCTGTTATCCGCACCAAAAATATGGCAAAGACTTTTGTTTGTGCCATGTTTTTATATGTAAAAATTTTTGCGTGTGCGGCAAAGTCGGTTAAATCTTTCGCCTGAAACGGGGCTTCTGATGTTTTGCTTTCGCAGATAATGTGCAAAGTATTGTTAAACAAATCTGCTATATGTCAGCGTGTGTTCGTCATGATATCGGCGCATTGACTTCATCTTGACAAAAATGCAGAGTTTATTATAATTAAGTAAAAGATTATCCTAATTAAATGTGTTTAATCGTTAAAAGGAGTGAATTGTATGAATTTGAGAAAATTTGGCAAGACAGGCAGAATGGTAAGCGAAATAGGTCTTGGGACGTGGCAACTCGGAACAAAATGGGGCGAACCATTCAATGAAAGCGAAGCTATGCGCATTCTCGAAACTGCTGCAGATTGCGGCATAACCCTTATTGATACGGCAGATATTTACAATAAGAGCAACAGCGAATTGACTATCGGTAAATTTTTAAGCAAGCACAAAGGCGCATTTTACGTCGTTACCAAGTGCGGCAGAGGACTTAATCCCCATGTTGCGGAGGGCTACACACCCGAAAACGTCGAACATTTCATAGATAACAGTCTCGGGCGGCTCGGCGTTGAGCAACTCGATATGGTTCTTCTGCATTGTCCGCCCTCGTCGGTGTATTGCAAGGACGAGTTGTTTTCAGGGTTGGACAAAATAGTAAATAAGGGTAAAATAGCTGCTTACGGCGTCAGCGTTGAAAAAGTAAGCGAGGGGCTCAAGGCTATGGATTACAATATATCCGCCATAGAGGTGATTTTCAATATGTTCAGATTAAAACCCCTCGAAAAATTGCTGCCCGAAGCCAAAGAAAGAGATATAGGCATTCTTGCCCGCGTTCCGCTTGCGAGCGGTCTTTTGACGGGTAAATTCAATAAAAATACTGTATTCGGACAGCGCGACCACAGAAATTTTAACAGACACGGCGAATCGTTCGATAAGGGTGAAACCTTTTCCGGTGTCGATTACGAAACGGGATTGCAGGCGGTCGAAGAGCTTAAAAAACTTTTCGGTACGCAGGATCTTGCGCCGTACGCTCTGCGCTGGATACTCATGCACGATGAGGTAAGCGCCGTAATTCCCGGAGCAAGCAGGGCAGAACAGGTTATAGGCAACGTAAAAGCGGCTGAAATTCCCGCATTGACCGCGGTAGAGATGGATAAAGTTACTCAGATTTACAATAAATATATAAAAGCGAGCGTACACGAAAACTGGTAATTGCTTCAACTGCTTTTTCTGTTGCGCGAATACCTATTTTTTTAAAACTCTACGGTTCGTGGGTTGTATTGCCTTTTAATTGTGGTTAGAATAAGGATGCATGGAGGAATTTATGAACCAGATTAATACGGGTAAATTTATTCGCGATACAAGAAAAGAGATCGGTCTGACACAGCGCGAGTTGGCTGAAAAACTCAGGGTTTCTGACAAAACTATTTCAAAATGGGAGACTGGCAACGGACTTCCGGACGCCGCTAATATGTTGCCGCTCTGCGCCGCGCTCGGAATAAGCGTCAATGAGTTGCTGTCGGCAGAGAAGCTCGAGGGCGAAGTTTATAAAAGTCGCGCAGAGGAAAACATGATTGACCTCATGAGGCAAAGGGAGCAGGCAAAAAAGAATTTTATTTTATCCTGCATTGTCGGAGCGATAACAATAATTTCGGGCGTCGGCTTTTTGCTCATCGCGCTTATGCTAGCCATGCCGCTATGGATTAAGATTATTCTTGTATGTCTTGCAATAATTGTAATCGTTTTCGGCATAGGCGTTGCGTGCGTGCTTGACAGAGATGCGGGAGTGTTTGAATGTCCCGTCTGTGGCGAGCGGTTCGTGCCGTCTATGAAAGATTACGTTATGGGCGCGCATACGCTTCTCAAAAGGAATTTAACTTGTCCCAATTGCGGCAAAAAGAGCTTTTGCAGAAAAAGACTTAATAAATAATTTAGTAAACACTTCAGTTACGGCGGAAGTGTTTACTTTTTATATAACGAATATTTGTAACAATATGTCCTGATATTTTGAAAAAAAATAACTAAATATTGTATCTGTAAACATAAAAAATAATTCGTTATTTATTTATCGATTGTGGCTTGACTGCAAAAAATATAATTGATATAATTTTATCGATAAATGCAATCGGCAATATTAATTAAGATTGCATACAATAATCAGTATTAATTTTTTCCATACAGGAGTAACAATATGGATTTCAAATTTACCTACGGACAGTGCGACAGCGTTGAAAGGCTGGAGTGCGAAATTGCAAGGGTGAAAGAGGCGCAGAAGAAATTTGCAACCTACTCGCAGGAGCAGGTAGACAAAATCTTCCTTGCGTGCGCGCTTGCCGCAAACAAGCAGAGAATAGCTCTTGCCAAACTTGCCGTCGAAGAGACGGGCATGGGCATAGTTGAGGACAAAGTTATCAAAAATCACTATGCCGCAGAGTATATTTACAATAAATATAAGTCAGTCAGAACGTGCGGCGTTATAGAGGAAGATAAGTCTTACGGCATCAAGAAGATTGCCGAACCTATCGGGCTGATAGGCGCGGTAATTCCTACTACTAACCCTACGTCGACGGCGATTTTTAAAACTCTTATCTGCCTCAAGACGAGGAACGGCTGTATAATAAGCCCTCATCCCAGAGCAAAGAAAAGCACGATTGCCGCAGCCAAAGTAGTTTATGAAGCGGCGGTGGAAGCAGGCGCGCCCGAAGGCATTATAAGCTGGATTGACGTTCCTTCGCTCGAAATGACAAATCTTCTTATGAGAGAGTCTGACACCATTCTGGCAACAGGCGGTCCAGGCATGGTAAAAGCAGCTTATTCGTCAGGTAAACCAGCCCTCGGCGTAGGTGCAGGCAACACGCCCGCAATAATTGACGAGAGTGCCGATATTGCGCTCGCCGTAAGCTCGGTTATACATTCCAAAACATTCGATAACGGCATGATCTGCGCTTCGGAGCAGTCGGTTATAGTATCGGATAAAATTTATTCCAAAGTCAAAAAAGAATTTGCTGACCGCGGCTGCTATTTCCTTAAGGGCGAGGAGCTTGACAAGGTTCGTAAAACTATCATAATTAACGGTTCGCTCAACGCAAAGATTGTCGGACAGAGCGCATATAAAATTGCAGAACTTTCGGGTGTTTCCGTTTCGAAAACTGCTAAAATTCTTATAGGCGAAGTACAATCCGTCGATATAAGCGAAGAATTCGCGCATGAAAAACTTTCCCCCGTGCTTGCAATGTATAAGTCGGAAAGTTTCGAAGACGCCGTTGCAAAGGCTGAACAGCTCATAGCCGACGGCGGATACGGTCACACTTCGTCTGTCTATCTCAACGTAAATAAATGTCAGGATAAGCTCGATTATTTCAGCTCGAAGATGAAGACCTGCCGTATTCTCGTAAATACGCCCTCGTCGCACGGCGGCATAGGCGACTTGTATAATTTCAAGCTCAATCCTTCGCTCACGCTCGGTTGCGGCTCGTGGGGAGGCAACTCAGTTTCCGAAAACGTAGGAATTAAACATCTTTTGAATATCAAAACCGTGGCTGAAAGGAGAGAAAACATGCTTTGGTTCAGAGCGCCTGAAAAAGTTTACATCAAAAAGGGTTGTCTGCCCGTCGCGTTAGACGAACTTAAAACCGTTATGAATAAGAAAAAGGCGTTCATTGTAACCGACAGTTTCTTGTATCAGAGCGGATTTACAAAATGTATAACGAACAAACTTGACGACATAGGCATTGCGCACTCGACGTTCTTCAACGTTGCCCCCGACCCCACGCTTGCATGTGCGCTGGAAGGCGTTGCGCAGATGCGCGCATTCCAGCCGGATACGATAATTGCGGTAGGCGGCGGCTCGGCAATGGACGCCGCAAAAATCATGTGGGTTCTTTACGAGCATCCCGATGTGGATTTCCTCGATATGGCTATGCGCTTTATCGATATAAGAAAGAGAATATACACATTCCCCAAGATGGGCGAAAAGGCATATTTCATTGCCATTCCCACATCTGCGGGTACGGGTTCGGAAGTTACGCCTTTTGCGGTAATCACCGACGAAAAGACGGGTATCAAATATCCTCTTGCCGACTACGAACTTATGCCCGATATGGCAATCGTCGATACCGACCTGCACATGTCTGCGCCCAAGGGACTTACGGCGGCGTCGGGTATCGATGCCGTAACGCATGCACTCGAAGCTTATGCGTCCATGATGGCAACGGATTACACCGACGGGCTTGCAATTCAGGCTCTCAAGGTGATATTCAAATATCTTCCCAGAGCATACGAAGACGATCAGAACGACGTCGAGGCGAGAGAGAAGATGGCAAACGCCGCAACTATGGCTGGCATGGCTTTTGCCAACGCATTCCTTGGTGTCTGCCACTCGATGGCTCACAAACTCGGCGCGTTCCATCACCTGCCTCACGGTGTGGCTAACGCCCTCATGATAGACGAAGTTCTTCGTTTTAATGCGAGCGAAACGCCTGTCAAGATGGGTACTTTCTCGCAGTATGACCATCCCAAGACTCTTGCAAGATATGCCGAAGTTGCCGAAAGCCTCGGATTTGGCGGCAAAACCGACGAAGAAAGCCTTGAAAATCTTATTAAAGCTATAGATGAGCTTAAAGCAAAGGTCGGCATTAAAAAGACTATCAAAGATTACGGAATAGACGAAAAAGATTTCCTCGACCGCCTCGACGAAATGACTGAACAGGCATTCGACGACCAGTGTACGGGCGCAAATCCCCGTTATCCTTTGATGAGCGAAATCAAGCAGATGTATTTAAACGCCTATTACGGCAAATAAGGAGGAAAAGTTATGAGTGATAAAATTCTTGTCGCCGAGATGCCGGGCAAAAAACTCTATCGCGACGGCGATTGCGCCATAAAGGAATTTGACGCAGATTATTCAAAGGCAAATATTCTTAACGAAGCGCTCAATCAGGCGCGCGTAGAGGAAACCGACCTCTGCATTCCTAAAATACGCGCCGTTCAGGTTGTAGACGGAAAGTGGTCGATTGTCATGGATTATATCGAGGGTATAACTCTTGAAAAAATGATGGAAGATCACCCCGAAAAAGAGGATGAATATCTTGAAATGTTTGTCGACCTTCAGCGCACCGTTCTTTCAAAAAAAGTGCCTATGCTCAACAAGCTCAAGGATAAAATGCAGGCAAAGATTAGTGCGACGGGGCTTGATGCGACGATAAGGTATGAACTCCATACCAGGCTCGACGCTCTTCCCAAACACTATAACCTCTGCCACGGCGACTTCAACCCCAGCAACATAATAATTACCGCCGACGGTACGCCTTATATTATCGACTGGTCGCACGCCACGCAGGGCAACTCATCTGCGGACGTAGCCAGAACGTATCTTTTGTTCTACCTCAACGGCAGGGAAAAGCTGGGCGAAAAATATCTCAATCTCTATTGCAAAAAGAGCGATACGGCAAAGCAGTACGTGCAGAAATGGATACCAATCGTCGCAGCTTCAAGACTTACGGCGGCAAAGAAAAATGAAGAGGAATTCCTTCACAGATGGATTGACGTAGTTGACTACGAATAATCGCGCGATAATGCTAATTAAAAATAAGACTTGCTCAAATGCAAGTCTTATTTTATTGCAATTTTTTACAAAAACATTTATAATTATTTGTATGTATGATTTAATGTGCTTTGTGCGGGTAGAATTCCCCGACGATCCGAACGTTGAGGGAATGTTATACTGGTATATCTGCGATTTTAAAGGCGCGCAACCCGGAGACAGGGTGATTGCGCCGCTCGGCAGGCATAACAACACGCAGAAAGGAATTATAAGAGAGGTTCGCATAACCGAAGATTATAATGCGCCTTTTCCGCTTTACCTCATAAAGAGCATTAAAAAACTGATTAAATCAGACGGAGATTGATGCAAATGTATAAAATTGCAAAAAAACGCGTATTAAATCCAACGGTTACGATGATGGATATAAGCGCTCCGCTCGTTGCAAAAAAAGGTCAGGCGGGGCAGTTTATAATTCTTCGCGTTGATAAAGACGGAGAGAGAATTCCTCTTACGATTGCAGGCTGCGACAGAGATGCGGGAACGGTAAAAATTATCTTTCAGGTAGTAGGCGGAACGACTATGTCGCTCAACGCGAAAAATGAGGGCGAGTACATAGAAGATTTTGTCGGACCTCTCGGCTGTCCCACGAAGACTGAAGGCGTTAAAAAAGTTTGCATAGTCGGCGGAGGTGTAGGCTGTGCGATAGCTCTTCCCGTTGCGCAGAGGTTTCACGAACTCGGTGCGGAAGTTCATTCGATAGTCGGTTTCAGGAATAAAGACCTCGTCATTCTCGAAGATGAATTCAGGGCTTGTTCAGATAAATTTACCATAATGACCGACGACGGAAGTTACGGAAGACAGGGCGTTGTAACCGTGCCGTTGAAGGAAGCTATCGAGAGCGGCGAAAACTATGACGAAGTGATAACGATAGGACCGCTCATCATGATGAAGTTTGTCGTTGCCACGACAAAGCCTTACGGAATAAAGACGACCGTTTCCATGAACCCCATCATGATTGACGGAACGGGCATGTGCGGCGGTTGTCGTCTTACCGTAGGCGGCAAGACGAAGTTTGCCTGCGTGGACGGTCCAGATTTCGACGGCTTCGAAGTGGACTTCGACGAGGCGATGGAAAGAGCTACCATGTATTCGGAATTCGAAAAGCATGAGCGCGAAGAGAGCTGCAATCTCTTCAAAAAGGAGGTAAAGTAATGGCTATTCAACCTCATAAACATGAAATGCCCGTGCAGGAACCTGCAATCAGGGCGAGAAATTTCAGCGAAGTAGCTCTCGGATACACTCCCGAAATCGCCGTTGCCGAGGCCAAGAGATGCCTCGAATGCAAAAATCATCCCTGCATAGACGGATGCCCCGTAAACATCAATATTCCTTCATTTATTTCTAAAATAAAAGAGGGAGACTTTGAGGGCGCTTATTGCGTAATTTCGCAGTCGTCGTCTCTTCCCGCGGTTTGCGGCAGGGTTTGCCCTCAGGAAACGCAGTGCGAAAGCAAATGCACTCTCGGCATAAAGTTTGAACCGGTCGGAATAGGCAGGCTCGAGCGCTTTGTTGCGGATTACCACAACAACAATTTCAAAGGCGAAACGGCTGTTCCGCCCTCGAACGGACATAAAGTTGCTGTAATAGGCTCGGGTCCTTCGGGACTTACCTGTGCGGGCGATCTTGCAAAGAAAGGATATAAAGTAACCGTATTTGAAGCTCTTCATACGGCTGGCGGCGTTCTCGTTTATGGTATTCCCGAATTCAGATTGCCCAAGGCAATAGTAGAAAAAGAGGTCGAAACGCTTAAAAAATACGGGGTAGAGATACAGACTAACGTCGTTGTCGGTAAAACGCTGACCGTAGACGAACTTTTCGAAGACGGCTACGAGGCGGTATTTATCGGCTCTGGCGCGGGTCTTCCCAGATTTATGGGTATTCCCGGAGAGAGCTTAAAGGGTGTTTACTCGGCAAACGAGTTCCTTACCAGAAGCAACCTCATGAAGGCTTACAACAAAAACAGCCATACGCCCGTTATGCATGCAAAAAACGTTGCGGTAGTAGGCGGAGGAAACGTTGCGATGGACGCTGCCCGCACGGCTCTGAGGCTGGGCGCGGAACATGTTTACATAGTTTATCGTCGTTCCATGGAAGAAATTCCCGCAAGAAAGGAAGAAGTCGAGCATGCCGAGGAAGAGGGTATCGAATTCAAAATACTCAATAATCCGGTAGAAATTCTCGGCTACAGAAATCCCGACGACAGAAGAGATCCTAAAAACGGCTTTGTTACGGGTATAAGGGTTATTAAATGTCAGCTCGGCGAACCCGACGAAAAGGGCAGGCGCAGACCTGTTGAAATTCCTGGAAGCGAATACGTCATACCCGTCGATTGCGTAATTATGTCTATTGGCACAAGTCCCAATCCCCTCATAAAGAATACGACGAGCGGTCTTGCCGTAAATAATCACGGGGGCATAATAGTTGACGAGAGCGGAAAGACTTCAAAAGACGGCGTCTATGCCGGCGGAGACGCGGTAACGGGCGCAGCAACGGTAATTCTTGCTATGGGCGCAGGCAAAACTGCGGCGAAGGCGATCGACGAATATATTTCGTCTAAAGCATAATAATAAAATAAAGAGGAATTGCGGGCGCTGCAGCGCCCGCAATAATAATATATGGAAATTAAAGACTATATAAAAAGTTGTTCGCAGATAAAAATATACAATGACGGAAAGTGCGCAACAATAGACAAAACGTGCGACGGGTATGAGGCGATTATTGTAGCATGGGATAAGATGACGGAAAAAGCAATCGAAATGCCCGCGTTCGGAGTGAGCTTAAACAGTTATACGCTCGAACAACTTAAAAGAGGACTGTGGGTTGAATTCGTATTTGAAAAAGAAACATATCATTGCGAAATGCCCTTTTTGAAATTGCTTGTAAATATCGTTTCGGATTATAAAGGATTTAACATAATAAGGTACACGAAAGAGGACGGGTACTTTGGCAGGTGCTATTATCTGCAGCTTGCAACCGATATGTCAGAATTTAAAAAAATTGTCAGAAATATCTATTTTGACTAAAAAATAAATATTTGAGTAGTACTATGCTACACATAATCAGCTACAAAATGCTAAATTGTACAAAAATGCCGACCGACCGGTCGGCATTTTTATTATTAAATTTTATTTTCCTTTTTAAAAATTTAAGCGTTTGACATTTTTGATTTTTTATATTCAGCTATGGCTTTGGAAAGCTGGTCGGGGCAAGAGGTGTTGTTGCGGCAGAGAACACCGGAGAGAAGTTTTTCGACTTCGTCGATATCTTTTCCTTCAACCAATCTGCTTACGCCCTGCAGATTGCCGCTGCAGCCGCCAACGAATTTTACGTTGTGAAGTCTGTTTTGCTCGTCGACTTCGAAATAAATCTGCCTTGAGCAAGTTCCCTTTGTCTGATATGTAAACATTTTTTCCTCCTTGCAGCCGCGCTGCTAGCAATAGGGTCAGTCGCAGAGATTTTCGTATATTACAGAATATACGTCCGCTGCTTTTTCTTCCCATTTTTTGTATATTTTATTTGCTGTTTTTCTGTCTGGAACAACAAATTTAAGCTCGAGCATGGGTTGTACTGGAGCAAGTATTTTAAGAAAAACTGTATATGTGCCGTCTTTGTTCTGGAAATAGTCGGAGCGGCATTCCTGCCTGTTTCTGTATTTTGCGCTGTTTTTCTTTACGAAAATGGATATTTCTTCTCGTATGCTTTTAGGTATGTTTATAAAGAAGTTTGCAAGCGTTTCGCGACCGTCGGGCGTTATGGTGTATAGTGTGTCTTCGTCTTCGTTTACAATGCAAATAAAATTGTCGTCAAGCAGTTTGTGGATCACGTTCACGCAGTCCATGTACCCCATCCAGTCGTTAGAAGTGGAGCACATGTCTACAATAGTTCTTTCCGACAGGGCGCTTTCCATTTTGTCGAAAACAAAAAGTATTATTAATTTGTTGATGGATGTTTCGCCCGACTTAATCATAAAAGTATAATAATTTTTCTCCTGTAAAGAAAAGTACTGTTATTATACATAATTATTATTTTAAAATCAAGATATTTGTCTTAAAATATTTTATTTTGGTGAGCTTTGTGATATAATATTATAAAATCAGTCGAAAGGTGTTAAAATGGAAGACGTAAAACAGCAGATTAAAGACTTTATAAATAAGTGCGAAGAAGTAAAAAATTGCAAATTTATTATGGCGACGACAAAAATAAAGGACGTTTTAAAGTCTATTGTCAACAGTCGCACGCTCTATCAGTTGTTTACTTCGGTTTCTGCCGATTTTGATTACCTTACGGCAAAAGCTCAGTGTCTTCTGGACGTTTCCGACGGGTTCAATAACCGCGGGGTGGTAATTTTGCCCGAATCTGCCCAGGATAAACTTGCGTTTATATTTTGTCTTTTAGTTGAAATTGACAGAGATACAATAAATTTTAACTGGTTTTTGCAAAAATATTTTTCGGACGACGGCAGTTTTTACGGCAGTTTTTATGCTTTCTGCGATCTGATAATTGATAATCTTGAAAAAATTATCAAGGCGGTATTTTCAAAGGAATTGGAAGAAGAACGCGAAGAGCTTCAGGAAGACGCTACCGAGGCGGAGCAGAATGTTCAGGCGGATTCGGCGAAAGCAGGCATGCTTTCGGCAATTTCTCTGCTCATTGCGCAGGAAAAACAGTTTATTTTAGAAAGTTCAATACCTGCCGAGGATAAAGAGGCGGGATATAAAATGCTTACGGAAATAACAAAGGCGCTTAAAACAGGTAATTTTGACCTCGCAAACGCTCTGATATGCGGTTACAACTATTACATATTATATAATAACAGCGTAAGCCAGAATGTCGGAACGCTTTTTGAGAGCATTGAAGAGTACGAGAGCGCCGTATGAGTTTTTTCGAGAAAAAAATATCTTCACGCCGCATTTTCGACGGAAAAATTTTAAAGCTCGACGTCGACGAAGTTTCTCTTCCTGACGGGCGCAGCGCTTTCCGCGAGTGTATAAGACACAGCGGAGGTGCGGCTGTGCTTTTTTTGAATGAAGGAAAAATTGCCCTCGTCAAGCAGTTTCGTTATCTTTACGGCGAAGAATTGTATGAAATACCTGCAGGAAAACTCAACGAAGGAGAGCGCGCGGACGTTTCGGCTATGCGCGAACTCGAAGAGGAAACGGGTTACAAGGCGGAAAAAATTATTCCGCTTTGCAGAATATATCCTACCCCGGGATATACGGACGAAATTATTCATATTTTTTATGCTGAAGGCGGAAGTTTTGTAGGACAGAATTTAGACGACGGCGAATTCCTCGGAGTGGAATTCATTCCGTTTGAAAAAGTGGGAGAGATGGTTGCCGACGGACGCATAAAAGATGCGAAAACCATCGTGGCATATTATTTTTACAAAGATAAATTTTTAAAATAAATTTAAGGCGGGCTGCTTAATGCAGCCCGCCCTTTGTTTATTTGCAGTTGCAGCCGCAACCGCAGCAGTTACCGCAGAAAAGGTTACTCAGCGTACCGTTTTTCCACATGGTGTAAATAAGTGCGATGAGTATGGGCGTGCAACTGCCGGAAAGCACGCTTTCAAGCCCGTTATCTGCACAGCTCGCCGCTATGAGCAACAGAATGAGTATCCAAAGGCAGCTGTTGCAGCCGCCAAACTGCGAAAAAATATTCATATATTTCCTCCTGTGAATGCTCTGCAAGGCGATATGTACAAAATTTGAGTGCCTTGCAGTTTTCTCTATACTTAATAATATTTGTTTTGTCTAAAAAATGTTACTGCGGCGTTCAATCGCTTGCCATAATGATTTTTCAATGATATAATCAACAAGTATAATTAAAAGAGGTACTTTCGGCGGAAATTAATAGTTAATTCCGACCGTGCATAAGTATAATAATTTTTTTTCTGCGGATATTCGTTAAGAAATCCGATGGAGGTTTTTATGGAAAAGGCTAAAAAGTCTTATTTTACTGCAAAGAATATTACTTATCTTGCAGTGCTACTCGCCCTCGTTGTCGTTTTGCAGGTTTGGGGCAGTTCTATCAAAATTGGTGCAACCAGTCTGAGTTTTGTCCTTGTGCCTATTGTTCTCGGCGGCGTGCTTCTCGGTATTGGAGCAGGTGCGATTTTGGGTTTTGTTTTCGGCTTTATCGTGCTTATGTATGGCGTTACCGGTGTTGATGCATTTACCGCTTTGCTCTTTAGTGCTCATCCTGCCATCACATCGTTGCTTTGCCTTGTTAAAGGCGCTGCGGCAGGCGCTGTTGCAGGACTTTTATATAAACTTATAAGCAGAAAAAACAAATATGTTGCAGTTTTCGTGGCTGCTGCTGCGGCTCCCGTCGTTAATACAGGTCTATTTATTTTAGGCGCACTTTTTATGGGCGATTTTATTAGCCAGACTTTTGTCCCTGACGGACAGTCGCTTATGTATTTTCTTGTAATTGGCTGTGCAGGAATAAATTTTATTGTTGAGTTTGCAATAAATATATTGCTTTCTCCCGCAATATTTACTGTCAATAATGTGCTTGAAAAACAAATTAGACATTCTGTCGGCGTTAAATCGTATAAGGTAAACAGTAGCGAAAAAACTGATGCGGAATAATAAATTATGATAATTTGTCTCGACGTGGGCAACACCAATATAAAATACGCCCTCTTTGACGGCGACAACCTCGTTCTTAGTTTCAGGGTTGCAACCGAACACAAAAAGACTTCAGACGAGTATGGCGGTCAGCTTATCAGTATTCTGAAAAATAACGGATTTTGCGCCGACGATATCTCTGGCGGCATAATTTCGTCAGTTGTTCCGCCCCTCGATTATACGCTCGAAAGAATGTGTCAGACCTATCTGAAAATAAAGCCGCTCATAGTAGGCGCGGGTTTAAAGACGGGTATGAACCTCAAAGTCGATAACGCAAGGGAAGTAGGTGCAGACAGAGTTGTCAATAATGTCGCCGCGGCAAAAAAGTATGGTTATCCGCTGATTGTTATAGACTTCGGAACGGCGACTACTTTCAATGTGATCGACGAGCAGAGCCGTTTTATAGGCGGAGTTATCGCTCCGGGAATAAAAGGTTCTTTGGATAGTCTTGTAAACGGAACGGCAAAGCTTCCCAAGGTTGAAATTGAGCGTCCCGATAAGGTTATAGGTACGAATACCGTAACAAATATGCAGTCAGGCATTTTTTACGGTTTTTCGGGGTTGGTAGAATATATTGTAAAGAAAATCAAGCGCGAAATGAAGTGCGAGAGCGTAAAAGTCGTCGCGACTGGCGGATTTTCTGAAATTATAGCTAAAGAAATTTCCTGTATCGACAGCGTGGACAAGTTGCTTACGCTCGAAGGTCTGAAATATCTGTATTATCTTAATAACACGGAGGATTAATATGAAGAAAGTTGGCGTTGCGATACTCGGTCTCGGCGTTGTCGGCGGCGGTACTTATAAAATTCTTAAAGAACACCGCGAGTTCTATCAGAAAAACCATAAAATCGACATTGTGGTAGAGGCAGTTCTTGAGCGCGACATTGAAAAGGCGGTTGCTCTCGGCGTCGAAAGAGAAAAGGTTGCGGGCAATATCCAGGAAATTTGCAGCAATCCCGACGTTGACATCGTTGTCGAGGTTATGGGCGGCGTTGAGCCTGCAAAAACTTTTGTGCTAGACTGTCTTCGCGCAGGCAAATCTGTAGTAACTTCCAATAAGGAATTGTTCTGCAAATATAATCACGAGCTTGAAGTTGCCGCAAAGAAAAATCATTGCGGTCTGTTCTATGAGGCAAGCTGCGTAGGCGGCGTACCCGTAATACGTGCGCTTCTCGATAACCTTCAGGGCAATAAAATACTGTCCATGATGGGTATTATAAACGGCACTACCAACTATATTCTCACAAAAATGTCATCCGAAGGCGTTTCTTATCAGGAAGTTTTAAAGGAAGCGCAGAAACTCGGTTATGCCGAAGCTAATCCCACGGCAGATGTTGAAGGCTACGACGCCGCATATAAACTTTCAATACTTTCCAGCCTTGCATTCCATACAAAAATACCTTTCTCAAAGATTTACAGAGAGGGTATAACCGACATTTCGGTTACGGATATAGAATACGGCAAAAAGTTCGGATACGTTCTTAAACTTCTTGCAACGGGCAAAAACGGCGATAATGGCATAGAAGTAAGGGTGCATCCCTCATTTATAAAGAATTCTCATCCCCTTGCAAGCGTAAATGACAGCTACAACGCCGTATATATTACAGGCGACAGCGTCGAAGACGTTATGCTGTACGGCAGGGGCGCGGGCGCGCTTCCCACCGGCAGCGCAATAGTAGGCGATATTATTTATTGCGCTACTCATACGAATTATCAGTATTCGACATTCAAAAATACCGAAGATGCTTCGCCTTCTACGAAGTTCATCGAGAATTTCGAGAGCGCGTATTACATCCGTCTCAAGGCTGCGGATAAACCCGGCGTGCTTGCAAAAGTTTCTTCTATTTTTGCAAAATGCGGCATAAGCGTAGCTCAGATGTCGCAGGAAGGACAGATCGGCGAAGACGGCTGCGTTCCCCTGATATTCATAACTCATACAACGAGAGAAAATAATGTCAAAAAGGCAGTTTCTCTCATTGACGCGAGCGAGGATATTGCTAAAGTTGCGGCAGTCATAAGAGTAGTTGAATAATAAAAATTAAAGCAGGGCGTTTGCCCTGCTTTTTTAATTTATGAATTGTATAAAAAAAACATAATCGGACATCGGTTCAACCTCAAATCAAATTCGGGTGTAATCGGGGTGTAAATTCAAGATATTAAAAAATCAAAGAAAATATCCAAGTCGAACCAAAATAGATATGATTTCGGGCATTTATTGTCGCGGAGAAGAGGATTTCCGTCTTGAACGGCGGGCATGAAAAACATTGGTGTTCGCTGTTTTGCTCTCGTAAGAAACCTCGGGCGTTCGCAGGTTTAGTCTTTTGTCTCGCCTCGAAGCCTATAAACTTCCGCAAAAGAAAATACCCCGATATAACATTTTGTTATATCGGGGCATTGGCGCGGAGAAGAGGATTTGAACCTCCGTACGGGGTTAACCGTAACACGATTTCCAATCGTGCGCCTTAAACCGCTCAGCCATCTCCGCAAGAGCGAAACAATTGGTCGCAACCATTTATTATATTATTAAAAATCTCATAAAAAAGCAAGCGTTTTTGCGCTGCGTTTGCAATTATTCTTTACAAATTTTTTTTAAAATGATAAAATCTTGTAAAATATTAAAGTGGAGATTTTTTATGGAATTAAGCAATAAGGCTAAAATGCTCGGATTTGCACTTCACGCACACGGAGTTAGCAAGGAAAATGTTTTTATAATACTGATGACGCTCGGTCTGGACGACGAGTTCGATGATATGATGTGGTTTATGAATGAAAACCCTGCCGCGCCTCAGGAACAACTCGTGGCGGTTGCGTTGCAGCTAGATAAAGAATCTCGCGAAAAGGGGTTAAAAAACTGATATGAATAAAGAAAGATTAGAAAAATATGCAAAACTTATCGTGAAATGCGGTATAAATGTTCAGGAAGGTCAGGACGTAATAATTCAGTGCGGACTTGACCAGCCCGAATTCGTTACGATGGTGACGGAGGAGTGCTATAAAGCGGGCGCACGCAAAGTTACCGTAAAATGGTCTTATATGCCTGTAAGCAAAGTTAACGCCATTTATCGTTCGCTCGAGACGATGAGTGAGTTTACCGACATTGAAAAAGCAGAGTGGCAGTACAAAGTTGATAAACTTCCCTGCCTTATCTGGCTGGATTCCGACGATCCCGACGGCCTTGCAGGAACAGACAGCGAAAAAATAGCTAAATCGGGAATGACGCGCTTTCCTTTCGTAAAGCCTTTCCGCGACGCTATTGAAAATAAGTATCAGTGGTGCATTGCCGCCGTTCCCGGCAAGGAATGGGCGCGCAAGGTATTCCCCGGACTTTCGGACGATGAAGCGGTAGAAAAAATGTGGGAGGCAATTTTATCGACTTCCCGCGTTAGCGAAGATCCCATTGAAGAGTGGAGAAAGCACAACGAAAATCTTGCCCGTCGCTGCAAGTTCCTCAACGATTACAGATTTGACGCACTCGAATACAAGAGCGCAAACGGCACCGACTTTGTAGTAGGGCTCAACGAAAAGGCAATTTTCTGCGGCGGCGGCGAAACTACGCTCGGCGCGAACGTGTATTTCAATCCCAATATTCCCAGCGAAGAAGTGTTTACGTCGCCCATGCGCGGCAGAGCCGAAGGCAAGGTCGTTTCCACGAAGCCTTTATCCTATCAGGGCAAACTTATAGAAAATTTCTGGGTCGAGTTCAAGGACGGCAAAGTCGTTGACGTAGGTGCGGAAAAGAACGAAGACGTCCTCAGGAAAATGGTTGCAATGGATGAAGGTGCGGCTTATCTCGGCGAGGTTGCGTTAATTTCCTACAATTCGCCCATCAACAACACCGGCATTCTCTTCTACAATACACTTTTCGACGAGAATGCAAGCTGCCATCTGGCTCTCGGCAGAGGCTTTAACAACTGTCTTGAAAACTACGAAAATTACACCAACGAAGAATGCGAAAAACTCGGCATAAATTCTTCTATGATACATGTAGACTTCATGATAGGCAGCAAGGACCTTTGTATCACGGGCATCACCAAGGACGGTAAGAGAGTTCCCGTATTCAAGGACGGTAACTGGGTAGTTTAATGTTATGCGTTTTATTCAACGCGCGCAAAACTTTATAAAGATTAAGAAAGCGGCGCCGCAACATTGCGGCGCCGCATAATTTCTTCAGATTATCTGCAGAACAAAAAATTTTAAATATTGCGTTTCCTCGGCGCACAGAAGTGCGGGGTGATCGGGTGCCTGGGTTTTAACTTCGGCGGAGCGGACTTTTCTTCCGGACTGTCTTGCCGCCTCAATAAGCATCTTTTCAAACAGAGGCATCGTCATGTAGTGCGAGCATGAACAGGTTATGAGAAAACCTCCGCTCTTTACTATTTTCATGGCGGAAATATTTATATCTCTGTATCCGCGGTAGGCGTCCGCAACCTGGTCGGCACTCTTGCAGAATGCGGGAGGGTCGAGTATGACGGTATCGAAAGTTTTCCCGTCTTTGCGGAACTGTCTGAGCAATTCGAATACGTCTCCGCACAAAGTTTTTATGTTGCTCAAGCCGTTGAGCGCGGCGTTGTCGCTGACGTTTTTGAGAGCGAGGGGGGATATGTCGCAGGCGGTAACGTTTTTTGCAACCGTTGCCGCGTTGAGGGAAAAACCGCCGCTGTTGCAGAAGCAGTCAAGCACTTCTTCAGCGCCCTTGCAGTATCTGCGCACGGCAAATCTGTTTTCTTTCTGGTCAAGAAAATATCCCGTTTTCTGCCCGTTTTTGACGTCAACGAGCATTTTTAATCCGTTTTCGGTAATTTCGACGTAATCGTCAACCTGACCGCAAACAAGCCCCTTATATTCGGGAAGACCTTCCTTTTTTCTTACGGCGACGTCGCTCCTTTCGTAAATTCCTTTCGGCGAAAACAGTTCGTTGAGACAGTCCGCAATCATTTCTTTGCGTTGGTCTATGCCGAGCGAAAGACATTGCATTACGAGAACATCGCCGTAACGGTCGACAATGAGCGCGGGGAGATCATCTGCTTCGGCAAAGACCATCCTGTAGCAGTTGTCATAACCAAGTTTTCGGCGGTAGTCGTCAGCGGCTTTAATTCGCTTAAGGTAAAGCTGTTTATCGTCGGTTTCGTTGCCGCGTATGAAAATTCTTACAAGAATTTTTGAGGCGTGGTTAATGTAGCCCTTGCCTATATATCTTCCGTCGTTGGAATAAACTGTGGCGAGAGAGCCGTTCTTATCTTTGTTTTCAATGCGCGCAACTTCGTTTGCATATACCCAACTGTGTCCTGCAACTATGCGCTTTTCTTCATTTTTCTTGAGGTATAACTCGTAAGCCATAAAATAATTTTATCAAAGGCTTACAATAATTGCAAACGAATTGAATTACGTTTGATTTTTTATTTAACGTTTGGTATAATTTTATGGATGATAAAACTCCTTAAATATTTAAAACATTACAAAATCCAAAGCATATTGGCGCCTTTTTTCAAGTTGCTCGAAGCGTGCTTCGAGCTGATAGTTCCGCTCATTGTCGCATCTATCATAGATGACGGCATTACTGGCGGAAGAGGTGCGCAGTACGTTATTTGGATGTGCCTTCTTCTCGTGGCATTGGGCGTTGTGGGACTTATAAGTTCGGTTTCTGCGCAGTATTTCGCCGCAAAGAGTGCGGTAGGCTTTGCCAAGGAACTGAGAAGCGATCTCTTTGCAAAAATACAGTCTCTTTCCTATTCGCAGATAGACGGCATAGGCACTTCGCGCATGATAACGAGAATGACGAGCGACGTCAATCAGATCCAGTCGGGCGTTAACCTCGTTTTAAGGTTATTTATGCGCTCGCCTTTTATTGTCTTCGGCGCGATGGTTCTCGCATTCGTCATAAATGTGGCTGCGGGCGGCATTTTCGCCATTACCATTGCCGTTCTCTGCGCCGTGGTTTTCGGAATTATGCTCATAACCATACCGCTTTACAAAAAGTCGCAGGCAAACCTCGATAAGGTTACTGCAGCAACGAGGCAGACTTTGGTCGGGGCTAGAGTGCTGCGCGCGTTCGGGAAAGAAGAGGAAGAAATCAATTCTTTCAATTCAAAAAACGGCGCGCTCTGCTCTTCGCAGAAATTTGCCGGCTTGATTTCTGCGTTGATGAACCCTTTGACATATGCAATCATTAACGTGGGATCAATTCTTCTCATTTATTATGGAGCTGTTGAAGTCAATTCCGGTTCTCTCACTCAGGGCGAGGTTATCGCGCTTTATAACTATATGGCGCAGATACTCGTCGAACTCATCAAATTCGCGAACCTCATCATAACCGTTACCAAGTCGTTTGCCTGCGCGGGAAGAGTTAACGAAATTTTTGACATTCAGCCCGTTCCATCGGTTGTTTATGGGGATGAGAAGGACGATGCGCACTACATAGAGTTTAAAAACGTTTGCGCGCGTTATGCGAACGGCGGCGCCGACGCGTTGAGCGATATAAGTTTTACCGCCGAAAAGGGTCAGACGATAGGCATAATAGGCGGCACAGGTTCGGGCAAGAGTACGCTCGTCAATCTCATACCGCATTTTTATGAAGCTACGGCGGGCAGCATATACGTCGACGGCGTCAATGTTGCGTGCGCGGACGACAAAAAGTTGAGAGATTGCTGCGGCATTGTGCCGCAGAGGGCTGTACTCTTTAAGGGTACTATACGCGATAACATGCAGTGGGGCAATCCCGATGCGACAGATGAAGAAATCATGAAAGCCGTCGATTGCGCGTGCGCTTCGGATGTCGTTGCCTCCAAGGACGGCGGACTTGACGCCGTTGTGGAACAGGGAGGCAAGAACTTCTCGGGCGGACAGAGGCAGAGACTCACTATTGCGAGAGCGCTCGTCAGGCGTCCCGATATACTCATTCTCGACGACAGCGCATCGGCGCTCGATTATGCTACGGACGCTAAATTGAGGAGCAACTTAAGAAACCTCGATTATAATCCCACTGTGTTTATTGTTTCGCAGCGAACCAGCTCTATAAGAAGCGCGGACAAAATTCTCGTTCTTGACGCAGGTAACCTCGTGGGAATGGGAACGCACGAAGAATTGCTTGAAAATTGCGAACTTTATCGCGAAATTCATTATTCGCAGTACGAGAAGGAGGTGGCAGACAATGGCTAACATATCCAAAAAAAAGGTTTATCGTCACATTCTCGCACTTTTAAGACCGTACCGCTGGCAGGTTGCGCTCACACTGTTTCTGGCGCTCGTTTCCGTTGCAGGCAATCTTCTCGCGCCCATAATATTCGGTGATGCCATCGACCTTATAATTTCCGCAGGGATGGTCGATTTTGCAAGCATTACGCAGAAATTCATCCTTTTAGGTGCAATAATTGCCGCGACCTGCGTTGCGCACTGGTTGATGAATATAATAAACAACCGCATAACTTACGGCGTCTTAAAGGACATCAGATCTGCGGCGTTCAGCCATATTCAGGAACTTCCTTTAAGTTATATCGACAGTCATTCGTACGGCGATCTCGTCAGCAGAAATATAGCGGACGTCGACCAGTTTGCAGACGGTCTTCTAATGGGTTTCACGCAGCTGTTTACAGGCGTGCTTACGATACTCGGCACGCTCGTTCTCATGCTCGTGCTTAACTGGATTATCGCGCTCATAGTGTTTTTCATAACGCCGCTTTCTCTATTTGTCGCAAAATTTATTGCAACGCGCACTTACTCGCTTTTCAGAAGCGCCGCAGTTATCCGCGGTGAACAGACTGCGTTTGTAGAGGAGATGACGGATAATCTCAAAGTTGTAAAGGCTTTTAACCGCGAAGAATGCAACAAAGAAAAGTTTGACGATATAAATGAAAGGCTTACCAATGCCTCGCTCAAATCTATATTCTATTCTTCTCTCACAAACCCCTGCACGCGATTTGTAAACAGCATTGTTTATGCCGCGGTTGCGCTCTCGGGCGCGCTCACACTCATTTATCCCGCGGCTCTGCCCGTTGCGTTTTCCGTAGGTAAACTTACAACGCTGCTCAGCTATTCAAACCAGTACACAAAACCTTTCAACGAAATTTCCGGCGTTGTAACCGAATTGCAGAATGCGGTTGCGTGTGCGGCGAGAATTTGCGAACTTATTGACGAACCCGCTCAGGTACCCGATGCACCGGATGCTGTGGAACTTAAAGACGTAAAGGGAGAAGTGAGGTTTGAAAATCTCAGTTTCTCTTATAATCCCGACGTCAAACTCATAACAGGTCTTAACATTGCCGCTGATGCAGGTCAGCGAATAGCCATAGTCGGTCCTACAGGCTGCGGAAAAACTACGCTAATTAACCTTTTGATGCGCTTTTACGACCCGGACGAAGGCAGAATTACCGTTGACGGAAACGACACACAGAAAGTTACCCGTCATTCTCTTCGCGCAAATTACGGTATGGTTTTGCAGGATACCTGGCTTAAAAGCGGCACAATAAGGGAAAATATAGTAATGGGCAGGCCCGATGCTACCGACGAAGAGGTGGTTGCGGCGGCAAAAGCGGCTCATTCGCATAACTTTATTCTTCAGCTTAAAGACGGATACGATACCGTAATAGGCGAGGACGGCGGCAATCTCTCTCAGGGACAGAAACAGCTTCTCTGCATAACGAGAGTAATGCTCTGCCTGCCGCCAATGTTAATTCTCGACGAGGCGACGTCCTCCATAGATACGCGCACGGAAATGCGCATACAGAGTGCGTTTGCCAGCATGATGAAGGGAAGAACAAGCTTTATCGTTGCGCACAGGCTTTCAACTATTAAGGAAGCAGATAAAATTCTCGTCATGAAAAACGGAAACATAATAGAACAAGGCACGCATGACCAACTGATAGCTCAGGACGGTTTTTACAGCGAGCTGTATAACAGCCAGTTTGCCAGATAAACGGAGGTATGAATGTTACAGGTTAATAACGTTTCTTTGCAGTACGGCGGCAAAAAACTTTTTGAAGACGTAAATTTAAAATTTACCAAAGGCAACTGTTACGGCATTATCGGCGCTAACGGTGCCGGTAAGTCTACATTTCTAAAGATTTTGAGCGGCGAGGTCGAACCCAATAAAGGCGACGTTTCCATGGACAAGACGGAGAGAATGTCCGTGCTTCAGCAGAACCAGAATGCGTTCGATAACGTAACGGTCATCCGCGCCGTAATGCTTGGACATAAAAGGCTTATCCAGATAATGGACGAAAAAGACGCGCTCTATGCAAAAGAAGATTTCAGCGAGGCAGACGGCGTTCGCGCATCCGAACTCGAAAGCGAATTTGCCGAGCTCGGCGGTTGGGAAGCAGAATATGAAGCCCAGACGCTTCTTTCCGCTCTCGATATCGGCGAAGATCTTTACGAAACCATGATGGCTGACCTCGATGCCAAGAGAAAAGTCAAGGTTCTGCTTGCGCAGGCTCTCTTCGGCAATCCCGACATTCTCCTTCTGGACGAACCTACCAACAACCTCGATATAAAAACTGTGCGCTGGTTGGAAAACTATCTGCTCGATTTTGAAAATACGATAATCATCGTATCGCACAACAGACACTTCCTCAATAAGGTCTGCACGCACATCTGCGACGTCGATTACGGTAAAATCAATATGATGCCTGGCAACTATGATTTCTGGTACGAAACCAGCCAGTTGCTTGCCCGTCAGCAGAGAGATCAGAACAAGAAGAATGAGCAAAGAGCCAAGGAGCTGCAGGAATTCATTGCAAGGTTCTCGGCAAACGCTTCAAAATCCAGACAAGCGACGTCAAGAAAAAAAGAACTCGAAAAACTTACTATAAGCGATTTCAAACCTTCGCTCAGAAAATATCCATATATCGATTTCAAATATGAAAAAGAAATCGGCAACGATATTCTTATGGTGGAGGGGCTTACCAAAAAAGGATACTTTACGAATATCTCTTTCACTGTGCAGAAAAACGAAAAAATCGGTATAGTGAGCGATAAGTCAACTACAATTTCCATGCTTTACGACGTTATCATGGGCAAGGTTCAGCCCGATGCAGGCGTAATAAGATGGGGCAAGACCATCCAGACTTCATATTTCCCTGAAAACAACAACGAATTTTTCCAGGGGTGCGAACTCAATCTCGTCGAGTGGCTCAGTCAGTTTTCTTCCGACCATTACGAAGAATATCTCCGCGGATGGCTCGGCAGAATGTTGTTCTCCGGCGAAGAAGCGCTTAAGCAGGCGAAGGTGCTTTCGGGCGGCGAAAAGGTAAGATGTATGCTCGCTAAAATGATGCTTGAAGGCGGAAATTTTCTCATCTTCGACGAGCCTACCAACCATCTCGATCTCGAGTCCATTACCGCATTGAATAACGGCATGAAGAATTTCAGGGGTTGCATGCTTTTCACCTCGCACGACCAGGAACTTATGAATACCGTTGCAAACCGAATTATAGAGATTAACGACGTCAAAACTTTCGATAAAAACGTAAGTTACGACGAATATGTCGACCTTATTACTGCGGACTAATCGACAATTTATGACAAAATAACCTATTATTGTACAAAATTAATATTGAAAATAATTTATATTTTTTACAAAACCGCTTTACTTTTACAAAATAGCATACTATAATTATTTTACAAATTAGCAAGCGGAGCGAAAAATATATGAAAACCATCAATATTGTAATTTTGGACAGCAGTGAGGACTTTTTATCGGAATTAAAGTCATATTTTGACGCTGATGTTTCATTCAACGTTTGCGGAGTAAGCGCAAACGGCAACGTAGGAATTAGTTTTATCAATCAGTTTAAGCCAGACGTTGTCATTCTCAACCTCGTTCTGAGCGGAACGGACGGTTTCGGAGTGATGGATTACATACGTCAGAATAAGTTGCCGTGCAGCGTTATCGTCGTTTCCAATTTCGGGGACGATAAAATGGTTAATTCCGCTATTGCGCGCGGTGCAAAATACTACTTTGTAAAGCCCGTTTCCGCAGAAAACATTGCGCAGAGAATAGGCGACATTCTCAATGAAACAGCTCCCGCTTACAACGTTTCTTCCGAGGTGCGCGACAAGCGCAGGGTTGCTTCGCTCGACGAGAAGATAAGCAACATTTTTATTTCGATAGGCATTCCGCCTCACATTAAAGGTTATCAGTACCTTCGGGAGGGAATAAAAATGGCTATCGAAAATCCTTCGATAATCAATAACGTAACCAAGGAACTCTATCCGAATATCGGCAAAAAGTTCGATACGAGCGCGAGCAAAGTTGAAAGAGCTATAAGGCATGCTATCGAAGTTGCCTGGAACAGAGGCAGGGTAGACGCAATAAACGCGATATTCGGCGTCCGAGTTTACATAGGCAGCGAAAGACCCACGAATTCCGAATTTATCGCACTCGTGGCGGATAAACTTATTCTTGAAGACCTTATTTGAAATTAAATTCTCAAAACCCGCGCTTTTTTGCGCGGGTTTTTTGTATTTAAAACAATTTTATGCAGTTTTTGTTGTGTCGGTTTTGAAAAACAATCTTGACAACGCTCAAAAGCCTGTTATAATATAAAATGTATTATTATAATCAAGCTATTGCGATAAAGCGAGGAAAACTGTGGGAAAATCTAAAATCTTCCGCAAAGTAGACAACTCAACCATGCTTAAAGCGCTCATATCCGCTTTGCTTATCATAATTATAGAGGTTGTGTGCGGAATATTGATTTTAAATGCTTACATATCTCAGGTTTATGCCGAAGTTTATGCCGAACGCAGCGAAATTGCGGCGGACGTTGCCGAAGGCGCTCGCACCGTGCTCGGCGAGAATGCGGAGTATGCCGACGAGAGCGTTCAGCTCGAGCTTAAAAACTACCTGGCGGGCAACATTCACGGCGACGGATGCGTGCTGTTTACGGAGGCAAGCTCGGGAAGAATAGTGGGCGACGGCTGGATCCTTGAGGGCAATCTCGGAGATTACGGCATAACGTATTCCTCGCCCTGTGTTTTTGAAATGAACGGCACGCCGTATATTTTCAGCGCTTCCCGCCTGGAAGGTGCATATTTCATAGGCGTAGTGGATAATTTCCAATCTCGTCAGACTGAAATAGACGGGCTTATTGCAAATACAGTGGTTTTTCTTATAGTTTGCGGCGTGTTCGTCCTCGGCGTATTCATTTTTTACGTCAATTGGGCGGGCGGGCATATGTCTATCGCAAAACATTGTTACCGTTTCACGGTTGACGGCGACAACAACGTCGTCAAGTATAATCATAAATTCCGTTCGGATTTCGGTTCGCTCAACCAGCTCGATTTCGATATTTCAAAGTTCGACAATCACGGTTATAACCTTATAACTATAAACGGCGCAAACGGGCAAAAAGCGCTCTCGTTCACAGTAAACAAGAGAGCGGACGGAAAATATTCCGTCTGCGGTGACGAAATAAAGAATTCTGTCGGTTCGACGGTCAACGTTCCTGCAGCTGTAGGGGCTTCCGGTGCGGCGGAAAAGGTAAGAGTTTCGCTTTCGGGCGCTTATAACGATTTCATTCACCGCGGCAAACGTACGCTCATCGGTATAATTTATATAATAAATCTTCAGAAAATCGGCGCGCTTTTCGGCAAGGATATGTCGCTGAGAATTCAGCGTTCGCTGGTCGAAAGGGCTAAAACTAAATTTGAGTTTGCATATGAACTCGACACGGGAAGAATAGGCGTCGCCTGCCCCGACGGTCAGAGGCTTAATGGTTTGGTTGCCGCCATGGACGAGGTAATCGAATATCTCAACCAGCCGATTAAACTCGAAGACAACCTTTTCACGATAGAGACGAAATGCGGCTTTGCCATGTGCGACGCGAATATGCCCTCGGGCGATTTTGATTATGCAATGCAGGCGGCAGAGGCAGCTTTGCAGCGCGTGCTCGATTCCAAGGTGGCAGATTATCTCGTTTATCACGAAACGCAGAAGAGCGTTTATGCCAAATATTTCATCAAGTTCGACGTTAAAAAGATGCTTGAAGACGGCGCGTTCGAGATGGAATATCAGCCTCAGTACAACATTAAAGAGGGCAGAATTGAAGGTTTCGAAGCGCTTTTGCGCGTCAAAAAGAATTGGGATGTCAGCGTAGATACATTTTCGTTCATTTCTTATGCGGAAAGAACGGGCGCTATGGTTCAGCTCGGCGATTTCATTTTCAACACCGGCATGAGCTTTGCAAAGCAGGTAGAAGACAAAAACGTTCGCGTTTCGCTTAATGTTTCGCCCGTGCAGCTCATGCAGGCGGGATTTACCGAAACATTCCTCAACATTTACAAAAAACACAACCTTAAACCCGGTTCCGTGTGCGTTGAAATTACAGAAAGCTTCTTGATGAGCAACTTCGACGAAACTCTCGAAAAGCTTAAAATTCTGAAAGATAACGGGATTTCTATTCATCTCGACGATTTCGGAACGGAATACTCGTCCCTGCTGTATATCAAAAAGTTGCCCGTTTCGAGCATAAAAATCGATAAGGGCTTCGTGCAGGGCATATGCAAGGATAAGACCAGCCAGGCAATCATAAAATTTATTACCAACATTGCAAAACTAATAGATTGCACGACAATCTGCGAAGGTGTAGAAACTACGCAGGAATTTGATATGTTGCAGGTTCTCGGTTGCGACATAATTCAGGGTTGGCTTATAGGCAGGTCTTTGCCGCCCGAAAAGGCATTGGAAATTATAGATACTTTCGATTACGAGGCTGTGGCTGCGGCGAAAAACGCAGGAACTGTCTCTGCGGCAGGCGAAAAAAAGTAAAATTCGCGTTTATCGCGTAAAATTAACAAGGGGATAAGCCGATGAGCTATTCTTTACTCGAACTTAATCTTCAGCCCGGCGTAGAAATTTTTCTCGTCATTCTGGTAACCATTCTTTGCGGCGTGCTCGTATTTTTTCTGATACGCGGCATAAAGAAAGACAGAAATCGCTTTATAGCTGAAAAGTACAACATTAACGAACTCAACAGTACGCTGTTCAAACAGATGATAGCGCATGCTTACTCGATAGCTGACGAAGACACAGAATTTTCCGTGTTGCTTTTGCGGGTTAACGACGCAGAAAACCTTAAAACATCGCTCGGCGAGAGGCAATTCAAGCATATTATGGGTACTGTAAAAGAGCGACTTATCCGCGTAATTCCTCACGGTTCTAAAATTTGCAATTACGACGAAGACAGAATTATGGTCTTTATCGGCGAAGGACTCGACCCCGTAACAATCTCGAATTTGGGAACGATGTCGGTAAACGAGGTAATAAAACCGATAGCGCTCATAAGCCGCGCAAAGACGACGATAACCGTCAATGTGGCAATAGCTACCAAAAACGAGTTCAGCAAAGACGCGACCGAGCTTATGCAGAATGTGGAAATCGCGCTTGCAAATGCAACGAAAGCGGGCGTTAACATGTTCTCGTACTATTCCAACGAGCTTGCGGAACAGCAGACGGAGGAATACAGGCAGTACAGAATGATCAAGCAGGCTATTGCGGAAAAGCAGTTCTTACTTTATTATCAGCCTATATTCGACCTCAACAACAATAAAGCAATAGCTTACGAAACGCTTGTGCGCTGGAACCACCCCGAACTCGGTATTCTCACGCCAGACAAATTCCTGCCTATCATGGAGCAGACGGGCGATATAAACTGGATAGGCGTGTGGGCGTTCGACGAAATGCTCAAAGACCAGACAAGGCACATAAAAAATCATCCCGAAGACGCGGATGTCATATTCTCGTTCAACTTGTCTCCCAAGCAGCTCATGTATGGTCATCTTGCGGATGAGCTTAGAAAAGTTTATAAAAATTACCGCATACCCGCAACAAATATCTGCATGGAAATAGTTGAGTTTTCCATTTTCGATAAAGTTCCCGAAGTCAAGGAAAATATAGAAAAATTCAGACAAATCGGCTTTAAAATCGCGGTTGACAATTTCGGACTTGAAATGTCCTCGCTCAAGATGCTTGAAGATATACAGTTTGACTGGATAAAGCTCGACAGAAAGTATGTAGAACAGGCGCAGGATGACTTCCTAATAGGCGGCGTCGTGGGAACGCTTGTAGGCTTTGCAAATCAGAAAAATTGCAAACTCGTTGCGAGCGGAGTGGAGGACGATATAACCTTCAAATTTGTCAAAGATCTTAAAATCGACTATGGTCAGGGATACCGTTTCGGCAAACCGTTGCCTTATGACGAGTATCTTTAAATAGCACACAGCGCGCGTATCCCGTGCTGAGCCTGCGCCGCGGCAGTACCGCTGCGGCGCAGGCAGGAATTTTTTTTAATAACATTATTTGAAAATGCTTAACAACTATTGACAAATAATATTGTTAAGTGATATACTTATTAAGAAATATAAAATTTTTGTGAAAATTGATAATAGCAAACCTCGCGAAAGTGTGGGACGCAAAGCTATAAGAGCCTAAACCGAAGTTTTCGGCATGGCAGTCAGTTGCCAAAGCAGTCTATTTTGAATTGTTTTGGCATTTTTTATTTTATAGAGTATTTATAACAGCGGTCATCCGCCGCACATAGGTTCAGGAGTTTACGGTGAGACTGAGATGGTCCAAACGCCTTAAGTGGATGAGGGCGTCCAAAATTGTAATACCGATTGCACTCGCAATTTCGCTTATATTTGTCGGTTTTACCGTATATGCGGATAACGCGCAAAACTTTATTATAAGGATTCAGCAAAAAGACGATGTTCAGCTTTCGCTCACCATGAACGAAGATTTAAGCGGACAATCTTCTGTGCTTTACATACCTTATAGCGGTACGCAGACGGCAACGACTTTCGATCCCCAAGCTATCGGGTACGAAAATTTTAACTACGATCCCGAAAATACACAGCTCAATATCCCCAACGACCTTGCAACATTGACTGGCATGCAATACGGTGCATTCAGCGAGGGCGGTTCATATACATTCATTTCATTCAGTTTTTGGCTTGTAAACAATTCTGCAAGGTCGGTAGATGTAGATATTTCTATGGACTTTGACGGAATTTCGTATGTGGACAACGCATATGACCATCACATAGACGATGTGCTTCGTGTAATGATAATTGAGGACAGCGCGCTCGTTACAGACGATAATTATTCGCTGTATGCAAAGGCGGAAGACCCCAATCACCCCTGGCACGACGACGCAAATGCTCAACCTGTAAATTATCAGTCTTCGGCTTTCGCTTCGGACACATGTATTTTTAACCGCACGGGCGAAGACGGACTTATAGATTTCGCCTCGGGGGAAACAAAAAAGTTTACCGTTGTAATCTGGCTTGAGGGCAACGACGAGCAGTGCAGCGACGCAATTTACGGCGAACGCGCAAAATTGAGTTTAACCTTTACGGGTTATTGATTTATTAAATTTGGCTTTCTCGGCGTAAGCCGAAAAAATAATGAAGACAAAAGGAGATAAATATGAAAGCAACAAAGAAAATTGTAGGCGCAACCGCAGCGTTAGTGGCAGCCTTGGCTCTCTCCGCAGGCTCCACCTTCGCATGGTTCTCTGGTAACACATCTGTATCCGCAACCGGCATGAAAGTACAGGTTGTTGTTCCTACCAACCTTTATATTGCAAAAGGACATCAGACTAATCTTGATAATATAAAGGATGTTTCCATTGATTATGAGGAACTGACTGCAAATAAACTTGAACCTGCTAAAGTTTCACAAAATACTGATACGCAAACGCAACTTAAAGTCGAAATACCTAAAACATGGACTACTGAACCTACAACAGGAACTGCGGGTGAAGCCGCAACTTATGACATTGTAGGTACGGTAACTGCTGCAGGCGGTGGTGTCAATGGTGATAGTGCAACAGTTACAAATTATGTAGCTATTTATCAGATGACGGTTGTAATGAAAGCCGATGATCCTTCAAAGACTTATGGGCTCGATGCTAAAGTCGATATTAGTGGAATAGCCGATGATACATCTAATACATACTTCAAATGCGGATTTATCAGCAGTGAAGGCGTCTGGGCAATGCAGGATGGTGATTTATCTGTAACTTCTGAAGCAGCAACTGTCAATATCGCTAATGTTGCTACAGGTATAAACTGTAATACTCCTGTATCTTTTGCTTTCGTTGTCTGGTATGACGGAACCGACAATGATTGCTATTCAAATAATGCAGCTAATGTTGCTGCTTTCTCTATTGATATTACATTTACACAGGCAGCAGGTAATTAATATTAAATAATACGGTACATATTTAAGCGCGGAGCTTATGTTCCGCGCTTAAATAAATTTTAAATATTTCAATTTATTTTAAATTGACTATTGATTAAACAATATTTTTGTGATAAAATAATATAGGTATATTTTTTATCCTAAAAAGGCTTATTAATGGCGTTAACTCCCAAAGCAAAAAAAATTATTAATATCGTAATTGACGTTGTCGCGCTGATAATTCTCGCTTTTGCAATATTTTTTGCCGTGAGCATAATCACTTCGCGCGCGAGCGGATATAAAAACTACACGGCAATTCTGGGCAAAGCATATCTCGCTGTTGAAACAAATTCTATGGTAGGGGATAATGCCGACTCTTTCAATCCCGGCGACCTTATTGTCATTAAATTAGTTGAAGGCGACGAGGCGGAAAATCTCCCCGTCGGCACCATAGTAACTTTCAAATACGGCAAAAGCGGCGATCAGTACGTTTTAAATACGCACAGAATAATCGAAGCTCACGACGGATATTACATAACCCACGGCGACAACGCGCCCGAAGGCACAAACGAAACTGTCTTAACCCGAGAAATTATCGGCATTTACGAAAGTAAATCGGTCGGCGCGGGCAATTTCGTTCTGTTTATGGGCTCGTTCTGGGGCTTTTTCACATTCGTTCTTTTGCCGTCGCTGATAGTCGTGATTTATTTTGCCGTCAACCTCGTTCTGGTTATCATAAGGGAGCGCGACGCGCAGAGAGCGGCTAAACTTCAGGCAGATATTGCTGCCGCAGAGGAAGAAAGGGCAAGAATGCGCCAAGAAATTCTTGCAGAACTCGAAAAAGAAAAAAATAACAATTCAGATAACAAAACTTCAGAGTAAATTTTTTTACTAAACTTATTCGGCAGATTACGCAAATAAGCATGTCAAGGTAAAAATTTATGGCTAATTTTGCAACGTACTATGTTGAATTTCTGTGGAACTGGCTGCAGAATGTATGGTACTTTATTAAAAATTTTTTCCTGTTGTTCTATAAGCTGTTTATAGGCGACGCAATAGACTATTTCACAAACCTCGGTGAACATATCTCGGGGTTCGACGTCTGGGGCTGGATTTGTCTTATAATCGTCTCGGCGGCAAACATTGCGTTGCTCTTTTTCATTTGCTACAGATTGTGTCAGCTTATTCGCAGGTACATAATTTTCCGCGCTCGCGAAGTTGATAAGGACGTCCTCATGGAAGAGGTCGCACGCCTTAAGGAACAGGCTGACGAGCTCGTCAAGGAAAAAAGCAGAATTTTTGCCCTCAAACTCGGTCAGGATGTATCTGGCAACGGCGAAGTACGCGTTCCAAATCAGGCTGACGCGGTAGAGGACAAATCTTCGGAAAAATCTCCCGTGGACGCTTCAAGATTTACAAAACTTATTAATCTTGATTTGAAATACGAAAAAGATCCCAACATAGTTTATATGCGCGACGAGGATATGCTTACGCTTCCGCAGATTATTTCGCGCTTTATGTTCTTTGCTGCTTCACAGCTTAAACTTTATTACACCGAAGAAACCATAAGAAGATTTTTTGCAGGTCTCGGTACTTCAAAGCTCCTTATTCTCGAAGGTATATCCGGTACCGGTAAAACCTCGTTGCCGTACGCGCTTGCAAAATTCTTCAATAACTCGGCTTCGATTATATCCGTTCAGCCCTCGTGGCGCGACAGAGCCGAACTTATAGGTTACTTCAACGAATTCACCAAGAAATTTAACGAGACGGATTTCCTCGCCTGCCTTTATGAAACTTCGCTCCGCGAAGACCCTAACTTCATAGTGCTGGACGAAATGAACCTTGCTCGTATAGAATATTACTTTGCAGATTTCCTTTCAATAATGGAAATGCCCGACGTGGCAGAATGGAAAATTGACCTAATTGCCGCGCCTCAGCCCACTGACCCCAAGAATGTCAACTACGGTAAATTCCTCGTTCCCCAGAACGTATGGTTTATCGGTACGGCGAACAACGACGACTCGACTTTCTCCATAACTGACAAGGTTTACGACCGTGCCGTTACGCTCGAACTCAATACCAAGGCTGACTACTTCGACGCGCCTCTCACGGAAAGCTATAATTGTACTTATGCTTACCTCGAAAGACTGTTTGAAAAGGCAAGGGCAGATTATTCGATTTCCGAAAACACTATCGGACTTATTATGGAGTTTGACGACTTCATTCGCGAAAAGTTCAAGACGAGTTTCGGTAACCGTATCATGAAGCAGCTTTCGCTTTTCGTTCCCGTCTACATGGCTTGCGGCGGTACGGAATACGGCGGCGTTGACTTCATAATCGCATCCAAAATACTGCGCAAATTCAGGTCGCTCAATCTGCCTTTCCTCGGCAAAGAGCTTGCCGAACTTTCCGCTTTCTTCGACGAAAAATTCGGTCTCAACAAGATGGTTTACTGCCTCGAATACGTCAAAGAGCTTCAGAAGTTATCTTAATTTTGTTTGCTTTCAGCCTAACTTGTCGGTTAGGCTGAATTTATAGGTGAAATTATGAAAGACACGCATTTCGCAAATTTCATAGACGGTCTCGTAGGGGACGGAGATGTTTTTAACAATTTTCTTACAGCCATACGGAACGGCAAAAACGAAGTGCTGCACAATACGGTTTCGCAAGTCGTTCTGCTCGAGGATACGTGGGTTCTCACGCTCGAGGACGCTTTCGTTTCCGTTGAGGAAATTGTTCGCAACCCCAGAAGGTTCATAACCGAAGATAATCAGGTTGTCGACGTCGAAAAGGCGAGAAAGGTTTCCACAAAAACCGTCCGCAATCTCGCTTCGCATTCGCAATATGTGCGAAACATTGAAAATAACGGCGATGTAAGACCTAATAAGCTGCTTGTTACTTTCCTCGAAGAGGACATTGGCATTTACGAAAACAGGTTTGTTTGCGCCCTCGTAAACAGGCTCACGCAGTTCGTTGAACAGCGCTACCGCGAGCTTGAAAAAAAGATGGATATTTCGCAGCTCACCAATGTTGCTCTCAAATCGGATTTCGACATGGGCGACAGCAAGTTCAAACTCGATTTGAAATTGCAGATTAAAGAACCTCACGACGATGATCTCGGCGTTAAGAAGAGTAAAGACCTCTTCGACCGAGTAGATAAAATTCGCCGCAGGCTGCGCATTTTGCAGACTACGCCTTTCATGAAGGAACTTAACGGCGTTAAGCCCGTTCGTCCGCCCATTCAGAAGACTAACCTTCTGATGAAAAATGTTGATTATCACAACTGTTACAATCTGTGGCTGTTCCTTTCGTCGTATTCGAACATAGGTTACAGCGTTTATGTCAACGACAAAAATCTTCCGTTCGACGGCGATTATTACGATGATTTAACATATCTTGCGGGCATAAGCCTGAAAAATATGTTCGACAGAAATATTTTAAATCGCGAAAAATTCGAGCAAATTCCCGCAGGCGAACCGAGCGACAGAGATTATAATATCGTTACCAATTATAATTACATACCTACATTCGAAGATAACAAAGAACAGGTCGGTCCCGAAGCGATAAATGAATATTATTTCCGCAGAATGAGGGATGAAATCGTTAAAATTTCTACGGAAAACGACATCGTCGTCGAGCGCAATATGCTCGTTAACTTCAATAAATTTTTCCGCACCGTTTCGCGCATTAACGACGAGATGTTTAACGATTTAATCGAAAAACAGGCTGACGACAGCTTCGGTGAGGAAGAGCTTTCCGAATACGGAAAAAAGCAGGTTGAAGTACTCAGACAGCGCGAAATTGTTCGCAGACGCGAGATGTTGACGAGGCTTAAGTGGGAAGAACTCGAGCGCATGCAACGCATGGAGGAGAGGGCTAAAGCCAAGCTTTCCAGAATGGAGAAGTCCTTGAGCGCAGTTACCCCTGAAGAAAAACCCACAAAAATCAAAAAGAAAATTGTCAAGAAGACAACCGTTGTCTTAAACACGGTTGACGAACAATCTGATGGAACAAGCAACAAAGACAAAACTTAAAAAAATACTTTCTGTGGCGGGTACGGTTTTAACCGTTCTCGTCATAGCATTTACCGCATATATCGTCGTAAGCGTTATAATTGCTCGCTCAAAAAATACAGACGTAAATCTTTTCGGTTATTCTTTCGGCGTGGTTCTGACCGATTCTATGGAACCTGAGATTTCGCCTGGCGACCTCATAATTTTTACTCACGGTTCCATTGAGGACGTCGAAGTGGGTGATAATATAGTTTTTGTCGCGGGTAACGGTTTCGATCCGCAAATAAGAGGCAAAAACGTCGTTCACAGCGTCAAGGAAATTAATGTTTTGCCCGACGGAACTATTTCCATAGTTACCAGAGGAATTAATAATTCGTCTGACGACATTTATCCCGTTACTGCTGAAAATTTTGTAGGCAAATGCGTGTATCATTCCGAAGCATGGGGAAACTTTTTTACGTTTATGATTAATTACGGCTTTATAATTCTTATTGTAGTCGTGGCTCTGCCTTTTATTGTCAGCCAGGTTATAAAAATTATAAAACTTGCGAAAAACAAAGACGAAGAGGAATAATTAAAAGCAGACTGCCATGCAGTCTGCTTTTATTCATAAATATCGGTCAGATCACCCGTGCGGGAATATTATTGACTTTTGAGGTCAATTATATTAAAATAATATAAATAAAAATTAAAAAGCGTTTTTTTCTTACTTATTTGATTTTTTACCGAATTAAAGAGTAAAGCGATAAAAAATGCGGTAAAAACAGAGTTTTTACCGCATTAATGCTGGTGCCGCTGACCGGGGTCGAACCGGTATGGTATCGCTACCACTGGATTTTGAGTCCAGCGCGTCTGCCAATTCCACCACAGCGGCAAGTAATAATATTATATATTAACGAGTATCAAAAATCAAGCATTTTTATTGAATTATGGATAAACTGGTTTTAATTGACGGCAACAGTCTGCTCAACAGAGCATTTTATGCAACACCTGTCTTTATGACGAAAGACGGCAAACCGACTAACGCAATATTCGGCTTTATAAAGCTCATGCTCAAAATAATTGGGGACATCAAGCCGAAGTATATGGTTGTTGCGTTTGATCTTAAAGCGCCTACATTCAGGCATAAAATGTATTCAGAATATAAAGCAACGAGGAAGGGGATGCCGGATGAGCTTGCCGTTCAGGTAGAACCGTTAAAATCTCTGCTTGCTGCCATGAAAATAGCAACTTGCCAGAAAGAAGGGCTTGAGGCGGACGACATCGTCGGCACGCTTTCTAAGGCTTACGACGTACACAGCTATATTTATACGGGGGACAGGGACAGTTATCAGCTTGTAGACGAAAAGACAGATGTCTATTTTACAAAGAGGGGCGTTTCAGAACTTCTCAGGCTTAATTGCGACAATTTTGAAAGCGAAACAGGGCTAAAACCTTGCCAGATTATAGATTTGAAAGCGCTTATGGGCGACAAATCGGACAATATACCCGGTGTTGCAGGCATAGGCGAAAAAACGGCTATGAATTTGGTAAAGGAATACGGGTCGCTCGATAATATTTACAATAATATTGAAAATATAAAGGGTGCGCTCAAAGACAAACTTGTTTCAGGCAAGGAAACGGCTTATCTTTCTTATACGCTTGCCGCGATAGACAGAAACAGTGATATCAGCATTCCGCTCGATAAATGCGTTGTGCCGGAAACATTTTCTCCCGAAGTAAAGCAAATGTTTATGCAGTTCGAGTTCAAGAGCTTGCTTTCTTTGCCTATTTTCGAGCAGGAAAATGTCGTTGCAGACAATCATGTAATATATCCTGAAAGAATAATTATAGAAGATTGCGCTCAGTTGCAGGATGAATTGAGCAATAGCCGCTTCGTAAGTTTATGCTTTGAAGGCGAGAGCGTTCATTTTTATAACGGCGACAGAGAATGTGTCGTCGCTTTGAGCCGTGATTTGCTTGGCGGAATTTCTTATGAAGATTTCTGTGCGGTTATCAGACAAATTTTGTCGTCAGAAGATAAAAAACTTGTAGTTTATGACCTTAAAAAATTGCTGCATGCAGTTGATTTTGAAGGCAATAAAGTAGATTGCGATGCGGACGACGTCGCTTTAATGAATTATATAATCGATTATAACGAAGCCGATGCCGATGTTGCGCAGCTGTGCGAAAAATTCGGATACGACAAAGATTTCAGCGGTTATTCGCTTGCGGAAATCAGCCGCAAAATGCGCAACGATTTGTCTTCGCACGGAGAGGAAAGGCTTTATAAAGAAATTGAGCTTCCGCTCGTTACAATTCTGTACGGCATGGAAAGAAGCGGCGTAAAGGTAGATTTAAGCGCGCTTAATCAGATTTCTGATGAATATGGGGCAAAAATTAAATCGCTTTCGGCAGAAATTTTCGAGCAGTGCGGTTGTACTTTCAATATAAATTCGCCTTCGCAACTCGGCGAAGTGTTGTTTGAAAAACTCGGTCTGAAGTCCGGTAAAAAGAATAAAAACGGCAAGTATTCTACAAGCGCCGAAATACTTGAAAAAATAGCCGACGAAAACGATGTTGTGCGTAAAATTTTAAAATATCGCCAGTATCAGAAACTTTATTCTACCTATATTGAAGGATTCAGACCGCTCATAGAAAGCCATACGGGACTTGTCCATACCACTTATAACCAGACCGTTACGGCAACGGGGCGACTTTCAAGTACAAATCCCAATCTTCAGAATATTCCTATACGAGAAGAAGAGGGCAGAGAACTTCGCAAACTGTTTATTCCGAGAAACGGGAACGTTCTCATCGATGCCGATTATTCACAGATTGAATTGAGGCTTTTAGCACATTTTTCAGGTTGCAAAGAGCTTATCGAGGCATATAACGAAGGTAAAGACATTCATGCGGTTACGGCATCTCAGGTATTCGGTGTTCCGCTTGAGGATGTTACGCCAAAAATGAGATCGGAAGCCAAAGCTGTTAATTTCGGAATAATATACGGCATAAGCGACTTCGGTTTGGCAAGAAATATAAATATTCCCGTAAAGACTGCAAGAGAGTATATCGACAACTATTTTGCGACATATAGCGCCGTAAAAGAATATATGCAGTCAAACGTGGATTTTGCTAAAACTAACGGTTATGTTGCAACGCTTACGGGCAGAAAGCGCTATATCCGCGAGATAAATTCTAGCAATTACAATATAAGACAATTTGGTGAACGTGCGGCTATGAATATGCCGTTGCAGGGTTCAAGCGCAGATATAATTAAAATTGCTATGATAAATGTTGTAAAAGCGCTTGAAAAAGATAATTTAAAGGCAAAACTGATTTTACAGGTACACGACGAGCTTGTGCTTGATTGTCCTAAAGATGAGAAAGAACAAGCGGCCACAATATTAAAGCGTGAAATGGAAAATGCTGCAAATTTAAAAGTACCTTTGAAAGTGGATTTGCATTACGGTAAAAATTGGTATGAGGCAAAATAAAATCATCGCGATTACGGGCGGTATCGGCAGCGGGAAGTCAACTGTTGCGAAAATTTTGAGGGATAAGGGATACTCTGTATATTCCTGCGACGAGATTTACGCCGAATTGACGCGCGATAAAGAATTTTTGAAAAAACTAAATGGGCAATTCGGCGATATACTAAACGCTGACGGTTGGTTAAACAGAAAAAAATTATCTCAAATTGTTTTTGCGGACGCAGAAAAGCTAAAACTGCTAAACAGTATAACCCATCCTGCAATTTACGATAGAATTTTAACTCTTTCAAGCGGCAGAGACGATGTTTGTTTTTTTGAAGTGCCACTGCTTTTTGAAGACGGAAAAGAAAATATGTTCGACGAAGTGATTGTTGTTTTGCGCGATAAAGAAAAAAGAATAGAAGAAGTAATGCGCCGCGATGAATTGTCTGAAGTAGAAGTGGTTTCAAGAATAAATAATCAATTTAATTACGAAAATTACAATTTTGCGAAGTACTATGTCTTACATAATAACTACGATTTAAATTATCTCAGGTCTCAGATCGACAAATTATTGCTGAAATTAACTTAAATGCTATTTGTAATCGGCAAATTTTACATAGTTTTTTAAGCTAAAATTTCTTCAAAAAGTTAAATTTTTTATTAAAATTTTTTTAATTTTAGCTTGACATCCAATTTAAAATATTATAGAATAAAAAAGCTTTTGAAAAGCACGCACTCATGGCGGAATTGGCAGACGCGCAAGACTAAGGATCTTGTGGGAGACCATGCAGGTTCAACTCCTGTTGAGTGCACCAAAAACAGAACACCGACTTTTGTCAGTGTTCTGTTTTTTTATGCCGAAAATTCATGGGTTTAGGTTATGGCAGTAATCTACCGTTGATCTGACAGTCAACAATTGGATAAGTCAGTATGCGCCGCTCAAGGTGCATTCCTTTTGAGATCTATTTTTTTACGCTTGTCAGCGTTGAATTTATTCTGCGTCGGCGGAAGGGGTTTTTTATGATTAACTTGCACTATTTTTTAGTAAGTTTTTTGTCTTTATCTAATTTGCATAGATGTTTATAATTTTTTATTTTTTGAATTGATATTAAATTGACTTTGTTATTTTGTAATTTTATTATAGTTATATGAATAATATTGTACTTATCGGCATGCCTGCAAGCGGTAAAAGTACCGCCGGCGTGCTTCTGGCAAAGAAACTCGGTTATGCCTACATTGATTGCGATTTGCTTTTGCAAAGGCAGAACGGTTGCGTTATAAGCGAATTGTTGAAAAATTATGGCGCGGACGGGTTTATTGAGCTTGAGGAAAAGGTAAATTGTTCCGTTGATGCGGAAACAAGCGTTATTTCAACGGGCGGCAGCGTCGTTTACGGAGAAAAGGCTATGACTCACCTCGGCGCTATAGGTAAAATCGTGTATCTGAAAGTGGGTTTGGAAGAGCTTGAACAAAGACTTTCGGGCAAAGATTTATTTTTGCGCGGTGTCGTAATGAAGGGTAAGGTACATAATCTTGCCGAATTGTACTCTGAACGAGTTCCTTTATATGAAAAATATGCCGATATTACTGTCGATTGCGATAATTTAACACTCGACGAAACGGTAGAAGCGATAATTTCTTCGCTTGGCAAATAATTTAAGCCGCCCCGCAACTATTTGTTGCGGGGCGGCT
>ENA-UONV01000042-UONV01000042.1-human-gut-metagenome-genome-assembly--contig:-CS4-NODE-42-length-168541-cov-9.490284_pt1 | contig 168541 bp, 120 predicted proteins | sample MGYA00242461_ERZ724008 | MGnify/ENA metagenome assembly ERZ724008 | reverse complement strand
TTGTTTTAATTTATTGAGAAATAATATTATCATTGCAGGCAGGTATGTTCCGGCCCTATTGAGCCCCTGTCTCGCATCTTGAATCCCTTGATTTTTGTCAATAGCCCGCTATTGACTGCATATCTCGGACTCCAATCTGCTTCAACATAGGCCTCAATCTGTCTCGGAATAAATTTAAAACAGCTTCTAAGATTCAGTAAAAAATCCGTGGAATAGACATGGATTTTAGCGATAAAATCTTCGCAGACAACCTCATTCCAGTCTTTTCGGAGAAAGGTCGAAAAGATTACATAATCTTTGATTGTGGAGTTTAACCCCTTCACCCTGCGGGTACTTCCCTTCTATTTCCTTGTGCTTTCACCACCCGATAAAAACGGGATATTTGAGAGTAAAGTTTTTGTTTGTATTAACCCCTTCGTTCTCTGGACACTCCCCCGATGTTTATTCGGAAACACCCCATAATGCTACGGGGCACGGCAAGGAGGAGAGGGAGATGCATCACTCTGTTCCCGTTATCGAAGGTATTCACACTTCTCCCCTGTGTTTTGCACAGCAAAATATAGGGGAGAAACAGAGGAGCGATAGCGACGATGAGAGGGGTTAAGAATAATATCTTAGAGATTTTTGATTAGTGTTAGAAAAAATGGAATATTTATATAACCTCTCCCCCTGCCGTGTCCCGTAGTATTGCGGGGTGTTTCTGTAAGGAAATAGAGGGAGAGTGCCCGCAGGACAAGGGGTTGAAAAGATTATATAATTTTTGATGGAGGGAGTAGAGGTATAAAAGGACAATACCCTCTGATTTCCTACGGAGTCGATATCCCCACAAATTATCGACTGATCCATTCCCCCTACCTATCGACCGAGCTATAAACGACTGTCGAGGCATATAAATAAAAAAAGGAGAGACCTTCCCAGCCTTTCCTTTTCTATGCCATAATAAAATAAATGCTTATTTTACTTTGTCTGCCAATTCTGCACCGGCTTTGAATTTAACCACTTTCTTAGCAGCGATAGTGATTTTTTGTTTGGTTGCAGGGTTGATACCCGTACGAGCTGCTTTTTCAGTAACACCGAAAGTTCCGAAACCGATAAGGGCCACTTTGTCACCCTTAACAAGAGATTCAGAAACAGCTTCTACGAAAGCATCCAATGCTTTTTTAGCATCAACTTTGCTCAAACCGGCTTTTTCTGCCATGGCATTGATAAGTTCAGTTTTGTTCATAACGCGTATAATTTAAAGTTAAGTAAATAATTCTCCATGAAGAGCAGCACCGCAAATGTAAAGATTAAAATGAAATACTGCAAACAATAAAGTAAAAAAATATAATAAAAGCCTCGATTTTATAATATAAGCAAGCTATATTTGACTAAATACTCGAAAAATCATTACTTTTGTCCGCACAATCAGAGTATAATACATTTACTCTGCTTGGAATGAATGGTTTACACTTTGTAAGATAAGTACATTTGATATATGCAAAACAGGTCATTTTTGGGATCTATACCACCGGTGACACTCAACTTGATTATCGTTAACTTCATCGTGTGGCTGGCAGCTTTAACTCTACCTAAAATTGCCGGAATAAATTTGAACTATTGGCTGGGGTTACACTATTTTGCAGCCGATGATTTCAATGTCGTGCAGCTGATTACCTACATGTTTTTACACGACACCAGCGGAATAGAACATATTTTTTTCAACATGTTCTCCGTTTTCATGTTCGGTAGAACTCTCGAAGCCGTATGGGGAGGGAAACGTTTTCTATTCTACTACATTACCACAGGAATGGGAGCGGCATTGGTGCAAGAAGCGGCATGGTACTTCGAACTACGTTCAGCCATATCGGAAACCGTAGCATTGTACGGTTGGGAACAAACGTCCCAACTACTCAACAACTTTATAACCGTAGGAGCTTCTGGCGCAGCATTCGGTATTTTATTGGCTTTCGGCATGTTATTTCCGAATGCTCCGTTGTTCATCATATTCATACCCATTCCCATCAAGGCAAAATACTTTGTCATCTTTTACGGGTTACTCGAATTATTCTTCGGTGTCAGCGGAAGCATGAGCAGCGTGGCTCACTTCGCACATTTGGGCGGTATGCTCTTCGGATTCTTCTTGATTCGTTATTGGAAAAAGAAAGGAATAGGCGGTGGCGGATTCTATTATTGACAAACTGAAACAGCAATTCCGGCAAGGCTCCGTATTGCTGAAACTCATCTATATCAACGTAGCGATCTTTCTGCTACTGAGGCTCACATGGGTCGTTTTGATGCTGTTCAATATCGACGGATATGTCATACTGCCCTTCATCGAAATGCCATCGATACCCTATGAGTTCATCACCCATCCGTGGACTCTGCTCACATACATGTTCGTCCATTACGATGTATGGCACATTCTGTTCAACATGCTTTGGCTATATTGGTTCGGGCAAATATTTCTCATGTCGTTCAGTGAAAAACAAATGGTAGGACTCTATCTTTTGGGAGGTATAGCCGGTGGTTTATTATATCTGCTTTCGTACAATTTGTTTCCCTATTTCGATGGCAAAGAAGGATTGATGTGCGGAGCCTCTGCCTCGATAATCGCCATTGTCGTAGCCACGGCATTCCGAATGCCCGACTACAAAGTCAATCTGCTTTTTCTCGGAGCTATATCTTTGAAATACATCGCACTGGTTACTATCGTCATTGACTTGTTGAGTGTCACATCGGCCAACGGAGGAGGGCACATCGCTCACCTCGGGGGAGCCCTTCTCGGTTACTGGTTTATTGTGCGATGGGAAAAAGGGAAAGATTTGACGGCGCCTGTCAACAAACTCATCGACAAAATCGTAACGGGATTCAAACCCCGCCCGAAAATCAAAGTGTCACGACCTTCGAACCGATCCTCTTCCCGGCCCGAGACCGATATGGAATACCGAGCCCGCAAAAAGAAAGAAAACGACGAAATCGATTCGATTCTCGACAAAATAAAAAAATCGGGGTATACCTCGCTCTCTGCCGAAGAAAAGAAAAGACTGTTCGAAGCCGGGAAAAAATAACGTGGTAATGAAACATGTCGTCAAAGTCATATTATTGCTGCTCAATCTGCTATGGGGGCTTTTGCTCGTCATCGGCTCCTACTCGGCATACTTTCCCTCCCGCATAGGCATACTGGTCGAACTCTTATTTCCGCTGAATCTGTTTGCCTGCATAGCGTTCTTTTTTATATGGCTCGCCTATAATCCCCGTTATATATGGGTTCCGCTCGCCGCACTGGTCATCTCTTGGGGAGGAATAGCCCGATACTGTCCGGTACATAAACCACAGCCGATAGACAACAGCCAACCCGGTTTTTCCCTGATGACTTACAATGCCTACTTCTTCCTCGATTATGAAGGAACAGATACCCGACAAAACCGAACCCTTTCCTTTATCCTCTCGCAAAATGCCGACCTTGTTTGCTTGCAGGAAAGTCCGGGTCTGATCGCTCCGAATCCGGGATTGAAAATCACCGGAGAACAAATAGACAGTATACACACGCTGTATCCCTACCGCATTCCTACGACCCACGGTATGAATTTCCTGTCGAAATACCCGGCGACATTGTTGTTCGATACGGTATATTCCGAGTCGAGCGCCATCGCCATTTACCGGGTAAAGATAGAAGACCATACAGTCACCGTTGTCAACCAACACATGGAATCTATTGGATTGACTCAAACCGACAAAGAACTATATCATGAAATCACAGCACACCCGAATACCGACCGACTGGACGAAATAAAGAAACACTTGTTGTCCAAACTCATGAACGCAGCCGAAATTCGAAATCGCCAAACCAACCTGACAGCCGAGAAAATACAAAACATTCCCGGTAATATCATCGTCTGCGGTGACTTCAACGACTCACCCTTATCCTATTCCGTCCGGAAGTTCCACAGTATGGGTTTTCGCGACGCTTACAACAAGTTGGGATTAGGACCGGGAATCACATATCACGCCAATCGCTTCTGGTTCCGCATCGACCATATCCTATACAAAGGCAATATGGAAGCCCGATGGCTTGTCCGCCAACGACATAAAAGTTCAGACCATTATCCCCTTGTCACAAGGTTTGTATGGGAAAATTCCGAAAATCATTAACACAGTAATATTATACCTCATGAAAAAACTTTTAGTAACATCGTTAACTTGTCTTATGATGATCTCTTGCAATCAAAAAGAGAATCCGCTGCTTAGCGAGTTCAGCACTCCTTTCGGGGTTCCACCGTTCGAACAAATAAAGCCCGAGCACTACATGCCGGCTTTTGAAGAAGGTATCCGTCAGCACGATGCCGAAATTGCTGCAATCATTGCCAATCCCGAGGCTCCTACATTCAAAAACACCATCGAGCCGCTCGAATTCAGCGGTATGCTACTGACTCAGGTCAATCTGATATTCAGCAGTTTGACCGAAGCGGAAACGAACGACGAACTCCAAGCCATCGCCAAAGAGATTTCGCCCAAACTGACCGAGCATTACGACAACATCTCGCTCAACGGAGAACTTTTCGCCCGAATTAAAACGGTATATGAGAATCGGGATAAAGAGAACCTCGACACCGAACAGATGAAAGTTCTCGAAAACCACTACAAAGACTTTGTTCGTGCGGGTGCTCTTCTCTCCGAAGAAGATAAAGCCACGCTTCGCGAGATTAACAAAGAATTGGCTATGCTTTCCATACAATACGGAGACAATGCCTTAGCCGAATCAAACGCTTTTGAACTGGTTATCGACAATGAAACCGACCTCGCTGGTTTGCCCGAGGCAGTAGTCACGGCAGCTGCCGACGAAGCGGCTGCTCGCAACAAAGCCGGTAAATGGGTATTTACCCTCGATGCACCCAGCCGCATCCCATTCCTGCAATACGCCGATAACCGCAATCTGCGCGAAAAAGTTTATAAAGCCTATATCAACAAAGCCGACAACGACAACGAATTCGACAATAAAGAAATCGTATCGAAAATGGTCAACCTCCGTTTAAAGAAGGCCAATCTACTGGAATTCAATACCTATGCCGACTTTGCCCTCGACGATCGCATGGCAAAAACCGATGCGAACGTCAACGATCTCATCAATCGGGTATGGGCTTATGCGATACCTCGTGCAAAAGAAGAAGTAGCCGACATGCAAAAGATCATCGACGCAGAAGGCGGCGGTTTCAAACTCGCCCCGTGGGATTGGTGGTACTATGCCGAAAAAGTACGCAAAGCCAAATACGATTTGAACGAAGACGAACTGAAACCCTATTTCAGCCTCGACAACGTACGTGAAGGTGCGTTCATGGTTGCCAATAAATTATACGGAATCACTATCACCGAATTGAAAGATATGCCGGTCTATCACCCCGATGTCCGCGCATTCGAAGTGAAAGATGCCGACGGCAAACATTTGGCCGTATTCTATACCGATTACTTCCCCCGTGCCGGGAAACGTGCCGGAGCTTGGATGTACAACTTCCGTGAAGCCTATGTACAAGACGGTAAGGAAGTACGCCCCATCGTTTACAACGTGGCAAACTTCACCAAACCTACCGCCGATACTCCCTCTTTGCTTACCATCGACGAAGTGCAAACCCTTTTCCACGAATTCGGACATGCCCTGCACGGCATGCTCACCCGTTGCCACTACCCCTCGGTAAGCGGAACCAGTGTCGCACGCGATTTCGTAGAGCTACCGTCGCAAATCAACGAACACTGGGCAACGCACCCCGAAGTCTTGAAATTATATGCCAAACATTATCAAACTGGCGAAATCATTCCCGACTCGTTAATCGCCAAAATGGAGGCAGCCTCTAAATTCAATCAAGGATTCGCCACCACCGAATTCTTAGCTGCGGCTATCCTCGACATGCGTTGGCACGAAATAGACGAAGTTGAAGAATACGATGTACGCCAATTCGAAAAAGAAGTAGCGCAATCCGTCGGACTCATCGACGAAATCACCTATCGCTACCGTAGCACCTACTTCTCGCACATCTTCACCAACGATTACTGTGCAGGATATTACAGCTACATCTGGGCCGAAGTTCTCGATGCCGATGCTTTCGACGCATTCAAAGAACACGGTATCTTCGATCCTGCGACAGCCAAAGCATTCCGTGAAAACATTCTCGAAAAAGGCGGGAGCGAAGACCCCATGAAACTTTATCGCCAATTCCGTGGAGCAGAGCCTAATCCCGATGCCCTGCTTCGCAACCGGGGATTGAAATAACAATTTCTCCTATACAGGAAAAGGGAGCTGTGCCGCGGCACAGCTCCCTTTCTTATAAAAAATATCGATACCCTTTCAATTTATCGATATTCCCATTATATTTGTACATAAACAACAGACACATAACCTCGGAAAAACGATCCGATTTCAAATTGCGATGGACATAATCATATCAAGTTGGTTCTTGTGGCTCATCATTGCAGCCATACTCATTATCATAGAACGACTTACTTCCATGATAGCGACATTCTGTTTGGCGGCAGGCTGCCTGATAGCGATGGTATGCGCCCTGCTGGGGGGCATCGAAGCGCAGCTGATCGTAGCCATAATCAGCACTGTAATCGCATTTATACTCGTCCAAACAAGGCGAGGGGAGAGTAATATCTCGGTTCAATCCTTCATATCGTTATAAACACCAACGCACATTGAATACAAACTGTGACAAATCGAGAAGCGTAAAATTGCCTGCACAAAAACGAATCGACAGTATCGATCTGTTCAAAGGAATCGCCATTCTGGGAATCGTGTGGAAACACACCTTTCATCCGCAATGGTGCGATCTCATTCACATAAGCGCGCTTTTCTTCATCTTATCGGGAATCTTTTTCAAAGACGAGCCATTCATTCCCTTTCTAAAAAAGAAAATCCGAACCATACTTATTCCGTTCCTTTTCTTTTACATACTTTCCTATCTCACCCGAATGGCCTTCTATTTCGGACACTTTCGCACCCTACACGGATTCGCATGGGATAGCCTGTTGGAAATCTTTTCTATTTCCAATACACCCGACTACCTCACGGTGAACATACCTCTGTGGTTTCTCGTCTGCCTATTCGTCATGCAAATTATCTTTTGGTGTCTGAACAGAGTAATACCCCGTAATAAATACCGTATCTGCTGGTTCTTGGTAATCTTAGCAGCCATATACGCTGGTTACGGCACAATCGGGTCTTGGCACTCGCCGTTTATGTTCAATATCGCCATCGAGTGCCTTCCCTATTTTATTGCTGGAAACCTTTTCGGACTACAAATAGCCCGATTTCTTTCCAAGTCCTCTCTGAAATATCTCCTCGCCCCGACATGTTTTGCCCTGTTCATCGGGTTCCAATACTTGCCGATCGATATCTCTATCCTTGCCTTTATCAAAGCATTGACCATATTCGTAGCAATACTTTCCCTACTGTCTTGCTTCGAAAACAGCTGCTCGATGATATGGACGACAGTCCGATATTTCGGGAAATCATCACTCTTTATCATGGGTATTCATGTACTCCTATTAGCCCCTATACAATCGATGGCACGCGCCATCACCGGAAAACCGGACTTACTCACCGGATTAATCTGCCTTGCGCTTACTATGCTCCTCATATACTTTCTTATACCTTTCACCGAGAAATATATCCCGTGGGCAATCGGGAGACAACGACAAAAACAGGACACGAAATCATCTCAAACAACAGAATAGTATGGATAAACAAGTTTTAACAATTAGGGGGGGGTAAAACCAACCTATTCAAAACGAATCGATTACATCGATCTTATTAAAGGAATCGCCATCATCGGTGTCGTATGGAGTCACACTGTACACCCGCAATGGTACAATGTAACCTACATAAATGCACTTTTTTTCTTTCTCTCCGGATTCTTTTTCAAAGAAGAACTATTTCCCGCTTTCCTAAAAAAGAAAGTCAAAACGCTCATTATCCCATTCACTTTCTTCTACCTCCTATCCTACCCGTTCCGAATCATTTTTAACCTTTGGGATTACCGTACGCTCAACAACTTCGATTGGGGGTGTATCTTCGATATATTCGACATAACAAACAAAAGCGATTATCTATTTGTCAATGTTCCGCTTTGGTTCATATTTTGCTTGTTCGTCATGCAACTGATATACTGGTGCATGAACAAGATCACTCCGGAAAAATACCGGACAATCATATATCTCATATTGACCGCAGTAATCATGATCTGGAACGAGGAAATCAAATCTTACCCGACCATTTTCATGTTCAATAACGCAGTGCAATGGTTGCCCTATTTCATAATCGGCAACTTGTTCGGCCTGAAATTATCTCGCTTGATTCTCGACTACCCATCAAAATACATCATTGTACTGACAACCCTCGTCGCTTTCATCGGCTTACAAGCCATCGACTGTAATCTGCCTGCCTATTTTTTCCTAAAAGCCATCGTCTTGTTTCTTTGTTTCATGTCCGCCCTTTCCTATTTCAACGACAACAAGAACCATATATGTGCGATTGTTCGTACCTTAGGAACATCTACCCTCTTTATCCTCTGCATACATATTCTCATACAAACTCCTTTCCAACGAGCCATCATGAAAATATTCGGGCATCGGGAAGTATTCACCGGATACATCGACGTCGCACTCACCCTGCTCGTCATATATCTCCTCATTCCCTTCGTGAATAAATATCTTCCCTGGGCGATCGGGAAAAAAAGATAAGGATAAAAAAGAACCGGGGCTAGAATTATCCAGCCCCGGTATCTATATAGACAAACTACTTTATGACTTAGGTTGCAACAAACGATTATACTCCAAATCGTCATTTATAATTTCCATAGCCTTGACGAACGAGGGATTTCGAGGATTCATTACTCTGAAATAGGCAGCCGTGTCGAACATATCCCGGGCAATAAGAGCCTTTATCTGCAAAGCTATCAACCCTTTGGATTTCCGATACTGCTCCTCGTTATATTTCACCTTTTCGGCTTCTCCCATCTTCAACAATTCAGCGAGCATATCGTCCGTAACCGCAAATTCTTCGACAAACTGGTCCACCTTTTTATACTTATTCATCAACTCTTTCCGATGACTGTCGAGATAATTGACCGGATATTGATTCAATACCCCTTTCGCCAACAAATCCCGATGGAAATCGGTATAAATCGTCGTGTCTAACGGTATAAAAATATCGGGCATAATACCCCCGCCACCATATACCGTACGTTTACTCTTCAAAGTTTGGAATTGCAACGAATCCGGGAAGTGAATGCTATCGGTATAAATAAGCTCTCCATGATTGAACCGGTCTAGCAATTCCCGCTCGTATGCCTCGTGGCCTTTGTCATAAGGCTTCTGTATACTCCTGCCAGAAGGCGTATAATATCGGGCGACAGTCAACCTTATCATCGATCCGTCGGGGAATGGTATGGGACGTTGAACTAAACCTTTTCCGAAGGTACGACGCCCTACGATTATACCCCGGTCCCAATCTTGAATCGCTCCCGAAAGGATTTCACTTGCCGAAGCCGAGCTCTCATCGACCAGCAAAACTAATTTCCCCTTTTGGAACTGCCCTCGTTTCGAAGCGAAAGCATCGTCCCGTGGAGAACGACGACCTTCGGTATAAACGATCGACTGCCCGTCGGCCAAAAACTCGTCGGCCATAGCGATAGCACTGGTCAAGAATCCACCGCCGTTGCCTTGCAAGTCGACAATAAGATTCTTCATACCTTTCTTTTTCAACTCCTTAATGGCATCAGAAAATTCCTTGTCTGTCGTCACGGCAAAACGGCTCACCCGTATATAACCCGTTTCTTTATCGGCCATATAAGATGCATCGATACTGTAAATAGGTATTTTATCGCGTACGATTCTGAATTCGATAGGCTCCTTCACCCCTTTGCGCAATACGGTCACTCGCACCACCGTCCCCGATTCCCCGCGTAGCCGTTTCATGATGTCGGTATTTTTCATCTTCACTCCGGCTATGGTTGTATCGTTTACAGCGATGATACGGTCACCCGCCAATATTCCCACCTTTTCCGAAGGTCCGCCAACGATAGTCTGTATCACATACAACGTATCTTTATTCATATTGAACTGGATACCCACTCCGCTGAAATTACCCTGTAAAGGCTCGTTCATCTCCCGGGTCTCCTCGGCTGTCGTGTAGGTCGAATGCGGATCGAGTTTATCGAGCATACCCCGAATGGCATCCTCCACCAACTTATTCTCGTCTACCTCATCGACATACAAATTCGTTATGGCGAAATCGGCCAGACTGAGTTTTCGCATTCCTTCGCTTTGGCCTTGCGACCACATGACTCCCACCGCTATCACGGGCAGGTATATGATAAAAAATAGTCTTTTCATCTTCAACTTAAAATTATACTAATTTCAACCCTTTGGGAACAAATTCATCGACACTGTGACCGAACCTTAAAAGCTCCCGCACAATGGTAGAACTGATATGAGTCAATTCCGGCTCGGTAAACAAAATTATTGTCTCTACCCCCGATAATTTCCGGTTCACGTCGGCGATAGTCTTCTCATACTCGAAGTCATTCACCGACCGGATACCCCGCAGAATAAACCGGGCATTCCATTGCTTCGCAAGGTCGATGGTGAGGCTGTCGTACGAAACGACTCGAATCCGAGGATTATCCCGAAACAAATCCCTCAACATTTCCAACCGCTGTTCCACGGTGAAATAAGTGCGTTTCGAATCATTGATACCTATGGCTATGACCACTTCATCGAGCAATTCGAGCCCCCTGCTCACAATCGACATATGACCGAGAGTAAAAGGGTCGAATGTTCCCGGGAACACAGCTATCCTTTTAGACGAGATTGGTGTCATCTTCTATAACCAGATTTTGTATAATAAAGTTTTGTCTTTCCATGGTGTTCTTGCCCATATAAAATTCGAGCAAATCTTTCACCAAATCCTCCTTACGCAGCGATACCCGGTCGAGACGCATATCCGGTCCGATAAACTGACGGAACTCGTCGGGCGAAATCTCACCCAATCCTTTGAATCGTGTCACTTCGGGGTTTGCTCCGCACTTCTTGATAGCGGCGAGCCGTTCCTCGTCTGTATAGCAATAATGTGTTTCTTTTTTATTCCTCACGCGAAACAGCGGAGTCTGTAAAATATAAACATGCCCTTTCTTGATAAGGTCGGGGAAAAATTGCAAAAGAAAAGTAATCATCAGCAAGCGGATATGCATACCGTCCACATCGGCATCGGTTGCGATAATCACCTTATTATACCGGAGCCCCTCGATACCGTCCTCTATATTAAGGGCAGCTTGCAGCAAGTTGAACTCCTCGTTCTCATAAACGACCTTTTGGGTCAGTCCGTAAGTATTCAACGGCTTACCCCGCAAAGAGAAGACCGCTTGCGTCTCCACATTACGAATCTTGGTAATCGAACCGCTCGCCGAGTCCCCCTCGGTAATGAAAATACAGCTCTCGTCCTGCCGATCGCCTTTGGTATCGTTGTAGTGTATGCGGCAATCACGCAACTTGCGGTTATTCAAATTCGCTTTCTTCGCACGTTCCCGTGCCAACTTCGTAACCCCCGCTATCGCTTTGCGTTCCTTTTCCGATGCCAATATCTTTTTCAGCATCACATCGGCCACTTCGCCGTTTTTATGCAGATAATTATCCAATTCCTTTTTCAAGAAATCGCCGATAAACTTTGCGATGGTCGGTCCCTCGGGTCCCACGTCTTTCGAACCGAGCTTGGTCTTGGTTTGCGACTCGAATACAGGTTCTTCCACCTTGATACTGATTGCCGCTACCATACCGTTACGAATATCGGTATATTCGAAATTCTTGGCATAAAACTCTTTAATCGTACGGGTAGCCGCCTCTCTGAAAGCAGTCAAGTGTGTTCCTCCCTGCGTCGTATGTTGCCCGTTCACAAACGAATAATATTCCTCGCCATATTGGTTGCTATGCGTGATAACCACCTCTATATCCGCTCCCGACAAATGAATGATAGGATATAAAGGTTCGGTCGTCATGTATTCGTTCAACAAATCGACCAATCCATTACGGGAATGGAATTTACGTCCGTTCAACAAAATGGTCAGTCCCGTATTTAAGAACACATAGTTTTTAAGCAACGGCTCTATCAATTCCTCCCGGTAAGCATAATTTTTAAAAATCGTTCCATCGGGAGAAAACTGAACCAATGTACCGTTCGGCTCGTCGGTAGGCATCAAACCGCTCTCCGAGACCACTTCTCCGCAAGCATAACTCACCGAGTTACTCATTCCGTCGCGATAAGACTGTATGAAAAAACTCGACGACAAAGCATTGACCGCCTTGATACCGACACCGTTCAGACCGACTGACTTTTTAAATGCCTTCGAATCGTACTTACCGCCCGTATTCATCTTGGAAGAGACATCTTTCACTTTGTCGAGAGGTATACCCCGACCATAATCCCTCACCGAAACGACCTCGCTCGAAATCTCCACGACAATCTGTTTGCCAAAGCCCATCATGTGCTCGTCGAGAGCATTGTCGAGAACCTCCTTCAACAATACATAAATGCCGTCATCGGCATGAGAACCGTCCCCCAACTTCCCGATATACATACCAGGGCGGCGACGGATATGCTCCTTCCAATCGAGCGTCTTAATGGCATCGGAGCCGTACTCGAACTCAGAATTTATATTCGTATTCTCTTCCATAAATATCTATCTCTCACCGCTGATTTTTCGTATAATGCAAAGATAAAGCAAGCCGGGAGTAGAAACAAGCGCACTTGGTTATACCGAGGCACAGCCCATTTTCGCATTATGCAAAGATAACGCTAAAAAAGAGTAAAAAAAAGAATAACTCCCTTTTTACAACCTTTTTAAGAAATAGGTATGCCCCGGAAAAGCGTTTGCTTTTCCGGGGCATACCTATACGATCTCTTCTACCGGACAAACTACTCTACCAAAGCGAAATCGAGCTGTTTCCGCTCCAAGTTCGCACGAGCCACCTTGATACGGATAGGATCACCCAAGCGGTATATCCGGTGCTTGCGACGCCCCATCAGACAATAATTCTTCTCGTCGAACTCGTAATAGTCGTCTTCGAGGTCACGTATCGGCACAAGTCCCTCGCATTTATTCTCGTTGATTTCTACATACAAGCCCCATTCGGTAATACCCGAAATAACGCCGTCGTACTCCTCGCCCAACCGTTCGCCCATAAACTCTACCTGTTTATACTTGATAGAAGCCCGCTCTGCGTTGGCAGCAAGCTGCTCCATATCCGAAGCATGTTTACATTCGTCTTCGAGCGACTGAACATTCACGCTACGTCCGCCCGCCATATAACGCTCCAATAATCGATGCACCATCAAGTCGGGATAACGACGTATGGGAGAGGTAAAGTGGGTATAATAGTCGAAAGACAAACCGTAGTGACCGATATTTACAGTCGTATAGACCGCCTTCGCCATGGCCCGTATAGCTATCGTCTCCACCAAATTTTCCTCCGGCTTTCCTTGTACGTTGGCCAACAAACTATTAATACCCTTCGAAAGGTCTGCTTTGCTGCCCTCGGTCTTAATTTTATAACCGAATCGGGTGATAAAAGCGGCGAACGAAGCCATCTTGTCGGGATCGGGCAAGTCGTGTACCCGATAGACAAACGCTTTGGGCTTTTTCCCGTCTTTGGGTTTACCGATAAATTCTGCTACCGTGCGATTCGCCAAAAGCATAAACTCTTCGATCAGCTTGTTCGCCTCCTTAGATACCTTGAAATAAACCCCTATCGGCTTGCCACTTTCATCTATGTCGAACTTAACCTCATGACGGTCGAAATTGATAGAACCGTTGTCAAAACGACGCTTCCGCAGCTTCTGCGCCAAATCGTTCAAAGCCAATATTTCCTCTTTATAATCCCCTTCTCCGGTCTCTATCACCTCTTGCGCCTCCTCATAAGCAAACCGGCGATTAGACCGAATCACCGTACGGGCGATATGCGACTTCTGAACCTCGGCATTACCGTTCAGCTCGAAAACACAAGAGAACGTAAGTTTATCCTCGTCGGGACGCAACGAACAGATTTCGTTGCACAATCGTTCGGGCAACATCGGCACGACACGATCCACCAGATAAACCGAGGTTCCCCGGCTTTCGGCCTCCTTGTCGATGATACTGCCGGGTTTTACATAATAACTCACGTCGGCTATATGCACGCCAACCTCCCAATTTCCGTTCGATAATCGGCGGATAGAAAGGGCATCGTCGAAATCTTTGGCATCCTTCGGGTCTATGGTAAATGTCGTTACCTGCCTGAAATCTTCCCGTGCGGCAATCTCCTCGTCGGTTATCGCGTCAGGAATCTTATTAGCCGCTTTTTCCACTGCTTCGGGGTAACGATACGGCAATCCGAATTCCGCCAATATGGCATGTATTTCGGTATTGTTTTCTCCGGCAGGTCCCAATATATCCACGACCTCTCCATACGGATTGCGGGCTCGATCGGGCCATTCGGTGATACGCACGACAGCCTTATCTCCGGTTTTTCCACCTTTAAGTGCCGTTTTCGGAATAAATATATCATTTGCCAACACCTTGTTATCGGTCAGCAGGAATGCAAAATGTTTCTGCACCTCCAACGTTCCGACAAATATTTGGGGAGTCTTTTCAACAATCTCGACCACCTCGCCTTCGGCATCGTGCCCTCTACGCTTGGCATAGACCAATACCCTCACCCGGTCGCCGTCCATCGCATGCATGGCATTACGCTCGGCGATGAATATCGACTCATCGTCATCGGTAATCACATGATTTTTCCCATTGACACGCCGTTCGAACCGACCTATAACCTCCGTTCCCCGACTGTTCGCCTTGTATTTGCCCGGAGAAACTTCTATCAGAAAATTCTGCTCCGCCATGCCTTCGAGCAACTGGAATACCATCTGTTTTTGAGGTGTAGTAGTAGCTCCAACCCCATGTGCGACCTGTTTGTAATTAAACGCCCGCTTCCTGTCTTGGTTGAAGAATTCGACCACCGAGGCCAACATATCTTCTTTCTTGATTCTCTTTGAACCTTTCCTTTTTCCTTGTTTCATGATATAGGGGTTTTAACATTGTTCTTAATGATACGGAAAACGGAGTAAACGGTAAAAACATCGAACTTCTCCCGACGAATACCAAGCATACCCTGCCCGCATTTCAGTATAACAAAGATAACGGAAATAAAGACAGAAACAAATTTTATTCATAAAGCTGTTTCAAATTTTTTCAACGATGTATTTGAAGCGATTTGTAAAAATTTTAATAATATAACAAATTAAAACGAACCCATGACGACTCGTTTACACCATTAAAATTTTTTATAACTTTGTGCCCGCTTCGGGAATTACCGTTACACAAGTCGATACAAAAATTCCAAAGATTACGAAAATGAAAAAAAATCCAATCTGTTTTTATCATTCTCTTAACCGTTTTCCACCTGTCCGCCCAAATGAATCAAGGGAAATACGTCCCTTTCCATTTCAGTTTCATACCACCACTAAGCTCCAATGGAATAAATGCATCGCAATACACCAACGGAGCCTCTTTCAGTATATTGGCAGGTATGTCTGCTAACGAAAGGAATTTTACATTTGCCTCGATCAGTAATGTCATAGCCAATGAAGCCCGGGGATTACAGTTTGCCGGCATATCCAATTATATAGGCAAACAGGGACAAGGTGTCGCCTTCGCCGGAATGACCAATATTACCAAAGGAACTTACAAAGGTGTACAACTCGCCGGAATCACCAATTATTCGGCGGGAGAATCGAGAGGCATCGCTCTTGCCGGATTGAACAACGCCATAAATGGGAATTTCAAAGGTGTACAATTTGCCGGATTACTCAATACCTCGAAAGATATAACCGGCCTGCAATTCGCAGGGCTCCTTAATATCGCCGAAGAAAGCGATTGCCCCATTGGGCTCGTCAATATAGTCAAGCGCGGAGAGATGGGCATAGCCCTCACTTATGACATATTGGGTAACGGTATCGTCTCGTTCCGCTCAGGAGGGAAATACACATACGGTATTATCGGTTTCGGATATAACCACAAATTACCCGGCAACAACAAGACCGTTGCGGAAGCTGGATACGGTGTACACATACCTTGTTACTCTTGGTTTCAGATAAACAATGAATTTAAAGTAACTTCCACGGCAACCTCCGATAAACCCTTTTTAAACGCAAGTTATTCCTTACTACCTTCGTTCAAAATAAAAAAGCACTATAACATATTCGGCGGAGCGAGTCTCAATTATTTGACAACCACCGAGATGGACAACCAAACGCTATTTCCGCAGAACAACTTGTGGAAAAAGCACACCGACAATCGGCTGCAACAACTGTTCATCGGCTATCTGGTAGGCATTCAATACATCTTTTAGCAACCGGTCGCCACTCTTTCATCGATGTTCTCATGGAACGGAGACAGATTATCTCCTGAAAAAAATTTTTATCGTTACTTCGGTAAATTTAAATTCTGAAAACAATAAATTCACTATTTTTGTATAAAACGAAAATAGATACGCCTCGGTACAATCAACCGGATTTGCTTTTACTTTCGGCCTGTACTATCTTTGCAAAACAAATAAAGTGAAATCCATGACTGCCCTACTCGACCTCAGGGAACATCTACCGATAACCAATCCCACGTGGATATTCTTTCTCGTTCTCTGTATCATTTTATTCGCCCCCGTATTGTTGAATAAACTGAAAATACCTCATCTCATCGGCATGATTCTGGCCGGTATTCTCATCGGTGAGCATGGATTCGATATCTTGGCCCGCGACAGCAGTTTCGAATTGTTCGGACAGGTGGGACTCTACTACATCATGTTCTTAGCCGGCTTGGAAATGAACATGGAAGATTTTCCGGCTATACGGGGCAAAGCCATCGTATTTGGGATACTCGCCTTTATCATTCCTATCGTCTTGGGCTTTTTCAGCAACATACTCATCTTGAAATATGGTATTGTCTCTTCCATCTTGCTGGCGAGTATGTACGCCTCGCACACCCTCATTTCCTATCCCATCGTTACCCGATACGGAGTCTCCCGGCACAGATGCGTCAGCATAGCCGTAGGGGCCACTGCCATTACCGACAGTCTCACCCTACTGGTTCTCGCCATCGTCGGAAGCATGTACAGAACCGACAGTGTAGGCAGTTGGTCTTGGTTGGAATTAATTCTTAAAGTCTCTCTGATGGGACTTTTCATCATCTACTCCTTCCCTCGCATCGGACGTTGGTTTTTACGGAAATATGAAGACGGTATCGTGCAATTCATCTTCATTCTGGCAATGGTTTTCCTCGCTGCCGGTTTAATGGAACTAGTCGGAATGGAAGGCATACTTGGAGCATTCTTTGCGGGACTGGTATTGAACCGCCTCATTCCCCCGGTCTCTCCTTTAAGGAATTACCTCGAATTTGTCGGTAACGCCCTATTCATTCCCTATTTCCTCATCGGCGTAGGTATGCTAATCGATGTACGAGTATTTTTCGGCCATATAGAATCTATGAAAGTAGCCGCCGTAATGACCCTCATGGCCCTTAGTACCAAATGGATTGCAGCATGGACCACCCAGAAAATCTACGGCATGAAGAAAATCGAACGGCAACTGATGTTCGGACTAAGTAATGCTCAGGCAGCGGCAACTCTCGCAGCCGTTCTTGTAGGATACAACATCGTTTTACCGGACGGTAGCCGTCTGCTCAACGACGACGTCCTCAACGGTACGATCGTGCTTATTCTCATTACATGCATCATCAGTTCGATAACGACCGACATTGCTGCCCGAAAAATGGCTTTGAGCGAATTGCCGCCCGACGATACGCAATCGGGTACGGACAACGAAAAAATACTCATTTCATTCAGTAATCAGAAAAACGTTAAAAACCTCATCTACTTGGCCTTACTCGTCAGCAACCCTAAAAAGATACACGGGCTGGTCGGGTTACACGTAATGTATGATAATTGCAGTGAAGCAGACCGCGAACAAGGGAAAAAACTTTTACTGCAAGCACAAGAAGTCGCGGCAAAAGCAGACGTAACGCTACAAACTCAAAACCGGTTGGCGACTAACTTATCAAACGGAATACTTCATGCTTCGAAAGAAAACGATGCCTCCGAGATTATCGTCGGACTACACATACGAGCCACACAAGACGAATCGTTCTTCGGCCCCGTACTGCTCAATCTACTGAACAAAATGGATCGCCAAATCATGATTCTCCATGCCGTCACGCCGATAAACAGAGTGCACAACATTCATGTCGCTATCCCGGAAAATGCAGAATATGAAGCTGGATTTTACCGGTGGACAGAACGCATCGCCCGAATGGGAGAGAATACAGGCCGGCGGATTTTCTATCACGGCCACGCCAAAACCCTGTCTCTAATACAAGCCTATCTGCAACGCTATCATACCAGCGTATTATACGAAATGCAGGAAACCGACGGAGGCAACGAATTAAAGCGTCTATCAACAGAATTACAACCCGACGACCTCATGGTAATCATCATGGCCCGACACGGCTCTGTTTCTTTCCGGCCTTCGCTCGAACACGTCCCGCATCAAATCAATGCCTATTACACAGATAAAAATTTCATATTACTCTTCCCCGACAGCTATGCTCCTGCTTCTCCCGAACTTACGTTCGTAGAGCTACACGGCACACGAGGAACTTATGAAAAGAAAAAAGGCTGGCTCGATTTCCTGTGGAAAAAAGAAGAACAAAATTAAGAAGCTGTTTTAAATTTATTCCGAGACAGATTGAGACCTATGTTGAAGCAGATTGGAGTCCGAGATATGCAGTCAATAGCGGGCTATTGACAAAAATCAAGGGGTTCAAGATGCGAGACAGGAGCTCAATATGGCCGGAACATACCTGCCTGAAATGATAATATTATTTCTCAATAAATTTATAAAACAGCTTCTAAGATTCAAGAAGAAAATCGAATTTCCCATGCCGCAACAGAAAGCGGTTTCGAAAATATTCACGAGAACAAAAAAGACACAACCGACCAGATCGCAATCACGAATTCAGAGAATCGTAAGCAATCCGAATCCCATACCCAAATAAAGAAACATAGTTATCAACGACCAAGCGAAACGAGCTTTGACAAATGGCTCCTGCCTCTCTTTACAACGGGAAGGATAGCGCAATACTCCCGCCATAGGCAAAATAAACAAAATAGCTGTAACCCATTGCAACCACACAATGTCGTAATACAGTCCCAACAAAAATGTGCCGAAGACAAAAAATGCCGCCAGCTCCATATACCCTAAGCTATTCAACGCTTTCCGTTCCATAACGAATCCCTATCCATCGATAAACCGACAGGGAAAAACATTCCCCTATCGATACCATTTTCAAATCCTTCTATTTAAAACAGAGTCAGCCCGATTTCATATCGGGCTGACCTATATCGCATCGAATTAAGCGTCGATATTGGCATAAGTCGCATTAGATTCTATAAACTCGCGACGCGGACCTACATCTTCGCCCATCAACATCGAGAATATGCGATCGGCCTCGGCAGCATTGTCGATGGTCACCTGTTTGAGAATCCGGTTCTCGGGATCCATCGTCGTCTCCCACAACTGGTGCGGGTTCATCTCGCCCAAACCTTTGTATCGTTGAGTCTCCATCAACTGTTCGTTTCCCTCGCAATATTTCAAACAGAACTGATCTTTTTGTTGGTCGGTCCAACAATATTCCTCGGCTTTACCCCGCTTACTCTTACATTTGTACAAAGGAGGTGTCGCTAAATAAACATACCCCTGTTCCAACAACGGACGCATACGACGGAAAAAGAATGTCAACAACAACGTGGCAATGTGCGCCCCGTCCACATCGGCATCGGTCATAATAATGATTTTATGATAGCGCAATTTCTCGATATTCGCCTCTTTCGAATCTTCTTCCGTCCCGATAGTCACACCCAAAGCCTTGAACATATTACTGATTTCCTGACTTTCGAAGACCTTGTGATCCATCGCTTTTTCCACATTCAATATCTTACCGCGCAACGGTAGAATAGCTTGGAACATACGGTCACGACCTTGTTTGGCAGAACCTCCTGCCGAATCCCCTTCGACAAGGAATATCTCGCAATCCTCAGGGTTACGCGAAGAACAATCCGCCAATTTACCGGGCAATCCACCACCCGAAAGAGGAGACTTGCGTTGAACCATCTCACGAGCCTTGCGAGCTGCATGACGCGCTGTGGCGGCGATAATCACCTTCTCGACAATTGTTTTCGCCTGAACCGGATGTTCTTCCAAATAATTTGCCAAAGCCTCGCTCACAGCCGTGTCCACAGCCCCGATAACCTCGCTGTTGCCCAATTTGGTTTTGGTCTGTCCCTCGAATTGTGGCTCCATCACTTTCACCGAAATAACGGCGGTAAGCCCCTCTCGGAAGTCATCGCTGCTGATTTCCACTTTCACTTTTTCAAGCATCTTGGAATCCTCGGCATACTTCTTCAAAGTACGGGTCAATCCCCGACGGAAACCCGTCAAGTGAGTTCCCCCCTCGATGGTATTGATATTGTTCACATACGAATAGACATTCTCGTTATACGTCGTGTTGTACGTCATAGCGACCTCCACAGGCACTCCCTGACGCTCGGTAGCGATATGAATCACATCATCGATAAGATGCTCCTTATTCGAGTCGATATAACGAACGAACTCCTTTAATCCTTCCTTTGAATAGAACACCTCTTTACGATACTCGCCGGCATCGTTAGTCGTCCGTTTATCCGTCAGCGAAAGGGTAATCCCCGCATTCAGATAAGCCAAATCGCGCAAACGATTCGCCAAAATATTATAGTCGTAAACCGTAACAGAGAAAATCGAATCGTCTGGACGGAAGATAATCGTCGTACCCGTCTCTTCGGTCTCTCCTATAATTTCCACATCGTGCAAAGGTTTTCCACAAGAATACTCTTGCATATAAATCTTTCCGTTCCTGCGAATCTCGGCACGTAAATAAGTCGAGAGAGCATTTACGCACGATACACCCACACCGTGCAAACCACCGGAAACTTTATAAGACCCTTTATCGAATTTACCACCGGCATGCAATACCGTCAAAACCACTTCAAGAGCCGATTTATGCTCTTTCTCGTGCATATCGACAGGAATACCGCGACCGTTATCGACAACCCTGATAGAATTATCTTCGTTGATATATACCTCGATATGAGTGGCATATCCGGCAAGAGCTTCATCGATAGAGTTATCGACAACCTCATACACCAAATGATGCAACCCTTTTACACCGATATCGCCGATATACATGGCAGGGCGTTTACGAACGGCCTCTAAACCTTCGAGCACCTGAATACTATCGGCTGAATAACTTTTGTTTTCTGTTTCTTCTGACATATTATCCGAATCTTTTTTTGTTTTTATGAGCTATCCCTGCGCTATTCTTATTAACAGAAAATCAACAGGAAGCACTTAAAATCCGGCTCAAACGGCCGGCTTCCCACCAACAAACAAAAATACACAAAAAAGTTGGAATAGCGAAATAATCCGGGTGGAAATAATCACACCGACGTTTCTCCCAAATCATAGCCCCGACCAGATATTGTGAATCCAAACAGCAAATTCAAACAAGAGGATAAAAACAAAAAAACCATTTGATAGAAAGCACCTTATTCACAAAAAGATATAAATCATATACACTATGAACCTGAAAAATGGCATCGGTCAATAACAGGAAATGAAAACAATAAATCCACTGGGGTGATTTTAAAAATTAATCCTCCCGCCCATCGAACACTCCCCCTATACCGTTATGCGACACAACGGGAGAACTGAATAAACAGACTGATGAGATGTCGTTTTCACCCCCTCCTTCTCTACGTGATACTTCCCCTATGGCTGGCGCCACACAGAGGAGGAGTTTTAAATATCTCCGATAGAGAAAACAGAAATACCTCGTAATGCTACGGGATACGGCAGAGGAGAAAGGGATATACACCTCACCCTCTGTGTTTTGTGCAGCAAAATATAGGGGGAGTGCCCGCAGGGCGAAGGGGTTGATACAAACAAAAACCTCACTCCCAAATACATCACCTTTATTTGGTGATGAAGATGCAAGAAAATAGAGGGACAGTATACTCATAGCGAATGGGGTAACCTTTACCGCAAAAAAACTTATGAAATCTTTCCAAACCCTCTCATTCATTAACATTCAAGCCTATCCCCATGAGTTTTCTACTATACCGAGGTAATTCCCATCAAAAAAAAGACACCACATATCTAAACAAAAAATGCGGCAGAAAAAATCTGTCGCATTCGTAGCCCATAGGAGAATCGAACTCCTCTTTCAAGAATGAAAATCTTGCGTCCTAGCCGATAGACGAATGGGCCATACCTATCCCCGACAAGGAAAACCTTGCCGATTTTAATTTCAAGGAATTACAACTTATTAACGTGTAAAGCCAATTTCGATTTCAAGTTGGCAGCTTTGTTCTTATGAATCACATTCTTTTTAGCCAACTTATCCAACATCGAACTAACTTTTACATACAAAGCGGCAGCTTCTTCCTTCACAGTAGTAGCACGCAATTTACGAACGGCATTACGAGCAGTCTTTGCATAGTAACGGTTACGCAAATTTCTCACTTGTGTTTGTCTGATTCTTTTTTCCGACGATTTATGATTTGCCATCTCAATAGTCTCCTAATAATTATATTTTTATATTCGTAGCCCATAGGAGAATCGAACTCCTCTTTCAAGAATGAAAATCTTGCGTCCTAGCCGATAGACGAATGGGCCCTTGATAAAAATGCGCCTTAGATATATAAAGTAAGGCGCCCTTTCCAAATGCGAGTGCAAATATAGAGCTGTTTTTTGAATTGACAAAATTTTTACCTAAAAATCTTTCATTTACCATTCTATCGCCTGCAATCCAAACAAGCCTCCATACTCAAACCAGCTCCTGCTTCATCAACACCCTCCCAAGAACAAGACTTATAACAATCTATTTTACAACAGATTGCAAATTTTAAAAATCCACATGAAAAGTTTCCTGCGAAAGGCAAAGTTTTTTATCTTAAAACACTATCCATCAATAAAATATCTTTCATCAGCCACATCATTTTTCCTTTTCAACAACCTGCTTAGCCCATTCGGTAGCCACCGCAACGCCTCCGTTGAGTAACTTGCCGTCGTTCCAAGTCTCGTTTGGATAAAGTTTCCTGAGCTGTCTTACACTATGGGCTATCGAACTTCCTCCGGAAGTAGCGAACGGGATAACGGTTTTACCGGAAAAATCGTATTTTTCAAGAAACGTATTGACCGGACGCGGACACAAGTCCCACCAAATAGGATAGCCGAGAAATACGATATCGTAATCTTTCATATCGAGAGGCTCCCCACCCAGTTCGGGGCGAGAATCCTCGTCGGCCATTTCGACCGAACTCCGGCTCGACTTGTCATTCCAATCGAGATCGGCCGAAGTATAGGCCTCGGCAGGAGTAATCCGGTAAAGCCGGCCATCAACCGCACCGGTAATAGATTCTGCCACCCTCCCGGTAGTTCCGGTACAAGAAAAATAGGCCACAAGAATTTTCTTACTCACCGGTTCGGTGGTATCTGTCGCCTGTCGTTGAGTTTGTGACGAACAACTAAAACTGAGAATACTCATAAGTATCAATACTATCTGTTTCATACTATATTCATTTTGAAATAAACTACAAGCCGAGAAAAAGACAAACTTGTTCGAGCTATTTCGAGGCTCAGCGTTGATGACGGACAACGCCCGAATATTCCTCTTCGCTCACAGGTTCGAGCCACTCATTGCTCTTGTTTTCGCCGGGAGCCTCTATGGCGAGATGAGAGAACCAACTGTCAGGAGCAGCACCGTGCCAATGCTTCACACCGGCCGAGATATAAACCGCATCGCCGGGGAGAAGTTCCACCGGTTCTTTTCCCCATTCCTGATAATAACCTCTGCCACCCACGCACACAAGTATTTGACCGCCGCCTTTGGTAGCCTTGTGTATGTGCCAATTATTACGGCAACCGGGTTCGAAAGTAACGTTCGAAATGGGAATACCTTCTGTCACGACAGGTGCGAGATAGCTTTGACCGATGAAATATTTGGCGTACGCATCGTTAGGTTTGCCGACAGGAAAAATAATGGATTGAGCATACGCATCGAGCGAACAGGCAGCAGTACTATCCGCACAGTCTACCCACACCTCTTTGGCCATACGAAACGCCGCCCATGCTTTGGGCCAACCAGCATAGAACGCAGCATGAGTAAGAATTTCAGCGATTTCAGTTTTGGTCACCCCGTTCTTCTTGGCCGATTCAAGATGATACTTGAACGAAGAATCTGTCAACCCCTGTGACATGAGAGCAACGACAGTCACGATAGAGCGGTCACGAAGTGAAAGCAAATCGTTACGGCTCCATACCTCTCCAAAAAGAATATCATCATTTAAATGCGCAAACTCGGGAGCGAACTCACCAAGCGCATCATGTCCGGCTGTCTGTCGGATTTTCTCTTGTGATTTTGTCATAATCGGAAATATTAAAATTGACAATAAAACCCATAAAACTACTTTTGTTTTCATACCCTATGATTTTAATTGAACACTACAAAATACCAGTTCTCCAACCCATCATATAGAAATCAGGCAAATGGGAAATCGGAAACAGACAGACATCAGGCTATATCGATCATCGTCTATTTCCGCACGATGTACAAAGGTACGAAACAGATCTCGCAACGATTTTGCTATAAAGCTCAAATCTATTTGCCATAAAGCTCACCCTGCCACGATGGTGCGACCCCATAGGTCTCTTTATACACTTTGGAAAAATGCGACAGATTTTTAAAGCCCACATCGAAACAAGCCTCCGTAACTTTCTTTTTCCCCGACCGAATTAAATCATGCGCCGCTTCAAGACGTCGTTTGATAATCCATTTCTGAGGCGTCAAATCGCTCACTTTGGCAAAATCTCGTTTAAAAGTAGCCAAACTACGCCCCGTATAACTGGCGATTTCTTTCATCGAGAGATCGCACATATAATTCTCGTTCAAGTAATCGAGAATATCGATTTTCCACGGTTCCACGAAATCGAATAACGATGCATACAGATTACGGTCGGTATTGAGCAAGACATACACACCTTCGATCATCTTCAATTTCAAAATCTTTTCCGAGGGTTTCTCCCCGGCATCGAAATACGGAATAACCGACTCGAACAAAGAGCGGATATCCGGTCTATTTTTCGGCAAGAGGAGCAAGCTTGCTTTCTCTCGTTTGGAGTCGATTGGAATCTGCTGCCGATCGAGTGTTTGGTAAAACTCCCTCAAAAAAGCCTTCGAAAATTTCAACACAATGGAACGATAAGGCTCACCCTTCCCGACCCTCTTTTGCAACCACATTCGGTTATCACGCCGCATAAAGGCACAATCCCCCGGATACAAAACGGTTTTCTTTCCACGTTCCTCGATCTCCAATCTACCGGAACACTGATAAATGAGCGTATGTTCCCGATTTTCATGAGCACACTCCCGATCATCGGCAAAATAACTCGCTATAAGCACATTCGAGCAATCGAATACATCTAACTGTTCCATATCATCAGCCTTTTATATGGACAAATATAATGCATTGTATCTGTACAATATTTGCTGTGAAGCTCAATTTTCACACTCCCGATACAACCACTGCTCCCGAATAAATAAAATCAATGCGCCGAACCAGTACCGGCCTTTGGATAAAACAACTAATTTTGTAGAAAAATTTACCGGGAGAATGCTCGAAAAAACATTAGGAATAGTACTGCACATCATTCCCTATAACGACAAAATATCGGTAGCCCATTTGTACACCGAACAATATGGACGATCTTCCTATCTTATTCCACAAGGGGGCGGAAAAAAAGCTCGCATGTTTCGGTCCCTCTTCATGCCGTTCTCTATTTTGGAACTTGATATAGACTACCGGAACAGCCGGGAATTGCAAAAAATCATCGAAGCGCGCACGGTTTTACCTCTTCAAAACATCTATTCCGATCCGGTAAAAAATGCAGAAGCGCTCTTTTTATCCGAAGTCCTCTGTCAAACCATAAAAGAACCCGAACCCAATCTCCCGCTTTTCGCCTTCATCGCCCGTTCCATTCAAGTCCTCAATATAATGGAAGAAGGTAAAGCCAATTTTCATCTCTGTTTCCTGCTGCAATTATGCAGTTTTCTCGGGTTCAGCCCCAACATGGAGACCTACCGGACCGGATATTCTTTCGACATGTTGAACGGAATTTTCTCCCCCTCGCGCCCCATTCACACCTACACACTCGATGCCCGCGAAGCCGAAGTTTTCGCCCGGCTCACCCGTATGGATTTCAATAATCTTCGCCACTTCAAATTCAATCGGGGAGAGAGAAACGCCATACTCGACCGAATCTTAACATACTACCGGCTACACCAACCCGACATTTCGGAACTCCGGTCTCCCGAAATATTACGAGCCATATTCGACTAATATGCTGCAAAGGTTGACTATTACAAAATTTTATACTACTTTTGTCGACCGAAATGCCCTTGTAGTTCAATGGATAGAACGGAAGTTTCCTAAACTTTAAATCCGAGTTCGATTCTCGGCGAGGGTACAAAAAAAGGAATCCGAATCCGGATTCCTTTTTTGTATTTATACGCTTACCTTTATTTTGCAGCGGCTTCTTTGGCAGCCTTTTTAGCGATACCACGCCGTTGGATTTCGTAAGCAATCGGGGTAGCCACGAACAAGGTCGAGAACGTACCGATAATTACACCAAACAACATGGCGAATGCGAAACTGCGAACCGATTCAGCTCCCAACAAGAGAATACACAGCAACACGATAATAGTACTTTGCCCCGTGTTGATCGTACGAGGTAACGTACTGTTCAACGCACTGTTGATCGACGTTATCAAATCACGTTTGGGATAGAGCGTTTTCTCTTCGCGGATACGGTCGAAGATTACCACCGTATCGTTCACAGAGTAACCGATAACCGTCAATACCGCAGCTACGAAATTCTGGTCTATTTCCATCGAGAAAGGCAGAACGCCATAGAGCAACGAATACAAGCCTACTACCGAGAAGGTGGTAAAGGCTACCGAAGCCAGCGTACCCACACTGAACGCAATGTTACGGAAACGGAGCAAGATATACAAAGCCATCGCAATCAACGAGAAGAAGACAGCCCAATATGCACCCACTTTAATATCGTCTGCAATAGTAGGACCTACCTTCTGGCGACTTTGAATCATGTTATCGCTGAATTCCTCCAACGAAACCCCGCCCAACAGACTTTGCATACCGTCATAAAGTTTCTTCTCTATCTCTTTGTCAACACCTTCGCCTGTATCATCGATACGGTAGTTAGTAGAAATGCGCACTTGATTATCGGTCGTAATGGTGATTACCGACAACGAACTTCCTTCGAACGAAGGCTCAAGCATATTCTCGATTTCAAGCGGACTTACCGGTTGTTCGAAGCGAACCACAAAATTGCGACCTCCCGAAAAATCGACACCTTGATTCATTCCACGCGTGAGGAACGAGATGACAAATACAGCAACGATAGCTAATATGCATATATAACCCGTCTTGCGCAAGCCCACGAAATTAATGTGTGTATCCGTAAGGAAGTTACGCGAAATAGACGTAGTGAAAGCCATGTTATTGAATCGTCCGTGATTCAAACCAGCCTCGAAAATGAGACGGGTAATAAAGATGGCTGTGAAGAACGAGGTAGCGATACCGATAATCAAAGTCGTGGCAAAACCTAAGATAGGACCGGTTCCATAGATCAACAGGATTACACCCGTAATCATAGAAGTCAAGTTCGAGTCGAAGATCGCCGAGAAAGCGTTTTTATAACCATCGGCAACCGCCGACTTCATGCTCTTACCGGCACGCAATTCTTCTTTGGTACGCTCGAAGATAAGCACGTTGGCATCGACCGCCATCGCCAAAGACAACACGATACCGGCAATACCCGAAAGCGTAAGCACCGCCTGTAACGATGCCAAAATACCCATCGTGAAAAACAAGTTACATATAATACCGAAACTGGCGACAAGACCCGGAGTCCACCCGTACATTATGATCAGATAGGCCATCAACAACACCAAAGCCACCAAGAACGAAATCAAACCGTTTTGGATAGCCTCTTGTCCCAGCGAAGGACCGATGACGTCCTCTTGTACAATTGTCACGGCCGCAGCCATCTTACCCGACTTCAACACGTTGGCCAAGTCCTTAGCCTCTTCGGGAGAAAACCCTCCGGTAATTTCAGAGCTGCCGCCAGAGATGGCGCCATTCACATTGGGGAAAGAATATACCTGATTATCCAACACGATAGCAATCGCATTGCCGATATTGTCACGAGTAAGTTTTTCCCAAACTTTGGCTCCTTCGGCATTCATGGTCATGTTCACCACAGAGCCCCGTATCTTATCGAAGTCGTCACGAGCATCGATTATTACATCGCCACCCAAAGGAGCCTTACCGCCTTTACCGGCTTTCAACGCAATAAGTTGATACATGGTTTCCTTTTCATCGATAGCTTTTACCGTCCAGCGGAGAATGAGGTCGCTCGGAAGAATATCGCGGGCGATTTTGCTTGCCAACATGGCATTCACCGCTGCCGTATCGCTCTTATTGACAATACCGATAACAGGAGATCCCCCGTAGCTTTGGGTATAATTCATCAACGAAAGCAACGGATTCTGTTTACGGATACGCTCCATAGTTTCGGCTTCCGATGCCTCCTGCTGTAATTTTTTCTTCAACGACGAAGCCGTGCTGTCAGCTGCAACAGCTGCGGTATCGGGCGTAGCCTCGGCAACGACCGGAGCCTCTTCCTCTGCCGGCTCTTGCGCAGCATTGGCCGCAGCGATAGCGTTATTTACGGCATCGAGTTTCGGAGCAAGTTGTTCCAGTTTATACGTCTCCCAAAATTCGAGGTTAGCGCTACCCTGCAACAATTTCCTCACACGCTCGGGTTCTTTGATACCCGGCAGCTCGACAAGAATAAGACCGTCCTTTTCCAATTTTTGAATATTGGGAGCGACCACACCGAAACGGTCGATACGAGTACGCAATACGTTGTACGAGTTATCCACCGCACTATTCAACTCGTTGCGAAGAATAGAAATCACCTCGTCGTTAGTCGATCTGGGGGTTATTTTATCTTTTAACTGGAAAGTGCTGAAAATAGCCGAAAGTCTCACATTCGGATCTATCTTTTTGTATTCGTTGTAGAACGAAACGATAAAGTCGTTGTTCCCGGCCTGAGCAGCCTGAGCGGCAGCGATAGCTGCGTTGAAGTTAGGATCCGGGTTATTATTCGACAAAGATTTGAGCACGTCTGCCACAGAAATTTGCAGCGTTACGTTCATACCTCCTTTCAGGTCAAGACCCAAACCTATTTCCATTTCACGGCATTGCTGATACGTGTAATACCACCAATACACCTTTTCCGTAGAGATAGAGTCGATATAATGTTTATACTTAGCCTCATCGCCCGCAGCATACTCTTTCGCCTTATTATTGTAAATAGCGGTTACAACCGAAAACGAAAGATAGAACAAACAGATAAGTGTAAGCAAAACCGCAACGACTCTAATAAATCCTTTGTTTTGCATGTGACTATTACTTTATTTTTTGTTTAATGAATTTCGTATTTTTATCAAGGTGCAAAGATATATTATTTTTTCACAGAAGCCCAAAATTATTCGATTTATTTATTATTAGCGTTTTTTACACCGATAAAGCACAATCCCCCAAAGAAACATGAAAAAGAAAACGGTTATATCTTTTTCAAGATTTAATATTATTTTTGTACTTCGGTTATAACCCGAGGCTCATGTCTCGACCGAAGCGCCGCATTTCCGATATTTCGATGTGACGGCAAATCGATTATTAACCCTATAAGTTATGCCCAATTATATGAACAAAATAGGAGGAGAGCCACAAGAGCGTAGTTCAAATATCGAACTCCTGAGAATACTTTCGATGTTCTTGGTTCTGATGATTCATTATATTCCCTACCGAACACTGCCGACACACGACACATTGGCTCACGATACGCTCGGCACACTGTTCGATCTCGAATTACGTAGTATCAGCTTCGTCTGTGTCAATTGTTTTATTCTCATCTCCGGGTACTTCGGTATCCGTTGGAAATTAAAATCTTTCTCCAACCTCCTTTTTCAAATATTGTTCTGGGCGATCGTATGCCCTGTTATCGTATCCGCCGCAACCGATTCCTTCAATGCGACCGACCTATTCAAGACATTATATCACAACACATTCTCCCGCTGGTTTATCGAAGCGTACATCGGACTGTACATACTGGCCCCGATGATAAACCGCTTCATCGAAAAATCGACACATCGGGAGTTAGGTATATTCATTCTTGCTTTTTATCTGTTCAGCACCCTGTTCGGCTACTTGGGAAAAGCCTATGACTTCAACAAAGGCATGAGCATCATCAGCCTCGTGGGGCTATATTTGATAGGAGCCTATCTCCGCCGGAAACAAGACGGCATATTCGATCTCTCGAAATACGTCTATTTAAGTGTTTACCTCGTTACCGGATTCATTATGGTAGCCATCGCCGCCCTCATCTTGAAAGCAGGATTCACGATTACCCCTTATAGCTACCTCAACCCCCTTATCGTTCTCGAATCCATAGCCCTGTTCTTGTTCTTCAAAAAACTAAATATCGGTAGCATAAAATGGATCAACTATATCGCAGTTTCCTCGTTCGCCGTATATTTAATCCATAACGACCTCTCCATTAAACCCCTATACTGCGCAGCATGCGACTATATCGAAGCGCATTACACCCCATCGTTCCCGTATGCCTTGCTGTTTATGGCGGGAGTATTCATCGTATCGGTAATGGCAGATAAAGTCCGGCTGTTCATATACAAACATACGCTATTGAAACTATTGAAATAAAAAAATTATACCCTCTCCTCGCCCGTCGCGGGGTGTAGGAGAGAGCAAGCAAAAAGGAAGAAGGTTAGATAACTCCTACTTGCTGCACAAAAATGCTAAACTATAAAATAAAAAGTACCACCCTCCTTCCTTGCCGTGTCCCGTAGCATTACGGGGTGTTCCGCATAAAATCGGAGCAAGGGTGAAAGAGGAATACATCTCAACCTCTCCCCCTGTGTTTCGGAAAGGAATATAGGGGGAGTGCCCGAAGGGCGAGGGGGTTGAAATTCGAGCAAGAGCACAAACCCCGATCCGCCTTTATCGGGTGGCGAAGACGCAAGGGAGACGGAGAAAAAAGGGCGAGGACTGTCCGGGCGAAGCGAGTTCCACAGACCCCGACGGCGACCGTAACGACGAGCCTAAAAGCCCGATAACCGCGGTGGCGCTTCTTGGTTCGTTCTTCTCGCCGTTGAGAAGAGTGAATGAATAAACGATCTTTCAACCCCTCTCATTCTTTAACATTCAAGTCTATCCCCATGAACTTTCTACTGAACCATAAAAATTCTATATACTATCTTTTTTAGCCCCCCCCTTTTCTTAGGAACTCGATTTACCCCCTGTGATGAAAAAGTTGAAAATAGGCTGCACATCGGTAAAAATAAGTAAACTTGCTTTTGGTCTCGGTTTGCACTATCTTTGTCGCAAATAGATCGATTCGGCAAAACAGGACATAACTTGTTTCTGTTCTTATTTGTACTATCTTTACATAAAATATTCGACGATGAATCCGAAACACCCCCTTTCCACGATAACAGTTTATCGGCTGGTCGCCTCGTTCATTCTGGCGATTTCCATATATTCCTGCGCCAACATGTCGAGACCCGGCGGTGGTCCCCGCGATGAAACACCGCCTGTATTCATCAAGAGCATGCCGGTTCCTAACGCATTGAACGTTTCGAAACAGAAAGTCGAAATCGAATTCGACGAAATCATTCAAGTAGACAAACCGTCCGAAAAAGTAATCGTCTCCCCCCCCCAAAAAGATATGCCCGAAATTCGTACTTCGGGACGTAAAATAACCGTGATTCTTAAAGACTCGTTACTACCCAACACGACCTATACTATCGACTTTTCCGATGCCATCATCGACAACAACGAGCGTAATCCGCTCTATGGATTCGCCTACTCCTTTTCGACCGGCCCCAAGATAGACTCTCTGCAAGTTTCGGGAATACTACTCAATGCCCGGGATTTGGAGCCCATAACCGGCATGTTGGTAGGATTACACAGCGACCTCGAAGACTCGGCTTTCCAGAAACTCCCATTAGAGAGAATTGCCAGTTCCGACGAATTAGGTCATTTCACGATACGAAATGTAACACCCGGCAAATACCGTCTATTCGCGCTGAAAGACATGAACCGGGACTACCGCTTCGACAACCCGTCGGAAGATATCGCTTTTCTCGATTCTATCGTTATTCCTTCGGCCGATGTTAAATTACACGTCGACACCATTTGGAAAGACAGCGTCACCATCGACACCATTATCGAATACAACCACACCCATTTCTATCCGAACGATATTCTGCTCACGGCATTCAACGAAGGATTCCAATCTCAATATCTCGACAAAAGCGAAAGAAAAGACCGTCGTAAAATCGACCTTTATTTCAAAGCTCCCGCCGATTCGTTGCCCAAGCTGAAACCGCTGAATTTCGAGCAAGAAGACTGGGCCATTCTCGAACGCTCGTTCCATAACGACACGCTGCAATACTGGATAAAAGACTCGCTCATTTACAACATGGATACACTTTTATTCACGGCCGAATATCTCCGTACCGACACGTTAAGACAATTGTCTCTCTACAACGATACGCTCAAATTCATCATGAAAAAAGTCAAAGCGCCCAAGAAAAAAGAAAAAAAGAAAGACAAGGACAACGACTCCATCGAAGTTCCCGAAATCCAATTCATGCAAATGAACGCCAAGATAAGCTCTTCTCTCGATGTTTATAAACCGCTTCGTTTTTCCTTTGCCGAACCATTGCAAACATACGATGCAGGGAAAATACATCTGGAACAAAAAAGAGACACCTTGTGGATACCTGTTGCCGACTCCCTGTACACATTCCTCCAAGACTCCATTGCTATCCGGGACTACACACTCACCTACAAATGGACTCCGGGAGAATCCTATCGCATCGTTATGGACTCCACGGCATTCACCAATATTTACGGACTATTCACGAACACCTATAAACAAGAATTCAAAGTCAAAGCCCTCGAAGATTACGCCAATCTGTATCTCTCTATTTCGGGCGTATCCGATTCCGCTTTTGTTGAAATTCTCGATTCAGGAGACAAACCCGTAAGAACGGCCCCGGTCATCAACGGAGGAGCCGAGTTTATGTATATGAATCCGGGTACTTACTACGCCCGCTTATTCATCGACCGTAACGGAAACGGGAAATACGACACCGGAAACTACTCCGAGAAACGACAGCCCGAAGAAGTTTCGTATTACCCACAGGAACTCGAACTGAAAGCCAATTGGGATATAGAACAGGATTGGGACATCTATGCGACACCGGTCGATAAACAAAAGCCCGAAAAAATAAAGAAAAACAAGCCCAAAGAGAAAAAACGGAATTACTGACAATCTTAATAACAAACCGCATGCTACGCCATCGTCATATGAAAAACACCGGGTCGTTACGCCGTATTGCTTTCGGGATTCTTTTTTGGAGTATGGCCAACGGAATTTATGCGCAAACGACTCCGGGTATGCAACCCGAATGGCTATCCTACGATGTCATATACCAACTGGGATTTCTCTGGAAGCGGGCAGCGACAGCTACGCTCCAACTCACCGAATACCCCGACAAATATACATCTGTTTTAAAAGCTCGTACACTCCCCTTTGCCGACAACATATTCAAGGTACGCGACACACTGGTATCCGATATGCAGCGAAACAAAGAACTGCTACCCATTTATTACGCCAAACTCGCTGACGAAAACGGGACTTACCGGAAAGACGAAGTAAATTATACCTACGATGGAAACTCGACCACGGGAAATATCCGCCTATATCGTCCCAAGCGTAACGCCATAGAGGACTATACACTCACCGAACCCGGTATAGTCTACGACATGCTGAGTATCTTTTACGTGATTCGCACCTTCGACTTCCGAGCAATGGAAATGTATCAAATCTATAACACCAAAATTTTCTCCGGTAAAAACCTCGAATACCTCGAAATAGAATATTTGGGACAGGAAATCCTCAAACAAAACAAAAAGGAATACAGCACCTACAAACTTCGCTTCCGATTCTATGACAGAACCGGCAAAAAGACCAGCGACAAAATCTCGGCATGGATCTCTACCGACAATAAACGCATACCCTTGAAAGTAGAAGGGAAACTCCCCTTAGGCTCTATGAAAGCCGTGTATACGGGAGAATAGAAACTATCTGTCATTTGGGCAAGAGCTAAAAACTGACCTCCTGCACATGCAGCGTGATAGGGAAGGTATCCGAAAGATGGAAAGGTTAGTTCTACAAAAATCCTATCTTTTTTAACCCCTCTCATCGTCGCTACCGTTCCTCTGTGTCTCCCCTATTGCTCTGCAACTCCCCGTAATACTACGGGACACGGCAGGGGAGAAGAACAAACACAATACACAGGAAAGTATTAACCTCCTCCTCTGTGTTTTGCATAGCAAAATATAGGGGAGGTGTCCGCAGGACGGAAGGGTTAAAAAATATCCATAGCAGAGGAAGCATATAAAAACATCACACTCTCCCTATGTTTCTGTAAAGGAATAGAAAGTACTCACAAAGCAAAAAGAAAGCAAAAAAGGCCGATCGAAGTGTCGCTTTTAATCCTCTCCCTCTGCTCATCGTAGATGAGATAGGGGGAGTGCACGTAAGGTAAGGGGGTTAAATATAAAGAAAAGAACAAGATTCTCCCCTCCTTTATCGGGCAATAAAGCTACAAAAAGCGGCTGCATTTCCGGGTTCTTTCTTTTCGGCGATGAAAGGAAAAAATAAATACCTTCTACTTCCTGTGTTCATGGCAAGATAACCCCGCCGTTCCGTAACAAGCCAAACTTCGGGACAACCGTTCAGCCACCACATCGCGTAAAGTCTGCGGAGACAAAACCTCAGCTTGCCAATACCCCAAAGCATACACCTCCTGTTCGAAATCGGGAGTGATTTTCAAACGGTAATGAAACGTAGAACTATGTTCGTTCCGGTCAAGTTCCTCTTGACTTTCGTGCAAAGGAAGTGTCCTCAAATAATTAGCTTGCAAAGCAGGGACACGCAGCACCACCTCCTGCGCCGGCATATCGTCGTGCGTAATCCCGAAACAATCCCGGAAATAATCGATGGGAGAAAAACTGTCGGGATAGACGAATGTACGGCTGCTCAATTCGAGAGAAGCAACCCGATCCAAAGCATAGGTCTTGATTTTCCGATCCGTAAAATCCTTAGCGATAACATACCAACGCTGACGAAATAATTTCACGAAATAGGGAGCCGCCAATGTATGCGAACTTGTTACACGTCGGAATGAACGATACGACAAAATAAGCACCCGGTTCTCCTTCATCGCCTCGAAGACGATTCTCAAAAATTTCTGCCCCGAAGGTATATTCTCCAAAACGATTCGATTCCGCAACTCCTGACTCTCGTTCAGCATGTTACTCACCGCAAGCGTGTTCAATGCCCACACACGTGCACCGTTTCCCTGCAAAGCATCCGGGTCCTCGATGTAATATTCATACGTAGAAGCATCACACTCGATATTCACGTCAAACATCTCCTGTATGGCCTGACGATAATTCATAAACGTCCGTCGAGCCATCGGCTTGCCGTCCGAATATTCGCTCCGTTGCCACAACCCGTCTATCTCCCTGCGGGTAAGCCTTCCGTAGCGCTGCAACGTATCGATCAGCCATACATACCGATTGAAAAGTTCTTTCGCCATAACACTCACGGTTTATTTTGGAAAACCACAAGATTCTGGGGATATGGCAACAAATCCACCCACCAGGGTCTCATGCAACAGTCCAAAGTTATGAAAAGGCCATTCAGTATTTATACCCCCCGATTTGCGACAATTTGAGGTAATTGTTACGAGCCAGCATACAAGCTCCTATCACACCAGCTTTATCTTTCAATTTGGACAACGTAATCACCGAATCTTTATTCGCCAAATTGAGCGAATATTTGTTTATAGCACTAATAATGGGCAAGCTGATATAATCGCCTGTCTGAGACAATTCTCCACCAATGATTACCAAACCTGGGTTAAAGATGTTAATAAGCCCGGCAATGTATTTTCCCAACTTGTTACCAACCTCCTCAATAATGTCGATAGCCAATATATCCTCTTTGTTGACAGCATCTATAATATCGCTCAATTCAATCTCTTGTCCCTCTTTAATGGGAGCCGAAAGTATAGAATTTTCGCCATTGAGAACCCGTTTCATAAAAATACGATGAATTGCCGAACCCGATGTTTCGGTTTCCAGACAACCTTTTTTACCGCAATGGCACAGCTCTTCGTTGTCAAATACACTCATGTGCCCAAATTCACCGGCAAAGCCCGATTCTCCATAATAAAGCTGCCCGTTTATCATAATGCTTATAGCCAATCCCCAACTGATATTCACAAAAATAATATTCTTGGCGTTGCTGGTATTGTTGCTCATATACTCACCATAAAGCATAGCCCGGGTATTGTTGTCGATAAAGACACGATAGCCCAACTTCTCGTAAAACAAATCAGTCAAAGGTCGTTCCCCGAAATAGAAAGTACTGTAACTATAGCCCGACTCGGCATTGATGCGGCCCGATATATTAACATTGATGTTCAGTATTTTATTACGTATCGATTTATGCTTATTGATAAAAGTCTGTATAACTTCGCATAACGTATTGAACGCCCCTATTGTATTGTCGTTTTTGAACGAAATATTTGACTGCAAATCAACTACATCGCCTTTGAAATTGACAACGCCTATATTCACACCGAATTTCTTAATGTCGACTCCCACAAAATACCCCGACTCTGGATTCAAGCCGTATAAATTGGGGCGGCGTCCGCCATTGCACGTTTTCAACTTTCCATAATCTATAATAAAGCCCTCCTCAATCATCTCCGATATAATCTTGGCCACAGTAGGACCGCTCAAATTAAATTCCTTGGAGAGATCGGCAATAGTAGCGTCTTTGTTATAGATATAAAAATTGATAATACTCTTTTTGATAAGTATCTTTTTTGTATCTACCCCGTATATCAAACTATTATCCACACTTTCTATTTCTTTAACTATTTAATATAAAAGACAAATATACTCATTAACTAATGATTATTCCGGTTTTTAAGAATCAGAATTTGACAAATTTCAATAAATTACATTTTACCACCCTACCGGCTTCCTTAAAGCCACATAAACTCGCAGGGAGAACTGCCCCAATAGCCACAACAAGGGTATCGTTCGATCGCATATCTCAGATAGTACAATGCAATATTAAAATTTTTATTTAATGTATACAACAATTACCCGGCTTATCTCTACAATATATCGATAAAACTCAAATATCCCGGGATACCTCATTCTTGAATAGTACCCCGGAACATTCTATCTTACAATTTAAATTGTACCAGCAGAGGGAAATGATCCGAAATCTCGTTGTTCTTGTCGTCATAGATAAATTCTGATGATATGGCATACTTAGCCATTTGCGGGTTCAACCACACATAGTCGACACGTCGCAAATGTTTGGGGAAAGCGCGTGTAAAGGCATCGTGAAACATCAAAAACGAATCGGTATACCCGGCTTCCTTTACCGTATTTATTACCGAATAATCCAGTTTGCCATTATTCAACGCCTTATATCGCGGGTCTTTCTGTTCACGACGTTTCAGCCGATCAACATATCCGTCTTGATGAGTGAGAGAATCGGTCTCGCATAACGAATTAAAATCACCAGCAATAACGACTTTTTCATTCTCCGGGATTAGAGCTGCATGCGACAAAATGCGACGTATCTCTTTTTCCCTCAAAAAAAAGCTCCACGAAGACAAATGCACAACAAAGAGATTTATATCGTCGATTTTGGCATACATATATCCATGCTCCATGTGGTCATCAACTTTAATAATATCCCGTATGGGGTACTTCGACGTTATTGCAACCGGATAGCCATTTTCTTTCGAAATAGCCGAATAATAGTGTCCATATCGTGCAGCCAATTCTTTCAAAGAAGACTCTGTAAACTTGTTCATCTCTTGAAAAGCCACAATATCGGGATCAACTGTCTTTACCCAATTCACATACCTATTCATTACCGCAGGATCGCTTTCAAATCCGTGCAATACATTATAGCACAGAATCTTGAAATTTCCCTGTTTTTGTTGCGCCATCATCGTCAATATGGCCAACAAAAAAATAATCAACCAACTCGTTCTTTTCATTGTTACTTTTTATTTAATATTTCACGTATCATTTTTTCATAGGCTGTTGCAATACGCATCATTCCCAAATCGTTGGGGTGAGTGCCGTCGACCTTTCCATCGGGCGATTGGTTAATATCATCATAGGTCAAATGATATATCTGCTTCATACCTTGTCTTTTCAACTTGGCAAAAGCTTTATCCATCACTCGGTTTACCCGACTATAATAATTATAATATCTTCGCTGCGAGACTGCTCCCTCAAAACCACTGGTATAGCCATCGTGATCGGTCAGTATGATAGGAGTATCGGGGTGTTTCGCCCGAATATCTTTTACGGCATTCATGATGAGAGTTTCTAATTTCTCATCATCATACAATTTTGTAGAAGTCAAGTTGGGCAAACAATCCAAAACATAAATTGCAGCCTCCAACTCACAAATCAAATTGATAACCTCAGACTCTAAACGTCCATTGCCAGAAAAGCCCAAATTAATAACCGGTCGATTCAATTTTCGTTGTAAAATCGATGTCCATGTCATACCGGGTCGACTGGCGCATCCACCTTGTGTAATCGATGTACCATACACAACGATAGGTAATTCTTCACGAGGGACAAGCGGCATAAACATTTTATCCTCATATACGCCTATTTCCAAAGAAAGGATACTGTTATAAGGTGGTAAAAAAAGTTTATATTCCACTCCCTCATCATAATAGTCGGGAGTAGGTTTTAACCCAACGTACTTATAGGTAATCGTATCGCGGAACGAAGTTGCTGGGCGGCACCAATAATGCTTATCTCCAACCACGGCATATAGATCAAGACCACTTGCTCCAACAGCCGGCATAGTGGGCAATGTAAGACGACCAGCCACCTTATACCGTACTTGTATCAACGATGAATTGGTTTTGAAACGAATCGTAAGCCCCGACGAAAACTTAGACCTTGCCCAAACTTCGGGACGCACAACTGACTTAGCTCGTAAGGGGAGCCTATCATAAAAACTTTCATATTCGCCTTGCCACCCCTGCCCTTCTATCGGGTTTATGGCCGATCCCTGCGGGTTCCACCATTTTATTTCTTGGGCACCCACTACAAGGTTCAAAAAGAAAAAACTAAGACAAAATACAATCACTTTACAATTCATAGCAATACATTTTTATAAAATATTAAAAATATCCCGGATTCTGTTCCAGCCCTAAGTTGACCTGACTCTGGGGAATTGGCATCAAGAACTGATACTCACTTTTGGTATAGACCAACCGTTCCAGTGCTTTACCCAATCGTACTAAATCATAAAAATAATGATTTTCGCCATAAAACTCCACTTTACGCTCATCGAGTATGGCATCGACATACAGGCTGGGGTTGTCGAGTATCTTTTTATCCAGAGGCGGAAGATTTCTCGCAGCTCGCAGTTCATTCAATTTTGCAAGCCCCGATTCATCGGGAGCGCACTCAGCAAAAATCAGATACATCTCGGTAAACCGGGATATGGTAAAAGGACATGTACTTACCGAGTTATAGTTAAACTTATTGACTGTTGTATAGCCATCGTTGCTTAACCCTATGCACACCGAATATCGAGCGTCAGCAGGATCCATCGAGTCGATAAACGATTGTGACGGTTTGAACTGATACGACCCCGACGGAGTCATGGCATAAGTATTGAATATGTTCCGATAGAAGTAGGCTCCCGTGTTGTTCGAAATACACATGATAAGCTCCTTCGCACCTACCCCTACAGCCGCAGCGCCCAAGCTATTGGCCGCAACCAGTTGAAAACGCTGGTCCTCCAAAAAGGTACGTGCAATAGATTTGGCCTTATTATACTCCCTGTTATACAGATAAACTCTTGCCAACAACGCCGAAGCCGCCTCGGACGAAGCATAGTAATAATAGCGGGCCGCAGTAGGATCTTCGGGTGGAGCCTGATCCCAAGCTCTACATTGATCAATAGCTATTGCCAAGTCATCTTTGATGCGCTGCCACACATCGGCAGTCGGCGAGCGAAGTACTACATCTTCGGTAATTTGGGTTACAATAGGGACATCACCAAACTGTGTCACCAATTTCAAATAGCAATACGCTCTCAAATAATGCAGTGAGCCTATCATTTGCACATTTCTCTCGTCCGACAGGTCAGCCTTGTTTATTAGGAAATCAATCACATAATTGGCCTGATGAATCACACCATAAAGGTAATAATAGTAATTCTCTACAAAACTGTTATCGGCCATGAAATTGTTATGTGCAATATTGGCATTGACCAGGCTCCCATTATTTGCATTATTCTCAATAGTTTCCCCCAAACAGTCATTCAAGATAAGAGCCGCCGGTGTACAGTCGGCGAGCGTGTGGTAAACACCCCGAACCAGACTCTGAATATGCTCCGATGTCAACTCTTCTTCCTGAAGCGTATCAACAGGAGTCTCCTCCAACAAGAAGTTGCACGACGAGACGAGCAAGAAAAAAGGCAAGACGATTATATATTCAAACTTTTTCATACTACTACAAATTAGAAATTTAATGAAAGACCAACCAAAAACATTCTGGGATTAGGGGTCCCGAAGAAATCCTGTCCCATCTCCTTTGGAGAAAGCGTATAGCTCACCTCGGGGTCCATACCCGAATAGTTGGTCCATGTCAATAAGTTCTGCGCCGTAGCATAGATGCGCAAATATTTCAGTCTAAGATGTTTCACCCAATCTACGGGCAAGGTATATCCCAACGTGATCTCTTTCAGTTTGAGAAATGAACCGTCCTCGAGGTAACGATCCGATGCCATATTGTTGTACTCCGAATTAAACAATGCTCTAGGATACGTATTACTTGTTCCCGGACCGGTCCAACGATTTTCGGCACTTTCCTTCAACATATTGGCATCCATCTGTCCCAAACGGTCGGAATAACCGCTTCGGAAGATATTCAAAATATCATTACCATATTGGAACGAAAGTGAGACATTCAAGTCAAATCCATAAAACTTAAAGGAATTGGTAAAACCGCCATACCAGTCAGGCATTGCTTTTCCTACAATCATGCGCACCGGATTTCCATCTTTGTCAAGGGCATATTTCATATCTCCGGCTCTCACCCCACTCTTATGCAGATTCTCGGGTACCTCTTCGTCATATTGATAAATACCCTCTTGCTTATAAAGATAGAATGAGCCTACGGGTTTCCCGATTTCAAGAATATGATAGTTGCCTACATACACCGGAGTATTGCCTTCCATCAGCTGTTTCACTTCGTTTTTAAGGGTCGTGAACGATAAATTGGAGGTCCACTCAAAGTCTCGCAATTTCACATTTACAGTTTTCAAAGCCAACTCAAAACCTGAGTTACTCATCTTGCCAATATTGACCAGTTTGGTTTTATATCCATAGGTAGCCGGCATGGGTTTGTTGAACAACAGCCCGTGGGTATTCTTGATATAATAATCGAGCGAAACATTTACCCGGTCATTAAATAGAACGGCATCGGTACCTATATTTATCTGTTCGGCTTTCTCCCAACTTAAATCGTTGTTACCAGGACTTTCAAGCGTGATACCAGCCGAAGCGTAATAAGGAGCCTCGGCCCCCATGTACCGCTGTGCAGTATAATTACCTACACCCGATTGCTCGCCGGTCATACCCCAGCTTAATCGGAATTTCCAATCGTTAATCGCATCGATTCCTTTCATAAAATCTTCCTTACTGATACGCCACGAAATCGAAGCCGAAGGGAATACTCCCCACTGGCCTCCTTTGGGAAATTTGGACGAACCATCGACCCGCACGGTGGCCGAAAGCAGATATTTGTCGTCCCAGCTCAAATCCAACCGTCCGAAATGAGAAATGAGAGTATTTGCATAAGCGTAACCATTGGCCCCAAAAGATGCACCCGATCGAATATAAGTAAACTCTTTCGTGGGGAAATCCCAACCACTGGCTACAACGTAAGAACGATTGTAGTGCTCATATGACTGTCCGGCCATAGCAGTCAAACCCAATCGCTCCTTTATCATAGTTTTGTAGGTCAACGTATGCTGTAACACATAACGGATTGCCGTTGAACGTGACTCCCGCGTATAACCATTGTATGAATCCATGTTAGGAAAGTCGGTTGTGCGATTGTAGAAGTCATTGTTTGTGTTATAAAGCAAGCTTAATTGCGGTTTGTATATCAAGTCTTTTGTCAGTTTCCAATTCAAATAGGTAGATGCATTGGCCGAATAGATTTTATAATCGGAGGTCGACTCGTTGACCATAGCCTCTACATTATGATACCGGAGGTCGACCCCGCCTTGAGCATACGATCCGTCTTCTTTGTACGGACGGTCGAAAGGCCGTTGAGGAAACGATCGCAAAATATAACCATAATTACCATTCTCACTGGGAACCCGGTTATTAATCGAATGGCCTAAACCTATGGTGACTCCAAAGTTGACCTTCGAAGAAATGATATGGTCGATGTTCGACCGGAAGCTAATTCTTCTCAAGCGGTTGGTCTTGATGATACCCTCTTGGTCATAATACGACAATGCCGTATAAAATTTTGTATCCCGAGAACCGCCTCTCATCGACAGCGAATAGCGTTGTGTAACAGGAGTATCTTCTCTAAAAGGCAGTTGCACCCAATCATAGTCTCCTGGATAGTCGGCCCCCCGAGGGTCCTCTAACAGAGGCTGATACCCCGGATCACCCGGACTATAATTATTATCCTGATTATAATTGCTATATGCTTCGTTCATGACCGCCAGATACAGGTCTGTATCGGCCATCTCGGGCAAGTTGCACACCTGACTGATACCACTCGACATATTCAGTGAGAAACTGGTACGGCCCGTACGACCTTTCTTGGTGGTAATAAGAACTACTCCATTGGTGGCTCTCGACCCATATATCGAAGCGGCAGCAGCATCCTTGAGTACATCAATCGACTCAATGTCTGCCGGATCGATCAGAGACAGTGGTGACTGATAGGAAGAGCCAAAGAGATCGGTCAATTCCGATCCGTCCTCGGTTCCCATAGGGATGCCATCTATAACATACAACGGATCATTCCCTCCATTAATAGATCCCACGCCACGTATACGAACCGCACCTCCAGTACCGGGAGTTCCCGAAACCGACTGCACCTGCACGCCACTCAATTGCCCCTGCAACATCTGGTCAAAAGTAGAATACGAAGCCGACAAATCATCTTTTATTTTCATCGACGAGATTGCCCCTGTTACGTCTTTACGCTGCTGCGTCGAGTAACCGATAACGACAACCTCTTTCATCGACTGATCTTTTTCTTCCAAGATTGCATTTATCTCTTTCTTATTTTTTACACAATACTCCTTTGTCTCCATACCGATGTATGAAAAAACCAGCGTATCTTGCGCCGCAGCTTTAATTCTGTACTTACCATTGACATCGGTAATGGTTCGATTCGACTTATTTTTCACAACGACCGACACCCCGATGAGAGTCTCTCCCTTAGGGTCGGTCACAGTTCCAGTAATCATTCTCCCCGGGGGTTGTGCCGGTAGACTCCCGGCAACAAACAACCCAAAAAGAAGAAAGAATATAATTCGATATATTTTCATGATATATTAAAGATTAGGGAAACAAACGATTAACGCTGTTTCATCATTTGAACCACAGCTATCTTTTCCCGAGAATCTCGTTCAACAATTTGCATAATATAGATGCCCTCGCTCAACTGAGGAGCCTCGATACGAGTTTGTCCTGCGGCACAAACCAACGAGTTTACAAGCTCTCCATTGCTTGAGAAGAAATTCACGATATACGATTTATTACTGTCAAGCCCACTAATGTTGATTTCCTTGTCAAAGGGGTTGGGGAAACAGCTTATAGCCAATTGTCGGGTAATAACAATACCCGTTGCGGTCTTGTCAATGTTGATCTGGGCCGTAGCTATCTCGGCCGTAGCACATGGTAAAGAAGTCTTCATGCGTACATATATTGTGTGGCGTCCCTCACTAAGTTGGTATCCGGCCAGACGCAATATATTGTTCGACGAGTAGACATCAAGGGGATACTCAAATTCGGGATCGTCCAAAGCAAACTGAAACAGAGGATTTTCACCACCGGTTACCGTCTGGGCTTCGATAATAACAGAATCCCACTCTTCCGTCTCTGAAATATTTGATGTCAAAGCCACCTCTGGCTCAATACTCTCCTCTACGGTAAACACGATACTATCGCTCATACTGTTCAACGAGTAGACCACCGTGTGTTCACCCAGACCGGCAGTGAGGGCATTAAATGTATTCCCCTCTACACCGTCGCCCGTCCAGACTCCGCCTTCGGGAATAGCCGACAACAAGACGGTCGACTCCAAGCATACTTTCTGCGAAGTACAATTAATTTGAGGTTTGTCGATATAGTCGACTACGACCGTAAAGACATCACCCGTTACGAATTCAACACCATCGACAGTCATCGTCAAGGTTTCTTCGTTATATTGTAACGGTATAAATTCCGTGCCATTTTTGATCAAACCCACCTTGGGTGTCTCGGCCAACAAGGCAATCATCTCGGGAGTAAACTTGAATTGAAGGCTTATCGTCTTTATACCAGATATATTGATTTTCCAATTTCGTTTTAAGGCTTTACAAGCCATCTCTTTTCCTTCATTGTTAATTACCCGGATAGACTCGGTTTCGTCCAACGCATCGGACGTAGCACCTACAAAAGCAAACTGCCCGTCTTCGGCAATTTCTTCGGGCGACGCAAAAGTATTACCGTTTGAAATAGTTAATATGCCACCCTCTTCGGCCAACGAGTATCCAATTCGCCCGGTCGATCTTTTCTGCATAAGGCCCGATGTATCGTCACGAACAATACCGGCAATATAGTTGCTGTACGACGAAAAATCGGTCGACTCTCCAGCCCACCAAGTATCGCCCGTACTGCTCACATAGGTATATTCATAATTAGGAGTCGATACTTTCACCGGGTTTGACGAACTCGATTTAATCAATGTAATACCATACTTGGCAGCTAAGTATGATTCTATTTTATATCTCTCTTCGTCGGTAACCAATCGATCAAAAGCAATAATCTCGGCGATATCGCCATCGAGCCATTTCCCAATCTTAGTCGTTCCGGCTACACTGACACCCACATAGAATATACCCTCTTTGGAAGGGGTAGAGACAAAGCGGGTCAATACGCTGAACAAACCTCCATCGAGAGTCACCATATCGCCTTCGACATTTCCAAATGCAGCAAAGCAAGAATGAAATCCCGTTGCTTTATCAACAACAGTTGTCGATCGTGTTCCCCAATAAGAATTAACACCATCGGATACCAACCAAGTAGGGGTCGGGTTTGATCCTATTTTATAGGTTTGGAAAAAGGCCAAATCTTCTTTATTCCCATAATCGGTAACTTCTTTTTCCTGAATGGACAATACGGTCGATTCTGAATTATTCTCCGTTGTCAAATTGGCCGAGTAAACAGCGAATATCGATTGATAGTGTTTATCTTCCAATCCTTTCACAGCAACTTTGCCATTAAAATAGACCGTCGGGTTACCATTGACAGTCCCTTCTTTCAACTCCAAAGATTCTACTCCTCCCTCTTCTTTCTGAAAGAGTTCAACGCCTTGTTTCTGATCAGATAAATCCTCCCAATACGGACTCACCAATTTATTCTCAGCATCTACAGTTACACCTTTATCTGCTCTCAGCCACAAAACCGAACCAGATACACCACCCGGCTTTATTTGAGCATTCGCAACACAAATTGCCTCAATAAATAACAACGATAGTAAAATGTTCTTTTTCATAATTGATTGTGTTAATGACTATTTTATGGAGATTTTGATTCTCTTTCTTGTAATTTCGTCTGCAAATAAAATAATAAAATTCAAAATAACCAAGAATTTATATAAATATTTTTCTAATTCAAATAAAATTTCAAATATATTTCAAATATGTTTCAATCCTATTTTAAAAGTATAGCCTCTTGAAGAGAGACATTCAAAAACGAATAATAAATTGTATATCAATATATTTTAATCAATATAGTATTTATCTACATAAGATAAATCCGCGATAAATATTCCATAACTGCCTACTTTTATATTTGAAAATATTTTTCATAATATATTGCTTATTACAAAAATAATTATTTATTTTGCGGAAAAATTAGATTCACTAAAACCAGATTGCCGTGAAAAAGAATTACAAATGGATTATATTTCTTATTACCACCTTGGGATATAGTCTCTTCTATGTATGCCGATTAAGCATCAATGTAGTAAAAAAACCGATTGTTGATTCGGGATATTTAACCGAAACCGAACTAGGAATTATCGGGAGTGCCCTTTTCTTTTCCTATGCAATAGGAAAATTTGTCAATGGCTTTCTGGCCGATCGGTTTAATATACGATTCTTAATGGGGGGAGCACTCCTAATCGCAGCTATACTCAATTTCACTCTCGGCTTTCATGTACTATTCGGCGTTTTTGTCGTACTGTGGGGCATCAACGGCTGGGTGCAATCTCTTGGTGGACCGTGCAGTGCTATTGCCCTCAATCGCTGGTTTGGAGACAAACAACGGGGTACTGTCTATGGATTCTGGAGCGCAAGCCACAACATAGGCGAAGCCTTTACTTTTATATTCATAGCCTCGATTGTCAGTTTCGCCGGTTGGCAATATGGATTCATTAATGCGGGTATTCTGGGAATTATCGGAGCTGTTCTCATCTTCATCTTTCTAAGACCCTATCCTCAAAATACAACAGACAACATTGCCCCTGTCAATCAAAAAGAGGTAGGAAAAAATCAATTGGAAGTTCTTAAAAACAGCTCTATCTGGCTAGTAGCCTTTGCAAGTGCCTTTATGTACATTAGTCGATATGCAGTCAACAGCTGGGGCGTCTATTATTTCGAAGCCGAAAAACATTACTCCATCATCGAAGCCAGCACTCTCATCTCCGTTAGCTCGGTATGTGGGATTATCGGTACTGTATTTTCGGGCCTACTCTCCGATAAACTATTTAAAGGGCATCGATATGCTCCGGCCTGCATAGCAAGTGCCATCAATCTCATCGCCCTCTGTTTATTCTTATTTATCCCCGATTCCGATGGGAGTAAAATCATAGACATTACAGCCATGATACTTTTCGGCATATCTATCGGTATACTCATTTGCTATCTAGGTGGACTTATGGCCATAGACCTGGCGCCCAAAAGCGCCACAGGTGCCGCAGTAGGAGTAATCGGGATTGCCAGTTACATAGCAGCCGGTATTCAAGATATTGTCAGCGGATTTTTTATCGAAAGTAAAAAGCAAATCATTGACGGCATAGAGGTCATCGACTTCTCATTCATTCGCATGTTCTGGGTTTTGTCAGCCCTCGCCTCGCTCCTCCTATTGCTATTCATATATTACAAACATCATAAAAGAGCTTATTAATATGAACGTGTTAGAAAACATCAAGAATGGTCTCATCGTCTCTTGTCAAGCCGAAGAGGGCTCCCCGTTCAATACTCCTAAAGGGGTAGGCGATTTTGCACGATGTGCCGAACTGGGTGGAGCCGTCGGTATCAGAAGTTGTGGTGTCGAAAAAAGCCGCTATATCATGCAAAACACATCTCTCCCTGTCATTTGCTTAACCAAATCGACTTTTGAAGATGGGTTCGTGCGAATAACCGGCTCCTTCGAAGAAGTAGAGGCTCTACTTAAAATAAATGCTACATTCATTGCCGTAGACGGAACTTACAGAATACGAGAGAAAACATACACTGGACCTGATTACATAAATAAAATAAAAAAGATGTACCCCGAAATCCTTGTCATGGCCGATATATCCACACCCCAAGAGGCCGTCGCCTGTTATGAAGCAGGAGCTGACTGCGTTTCGACCACATTGAACGGCTACACTTCGGATACCCAGTCGGTCAACCACAATCAGCCCTCTTTCAGTGTATTGCAAGAGTGTATACGATTACTTCCTCACGGATTCCCCATCATGGCCGAGGGGAGATTCAACAAGCCCGAATATGCGGCACAAGCCATCGAAGAGGGTGCTTGGGCTGTTATCGTAGGAACCTCGATTACCCGACCGCAAATAATCACCCAATGGTATGTAGATGCCATTAAACAAACCATTGAACAATCTCACCTGTCATGAAAATATTTTTTGGAACCGACGGCTGGAGAGCCTTGGAAGGTTCACAAATAAACGAAAACTCAGTCGCTACGATTGCCCAGGCATTCAGCGACTACTTACTCGAAAATAAAGGGAATGCCGTTGTAGCTATCGGTTACGACAGCCGAAAAAATTCCGATACATTTGCCCAGGTTTTTGCCCAAGTGCTCACTAAAAATAAAATCAAGGTTTATCTCTCCGATCGCATTATCCCAACTCCGGTCTTGTCCTATACCGTGTTGCAGCTCGGTTGTGACGCAGGTGTGATGATTACTGCCTCGCACAATCCCAAAGAATACAATGGCATTAAATTTAAATCGAGCTACGGAGGACCTTTTTCAACCGAAGAGACCAAGAAAGTCGAAGCCCTTCTGTTCCAATCGGAGGTACACCAATCAACCGACCTCATCACCCTGCATGACTTCACTGAAACCTATATAAATCACATCGAAAGGCTTATCGACTTTAACCAAATTAAAGAGGCTGATTTGCACCTGCTTATTGACAGTATGGGTGGAGCTGGACAACGACTCACCGAACAAATTCTAAAAAAACACGGAATCGCAGCTACCACTCTTTTTGCTGAACCGACCACCAATTTTTACGGCCGTTCTCCCGAGCCTATCGAAAAAAATTTGGAACCTCTCTCTCAAGAATTAAAAGCTGGTCATTACTCTTTTGGCGTAGCCACCGACGGCGACGCCGACCGTGTAGGAGTTTGCCTCGACTCGGGAGCCTGGTTATCGGCACAACATACTATACTGTTGCTTGTCGATTACTTGAAGCACACCAAAAGGATCCCGGGCGGTATTGTCAAGACCTCATCGGTATCCGATAAAATGAGGCTTCTATTTGAGAATGATTCAACTCCCGTATATGAAGTTCAAGTAGGATTCAAATACATTTGTGATATTATGGTACAACATGAAATCGCTTTCGGCGGAGAAGAGAGCGGCGGTTTCGGATATGGTATGCACATTCCTGAAAGAGATGGAATATTCTCATCACTACTCCTGTTGGAAATGTTATCCTCCTCACCCTATAAAAAATTATCAGAGTATTTCCAAGAGAAGCAAAAAACACTGGGACTCATCTATTATGATCGTATAGACTTAAAATATGACCAACCTGATAAAAACGAACTGCTCCCTCATTTATCACAAAACCCGCCGCAAACGATTGGTGAGTTAAACATTGTCGGCATACAACATTTTCTCAGTAGTCGAGGCATTGTCAATGGCATCAAATTTTTATTAGGCCCTTGCCAATGGCTCCTTATTCGCAGTTCCGAGACCGAAAACATCATTCGTTTCTATGTCGAAGGTCAATCCAATGAAGAGGTAAAAAGATTGCTTTTATGTGGCCGGGAGATTCTCGACATCTGAAAAATCCATAGTTTCTCAAAACAATCAGGTATGGATAACCCCACAAAAAACAGCCTCACATATACGAGGTTAGCTTCTTATCTCTTTCTATCCCGAATGCACTATTTCGTCGTCTTTTTCCGGGCTGGTTTCTTTTTGGCAGGAGCCTTGTCGGCATCCTCGACAATCTTCATGCAATCGGCGAACGTGAGCGATGCCGGTTCGGAACCTTTGGGTAATTTATAATTCTTCTTTTTATAAGCGATATACGGGCCGAAACGACCGTTAAGCAGTTCGAGTTCATCATCTTCATCGAACTTCTTGATAAGGCGTTGACTTTCCTGCTCGCGCTTTTGCTGAATCAACATTATCGCATCCTCTAACGAAACACCCTGCGGGGTGAACTCTTTGGGCAACGATACATATTTGCCGTCGTGACGAATATACGGACCGAAACGGCCGATACCCACGACAACGGTTTTGCCTTCGAAATCGCCTAAGGTTCGGGGCAAATCGAACAGTTTCAAAGCCTCTTCCAGTGTAATCGTGCTCATCGATTGTCCTTTGAGCAACGAGGCAAACAACGGCTTCTCCGTATCTTCGGGCGTACCGATTTGTACCAACGGACCGAAACGGCCTATCTTCACCGATACGGGACGACCGCTTTTCGGGTCTGTACCCAATACCCGTTCGCCCACTTTATGCTCCAACCGCAAAGCGAGAGCGCTCTCTACCACCGGGTGAAAGAGTTTGTAAAAATGATCTATCTCGTCGTTCCACACGGTTTTTCCCTCGGCAATATCGTCGAATTGCTGCTCGACATTCGCCGTAAAATTATAATTGAGAATATCGGGGAAATACTCCGTCAAGAAATCGTTGACGACAACTCCTATATCGGTGGGAAGCAGTTTGCCTTTATCGGCTCCTGTGAGCTCGGTTTTCTCTCCCGATTCGATTTTCCCATCGTGCAGCGTCAACATACGATATTTCCGCTCCGTTCCTTTCCGATCGCCCTTCTCGACATATTCGCGTTGCTGTATGGTCGAAATGGTTGGTGCATAGGTAGAAGGCCGGCCGATACCCAATTCTTCCAATTTACGAACCAGACTGGCCTCGGTATAGCGGGCGGGAGCTTGCGAGAAACGTTCCGTTGCCGTGACCGACGACAATGCCAGCACATCGCCTTTCGCCAATACAGGTAACATCTTGTCATTTCCTTCTGCATCGCCTTCGTCATCGGTAGACTCCATATACACTTTCAGGAAACCGTCGAATTTCAAGACCTCGCCCACGGCGACAAAGTGTTCTTTCCTTCCCGAAACGGCGATGGTCGCAGTCGTCTTTTCCAGCTCGGCATCGCTCATTTGAGAAGCGATCGTACGTTTCCAAATCAGTTCATACAATCGTTTTTCCTGAGAGGAAGCATTGATTTCGTGATGGCTAATGTACGTGGGACGTATTGCCTCGTGCGCTTCTTGTGCTCCTTTGGTATGCGTATGGTAATTTCGAATATGCAGATATCTCTCGCCCAAAGTTTTCACAATCTCGTCTTTGGTCGTATTTATAGCCAGCGATGACAAATTCACCGAGTCGGTACGCATATAGGTGATATGTCCCGCCTCATAAAGCCGTTGAGCCACCATCATGGTTTGAGCCACGGAGAAGCCCAATTTGCGGGCGGCTTCCTGTTGCAATGTGGAAGTGGTGAACGGAGCCGCAGGCGATTTCTTTGCAGGTTTCACCGTCACGTCCCCGATAGAGAACCGTGCGGTCTTGCAGGCTTCGAGCAAAGCCTTCGCCTCGTCTTCGGTTTTCAATCGTTGGCTCAATTCGGCCTTCAACAATTCCCCTCCGGGTAACAAAAATTCCCCGATCACCCGATAGGCTGCTTCGGGCTTGAACGCCGAGATTTCTCGCTCCCGTTCTACAATCAAGCGCACTGCGACCGATTGTACACGACCGGCCGACAAAGCAGGCTTCACCTTTTTCCACAGAACAGGCGAAAGTTCGAATCCCACGATACGGTCGAGTACCCTGCGAGCCTGCTGGGCATCTACCCGATTCAAATCTATATCCCGGGGATTCTCAATGGCATGAAGTATGGCATCTTTGGTAATCTCATGGAATACAATCCGTTTCGTTTTCTCCGGTTTCAATTTCAACACTTCGAACAAGTGCCATGCGATAGCCTCTCCCTCGCGGTCCTCATCGGAAGCCAGCCAAACCATATCCGCTTTGTCTGCCTCCTGTTTCAGCGTTTCTACCAACTTTTTTTTGTCGGTGGGGATTTCATAAATAGGTTTATAGTTATGCTCGATATCCACACTGAAATCCTTTTTTTTGAGATCACGGATATGTCCGTAGCTCGAAAGGACTTCAAAATCCTTTCCCAAAAACTTCTCAATGGTTTTAGCCTTTGCCGGAGACTCTACGATTACCAAATTTTTTGCCATATGCGCAATGTTCGTTCAAATTTTGCGCAAAATTAGAAAAACAGATTGTAATACAGAGCTTTTTTCTACTTTTTTATTAAATAATGTATATCGCACACATTTCGAATCGATCCTACCATGTAGAGTTTTTGTCGCATTTCTTCCCCAACGCCTTTCTCCTATACTATTCCCTCCGAAAAAGCTGACGAGATAAATCCTGTTTTTAAACTACCCACTCGTCCCATGAGTACTCCCGACACGGTGGGAGAGGTTAAATCCTTCTTCTCCCCTGCCGTGTCCCGTAGTATTACGGGGAGTTGCATTAGCGGTATAGGTGAGACACCGAAGAAACGGTAGTTTTTGAGGAGGGGGCTAAAAAAGACAGCGTATAGGATTTTTTTGTAAAGCTAACCCCTACGTCCTATGGACACCTCCCCTATATTTTGCATAACAAAACACAGGGGAGGAGGGTGGTACTTTTTATTTTATAGTTTGGCATTTTTGTGCAGCAAGTCGAAACTATCCAATCTTCTCCCCTGCCGCGTCCCGTAGTATTGCGGGGTGTGGCGTTACCATGTAGGGAAGGTGGCATGTAGTGACGGAGAGGTTGAAAATGTCGAGAACAGACCTCTTACCCTCAAAATTTCAAATCGACCCCGAACATGAAATTGATGCCTTGTGCCGGCATACCGTAAAGAATATCGTATTTCCGGTTCAGCACATTGTCGGTAAGTCCGTAAAGCGAAAACCAAGAAGTGAAAGCATACGAGGCTTTCAAGTGAACGAGATGTATATCGGAGAGCTTTCCGAGATTTGAATACTCCCGACCCGCAGCAAACTCATATCCGGCTTCGAGCGTGAACGGGCGAACAGGCATATAACGGATATTCGCTCCTCCTTCCCACTGCGGACGGTTATACGAAATCGCCTCCCCCCCATCGGCGGTCTTCCATCGGTGATACCCGACCTTCGCCGAAGCCTCCAATTTCGTACCGTAACGATAAGATACATCGAGCTCTGCTTTCAAAGCATTGGCATCGATACCCCAAAAACGCGACACACCTGTAAACTTTCCGTCCAAATCTTCGGGTAAAAGGAACAACGCCTTTTTACAAATTTCATAACCGCCCGAAAGCCCTATGGAAAATCCGGGCAATGCGTTAATGCGTATTCCCAATGAGGCATCCAACGGCACATACGTATTATCTACCTGTGCCGACGGATTGAAGTAGAGCGTATAGGCCGAAACACTTCGCCACGTATTCAGTTTCTTCCCGCCCGTAAAAGCCGTATAAAACTGTACATCGGGAACTATCGTCCAATCGAATCGAACATCGGGAGAGAATCGCAAAATAGTTCCGTTGTTGAAAGAAACATCGGCCTTGACACCGACCGCAAAAGCCACGTGTTCATTCCGCCAGTCATACCGGGGATTCAATGAAATCATACCGTAATTCGCTGCCGACTGTAACCGGCTGTAACCCACATAATCGAAAGAACCGTCCAAAGAAATAGAGCTACGTCTGTCGATCGGCGCAGACAATGTAAAGTCAGCATTCACTAAATTCTCGGCAGCCCCTTTTTCACCTTGCAAATATCCCCGATGATACCCGTACCGGTAATATGCCAATGAAACTTTATAAAGTAGGTCCGACTCTCCGGCAGTCGAGGCTATATGGCTTTTCAAGAAGAACCGGTTTATCTCTTGGTTAGGCGAAGATATTCCCGTCAAACCGGTGTATCGCAATCCGTAATAGTTGAAGGAGTCGTAACGATAACCGCCGCTTATTCCCAAATCCAGCTTCCCGAAGGAGTGAAGATAATCGGCGACCACTCGCTCTTCGAGCCGGTGCATCTTCTTCGAGTCGGGATAGTCCTCCGTTAACGATTGATTGTAATCCACCGTTCCGCAAGTAGAGCGATGTTGCAACCACACACCCAACTTGTCTTTGTCATTCTGCAAAATACGATAACCGGCATTCCCGACCATATTCAGGTAATTGCCTATCCCGAAATCCACGTATCCCCTCGATTGATTTTCTTCGGGTTTTTCTCCGAAACCGCCGGGAGCCAACAAGACAGCGCGAGGTTCGAGGGGAGCCGGAACCGTCCAGTCGCTATACCGTATAGATTGTTTGGTTACCGTCGGTGCTTCCACTTCGGGCAATGTATTGATTTTAGACGCATCGCGCACGATAGGTGTAAAATCTTTTTCTATGGTTACTTCCCGACGTAACGAATCGGAACGTACCTGTGCCGACAGGAAGAATGGGAAAACCGATATGATTAAAAAAGAAAACCGTTTCATAAGCCATACATATTGTATCGTTCAACTACTCTGTTTGTCCAAGCTCGCTCAACTTCTTGTCTATCCGGGAAATAATATCGTCGTCGCTGGCCGGATAGTTATTCCGCAAACTTTGCAAATATTGACGGGCTTGGAAAGTCTCGCCCCGTTTTTCATAAATGTCGGCCATGAGCAAGAATGCCCGAGCCAACCAATAATTGTGGGGAGTACCTTTGTCGATAAAAGTATTCAGCGTCTTTTCGGCCGTATCGATCGCTTTGTTGTCGAATTGATATTGAGCCAATAAATAGGCACTTTGCGCCCCGTAAATCGAACGGGTATCTTTCGAAAGCTCCCGCCAGTCATCGGCCGCATTTTCTCCCTTTCCCGTATGGGAATAGGCATCGGCACGAGCAAATAAAATCTCTTGACGCAAATCGGGAGAAAGTTTGCTTTCGCTCAACAACTTGTCGGCAACCGTTACCACCTCGCCATATTGCCGCTTATTCCGGGCAATACGAAGCATACCCAACCGGGCGGCCTGTTTGTTCTCTCCGACAGTCGCTTTCTTCTCCAACTCCTTGAATCCGGCAAAAGCCTCGTCATAACGAGCTTTCAAATAAAGTATCTCGCACTTGCGGGCCAATGCTTCTTCGGCAAACTCGCCGTCGGGACTGTTCGTCACCACATAGTCGAACGCTGGAAGAGCTTTGTCGTAGTCTTTCGCTGCAAACGATGCTTTCCCGATATAGTAATTCGCCGGAATCAAAAACGCGCCCGACGGATAATTTCGTACATACTTCTCCAACGAAGCGATACCTTTCCCCGTCATATAAGTGCGCTCGGCTGCCATATACGACAAAGAATCCAATTCGCTCACAGGGGCCTGCTCCGACCGTCCCACGCTGTTCAGATAGTTTGCGTAGGCATCGACGGCATCTTTCTCTACATATACCGATTTGAGGTCGGCGACCGCTATGCGAGCCTCCTCGCTGGTCGGATAACGCTCTATCACTTGCTGGTAAGCAGCCACCGATTCGTCTGTCTGCCCGTTATTGAAATAGACCATACCCAACTGCAAACCTCCCTTGCGGGCAATCGCGCTCTGGGGATAATCGGCGATTAACTGTTTGTAACATACGATAGCATCGCTATTCCTATTCAATATCGTATAAGCCTGTCCCTTTTCGAACCATGCGTTCGCCAGATACCCCGAACGAGGATAATCGGCAATCAATTTGTCCAACAACTCTATTTTGCGTTCATGATTCCTCTGCAATCCTGCCATGAAAGCTTTTTGAAAAAGGGCATAATCTCCGTTCGCGACATCGGTCTCTTGGGCCCGGGCATAATACTGCTCGGCATCGGCGAACCGACGGGCATAATAATAGCAATCGCCTATCCGGGAATAGGCATCGGCAAGCATACTTCGATTTCCTCCGGTCTGTACGGAGACATACCGGGAAAAACCGTCGAGGGCTTGCGAGAAGTTATGTTGTTTGAATTGACAGTAGGCCCAATCGTACCAAGCCAGCGAATACATTTCACTCCGCTTGTCCTTGCTGGAAGAAAGATATGCCGAATAATTCCGGGCAGCGATGTCGTATTGTTCCCGGCGATATTGGCACTCGGCGAGCCAAAACGCAGCCTTACCCCGTATATCGGTATCATAGTTTCCCACAGCGATCGCCCGGCTAAACAAACTTTCGGCATCGGCGATACGGGCATTGGTGAAAGCCTCCGTCCCCAACTGGAAAAGAATGCGCTGCTTGGCGGCGAGTATTTTCCCGTCGGGTTTCCGTATTTTATCGATAGATGCCAGTGCCGACCGATAATTACGGGTCGTCATGTAAACCTCTACCAAATAGTCGTTAATCTTGTCGGCATAGCGAGAACCGGGAAACTCGTTCAAAAAACGTTCGAACACACCCACCGAGTTATCGAAAGGCGAAGCCGTGCGATCATACAGGCAAAGCGCATAGTTGTAAAGCGCCGTTTCCCGAACCTGACGGTCGTAATTCCCTTGTGAAGCCATCTCGAACGCCATGCGGGCATTATTTTTATCTCCCGCTCGCAAATAGGCTTGCCCGATATAAAGATAAGCATTTTGAGAAAGAGCATCGTCCACGCCGGTCACACGCCCCAAATAATCGATCGCCTCGCTATCTTCTCCCCGGCGATAGGCCATGACACCCATGACATAAAGAGAAGAGCGTTCGGGTTTGCGACATCGTTGCAAATACCTTTCCAAATATTCCGTCGCCGCTTCATCGTCACCTTCTTGATAAGCGCTTTCGCCGAGCAACCGAAGAAGCTCGGTGTATAAGTCGGCATCGGAAGACGGACGGGACAACAACGCTTTACCCTCGGACAATACCTGTGCGAAACGTTTTTGCCCGAAATAAATCTGCAACATGTGCAACCGTGCGGCATATCCGAAACTCCTGTCGTCCGCCACTTTCGAAAATCCGCTTAAAGCGGCTCTATCGTCTCCCTCGTTCATCTGTATATACGAAAGGTAGAACGTGGCTCCTGTCCGAAATCTCTCTTTCCCGATTAGAAGCTGAAACAGCGGTTTCGCCGCATCGGGATTACCGGTCTTCAACAAAGAACATGCCGTGCGATATCCCCACCGGTCCTCCTCGTCGCCGGTCAACAGACTCACATTTACCGTCTGATAGGTTTTCAAGGCTTTTGCATAATCTTGGCTGTCGTAATAATAATCGGCCAATACCAACCGAGCCTGCAAAGTATGTTTAGAATCCGGATAATTTCGCAAAAAATCCGTTAACCGCCGTACGGCCTGCGGCGAATAATTACGGGCTTCCGAAAGAGCTATATACCAGTCGGCCGTTTCCCGCTGCTCCGGCGACAAATCGCCTTCACAAGCCTCTTTCATCACATCGGCACAACCCGCATAGTTCTTCTCTTGAAAGAGAAAGATTCCCCTATCTATCAAAGCCCTGTCATCGTTATAAGCCGGGATTCCCGGCTTGGCGGCCAAAAGCTGTCCGGCGCATACGATTCCCCAAAGTATAACTATCGCCCGTTTCATGAACATCTTTATTTTGTATTAAGTTCCGAACTATCCACCCATTTAAATAATTTATCCGACGGTCGTATCTTCTCATCGATACGCATCGAGAACCGCTCGCCTTTTACCGTCTTTTGCACCGGTTTCAAATCGACTCGTATCTCCTCTACCTTGCGGATAAGCGCACCGGTCGTCGGGCCGGTGACGAGTATCTCGTCTCCCACGCTCAACGAACCGCTCTCCATGAGAAATTCGGCCACACCGAGGTTGGAAAAATACTTCACGCCCTTGCCTATATATATTTTTCGTTTCGTGGCTCCCGAGCCATAATTGTGAGTCCATTCGCCCAAGCGCTGACCCAAATAATATCCGTTCCAGAACCCCCGATTAAAGACGGTAGCGAGCCGTTCGTCCCACTGTGCGATCTTCTCATCGGTAAAGTCGTCGTTCAAATAAGACTCGATGGCCTCGTTGTAACACGAAACGACCGTACGCACATATTCCGGTCCCCTTGCGCGACCCTCGATTTTAAATACCCGCACCCCCGAATCGATTAGTTTGTTCAGGAAATGTATCGTTTTCAAGTCCTTCGGCGACATGATGTAAGCGTTATCCACTTCCAACTCGTTACCGGTCTCCTTGTCTTTCACTTCGTATGAACGGCGACAAATCTGCATACAAGCCCCTCGATTCGCCGAAGCATTCATTTCGTGAAGGCTCAAATAGCATTTGCCGGACACAGCCATGCACAATGCCCCGTGACAGAACATCTCGATACGTACCGGTTCTCCGCCCGGCCCCACGATACGATCCCGCAAAATAGCTTCGTGAATACGGGCTACCTGTTCCATATTCAACTCCCGGGCCAGCACCACCACATCGGCAAAACGGGCATAGAATCGCAACGCCTCGGTATTGGAAATATTCAGCTGGGTCGACAAATGCACCTCTACCCCTATCTCGCGGGCATAGGTCATAGCCGCCACATCGCTGGCGATAATAGCCGAGAGCCCGGCCTCCTTCGCCGCATCGATAATACGATGTAACAGAGGTATATCTTCGTCGTAGATAACAGTATTGACCGTCAGATAACTCTTTATACGATGCTCGTTACAAATACGCACGATCTCGTGTAAATCGTCTATCGTAAAATTATTCGACGAACGAGCTCGCATATTCAGCCCCTCGATACCGAAGTACACCGAATCGGCCCCTCCCTGTATGGCCGCCGTCAAAGAATCGTACGAACCCACCGGCGCCATAATTTCAAAATCGCTTCTCTTCATCATAAACAAACCGTTCTATTTCCCGGTGATTATTTTTCGTATTTCGTTCAGTTTATTCAATGCTTCTACCGGTGTAAGGTTATTGATATCGACCTGTAAAATTTCGTCCCGAACCTGTGAAAGCACAGGATCGTCCAGTTGGAAAAAACTCAACTGCATGCCACCTCTCGACGAAGCGATTTCGGCGGTAGGCTTGGCGATACCGTTCTGACGGTTCTCCGACTCCAACTGTTTCAAAATCTGGTTGGCCCGCTTGACGATGCTCTGAGGCATACCGGCCAGCTTCGCCACATGGATACCGAAACTGTGCTCGCTCCCGCCGCGTACCAATTTCCGCAAGAATATCACCTTGTTGTCGACCTCTTTTACCGAAACGTTATAATTGACAATGCGTTTATAAGTACGTTCCATTTCGTTCAGCTCGTGATAATGGGTAGCGAACAATGTTTTGGCACGAGCTTTGGGGTGTTCGTGTATGTGCTCGACAATAGCCCACGCGATAGATATACCGTCGTAAGTACTCGTTCCCCGTCCCAACTCGTCGAACAGAACCAAACTCCGCTCCGACAGATTGTTGAGAATATCGGCGGCCTCGGTCATCTCGACCATAAAGGTAGATTCGCCGAGCGAGATATTGTCCGATGCCCCCACACGAGTGAAAATCTTGTCTACAATACCTATCTTAGCGGCCTCGGCCGGAACGAAACTTCCTATCTGAGCCATCAGAACAATCAAAGCGGTCTGGCGCAACAACGCCGATTTACCGGCCATGTTGGGTCCCGTTATCATCATGATTTGCTGCTTGTCGTTGTCGAGCTCGACACTGTTACTGATGTAGGGTTCGCCCGGCGGCAACTGTTTCTCGATAACCGGGTGACGTCCTTCCTTGATGTCGATAACCAGCGAATCGTTTACTTCGGGACGAATATACCGGTTTTCCACGGCCGACTTCACGAACGACAACAGGCAGTCGAGCCGCGCAATGAGATTGGAATCGAGTTGTATGGCAGGAATATACTCCGTCAATGCAAGAATCAAATCATTGAACAACTGCGTTTCCAATGAAAGAATCTTCTCTTCCGCCCCCAAAATTTTCTCCTCGTATTCTTTCAACTCTTGGGTAATATAACGCTCTGCGCTCACCAACGTCTGCTTTCTGATCCAATCGGAAGGAACCTTGTCCTTGTGAGTATTGCGCACTTCGATGTAATACCCGAATACATTGTTATACCCGATTTTCAAGCTGGGAATACCCGTTTTCTCACTCTCGCGCTGCTGCACGTGCAACAAATAGTCTTTCCCCGAATAGGAAATTTCTCGCAACTCGTCGAGTTCGTCGTTCACCCCCTTGCGGATAATTCCTCCCCGATTCACCAAATTGGGCGCATCGGGATTAATTTCATGCTCGATTCGGTCCCTGATGATCGTACAGCAATTCAGTTGCTCCCCGATACGTTGCAATACAGGTTCATCGCTCTGCTCGCAAACAGCCTTGATAGGCTCTATCGCCGACAATGCCACCTTCAACTGAACCACCTCGCGAGGCGAAATACGCCCCACCGCTACTTTCGAAATGAGGCGTTCCATATCGCCTATCGTATCGAGTTGCGGATCGATAACCTCCCTAACTTCGGGGTGGCGGAAAAAGAACTCCACTCCGTTCAACCGATCCTCGATAGGCTTCACATCTTTCAACGGAAAGACGACCCACCGTTTGAGCATACGCGCCCCCATCGGGGTGACAGTCCGGTCTATCACGTCGAGCAGGCTTTTTCCCCCTTCGTTCATCGGAGAAAGCAATTCGAGACTCCGCACCGTGAATTTATCCAATCGCACATATCGCTCCTCCTCGATACGAGACAGCGATGTAATGTGCGAAATCTGCGTATGCTGCGTAATATCCAAATAATGAAGCAGAGACCCCGCGGCGATAATGGCGTTGGGCATATTGTGAATTCCGAAACCTTTGAGGTTTTTCGTCTCGAAATGACGTAATAAGCGATCCGAAGCGGCATCCTCGGTATAAACCCAATCGTCCAACTCGAAAGTAAAAAAACGGGAACCGAAATGCTCCTCGAACAATTTCCGTTTCGTACGCTCGAACAGCACCTCTTTCGGAGAGAAATTGCCCAACAGCTTGTCCACATAGTCGAAATCTCCCTCGGCGGTCAAGAACTCACCCGTCGATATATCGAGAAAAGCCACACCCACTTTGTTACCTTTCCCGAAATGAACACCCGCCAAGAAATTATTCTCTCGGTGATCGAGAATATTGTCGTTAATCGACACGCCCGGTGTTACCAATTCCGTAATACCGCGCTTGACCAATTTTTTTGTCAGTTTCGGGTCTTCCAGCTGTTCGCAAATAGCCACCCGTTTTCCGGCACGCACCAACTTGGGAAGGTAAGTATCGAGAGCATGATGGGGAAAACCGGCCAACTCCACATACTGGGCGGCTCCATTTGCCCGGCGAGTCAATGTAATCCCCAATATTTCCGATGCCACCAAAGCATCGTCCGAAAACGTTTCATAAAAGTCCCCCACCCTGAAAAGCAATATCGCATCGGGATGCTTGGCTTTCATCTCGATATACTGTTTCATCAGCGGAGTTTCGACAATTTCTTTGGCCACGATATATTTCTTTTATATTCGTATGAATAATCCTGTTTAAGAGAAACAAAGATAACATTTTCGACCGGAATTGTGAAATTAAAAAAATGTAAGAAACCGTTTTTATTTTTTCTATTCCTCTCTTCATCGCTGCCACTCCCCCATTCCCCACTCTCCCCTGTGTTTCAAAAAACAAAAAGTCAGCTCTTAAAACGACGAGTAAGATTTATGCTTCTCTATTGAAACAGCCCTCCCCCTCCTCCCGCCAGACCTTGTAACATTCGAAACATTTCGCTCCTCCCCCTGCCGCGTCCCGTAGCATTACGGGGTGTTTTGCAACGCAAAATATAGCGTAGGACGGAGGAGTTAAAGAAATACCAGCAGTAAAAGAAACAGAGGCAAGGCTCCTCTCCCCCGCTCATCGTAGATGAGATGGAACGAATACTCACAGGACAGAAGGACTGAAAAAACAGTAGAGCGATGCCATCGAAAGATTCCTACACTCCTCCCCTGCCGCGTCCCGTAGTATTGCGGGGTGTTTTGTTGACAAACAAAATATAGGAGAGGTGGCACGTAGGGACGGAGGGGTTAAAGAAATACCAGCAGTAAAAGCAACAGAGACAAGACTTCTCCCCCCGCTCATCGTAGATGAGATGGGACGAGTTCACCACCGACAAACTATACTTTCAGGAAAATATTTTTCCGATACAGAAAATAGAGGAAGAACCAGCAACAAGCGACATATCCTGCACGAAGGACGACCGCACCGGCAGGCTCACCGGCACATTCTCCCACCCATTGGGATATACCTCCGAACAAAAACTTATTCATGTGAGAAAATCCTACCACCTGCTGCGCCAGATAAATCGTTATCGAATTTAGTCCTATCACTCGGAAAAAGAGAGTCCACGATTTCCACCCTTTCACATCGACGATATAATAGAACAAAGCGAACAACAAGAACGAAAGTCCTCCCACGAAACAGGTAAACGAACTGCTCCAAAGCATTTTGTTAATCGGGAATACGGTATTCCAAACCAGCCCTATGGCGACCAACACAACCCCGATTCCCGACAAAAGCAAACTCTTTCTCTCTCCGCTTCCCAAGCGGGTGGAACGGACGATTTCCCCCGCATAAATTCCCAATAATGCCGAGACTATCGCCGGAAGCGTGCTCAGTAAACCCTCCGGGTCGAAATTACCGTATATCAATTTCCCCGGCAAACAATGCCGATCGATATATCCGACCAGATTCCCTTCGATAGAAAGAGGGGAAGCCCCCGCAGCATCGGGAGCCGGCACAAAAGCCAACAGCAACCAATAACCCACCAAGATAAAGACAATCAAACCATATTGTACCGACTTTTTCAAACTCATGTAAATGAAAGCCCCGAGCATCCACGCCAGCCCGATACGCCCCAAAACGCTTGCCAAACGCACATCGGGGAAATTCAACTGTAAGAATCCGTTATACAAGAATCCCAGCAAAACGAGGGTGACACCCCGGCGGAAAACCCTCAGGTAAATATGTTTGTCGCTCGATCCGCTCCCCCTTTGCTTGGCCAATGAAAACGGGAAAGATATACCTGCGATAAACAAGAACAAGGGGAATATCATATCGTGTTGGGTAAACCCGTCCCACGGGACGTGCCGCATGTGCCCCGCTATGACATCGCCCACCGCCGTCGGGTGCAAGGCATTCAAGGCGACTACCAACGGGGCGAAACCCATAATAAAAAGCATATCGAATCCCCGAAGGGTATCCAATGACAACAGACGTGTGTTTTTCTTTGTTTCTTTCTTTGTTTCCATATCCGAATTTTGTTTTTCTGTATAGTATACAAGCAACTCGGCTCGTTTATCCAATGATGCGTTATACTCCCTAATCCGCACCCGCAGCGATCCCGATCGAATGTATGTCTCTGCCTATTTCGACAACAGCTTTTTTATCCGTTCCACATCGTCTTCCCGTTCCGGTGGAATAATTCCCCGTCGATAGAAATCTTCGAAATCCGAGAGAAAGTCCTCTTTTAGCTCTTCCTTGTATCGCAGGTATATCTCTTCCGCCTCGGCATATCGACCTTGAAGAAGAAGGGATGCCGCAAGATTTGTATAAATAGCATGATGAGTAAAATCATATTTTGATCCCTCACGGGCATACCGTTCAGCTTCTTCAAAATTGCCCTGAGCGAGAAATAAGAATGAAAGGTTATTGCACGCTCGTACTAAATACGGCTCGTACACTTGTGGATCCGCTGCCGTAAGCCGTTGATAAACCTCCACGGCAGAGAGATACATCTCCCCACTCTCCTCATAACGTTGGATATTGTAATACAAACAACCTAAGTTATATTGTGTCCTTGCCAAGCCCGGCTCGTAAACCTGTGGATTAGCCACAGCAAGTCGTCGTCGAATCTCCATGGCGGAGAGATACATCTCTTCGCTCTCCCCATAACGTTGGGTATCGCTGTACAAAAGACCTAAATTATTTTGAACCATTGCCAAATCCGGTTCGTAAACCTGTGGATTCGCTACGGATAACCGTTGATAAATCTCCACGGCGGAGAGGTACATCTCCTCGCTTTCCTCATAACGTTGGATATCGCTGTACAAAAGACCTAAGTTATTTTGTGTCGTTGCCAAATACGGCTCGTACACCTGTGGATTCACTACGGATAACCGTTGATAAATCTCCACGGCAGAGAGATACATCTCTTCGCTCTCCCCATAACATTGAGTATCGCTGTACAAAAGACCTAAATTATTTTGTGTCGTTGCCAAGCCCGGCTCGTAGGCCTGTGGACTAATGACCTCAAGTCGTTGGTAGATGTCTAAATTTTCTCGATAACGAACTTCCGCCAAATCGTATCGTTTGTTTGTCTGTAAAAAATGACCATACTCAAACAAACTTTTTGCCAACTCTTCCTCCGAAAGGTTGGCTCGGATTAGCTCGATACCCTGCTCATAGGCATGGCAAGCCAATTCGAAGCGACGAGGCTCTGCATAGTCTGTCATCAAAGCCTTTGCCCGCAAAACATACTCCTCGGCCAACGATCGTGTCTTTTGAAGTCCCGCCTCGATAAGCGACCGACCGGAATCGACCAGTAGTTTCCCTTGCTCTATCTCCTTGCGGGCCTGAGCGGCATCGGCGGCGATATCTTTTTCATTCAAAATTTCCACGACCCCTTTGCTGTTCCCTCGCTCGAACATCTCTATCGCCAACCGTTTGCGCTCGCTCACCGGCGTTCCGCTCCCGATCAGCTTGTTGATGGACAGAGCAAGATCGAACAGCTGGCTCTCCAATCGGTTGAGACTTTCCCGTTTCTTGTATAGTTCCGCTTGTTTCTCATCAATTATCGGTTGAAGCTCGGCGACACCGGTCGCTCTCAGTCGGGCGATCTCTGTATTCAATCGGGCAATGGACTCTTTCAACGAAAGGTATTCCGGATTCTCAGCGGCAAAAGAGAGATTGTCCAGTTCGGCTATCTTGTGGCCGTAAAGCGAAACGACTCCGTTCTCTATCTTAAAGTGGTTACCCTCGGTTACGGAAACGTTGCCCGATACCGATGGAATGATCCGCTCCAACTGCATGACAAAATGCAACTTCATGGCATCGTCGGTGGCATAGTTGCACCAATAATGCCCCACCCGATCGAACAAATCTTCCTTGAATCGTTTCAATGCCTCGTCTTCCATTTCACCTTCTATCAAGGCTCGAATATAGACAAATGTCTTGGGGTGACTCTGATTCTTCACATATTCGTCTAAGGCTTGATTGAACTCCTCTATGGTGTATTCTCCCGCTTTGCGGTGAAACATACAGATACAAATATCGCTGGCACGTACTATGCGGTTGTAATCGTCCTGAGTACGGGTTCCGGTGCAAAATGCCGAAAAATCTTCCCAACGTCTGCACCTTATGCGATACCCCCGAGGCTCGAAAATTTCGTCCAAAGAAGCCACCAATGAATGGAAACTGTTACGGTCGTTTTTCAACTCGTCGCTGGATGCCAAAAATACGGTTATGTTCTTCATATCGTTACATCTGAGTTTCACTATACTTTAATATAGGTCTGCAAGATAAACAATTTCTACCTATCTCCCCAATTCTCCCGGTCGAGATTTCGGTAATTCACCGCTTCGTTGATGTGTTGCACCTGTACCCCTTCGCTACCTTCCAAATCGGCGATGGTACGAGCCACTTTCAAAATACGGTCGTAGGCCCGTGCCGACAAGTGGAAACGGTTCATCGCATCTTTCAGCCGTTTCAATCCCGCCTCATCGGGGACAGCGAATTGGTTCAGCAGCCGGGTAGTCATTTGGGCATTGCAGTGAATGCCGGGATAGTCGGCGAAGCGTGCGGCTTGAATTTCTCTTGCGGCAATGACTCGTCGACGAATCGACTCGCTCGACTCCGACGGACGGGTGTCGGAGATTTTCTCGAACGGGACGGGAACGATCTCCACTTGTATGTCTATGCGGTCGAGCAGAGGGCCCGAGATTTTTCCCAAATAACGTTGTATCGTCCCCGGGCTGCATATACACTCTTTCTCCGGGTGGTTATAATATCCGCAAGGACAAGGATTCATCGAAGCGACCAACATCACCCCGGCGGGATATTCTATCGAGTATTTCGCACGTGCTATCGTTATCTTGCGGTCTTCGAGCGGTTGACGCATTACTTCGAGTACTTGACGTGAAAACTCGGGCAACTCGTCGAGAAAAAGTACCCCGTTGTGTGCTAATGAAATTTCACCCGGCTGGGGAAAAGCCCCGCCGCCCACCAACGCTACCGGCGATATGGTATGATGTGGCGCCCGGAACGGCCGTTGCGACAACAGCGAACTACCCCGCTCCATGCGTCCGGCAACCGAATGTATCTTGGTCGTTTCGAGTGCTTCCTGCAATGTGAGAGGCGGTAGTATAGAAGGCAACCGCTTCGCCATCATCGATTTTCCGGCGCCCGGAGGCCCTATGAGTATGATGTTATGTCCGCCGGCCGCCGCTACTTCGAAAGCCCTCTTGACACTCTCCTGACCTTTGACATCGCTGAAATCCAAATCGAAATGGGTATATTCCTTGAAAAATTCCGCACGAGTATCGATCACCGTCGGTTCCAGCTCGATCTCCCCGTTCAGGAAACGAATCACCTCGGTGATATTCTCTACGCCATACACATCGAGATGATTGACTACCGCGGCCTCGCGAACATTGGCTTTGGGAATAATCAACCCCTTAAAGCCCTCCTCCCTTGCCTTGATAGCTATGGGCAACGCCCCCTTGATAGGAAGAATGGAGCCGTCGAGAGACAACTCCCCCATCAACATATACTCGCTCAATTTACCCGTTTCTATCTTCTCGTCGCTCGCCAAAATCCCCACGGCCAAAGGCAAATCATACGCCGCACCTTCCTTGCGTATATCGGCAGGCGACATGTTCACGATTACCTGTTTCCTCGGAAATCTGTAACCGTTATGTTCCACGGCCGAGACAATCCGCTCGTGGCTCTCTTTCACGGCTGCATCGGGCAATCCCACCATAAAGAAACGGATACCCTGCGAACAGTTCACCTCGATAGTCACTACAAGAGCATCGATACCCTGCACGGCTGCGCCAAAAACTTTCACCAACATAGTAATAGATTTTGCAATAATAGGTTATGGTGTTACTAAACGTTCGATATAAACCCTCGAAGAGTCGGGCGAAAGCCCTCGGGCGACAATCCGTCCCAAAGAGTCGGCGACCAACAGATAAGGTATGCTTTGGATATGAAGCTCTTTCACCCCCGGATAAAGATAACCGCCTTTCGCCCACCGCCGGGTCCATACGGCCGAATCGGACTCGATTCGCTCCTTCCACACGGCGCTGTCCCTATCCAGCGAAATTTCCACGACCTGCACCAACGAATCGTATCGTTCTGCTATCTCCCTTAAAAAGCCGCTGTACCTCTGTGTTCCGGGTGTCTCGGCAGCCCAAAAACAAAGCAGGGTCGCTTGGGCTTCTCGGGGATTCAGCAGTTCGGTCGTATCGGCCACCGTAGTCAATGATAAATAAGGTAATACGGTGTCACTCTTCTGTATGGTTTCAAATTGTCGATACATTTCCAATGCCGTGGCCGGCGGAGCCGACAGTACACGGTCGTCCAACAAACCGATCAACGAATCGCAAAACGCATCGCTCGCCCTTCCCAACACATAATCATCTAACAAAATAGCGCTCACGGGCGAATCTTTATGTTCGCCTACATACTTTGCCACAACACCTTGCAACTCCTTGCTCAACTGCTCGTATCGTCGGGTTCTCATTCCCGATGCCGAAATGTTCCTTTCTGCCGACCAAGACTGCAACAACTCTTTATTCTCTTGATTGAACTTAAACAAATCCTTATTTAGAGAACTTCCTTTCACTCTCAACCCGAAAGGATCCTGCCCGTCGCCCGACAATTCTATCCGGTCGCCGTTCTGCACATATATCTTGGTCAGGGGCGTTTTATCGAAATAATAAAACTGTATGGGAATAACTGCCGAAGCCGAGTTTTTGAATGTGATAAAACCATTCTGCGGACGGAGAGTATCTACGACAATGCCGTTTTCAAGACTATAAACGGCATAAATAGGGCGTCCTCCTAAATTATTGATAGTTCCCTCCACGACAAACTCGTTATCCTTGCCGCCGCAACCCGACAGCAAAAGGACACAAATACACAGTACCGCACCTATTTTATTCATGCAAAAAACATTTTCATTTCTTGCAAATGTACTGGATTTTACGGGAGGAGCAAAACAATATCCGGGCAAAACAAAGTATAAAACCCGACAACAATGGAAAAACCGGCGAAAAAGAACGACCTTTTTACCTATAAAATAAAGCCGATATAGCATATATTTGCACAATTATCTATATCGGAATGTATCGGATATAGATGCGGTTCGAAATAAAAAAATGAACAAGTTCATTTTTCATTTCTCCCACCATTTGTTATATTTGTATATGAAACGATTGTTTATCTTACTGCTGATAGTTCTGCTCTGCATTCCGGGTTTTACCCAAATCCGAAACGATGTCCCCCGATACAATCCCGACAGCGTGCGCAAAGAGCTGGACAAAAGACCTTATTTTTCACTATACAAAGACAACTACTTCATCGGGGGTACGACCATCGGGAGCAAACCGACCAATAAAAATTCCGATGTAAAATTCCAACTAAGCATCAGCCAGAGACTTACAAAAAGTAAACTTCCATTCGACACCTACCTCTTTATAACCTATACGCAAAAAGCATTTTGGAATGTCTTTCAAGAATCTCTCCCGATGTACGATCTCAACTTCAATCCCGGCATAGGGCTATCGCATCTGGTCATACATCGAAATAGACTTATCGGACAAGTCTCGCTCCTGATCGAACATGAATCGAACGGGAAAGACAGCATTTGGTCTCGCAGTTGGAATAAAATCTCGTTTATGGGTGCGCTCGCCGTCGATCGCAATGTAGAGCTTCAATTCAAAACATGGATACCTATCATCGACAGCGGGAACAACCGGGATATCCTCAAATACTGCGGTATTTTTCAATTAGCAGGTAGTTACATAAGCGACAATCGTCGGTTCGGGGCTACCGTTATTCTCACCAAGCGGAGCGGCTGGAATTTCAATTTCAACACCGTTATCGAACTGAATGCCCGCTTATTCCCCAACGAAAACCAATATTTCTTTATACAATATTACAACGGTTACGGCGAAGGACTGCTCGACTATAACAAATTCCATTCTCGCCTGAGAGTAGGGTTCGTCATCAAACCCCAGAATTTCAGCAATTACTGATTCCTCCTTCACACATAGCTTTTTCAATCCGTGGGGCAGGCATAAATTTTATCGATGAATCACTTGTCGACAAACACACTCCGGACTTTTCGGTGAAAGGTTGATTCTTGCTTAAATTTCTGTACAAAGCGTACTACTCCTCCCCTGCCGTGTCCCGTAGTATTGCGGGGTGTTTCCGTTAGGGAATATAGGGGGAGTACCCGCAGGGCGAGGAGGTTAAAAAGATTACATAGGGGTAGAAATATAAAAAGACAATCCCCTCTGATTTCCGATTGAACCGATATCCCCACTAATCGACAGATCCTCCTTATAGCCTCCGTGCAATAGGGCAACACATCATTCCTAATCGAAACACAATATATTCAAAGAGCGGGGCTTGTAAATCGTACAAGCCCCGCTCTTTGAATACACCTTTTTTATACTCCTCCGAACAAAAGGACTCGAAATTTTATCCTTGTTGCATCACGACCTCAGTCAAGTCCGTGCTAAAAATCCGGTACTCATTTTCTGTTATAGACCGGGGAGATGTAAGCACAACCAACGAATGAGGCGGATAACCCTCCCGATAGGGAGGATGCGTATGGGCAAAAGGGTTCTCATGGAAGCCGCACTTTCGGTAAAATCTCAAACGAGCTCTCGAAACAGAATCAACGACAGGATCGATTTCCAGCAAAACAATTTTAGAGGTCGAGCGGAGAAACGCATTCAAAATTTCGCTTCCATACCCCCGTCCTCGTAATCCTTGATGCACTGCGAAATGCTCTATATACCTATAACTGCTAAACTCCCAATAGGAGATAAATCCGACAAACATATCCCCTTCGCTATACCCTACCAAATGATAATCGGCACACGAGAACGCTTTTTCCTGCTGCTCTTGCGTCCGCTGCTCGAAGATAGGGAAACTGACAGTATACAATTTCCGCCACGAGTCGTAAAGCTCATGCTGCGAACTATCTATATCTATATAATTCATAGTCATATAATATTTCCCATGAATATCCCATTATCAAGGAATCATATCACCGTGGCAAAACCGGCACATACGATCGCTCGAATCCTCATCATGCCATTCCGAAAGCCTTTTTCACGACTTCGACATAATCAAGTTTCTCCCAAGTGAACAGCTCTACCTCACGAACGATCGGTTCGGGGTTATAATGCGATTTGAATGTCTTCACGACAGTTTGCGGTTTTCTTCCCATGTGACCGTAAGCCGCCGTCTCCTCATAAATAGGATTACGTAACTTCAAACGTTCCTCGATAGCTTTCGGACGCATGTCGAAAATCTCGCACACCCGTCGGGCTATCTCGGCATCGCTCATCGACACGTGCGATTTACCGTAAGTATTCACATAAACACTCACCGGTTCGGCGACTCCTATGGCGTACGACACCTGCACCAGAATCTCGTCCGACACCCCTGCCGCTACCAAATTCTTGGCAATATGACGAGCGGCGTATGCGGCCGAACGGTCTACCTTCGAGGGATCTTTTCCCGAAAATGCGCCACCTCCGTGACCACCTTTGCCGCCATACGTGTCGACGATAATCTTGCGACCCGTCAATCCCGTATCCCCGTGAGGCCCGCCGATAACGAATTTGCCGGTAGGATTCACTAATAAAATCAACTGGTCGTCGAACAAGGTTCGTACCCGTTCGGGCAGTTGTGCGATAACACGAGGTAACAACACCTGTTTCACATCGTTGTAAATCGTCTGCAACATCTCCCGGTCGGCCGCTTCCTGAGCCTCTTTCGAGTCGTCGGCCGGAGTCACGAATTCGTCGTGCTGGGTCGACAATACGATCGTATGCACCCGCACAGGTTCGTTCCGTTCATTATATTCGATGGTTACTTGCGATTTGGAGTCGGGACGCAAATACGAAGTCACCTTCCCCTTGCGCAGATAGGTCATTGCCGAAGCCTCCCGGCGGATAACGGCCAGCTCGGTAAGCAACAAGTGAGACAAATCGAGCGACAACGGCATATAATTATCCGTCTCATTGCAAGCATACCCGAACATCATACCTTGATCTCCCGCCCCCTGACTCATCGCTTCGGCGCGCTCCACGCCCCGATTGATATCGGCCGACTGCTCGTGTATGGCCGAAAAAATACCGCACGAGTCGGCATCGAACTTATACGAACTTTTATTATATCCGATACGGTGAATCACTCTGCGGGCAACCTCCATCAAATCGACATAAGCATTCGATTTAACCTCGCCTGCCAATACGACCTGACCGGTCGTTACAAGGGTCTCGCATGCGACTTTCGAGTTCGGGTCATACGCCAGAAACTCGTCGAGCAAAGCGTCCGATATCTGGTCGGCCACTTTATCGGGGTGTCCTTCCGACACCGATTCCGAGGTAAACAAATAATTCATTGGTTTCTCTCCTGAATAATAGTGATACATTATTGAAGGAAGAAAGACCGCAATTCCCACGAAAACAAAGGTGATTCGATAAAGCCGGACGGGCTTCGAAAAGCCCCGTAACGCAGTTTTAGCATTTTTTTCCGTGGTTGCAAGCAGCCAAATCCTTCCACATTTTCGGCTACAAAGATAGTACAAGTCCAAAGCAAAAGCAAATTTATTTGCAATTTTACCGAAAAACAATGTACATAGAATAGAGATGTACCGGCAAACGCAAAGTCTCTCTATGTTGTAGGCCTTTCCCCGATCGTATCATATAAATAAAACTCTGGGGCTAAATCACTTTTCGTTCTGTAAATCTTTCAATAGCTCCGTTGCCGTCTTTCCCAATACCGGGTGTACCCATTGCGGAGCTATTTCGGCAAGCGGGGTCGTCACGAAAGTCCGCTTGTGCATATACGGGTGAGGCAACACCAGCGAGTGAGTATCCAACACCAAACCGTCATAGTCGAGTAAATCTATATCGATAAGCCGGTCGACATAACTGCCATCTCCTTCCCGATGCTTTTTACTACCCAATTCCCGCTCGATTTCCTGTACGGTGAATAATACCTCTTCGGGAGATAAATCAGTCTCTACTGCGATAGCGGCATTACAGAACGTATGCACCGATTGATAGCCCCACGGAGCCGTCTTATAAAACGACGACACGGCAACGACCGCTCCCACCCGTTCGCCAATCTTGTCGATGGCTTTTCTCACGATTCGCTCCTTATTCCCCAAATTCGAGCCCAAGCCTAAATATACTCGTTTCCCCATAGTTTTTACCTCCTTTTTGCGCTACTAAGATAGCAAAAAAGACGTTTTTCGCAAAAAATTTTCCCCTTCTCTCCCCATTATTATGACTCAGTCGATATGAAAGAAAGTTACTTTTAAACTCCTCCCTTGCCGTGCCCCGTAGTATTGCGGGGTGTAGCGCAGCCATAGGGGAGAAGGTGGCACATAGTGACGGAGGGGGGTAGTTCTACAAAATACTATATGCTATCCTTCCAACCCCCTCGCCCTGCGGGCACTCCCCCTATCTCATCTACGATGAGCAGAGGGAGAGGATTAAAAGTCTCACTTTGAACAGTTTTACCCCTTCGGAGCTTTATGAGTATTCTCCTCCCTTGCCGTACCCCGTAGCATTGCGAGGTGTAGCGAAGCAATAGGGGAGAAACCGAAGAAACAACCGTTTCTGAGGAGAGGGGTTGGAATATACAAGGACAATCCCCACGAATTATCGACTGAGCCATCATCATACAGTTCGCAAAAAGATTTTTTTCGTCTTTCTTCTAAGGAATGGATTACTCTCAAAGCAGAAATTATCCACACCGAAAATAAAACGAATAATCCCCTTGTCTTTATCCGGCACTATCACCTTCGGATTCCGACAAGAGGATTATCTCAATCGATAAGATTCTTAAAGACCTAATCTTATGGTTAGGTTACATCATCTACAAACCTGTTTATTTCATTTCCCCATTTCATTTACAGGTACATAAAAAATAGTGGTCGTAGGAGTGTAAATACCCCATGTAAGAATGTTCAAAAAACCATCTAAGAAAGTCCAACTGTTTTTAATTACATAATTTTCGGCATCCCCCACATACTCTTTGGCTTCCATCTTCGTGTTACCGACAGGAATCAAGCCATACAACAGATGATGGTTCATCACCGAATTTACTTTCACGACAGGATCGTTTTTCTGTACATTTCCCACACAGACTCTCGCATTATAACAGGAGGATAACAACAATGACAATAATGCACACGCAAATAATCTTTTCATGATAATGAACAATTTTTGCCTTCCTGTTCCCCTTCGGAATGGCGTTTTTAAAATAGAAAAGCGTGGGAACCTGTCAATTTATCAACCTTGAGGTACGACCAAGTAACCACGCAGAAATAAACAGCTAACCCACGCATGCTGTATGACAACATTGCCTGAGCAATGAATGCGCACACGCCTGCATGAACGTTTGTGCCGTTTATCCTTCTGCTAAAAATTGGTCGTTTTCAAGGTTAGGATAAAACGAAACGCTTCAATAAAATATGTATGTTGTAGCTACAACAGTTACAAATATAAACACTATTTTAGGAATATCAGTATAGAATCCTCTACATTTTAAATTTTTCCCGGTTCGCTGCTATCATGGAAAAATATCCAAACCTCCTCTTTTGTGTTTTACAACGCAAGATATGGGGCGTTTAGGTAGTATTTTTCATTTCAAAATAAGGCTTCCCTTGACTTGCCAGCAATGGACAGTGGAAGTCCTTCCCGACTTATGGGAGAAAGAGAGGGGAAAAGAAATCAGAATAGAGCAGAGATGAAGACAACCACGAAATAACCGCAGAGCGATACCTTTAAAATTACTCCCAAGAGAAATCCTACAAAAGCGCCCAGCCCGGCTTTGAGAGCTTCGTGTGTGAGTTTGCCACCCAACAGTTCGCCAATGACAGCTCCCACGAGAGGACCGAAAATAATGCCCCATGGAGGGAAGAGGAATATGCCGATGACGGTTCCCGCTATACAGCCCCGGTTCCCCCATTTGCTACCTCCGCTGTATTTCGTGCCGATGAGAGGTGTGAGGTAATCGAGCACCTGTACGATAATGACCAATATAGCCCAGACGATAAGTTGTGTCGCAGTAAACTGCACCTTGTCGGTGAGATGAAGAAGTATCATGCCCACATAAGAGAGCGGAGGACCCGGAAGTGCCGGAAGAAAGCAACCCGCTAACCCGACGAGCAAGCATATCGCTCCTACAATAATCCATATAATATCCATATCATATCTATATTTTGCACGTTGTGCATGCAGAGTAAAAAGCGAGTCGGATAAAACCAACCTCATTTTTTCGTGCCCAGCCCGACTTATTCTCGCATATTGCAAAGATAGTGAAAGGTGAGCGCAGAGGCAAACGGAAATCTCATTTCAGTTTTGACTATGCCGAGCCGTATCCTATATTCTACAAATATAGTGAAAGGTAAGTGCAGAGGCAAACGGAAATTGCATTTTCGATTTGCTTCCTATATTCGTAGTGACAAAGATAATATGAACGAACACAGAAACAAATAAATTTGGTTATCTCCCTGCCTTGCACTATTTTTGTCTCATAAAACAAAAATCAATACAATGAAACTTAAAATTTATTTATCACTATTATTGTTTTCCTTTTTAAGCGGAATGCTGTCGCAGGGTGCAGAACACCCGAAACGAGAATTTCGCGGCGCATGGATTCACACGGTAGGTCAGAGTCGCTACATGGAGATGAATCGGGATGCGATGCAAGACTATTTCGACCAAATGTTGGATAGTTTGCAGCATATCGGTATCAATGCAGTTATTTTCCAAGTGCGCCCGACGGCCGATGCCTTTTATCGTTCGGAGCTTGAACCGTGGAGCAAGTATCTGACCGGGAAGCAAGGCGTGGCTCCCGAACCGTTGTGGGACCCGTTGCAATATATGATCGAGCAATGTCATGCCCGCAACATGGAGTTGCATGCGTGGCTCAACCCTTATCGGGTGGGAACTAATGCCGATGAGCCGCTCGCCGCATCGCACATCTATCATAAACACCCCGAATGGTTCGTTCGGTATGGCCAACAGCTCTATTTCGATCCGGGGTTACCGGAGTGCCGCCGCTTCATCGGCCGGGTAGTCGACGATATTGTATCGCGATACGATGTAGATGCCATTCACATGGACGACTATTTTTATCCTTATCCGATAGCAGGCAGCGAGTTCCCCGATGAAAACAGTTATGCCCGGTACGGTAACGGTATGGATCGTGGCGATTGGCGTCGGGAGAATGTCAATGCATTGATTAAGGAACTGCACGAGATTATCAAATCGCGTAAACCGTGGGTGCGATTCGGTATCAGCCCGTTCGGTATTTACCGGAATCAAAAGAGTGACCCGGACGGCAGTGCGACGAACGGGTTGCAAAACTACGACCAGCTCTATGCCGATGTGTTGCTGTGGACTCGCAACGGTTGGGTCGATTACATGTTACCGCAACTTTATTGGGAGATCGGTCATCAGGCCGCATGTGTCGAGACACTGATTTATTGGTGGAACAATCATGCCAACGGACGTCATCTCTACATCGGTCAAGACGTGGCACGTACGATGAATGCTACCGACGTGAATCCCATATACACGCAACTGAACCATAAAATGCAGTTGAGTCGTTATCTCGACCACGTAGGCGGGAACTGTTTCTGGCCAGGCTATTCCTTGTTGGAAAATTATAAAGGCATAGCCGATGACTTGAAGGGATATTACCATGCGGTTCCCTCCCTTATCCCGGCCTATACGTTTATCGACAGCAAGGCTCCCGACGAGGTGAAGGGCTTGAAGGCAAAATGGACTCCCGAGGGATACGAATTGCAGTGGAAGAGAAAGAAAACCGACGATGAGATGCAGAAGCAAATTTATTTCTGTGTCTATCGTTTTGCACCCAGCGAAGACATTTGTTTATGTGATGCATCACATCTCGTAGCCGTTACTCGGGACACGAAATTTTTGCTCCCTTATAAACACGGAACCCGTCAGTATGTATATGTAGTGACGGCGGTAGACCGTATGCACAACGAAAGTAAGGGTAAGATAAAGAAAGTGAAGTTGTAAACCGGCATCTTCACTACCCGATAAAAGCGGAAAGAAGTACATGGAAAAGTAGAGCTATATTTAACCTCCTCTGTTTTTACTCCTTCGGTGCTTTGTGTGTATTCTTTCCCTTTTCCCTCCTCTGTACACTCTTAACCTCCTCCCTTGCCGTGTCCCGTAACCCTACGGGGTGTTTTGTAATGTAAAATATAGGGGAGGTGTCCACAGGACGGAGGGGTTAGTTCTACAAAATACTATATGCTATCCTTCCAACCCCCTCGCCCTGCGGGCACTCCCCCTATATCGCTGCGCGACACAGAGGGAGAGGATTGAAAGTGCTATTTTGAACAGTTTTTATTCCTTTGATACTTTGTACGTATTCTTCCCCTTTTCTCTCCCCTGTACACTCTTAACCTCCTCCCCTGCCGTACCCCGTAACCCTACGGGGTGTTTTGTAATGCAAAATATAGGGGAAGTGGCACGCAGTAACGGAGGGGTTAGAAAATACCAGCAACACAAAAATAACAGGGAGTAGCAACCTCTCCCTCTGTGTCCCGCAGCATTGCAGGACATTTCTTCTTTCCTCCTCTTATTCTGAATAATAAAAAATCAATTCTTAGAACAGTGGGAGATTTATATTCCTTTATCGGAGTGATATTTTAAACCTCCTCCCCTGTGTTTTGTAATACAAAATATAGGGGAGGTGGCACGCAGTGACGGAGGGGTTAGAAAATACCGGCAACAACAAAAATAACAGGGAGCAGCAACCTCCTCCCTTGCCGTGTCCCGTAGCACTACGGTCTGTTTTCCACATGGAAAATATAGGGAAGTAATGGGTTCATCGAAACAGCCCCGTCGATTTTCCAAGAAAAGTTTTATACACTATTATACCCACCTTATAACACCACGAGACACAGCAGAAGACAATACTTTCATCGTTATTGAAAATCCACCGGACCATCACAAAAAAAACAACAGGCCGCTTCGACGAAGCGGCCTGTTGCGTATAGAGTCAAATCGTGTACGATTACAATTTCGGACCGGCAGCAACCAAAGCCTTACCGGCGGCATTACCTTCGAATTTAGAGAAGTTCTTGATGAAACGAGCGGCCAAATCCTTAGCTTTAACTTCCCAATCGGCAGCATTAGCATAAGTATCGCGAGGATCGAGGATATTTTTGTCCACACCCGGCAACTCAGTAGGAACAACGAAGTCGAAATAAGGAATAACCTTTGTCGGAGCTTTGTCGATAGAGCCATCGAGAATAGCATCGATAATACCACGAGTATCGCGGATAGAGATACGTTTGCCCGTACCGTTCCAACCGGTGTTCACCAAATAAGCCTTAGCGCCTACCATTTCCATTTTCTTAACCAGCTCTTCGGCATATTTGGTCGGATGCAATGACAAGAATGCAGCTCCGAAGCAAGCCGAGAAAGTAGGAGTCGGTTCGGTAATACCGCGTTCTGTTCCGGCCAATTTAGCGGTGAAACCAGACAAGAAATAGTATTTGGTTTGTTCTGCGTTCAAGATAGAAACCGGAGGAAGAACACCGAATGCATCGGCCGACAAGAAGATTACTTGTTTAGCGTGAGGACCTTTCGATACCGGTTCTACGATATTCTTGATATGATAAATAGGATAAGATACACGAGTATTTTCCGTTACGCTCTTATCTGCGAAATCGATCTTTCCGTTGGCATCAACCGTAACGTTTTCGAGAAGAGCGTCACGCGTAATGGCATTGTAAATATCGGGTTCGCTTTCTTTATCCAAGTTGATAACTTTGGCATAGCAACCGCCTTCGTAGTTGAACACACCGTCGTTGTCCCAACCGTGTTCGTCGTCACCGATAAGCAAACGTTTCGGGTCGGTAGACAAAGTAGTTTTTCCCGTTCCGGAAAGACCGAAGAAGATAGCTGTGCTCTTACCTTCTTTATCGGTGTTGGCCGAGCAGTGCATCGAAGCCATACCTTTCAAAGGATTCAGATAGTTCATGATTGAGAAGATACCTTTCTTCATCTCACCGCCGTACCAAGTATTCAAGATAACTTGTTCGTTAGTCTTCAAGTTGAAAACGGTAGCAGTTTCAGAGTTCAGACCCAGCTCTTTGTAGTTGTCTACTTTCGCTTTGGCTGCGTTGAACGATACGAAATCGGGTTCGCCGTAGTTAGCCAACTCTTCATCGGTAGGACGGATAAACATGTTCTTCACGAAGTGAGCTTGCCATGCAACCTCCATGATGAAACGAACTTTCAAACGAGTAGCGGGGTTAGCGCCGCAGAAAGTATCCATTACGAACAATCTCTTTCCCGAAAGTTCTTTAACGGCTTTGGCTTTCAAATCGGCCCAAGCTGCTTCCGAGCAAGGTTTGTTGTCGTTTTTATATTCATCGGTAGTCCACCAGATAGTATCTTTGCTGGCTTCATTCATCACAAAGAATTTATCCTTAGGAGAACGACCGGTATAAATACCCGTCATTACATTCACAGCACCGAGTTCAGTCACCTGACCTCTTTCATAACCTTCCAATCCTGCTTTGGTCTCTTCCTCAAACAGAACTTCGTAAGAAGGATTGTGTAAAATCTCTTTTACATCTTTAATACCATACTTGCTTAAATCTAATGTTGCCATTGTTTTTGAAATTTAATGGTTTATAAAATATTTCTCTTTTTTCTTAATCCATGAAAACCGACTGCAAAATTAAAAACAAATTCTACAAGTAACGATTTAATTAAAGAAAATTTTCGCTAATTGTTTGTATTTATTACAAACACACCCTCAATCGCTATGCCAAGATAGCAAAAAGGTCTGTTTCTTCCCTTTTTAAAGAACAAAACAAAAGAAAAAACAATCTATAATTTTCCAAAACAAAATTTATACGTACTTTTGCTCTTCGGCAAAAAACACAAAATATGGAAGTAATCAATTTTGCGGAAAAAAACTCGGTAATAAACCGATTTATGGCCGAATTAAGAGATGTAAATATTCAAACCGACCGAATCAGATTCCGGCGAAACCTCGAAAGAATAGGCGAAATAATGGCTTACGAAATAAGTCATCGGCTCCATTACTCCGAGAAAAAAGTAAAAACACCGCTGGGAACGGCCCATGTCAATCTTCCCGACGATACAGTTGTACTGGCCACTATTCTTCGGGCAGGTCTGCCTTTTCATCAGGGATTCCTCAGTTGCCTCGACGATGCCGAAAATGCATTTGTCTCGGCTTACCGGAAATATAAAGACAAGCTGAATTTCGACATCTTTATCGAGTATATCGCTTCACCGCGAATCGATGGTAAAGTATTGGTACTCACAGATCCCATGCTGGCGACAGGCGGATCTATGGAGCTATCCTACAAAGCCCTGCTCACCAAAGGCACACCCAAAGACATACACATCGCATCGGTAATCGCAAGCCGGCAAGCGATCGATTACGTGAAAGACCACTTCCCCGAAAACACGACAATATGGGTAGGAGCGATCGACGATAAATTAGACGAACACTCCTACATCGTTCCGGGACTTGGCGATGCCGGAGATTTGGCATACGGAATAAAGGAATAACAACCGAGAACAAATTGCTGAAATTATAAACATCATGTCAATCACTATTCAGGAAATATCAGGAACTCGCGGTTTGAAAAAGTTCGCAAAGTTCCCGATAAATTTATACAAAGGAAACGAATACTATGTACCGGCTCTGGTTCTGGACGAAGTAGGAACCTTGAATTCGAAAAACAATCCGGCGTTCGACTTCTGCGAATCGGTTTACTACATGGCCTATAAAGACGGGGAACCCGTCGGCCGAATTGCCGGAATCATCAACCACAAAGCGAATGAAAAGTCCGGGGAAAAAGCCGGACGCTTCGGATTTGTCGATTTCATCGACGACAAAGAAGTCAGCAAAGCGCTTTTCAATGCCGTCGAAAAGTGGGCAAAATCAAAAGGCATGACCGAAATACACGGGCCGCTCGGTTTTACCGACATGGATCCCGAAGGAACACTCGTCGAAGGGTTCGACCAACTAAGCACGATGTCTGCCATCTACAACTATCCATACTACCCGCAACACATCGAAAGCATGGGCTACGAAAAAGCGATAGATTGGGTGGAATACAAAATAAAAGTACCCGAATGCGTACCCGAAAAGCATCAACGCATTAGCGACATCGTACAACGAAAGTACAATCTGCGAATCCTGAAATTCAAAAGTGCATCCGACGTATACAAAGGTAATTACGGTCAAAAAATTTTCGATCTTATCAACGATGCCTATGCCGATTTATATGGATATTCGACACTGTCTCAACGACAAATCGACTATTATGTAAAAATGTACATTCCGTTATTACGGCTCGAAAACGTAACAGCCATTGTCGACGAGCAAGACGATTTGATTGCCGTGGGTATCGCCATTCCTTCTTTGTCGAAAGCGTTACAGAAATCGAGAGGCCGGTTGTTCCCTTTCGGTTTTATCCATCTGCTCAAAGCCCTCAAAGGCAAAAACGACGGGGTTGACCTCTTATTGGTAGCTGTCCGTCCCGACTACCAAAGCAAAGGAGTCAATGCGTTGCTATTCTCCGACCTTATCCCGGTATTCATTCAAAACGGTTACAAATATGCCGAGAGCAATCCCGAACTCGAAATGAACGAGAAAGTACAATCCCAATGGCAATATTTCGAACGACAACAACACAAACGCCGCCGAGCCTATACCAAAAAGATATAGCACGCCAGTGAGCGAATCGTGCATATCCACCCCCTTTGTGTTCATTTACTGAACACAAAGGGGGTGTCCCATTTAATAATACCTGCGACCTTTCCGGTAAACAAGCGACGACCATAAAAACAGAGAAAGAGGCGAAGGAAGAATCGAAACCCGGAAAGGGAAAAATACACTTTCGCCATCATCGAGGCTCGATGAACAACAATAAAAATTCCCGATTCGGTATAAGGGTACACGACGTTTTTGGTGTCATAATATGTGAATCCTTAAAAATATTATCGACATGAGAAACTATTTTAACTCCATGAAAAAAGTCAAATTCTCACTATTCTTTTTATTATCGGTATTCGGGCTATGTGCTCAAAGTCCTATTTTGGTTTTAGAAGCCGAATACGCCGACTCCATTCATTCACCGGCGAGAGTTAAATCGGGCGACGGTTTCTCCAACGGGAAATACGTGGGCGGAAACGACCGGGGTAGTTACCTCTTCTTCCACAATGTGACGATGGAAAAAGCCGGAACCTATGAATTCAAAACTTATTTCAACTGCAATGGTGTACGTCGATTCACTGTAAAAGTAAATAATTATCCAGAGGTAGAATGTACCGTTAACGGAACGGCGAAATGGGATACTCCCCCCGCCGAAACGGCCAAGGTGCTGATTTACTTGGCTGCCGGGACGAATACCATAAAAATAACGCCCTATCCCACGACATCAGGAGGTCCGAATTTGGATAAATTCGAAATACTGGAAACCTCGGAATCACCCCTGCCTGTACCCCAAGAAGGTTTTCCCATAACATTGGAAGCTGAATACGCCCATTTATACGGAGCCCTGAAAGTGAAAAATCTGGAAGGTATGTCCAATGGTCGCTACGTGGGAGACTTCAACAACAAGAGTAATTCCTACCTGCAATTCACGTGCGTCGATATACCCGAGGAAGGGCCGTATGAATTGAAAATCTTTACAAACGACCCCACAGGACGTCCTTTGGATATCCAAATCAACAACTATGCAAAAACCTATATCAATGTGAACAAGTCCGAAGGCAAATGGGATCAACTGCCCACGGCAGAAACATCGGTATTGGTTTGGTTGGACAAAGGGCTGAACACGATTTCGTTCACCGAATCATGCCGGTACGACGGGCCCAACATCGATAAGATAGAAATACATGAAACCGACCAGACTATGGAAAAACCCGACATCGAAAAACCCTATCCCGAATCGTGTAAGGAAATCGACGAATACAAAATATCATTCATGGGATCCTCTGTCTGCTATGGAACAGGAGCGACAAACGATTACGGATACGCCTACATATATACCGACCTGCTGAAACAACGTAAACAAGAAAACATCGGCAAAGACTGGACCACCTCGAACATCTCCATCGGCGGGAATACGACCCAAATGGTACTCGACCGTTGGGAACGAGACCTATTGCGGGATTGCGGACGCTACGTGTTCTACGGGTTGTCGCTCGGCAATGAACGGAACAATGGCACTCAAACCGACCAAGCCGCGAAAAATTACGAAAAAGGCATGAAACAATTGATTCGCCAAGCCGACTCCGTAGGTATCGTGCCGGTCATGGCAAGCAACTATGCCAACGGAGGATTCAACGAATCCGATTATGAGATTTTGAAAAACCTGAACCTGACCATACAGCAATGGGAAGTACCTTCGGTAAATATGCTGGGAGCTGTCGACGACGGAGCAGGACGCTGGGTCAAAGCGATTGAAAGCGATGGAGCACACCCCAATTCGGACGGACATCGGGAAATGTCCTACGCCATAGTACCGTCACTCTTCGATGCTCTGGATGCCGGGAAAACCATTCCACAACGACAAGAAAGCACCGCCTATGCTTTGGGCAAAGCGTCCGCTACGCAACACATCGAATTCGTACCGGAAAATATCGTTCACCCCTTCACCCTTTCATTCGAAGTGAAAGCCTCTTTTGCCGGAACTCTCGCCTCGTTCGAGACCGAAAACGGCACGGGTAATATTAAAATCGACGAAAACGGAAATATCGTTTACGAATCGCCATCGGACGGACAAATCACATCGACCACCTCGGCCAATGACGAATGGTTATGTATATCCTTGACGCACTATTATGCGTGGGGAATGACCCAACTGTATGTGAACGGCGTAAAATGCGGAGAGCTTTCCGAAAAGCTCGTAGCAACGAAATTTGCCTTAGGCGGGAGTAATGCGCCCGATAAGGCAGACTATCGCCAACTGTTCTTCTGGCGTTCGGGTATGAACGATAAAGAAATCGCCGCCGTGGCCGAAGGCAAAATGTTACGGTCGAGTTTGGAAATCTATGCTCCTTTAAGCAACGAAAGTCCGCTGCTCAATCTGGCACAAAGCACAAACACACTCGCATTGGTAGAAACGACATCGGGAATCGCTTCTCTCAAAGGACGTTGTATGTTGTTCTCGCCCAATCCCGTAAAACAGGGAGAACGTGTAAACGCCGGTTGTTCGGGAATATTCGAAATCTATTCGGTGAACGGTATGTTGCTCGACAGGCAAACCCTCAGAAATGAAAGTGAAACGATTTCTACCGACGCCCTGACAGCCGGCACTTATGTAATCCATTCGAACGATACGGGAAAAATAGGATTGTTGGTTATCTATTAAGCGTACCACCGCACTATTCGATAAAGAGAAAATACCATTACCCAATATCCGGGTGGTATTTTCTCTTTATTATTTTTTTATTTTTTCGGCAAATACTGGCTTTAACCATAAAAAATAGTTAATTTTGCTGCGTTTTTTCAAATCGGTCACCCGACCGATTAGAGAGGTTATTAATTTGTCGAATCCCGATGTCGAAATCGGGCTCTTCGAATAATAGGTATAAAATAGGTAAAAAGATGAAAAGTACATTAGATTTTCACCCGAAGTTTCTCGCTTCGCTGGCAAGCTATTCCAAAGAAAAATTTACGAAAGACCTCATGGCCGGTATCATCGTCGGTATCGTCGCTCTGCCTTTGGCTATCGCTTTCGGTATCGCCTCGGGCGTATCTCCCGAAAAAGGTCTCATCACCGCCATTATCGGCGGATTCATCGTCTCTTTCTTGGGCGGGAACAGCGTGCAAATAGGCGGGCCTACCGGAGCATTTATCGTTATCGTGTACGGCATTATACAAGCCTACGGATTGGAAGGACTGGCAATAGCCACTTTCATGGCCGGTTTGATATTGGTCTTGATGGGCTGCTTCCGCTTGGGAACCATCATTAAGTTCATTCCCTACCCCATTGTCGTGGGATTTACCAGCGGTATCGCGCTTACCATTTTCGCCACACAGATAAAAGACCTGCTCGGATTATCGATGGACAGCGTCCCCGCCGATTTCATATCCAAATGGGTCGCTTACTTTCAGCACATCGAGACCACCAATTTCTGGTCGCTGGGCATAGGAATACTCAGTATTCTCATCATTGCCTACACTCCCCGCATCTCCAACAAAATACCGGGCTCCCTCATGGCGATTATTCTCATGACCGTGCTGGTCTATGTGCTCGAACGTCTTTGGGGAATCGAAGGAATAGAAACCATCGGAGACCGTTTTAACATCAGCAATGAAGTTCCCGAGCCGCAAGCTCTGAATATCAATATGGAGACGATAAACCAATTACTCTCTCCGGCATTTACCATCGCCGTATTGGGAGCCATAGAGTCCTTACTCTCGGCTACCGTCGCCGACGGTGTAACTGGCGACAAGACCAACTCCAATACCGAGCTTATCGCACAGGGAGCAGCCAATATCGTGGTTCCTTTCTTCGGGGGAATCCCTGTCACCGGAGCCATTGCCCGTACCATGACCAATATCAACAACGGCGGGCGCACCCCCGTTGCCGGTATAATACACGCTGTCGTCCTTTTGTTGATATTCCTGTTCCTTATGCCGCTTATCAAGCTCGTGCCCATGTCGTGCCTCGCCGGTGTACTGATCGTCGTTTCCTATAACATGAGCGGTTGGCGCACGGTACGTTCCTTGCTGAAAAATCCGAAATCGGACGTGTCGGTACTCATCATCACCTTCCTGCTTACCGTTATATTCAATCTTACGATCGCCATCGAAATCGGGCTATTATTGGCCGTTGTCCTCTTCTTGCGCCGCATGACAGAGACCACGCAAATATCGGTACTCCACGACGAGCTCGATATTGCGACCGGAACCGAATCGACTACCCACGAAGTCTTGAAAGTAGCCAAAGGCGTGGAAGTTTACGAGATAGAAGGCCCGTTCTTCTTCGGGGTAGCCACCAAGTTCGACGAACTGATGCGTAGCATGGCCGATCGTCCGCTGGTGCGCATTATCCGTATGCGGAAAGTACCTTTTATCGATTCTACGGCTATCCATAACCTCGAAATCCTGATTACCTCGTCGCAGAAAGAGAAGATACATGTCATTCTGTCGGGGGTCAATCCCACGGTACACGCCACTCTCAAAAAGGCGAATATAGACCGGCTCATCGGCGACGACCATATCTGCGACCACATTACCAAAGCCGTGGCAAAAGCCAACGAGTTCGTCGCAGAAATGAAGAAATAAAAGAGACTCCGAACGTTCATACATACGACAATCCCCGTGTCCTGAACAGGACACGGGGATTGTCGTATCATTTCATCGAAAGTCTGTTTATTTCAACTTCCACTCTACACCCTCTTTGGTGTCTTTGATTTCAAAACCTATCTCGGACAACCTGTCGCGAATGTAATCCGAGGTCGTCCAATCCTTACGAGCCTTAGCCTCCTTGCGCACATCGAGCAATAAATCCACGGCTTTATGATAGGCCTCGTTCCCTTCTTCCGAAACACCGGCCTCTTCGCGAATGCCCATGATATCGAAAAGGAATATACGGAAAGTTTCCTTCAAATGAGCCGAATCCTCGGCCGACAAAGTAGCTCCTCCCGCCAATACCGTATTGATAATCTTCACGGCTTCGAACAAATGGGAGATAACGATAGGCGTACTCAAATCATCGTTCATCGCCTCGTAACAACGTTCGCGAATGGTTTTCACATCGACCGTGGAAACCTCGGCAGGCTCGATCTTCGAGAGGTTGTCCCACCCTTCAAGCATACGTTGCAGGGCCTTTTCCGATGCCTGCAAGGCCTCGTTGCTGAAATCGACTGTGCTGCGATAATGCGCTTGCAAGATAAAGAAGCGTATCGTCATGGGCGAATAAGGCTGTTGCAGCAATTTGTGATTACCGGAGAAGAACTCGTCGAGCGTAATGAAGTTACCCAGCGATTTGCCCATCTTCTGCCCGTTGATGGTAATCATGTTGTTATGCATCCAATAGTGCACCGTCTCGTGCCCCTGCGCAGCCACCGACTGGGCTATCTCGCATTCGTGGTGGGGGAAAAGCAAGTCCATGCCTCCGCCGTGAATGTCGAATTCCTCGCCCAAGTACTTGGTGCTCATGGTCGAACATTCGAGATGCCAGCCGGGAAAACCGTCGCTCCACGGCGAGGGCCACCGCATGATATGTTCGGGAGAAGCCTTTTTCCAAAGAGCGAAATCGAAGCTATTGTGCTTCTCGCTCTGTCCGTCGAGCTCCCGCGTCGTGTTGAGCAGGTCGTCGATATTGCGCCCCGACAATTTGCCGTAATGGTGGTCTTTATTATACTTCACTACATCGAAGTAAACCGACCCGTTACTTACATAAGCATATCCGGCCTCTATAATCTTCTTGATATATTCGATCTGTTCGATAATATGCCCCGACGCATGCGGCTCGATACTCGGCGGCAACACGTTAAGAGCTTCCATCGCCTTGTGATAACGATTCAGATAATATTGTACCACCTCCATCGGTTCGAGCGATTCGAGCCGTGCTTTTTTGGCGATCTTATCCTCCCCTTCGTCGGCATCGTTTTCCAAATGCCCTACATCGGTAATATTGCGCACATAGCGCACTTTATATCCCAAATGACGTAAATAACGGAACAATACGTCGAACGTGATGGCGGGACGGGCATGTCCCAAATGAGCATCCCCGTAAACCGTGGGACCGCATACATACATACCCACGTAGGGAGGGTTCAACGGTTTGAACTCCTCTTTTTTTCGGGTAAGTGTATTATAGATATAAAACGGTTGTGTCATATCGAGTATATTATGGATTCAGTTCCCGTAACGCTTAATCGTTGCTACGACCTCCGAAAATACGAAGCAGATAAAGGAACAAGTTGATAAAGTCGAGATAAAGCGACAGAGCGCCTATCGTCGCCAACTTCCCGGTCTGGGAAGGATCGGTCACATAGGCCGCATTCTTGATCTTTTGGGTGTCCCATGCCGTCAATCCGATAAACAAAGCCACGCCGAACAAACTGATAATCCAGTCGAGAGTACTGCTTGCCACGAATATATTGACAACAGATGCGATGATCAGCCCGAACAATCCCATGATACAATAGCTCCCGAACTTGGTCATATCGTTCTTGGTAACCATGCCATACACGCTCATCGCCCCGAATACGCCGGCTGTGATGAAGAATGTATAGGCGATAGAGCCCAAATCGTACACGACGAAAATGGACGAGAATACCACTCCGTTAAGAACAGCATACAGATAGAACAACAGCGTGGCGGTCGTCGTGCTCAGTTTATTCAACATGCCCGAGACAACGAAAACAACGGCAAGTTCGGCAATCATCAAGCCGAAGAAGACAGCCCGGTTTCCCAAAACGACCGATAATATGGCCGGAGAAGAAGCCACATACAACGATGTAAGAGCCGTCACGACAAGGGCGAGGAACATACGTCCGTACACCTTACGCATCACCATCGACAAAACCGATGTCCCGGTAGTCGATTTATAAGAAGAATCATACAAATTTTCCATCTCTTTCTATTTTAACAGTTATTTTTTACATACGGTCGGGCACTTCGATACCGAGCAATCCCATACCGGTTTTTATCACTTTGGCGACGTTAGCCGAAAGCATTAGGCGGAATGCCCGTACTTCGGCGTTTTCTTCGCGCAGAATCGAATAATCGTGGTAGAACTGATTGTATTCCTTCACCAAATCATACACATAGTTGGCGATAAGCGAAGGACTGTATATGCGACCGGCTTCGGCAACCACAGCAGGGAAATCGGCCAAATGCTGAATGAGCGAAATCTCTTTTTCAGAGGGTTCGACCTTAGCGGTGTCCACTTGGCGATAATCGATACCGGCTTCGGCAGCCTTGCGCATGACCGAGCAGATGCGGGCGTGGGTGTACTGAATGAAAGGCCCCGTGTTCCCGTTGAAGTCGATCGACTCTTTGGGATTGAAAGTCATGTTCTTGCGGGGATCGACTTTCAAGATAAAGTATTTCAATGCACCTAAACCCACGATACGAGAAATTTCTTCCGCTTCCTCGGCAGTACAGCCGTCGAGTTTGCCCAATTCGGCCGATGTCTCGCGAGCGGTGGCGATCATCTCGTCCATCAAGTCGTCGGCATCCACTACCGTACCTTCGCGCGATTTCATTTTTCCTTCGGGCAACTCCACCATACCGTAGGAGAAATGCACGAGATCTTTGCCCCATTTGAACCCGAGTTTGTCGAGCAATATAGAAAGAACCTGAAAATGGTAATTTTGTTCGTTGCCCACCACATAAATCATCTTATCGATGGGGAAATCTTTGAAACGCAACTTGGCCGTACCGATGTCCTGCGTCATGTACACCGATGTCCCGTCGCTGCGCAACAGCAATTTGTGGTCGAGCCCCTCTGCCGTCAAGTCGGCCCATACCGAGCCGTCCTCTTTCCGATACATGATACCCTTTTCCAATCCTTCGAGCACTTTTTCTTTCCCTTCGAGATAGGTCTGCGACTCGTAATATATCTTATCGAAGTCCACGCCCAATCGACGATACGTCTCGTCGAATCCGGCATAGACCCAGTTGTTCATCATCTCCCAAACCGAACGAACCTCTGGATCGCCGGCCTCCCATTTGCGCAACATGGCGCGGGCTTCCTGCATGAGCGGCGAGGCGACCTCGGCCTCTTCGGGGGTCATGCCTTTGGCTTCCAGTTCTTTCAGTTCTTGTTTGTAATGTTTGTCAAACAACACATAGAAATCACCGATAAGGTGGTCTCCTTTTTTTCCGGCCTTTTCGGGAGTGACACCGTCGCCCCATTTTTGCCAAGCCAGCATCGATTTACAGATATGAATACCCCGGTCATTGACGATATTGGTCTTCACCACCCGATTACCATTGGCTTTCAAAATCTCGGAAAGACTATATCCCAACAAGTTGTTGCGCACATGTCCCAAATGTAACGGTTTGTTGGTATTGGGCGAGGAATATTCGACCATGACCAAAGGAGCATCGGCGGCAGCTTTATGCGTCCCGAAATCGGCCTCTTCGTCGATGTGATGCAACATCTGGCTCCAAAACGAAGGAGCGATCACCAGATTGAGAAAGCCCTTGATTACATTGAACGAAGCGACTGCCGGCTCATTGGCGAGAAGATACTCGCCTATCTCCTGAGCCGTAGCTTCGGGAGCCTTATGAGAGGCTTTCAAAAAAGGGAACACCACCAACGTGAGATTTCCTTCGAACTCTTTCTTCGTCTTTTGAGGAACTGTCGTTCCGGGAGCTGCCTCGATTCCATACAAAGCTTTCACCGCTTTGACCGCAGCATCGGATATAATCTGTTCTATTTTCATGTACTATACTCGTTTAATGGGTACAAAGATAGTGCAAGATGAGAGCAAAAAGAACAAATCCATTTGTTTTTTTGCCGAATCGCAGCCTATATCGGACTTTTGTCAAAGAATGAATCCTTTGTCGGCAACTACATTCCGATCTCCTCGGCAAGTGGTTAAGAAAAGCAGCCGAATAGATTTTGGTGATATTCAACCCCTCCGTCACTGCGTGCCACCTCCCCTATATTTTGCTGGGCAAAACACCCCGTAAGGCTACGGGATACGGCAGGGAGGAGGGAAAATACCCACAAAGCATCGGAGCGGATAAAAGCTGTTCAAGAGGATACTTTCAACACTCTCCCTCTGCTCATCGTAGATGAGATAGGGGGTGTGCCCGTAGGGCGAGGGGGTTAAGCCTTCAAAATATAACATGCTATTTTCCCCCCCTCTTCGTCGCTATCGCTCCTCTGTCTCTCCCCTATATTTTGCGCCGCAAAAACACCCCGCAATGCTGCGGGACACGGCAAGGGAGAAGGTTAGAATGTTTTGTCTTGTTGCGTAGAAAACTATAAAAGCTAAGAAATGTGTTGTACTCCTCCTCTGCGCACGAATGTGCGATAGGGGAGGTGTCCGTAAGGACGGAGGGGTTGAAAACAACATCATATCAGTCTGTTTATACCGGACATATCCCTTTCTCCCCTGCCATGTCCCGCAGCATTACAGGGCACAGCAGGGGAGGAGGGTGGAAATCTTTCGACAACATCGCTCTGCTGCTGTTTTAATTTTTCTTTGTTTTGTGGGTATTTCTCCTTCTCCCCTGTGCCGCAAAGCAGCACGATAGAGGAGAGGGGTTAAGAAGAATAGCTTAGAAATTTTTAAAGAGTTTAGGAGAACCTCTTTCCTATCCCATGCACCATGCCGTTGCGGGCTGCGGCGAAACGGGCAGATGCGGGAAATATCCTTTGGGAGAAGGAGGCGGAGGTGTAGGCGGCGCAGGAAGAACTTTGGGCAACCGGAGCGATTTGCCGGTCTTCTTGCGACGGCTACATTTCGCCAATCGCCCCCGCTTCCATTGTTTGCGTTTTTCCTCCATATCCTTTTTCACCTCATCTTTGGCAGCCCAATAACGACGAGCGACCTCTTCCCAAAAACGACTGGCAAATTCTTCATAAGGCTGCTTTTCACCCTCGGGCAAATCATATGCATCGGTCTCGTCGATGGCACTGACAATAGACGAAAAATAATATGCCGCGCGTTTACACCATCGGTAACGCTGCACATATTCCCCCGGCAAACGTCCCTCGGCTATCATTTTGTCGATGTCGTTGTCGGTTTGTTGCTCTTCCTGTTCCCGACTGTGCCGTTCGAGCGTATCGACACAGCGGGTTACTGCCGTGATCTGTTTCGGTTGAGTCTTGGGATCGAGCTCCAACAGCTCGTTATAGTATTTGAGTAGTACAGCTTGGCGGGTCGATTCTATTGCCGTGCGCAAGTTTACAAAAGGTTCTTCTACCATCGTCTCGTATTTTTCGACAAATGTATGATCGAGATACGTTCTTTTTTATGGCATAACCGAACTTTAAACAGGCGGCTCAACAGAAGGCATTAATAAGAAACGGCACGCTTACTTCGAGTGCTATGCCATGTAGAATAGCTATCGGTATAAGTTCTTCTCCCTTATACGAACTTCGCACAATCATGGGAAGGCACACGTCCATCGAATTGATACCCGCTACCGAAATAGGAACCAACCTCCCACCCCAACGAGCGAGAACGGGTGTACCGAACAAAGCGATCATCTCGCGTATGACATTGGCGAGCAAAGCGATAGTCGCCAACTCGGCAGCTCCTTGCGGACCGAGAGTGGCACTTTTAATATCGGCTATCAACACCGACGATAACGAGTAATACCCGAAACCGCTGCCGATCGTCAAGCAATCGTTCAAATCACGCCCATGCAGCAAAAAAACACCTATGGCCGAAAATAAAAGCGTACCACCGATAGTAAAAACAGGCAAAAGAGACATGCGGGGATTAAGCGAATGGAATAATTCGCGTAAGTCGTTGTTCGAACCTAAACTAATTCCCACTTGTACAATCAACAGCGAAAGAATAATTATAGGCAAATCATGACCGAGCAACCACTCCGGAGCAAAATCGCCCAACCCTACAAATACCCCGGCAAGGAAACAAATCAAAATCATCAAATTCCCTTTCATGATTCACCTCCTTTCTTAAAAAACAAACGTTGAGCTACACGAGCGGCCACAATACTCCCAAGCACTCCGAGGCAGGCAATTACAGCCGCTTGCCAACCGAAATTGTAAAAATTATCTACGAGATTACGATCGGACCCTATCGACACCCCGAACACAAATAACAGGACACAAACGGTAATCTGTATACTCCATTTCGTCACGCCGACGAAAGAACGTCCGCGCAACATATATCCTACGCCAACACCCAAAACCAAAAGGATCAAAATACGAAACATAATTTGACTGTCTTTTATGCCACAGACTACAACGACTCCGTCGTCGTATCCGAGCTACGTTTATACGAATGAAAATAACCGGATAGGGCTTCCGCCCGCAAAAGGGGAAAAGAAAGTGAGATTTTACAGATTATCCCCTAAAAATCGATTGGCAGTCAAATAAAGCCGCTGAACCAATGGACATGCACGATCGAAAGCGCACGTACTCCCCTGCGCCTTACACCGAAACAAATATGCTTGCCCTGTTGAATCATACGAATAACTGAATAAAAATTCGAATGCAAAGGTAATACTCTTCTCCGAATTCTCCAAATCGGGCACACCATTTTGTTTTCGCTACCGAGGGGAGAAGAAAGAATACATCTCAACTTTCCCATGTATTTCTTTCCGCCTTTATCGGGCGGTGAAGCCAAAAGGAAAACGGCGGGTAACGGGCAAAGTAATCCGATACTAACTATAAGATGAAACACTTTCGGTTAGGTGGAGCTTGTCCAGCTTTTTGGGGCAGTTCACCTTTAAACTCCTCCCCTTGCCGTGCCCCGTAGCATTGCGGGGTGTGGCGTTAGCCATATAGGGGAGGTGGCACGTAGTGACGGAGGGGTTGAAAAGCGCTATCTCATCAGTCGGTTTATATCAGATATTCAACCCCCTCGCCCTACGGGCACTCTCCCTATCTCATCTACGATGAGCAGAGGGAGAGGATTGAAAATGGTATTTCTCGTTTCGGCACAAAGATAGCTTTGCACCCTTCTCCTCTATCGCATAATACTACGGGACACGGCTGGGGAGAAGGGATAAAAAAACTCAGCAGTATTTATACTGCCCGGTAATAATCCTGCAAGAGACAGCGGGCGATGAAGTCCCAGTTTTCGGTTACAAGTGCGGAGTCACCGTCGGCGAAGCGAGCATCGGGAAGCAGTCGGTTTTCGCACAAATAGATGAGTAGGTCTATGGGGCATCGCCCGGGTACGGTAAGAAGCGACAGTGCATCCCTCCGGGCTGCCTGCGGGTCGTAACAAGGATTGGCAGGGTCGCATACGCATTGGGCTATATCCGAAGCGATGAGCATGCCTTTGTAAGGCGTGACATAGAGAATAAAATTCTTTTTCCCGGCGAGGTGCGAGAGATGTCCGCCTTCTGTCTCTCCCCATTGCATCCCTTCGGTAAGAAATTTGTCCAACTCCGAGTAAGAGTCTATGTATTTGACAGGCATGCCTCCGGTTTCTCGGGTGAATTGCCGGTAATAGGGGTGCAGTTCCTTTTTCTCTTCCGCTTCTTCGGGGAAAGTGTGTTGCCAAAGCAAAGAGACCCATTCGTGAGCAAAGAGCGCCAAAGGTCCGGCCGGCAGAGTATATAGCGATTCCCGACGCAGTTCGCCGAGCTTGGCGATTCTTTCTTTGTCTCCATGCGATTTACTCTGTGCCTCGTGTGAAAGCTGCCGGGCGAGCGAACGATTGGAAGGGCCCAACAGAAACGAATCCCAAAAGAGCCATTCGGCGAACCGGTAACGGGATTCGGGGTCATCGGTATCGTTCAGTTCGGGAAGACAAAATTCTTGTAACAAGGGTGAGTCGGGAGCTGTTTCGTATTCCGACTCTAACAGATCGTAAATCGTATCGGCCGTTGTGACGAGACGATCGTCGAGCGGGGAAAGGACCTCGTGCAAGGAGTCGTGCGTACAAAGCAGATACCAAAGTAGCACTCGCAGGTCTTCCCGATTTACTTCCCCGTCGTAGTAATTCTCGGCGGGAAAGAATGGCAGGGTACGACCGTAGAGCGAGCGGTGGTAGGAGAGAAACGTTGCCCACAATCCCGTACCGGACAGAATATCGGCAAAATAACCTACGACATCGCAGCAAAGACTTTTGGTGGCCTCCTCGGTTAATCTTTCTTTCAACGGAGATATGTTTACGAGGTCATATACTCGGTTGGCCAGTTGCGTATAGTAACGATCGCTGTCGGTCGTTTGCGTATAAGGCTGTCGAGAAAGCCATTGTTGCAAGGTGATGTTCATTGTCTTTCCTTTTTTTACGAGATTAGTTATTCCGAGTCACACCCGAAAAGATAACGATTTCGAGAGAATTCGTCTCCTGTCGGTTGTCAGGCTTCCCCGCCGGGAGCCATGAAAGGAGGCATACCGCCCCGTTGAGGATCGTTCATTTGTATAGGCCCGAATTGAGCTTCGTATTTGCGTATGTTGTCCTGCAAGGCGAATAACAATCGTTTGGCATGCTCGGCCGTGAGAATGATACGCGATTTCACCGGAGCTTTGGGAGCACCCGGAGTCATGCGGATAAAGTCGATAACGAACTCCGACGGAGCATGAGAAATAATAGAGAGATTGGAGTAAATGCCTTCGGCTACTTCGGCAGACAATTCTATCTGGATTTCCTTTTTTTCTTCCATAATCAGTTCAGTTTAAAGTAATAGTATTTATAGTTGAAATTTACTTGATTTACATAAAGTTGCAGCGTCGTATAAGGACGGCTTCGATAAGCCGAGATATTGAACGACGAGTATAGATTGCTCCAATGTCCCTCGGGGTCGTCGTTGCGACTGTGTCGCAACTGTACTTTCAAGGTATCGCCGGAAAGCTCGGCTTCGTCGGCGACAAGCAGGATGCTGTGCGGCCGGCTGTGATAGTCGATACGATACCTCAGATTAAGGAAGTCGCCGGTTTTCCATGCGCTTTGCAAATAAAGAGTATCGTCGGGCAACTGGTCGATTTTGTCATGGGGTACTATTCGGAGCGTGTCGAAATGAATAGCCGAAAGCGCTTGTATTTCTACCTGCTTTTTGTGTTCCGACAACGTTTCTATCGGGCGGTATTGCAGCAATACGCGCACTCCCTCGCCCATGTCATCGCTGTTTACTTCCGAAACGGGATAAAGCGTATCGACCGGAGCGGAATCGGTTGTCTGACAGGTGAAATAAGGATTGCCTTTATTCGTATGGCAAGTGACGATGTCGGCATAGAAGATGCCGTAAATATCTTTTTCATCGTCTCCGCAAGCCGTTGCGAAGATAGATAAAAGGATAAAGGAGCAACCGTATAACCAACTCTTTTTCATTTGTATGCCTTGTTTTATTCTTCGACAGAAGCGGGAGAAACGATGGAACCGTCTTTCATGAAGAGGGTACGATCGGTCATTCGAGCCAACGTTTCGTCGTGCGTGACGATGACGAACGTCTGTTTGAACTCGTCACGCAGGTCGAAAAACAGTTTGTGCAATTCGATTTTATTTTTCGAATCGAGACTTCCCGACGGCTCATCGGCAAGTATAACAGAGGGGCGGTTTATCAATGCTCGGGCGACGGCTACTCGCTGTTTTTCACCGCCCGACAGTTGAGCCGGTTTGTGTCCCAGTCGGTCGCTCAGGCTCAGGAAATCGAGTATCCGCTTGGCTTCCTGTTCTGCATCCGATTGTTTTTTCCCCCCGATGAGAGCCGGAATCATCACATTTTCGAGAGCCGTAAATTCGGGCAGCAACTGGTGGAACTGGAATACGAATCCGATGTTACCGTTTCTGAAACGCGCCATTTCCCTATCGGGGAGGTTATCCACCCGCCTGCCGTCGTATAAGATTTCCCCGCAATCGGGCTTGTCGAGCGTTCCCACGATCTGCAACAAGGTTGTTTTGCCGGCTCCGCTCGCCCCCACGATGGAGACGATTTCGCCCTGTTCGATCACGGCGTCGATACCTTTCAGTACCTCCAAAGAACCATAGCTCTTGTGTATGTTTTTTATCTCTATCATACTTCTGTTAGTTTTCTGATGACATGCCCCGCCAGATAACACCCGAAGATTGCCGGCAGATAAGAAATTGTCCCGACGGTCGATTTTTTGTTACGTTCTCCTTCCACGACCACGACGGCGTTACGATCGGCCTGCTCGGTGGAGAATACCGTTTTCAGACCTTTGGAGATACCCTCTTTCCGCAATCGCAATCTCACCGCTTTTGCCAAAGCGCAATGGTAGGTATCGGCTATGTCGGCTATCCGTATGGCCGACGGGTCTTTGCGTCCGCCTGCACCCATCGATGAAACAATTTTGATTTTATGCCGCAGGCAATAGGCGATCAAAGCTACCTTCGGCGCCAGCGTGTCGATGGCATCGATGACAAAATCTATTTCGCCGCCCTCCAACAAAGCGGGAATATCTTCCTCTTCGATAAAACGGTGTTGTGCCGTCAGCTTCAAATCGGGGTTTATATCGAGAAACCGTTCTTTCAATACCTCGACTTTGGGTTTTCCCAATGTACTGTGCAAAGCGACTAATTGTCGGTTTAGGTTGCTCTCGGAAACGGTGTCTCCGTCGATAATCGTCAAAGCTCCTATACCGGCTCGCACGACCATTTCGGCGGCATAAGCCCCCACACCACCCACCCCCACGACAAGGACGTGGGCATTTTGCAATCGTTTTATCGGTTCATCGCCAAACAGCAGCCGGGTACGTGACAACCATTCGTCCATCTTTTCTTATGCGGTTTGTCTGTATATAATTGAATGACGAAGATACTCTTTTTTACCGAAAATCGGAAATAGCCGAGGCAAATTAAAGTCGAACGCATTGGCGATAGTAATATGGATAACGGTTTTTCGTCGATTCAGAAATGCGATTTGTCTTTTACTCACGACTTCCGTGGCACACGGATAGGCAGGACGATAGTAATCGATATGATTTTTATTCTATTTATAGATTTTATTCACAGGATTTTTGGTAAAAATAAGATTCATTGGGTTTTTCGGTAATCTCCTCATTGTATATTTGCGTTGTAAAATAATACGAAATAGACTATGCCGAGATACTAAGGCAACCTTGCTGGCTTTCTATTTTGTAAAGTAGTCACCTATTAAAAATAAAGTAATTATGAAGAAGTTTCTTGTTATGGCGTGTATCGCCGCTGCTTCGATGATAGCCTTGCCGGCTGTGGCTCAAACGACTACCGGTAGTAAGACCCAAACGGAATGCTGCAAAAAAGGCAAAGCCGATTGTAAGAAAGAGTGTAATTGCACCGATTGCAAATGCAAAGATTGTAAAGCGACGGCTCCTTGTTGCGACTCTAAGGCAAAATGCAACGACAAGGCCGATTGCTGCAAACAAGCCAAATGCGATAAGGCTAAGGCTCCTTGCTGCGAAAAGAAGAATGTAAAAAAGTAAATTCTGTTGTTGAAAGATGAATTCGGGGCGACCGCAAAATTGCGGTCGCCTTTTATTTGATGACCCGTAGTTTTCTTTGGAATATTATGCCGGAGTCGTGGTTATGTCCGTGTGGCCATGCCCCATGCGGTTCCTATATTTCGTAGGTGAGACTTCTTTGTATTTCAGAAATGTCCGGCAAAAATGAGATAGATTATTAAATCCTACGCCGTACGCTATCTCGGAGACCGATTTGTCCGTCGTCGACAACAGGCGGCAGGCTATATCCATACGGTAGGTATTGAGATAATTCGTAAACGATACCCCTTTCATTCGTTTGAAAAAGACGCAGAACGAAGAACGGTTCATGTGTACGAGGGAGGCGATTTCGTCGATAGGAATATCGTGATTATAATGCAAGGAAACATAAATCTCTATTTGTTGTATCTTCTTGTCCCGTTTCTTTAACGGGCGATTGATTCCTGTCGGATTCATCTCGTCGGAAAGAGCCAGATGTCCGAGTATCCGTATCGCTCCCGATAATTGTCCGAGCGAGTCGGTTTTTATTATTTCCTGCATTTCATGCCTCACATTTTTCAATAAATCGCCTCGTAACTGAAAGGCCGTGTGTTGCCGGCTGTCGAGATGTCCGAGCGGCCCTATTTCGGGTAATGTAACCGAAAGTTCTTTAAACAGGTTTTTCCTGAAAAGCAGACAAATATCCTCTACCACATTGCCGGGATTATTGTCGAATATCCAACCGTGCAACATGTCGGGCGGTATTAAAAAGATTTCATCTTTCGTGAAAGGTTGCGATTGGTCGCCGATAACGAATGTGCCGCAACCTCTGATAATGTAGATAAGTTCCCAGTCCGATTGTGTATGAATGGGAAACTCCTCGGACGGGTTTAGCAAATCGTGTAATACGAGAAAAGAATGCGTACCTCCTGTCAAGTGATAATATTTGGATTCCATCTGGGACTGTTTTATACAAAATGTAAATATAAATCAAAAGTTTCGAACTATATGCAAATATCAATCAAAATAAGAGTCCTACTTTTGTACCCGTAAAAAACAGCATAATATCATGGAGAAAATCACCGATGCGGTTATGTCCGAAAAACCACGTTATGCTATTCTCGACGGATTGCGAGGAGTGGCTGCCGTGATTGTCGTCGCCTTTCACTTGTTTGAAACTTATTCCAAAGGTCCTGCTTATCAAATATTGAACCACGGCTATCTTGCCGTCGATTTCTTCTTTGTACTTTCTGGTTTCGTGATCGGATATGCTTATGACAATCGATGGGGAAAGATGTCCACTCTGGCTTTTTTCAAACGCCGTTTAATCCGGTTACACCCTATGGTAATCATGGGGTCGGCAATAGGCGCATTGTTGTTCTATTTCGGTAATTGCGAACGTTTCCCTCTTATAGACCAAACTGCATGGTGGCAGGTACTGCTCATGTTTCTGCTTGCCTGTACGATGATACCGGCGCTTACCAGTTGGGATATACGAGGCTGGCAAGAGACCAATCCGCTCAATGGGCCTACTTGGTCGCTCATGTGGGAATATCTGGCGAATATTCTTTATGCGTTGGTCGTCCGTAGGTTCTCCAAAATCGCATTGGTTTGTTTTGTTTCCTTTGCGGCGTTTTTGACGCTCGATTTGACACTTAACCTCGATGTGTTCGGGTTGCTCGTCCATCGAGACATTACGGCTTATACCGTTATCGGAGGTTGGAGTATTACCCCCGAACAGGTCTATATCGGTATCGTTCGGGTGCTTTATCCGTTCTTCGGAGGATTATTGCTGTTTCGTATAGGGAAACTTATTCGGGTAAAGGCCGGCTTCTGGTGGTGTTCGTTACTTGTCGTCGCAGCTTTGGTAATGCCCCGTATCGGAGGCGAAACCGATGCTTGGCAAAACGGTATCTATGATGCGGCATGTATACTCCTTTTATTCCCCATTATCGTGGCGATGGGAGCCGGCAGCGAGGTAAAGGGGAAACACAGTGTGGCCGTATGCAATTATCTGGGCGAAATCTCCTATCCGCTCTATATTACCCATTATCCCTTTGCCTATATGCAGATGGCGTGGGTGACACACAATCCTGATGCATCTATGGGAGCGCACGTATTTGTCTCCGTATCGACGTTTATCTTGTCTGTCGGCGTGGCACACGCTTGTTTGAAACTCTATGACTTACCGGTTCGCAATTGGCTGAAAAACAGGTTTCTTGTAAATAAATAAGACCAGTCTATTTGGAACGGCAACATGTAAATCGAAATATTCTGCATTTTCATTTCTCATTCGGTTAAATTCATAACGTGAGTTCTGAATGCAGTGAAACTTTTGCGTCGGTAAATCAGCGTATAGTCCGAATTATATTCCGGGAAGTTCTCGACAGACAATCTTAAATGCAGCTTGTCGGTTTCTATTGCCGGTAACTGTTGGCGGAGGGTTATACCACGAATGTTTGTCTGGCTTTTCACTTTTCCGGTTTCCCATAGTAACGAAGATAGTTTTTGGTCCACGGCCCATAATTCGGCTGTTACTTTCAGGCTTTCTTTATCTGTCACGCAGTCGTTCAATATCCATAATTCAGCTTCGAAATACTCTCCTTCGAGCCATGTGAATTTGGACAGACGAGCACTTGCACATAGGGGACGACAGGAGTCGGCTACTGCCTCGAATGCTTTTTTCGGAATGGCCGGATAAGCAACAATCGAGTTGTTTGCGGCCGTCGGCCACGGTTCATTGAAGCACCAGTTCAAAGCCATCGAACAATAAGGTTTTTGTCGTCGGGCTTCTTCATAAATGGTCTTATAACCTTCGCTTTGCAGTAACTCGCTGCGGGCAATAAGCTCGTCGAGAGAACGGGCTTCGCCCCAATAATCGTTCAACAGGTTCGGACAAAGCCATGTCCCGAAATCGGCCTCCCATGCTCCGAATGCATGATGCCATTCCCAACTCGTACCCGGCTTCGGAGGAAATAATTCTTCACGAGGTATAAAGGTTTCGAGAACGCTTCGAGGCGACACTCCGGGTATACCGAATTCTGTGTATGCCGTGCAATGAGCTTTTTCTATCAAGGTATAAATTTCCTCACCTTCCCATCGAAACATATAGGGTCCGTGTCCCATTCCCGGCATCGGCGAGGTGGGGATAAACGGAGTTTCGGGATCAAGCCGGAGACATAGGCTGTCCAGCAGTCTCAACGGCAAGGATTGCGATGTCATACCCGACCAGTTGTTGAATAACTCGTTTCCCCCGCACCAGATAGCCAAGCATGCATGTTTCCGCAATCGTCGGATAATCGAAGTGGCTTCTTGTTCCAGAACTTTCAGATAGCGAGATGTGTCGGGATAGCAATTACATGCCAAAGGAAATTCTTGCCATACCAGTATTCCCATACGATCGCATAATTCAAAAAACGCGTCCTTGTTGATGATACCACCACCCCATGAACGCAGCATATTGAAATGGGCTTGAAGGGCTAACGATAGTAACTCTTCATATCGTTTTTCGGTTATCGTTCCCGGGAAAATTTCGGGATTGACCCAATTAGAACCTTTTGCAAAAATTTTTCTACCATTCAATTCGATTTGTGCCGGGGCAACACTCGGACCTTTGGGGAACCCCGACGGTTCTCGCCAAGCCCCTTCGTTCATGATTAATCTCACCCGGCGGAAACCTACCGTCTGGATTTTCCTGTCGAGCAATTCCCCCGAATCTTTACAAAATAACGTAATTTCCGAACGATATAGATAGGGTACTCCTTGATCGTGACACCACCATAAGTGGGGATTTTCCAATCGCTCTGAAAAAATTATGTGGTCATACGACTCATCACGGGTATGTAAAACCTCGTCCCCGTTATAGTCGTATAACCTCCATTCGTATATCGTAGCGGCCGGAGAGGAGATCGTCGCCGATACTTGTATATCAACTGTTTCATAATTATCGGAGAGTCGATATTCTATAAGAGTATCGTCCAAGATGGTTTTGGGACTTATTTCCAAATAGGTTTCGTCCCAAATCCCCGATGGAATAAGCCTCGGATGCCAATCCCACCCATAGCTTACGGCCGGTTTTACCGAGTCGGAGGCTTGTATTCGATTGTCTTGCTCGGCCCCTTCCTTTTTAGGAACGGGCCATATTTTTATTTCCAACGTGTTTTCGTCTTGGATTTCCCCGGTGATATCTATATCGACAGGCGTGAACATTCCCTCTTGCGACCAGATAACTTTGTCGTTCAGCTTTATTTCAAAACGGTAGTCGATGCCCTTCGATACGAATCGCACCTGTTCTTCCCGACTTATCTCTGGGGAGTGAAACCGAGTTCGATAGATGAAATAGCAATCTTCCATCCATTTGTATAACATGTAATTGTCAGATTGTCGATAGTCTCCGTATTTCATCGCACGGGCAATATCGAGTTGAGTGGCTCCGGGAACGGTCGCCGGGAAAAATTTCAGAGGAGTAGCTTTTTCGTCGGAGGTGTACCCGACGCTCCATTCGGGATATATTTTCTTTTTAGGCTCCATTGTACAGTAAATCGGCTGTTAGGATCGAACAAATATAGCACAAGTTGAGTGCAGAGACAAGAGGAAATCATATTTCAGGCTTGGCTATGCCGAAACGAACCCTATATTATACAAAGAATAGAGGCAAATAAACATATTTTTTAGATTTAGACCATGTCGAACTACATCCTGTACCCTACAAATATAACTGAATTTTTATATAGTTTTTGGGAAGATGATACTTCTTGCAGGAATAATCGTTCAATATAACCTGACTGATGTGATGGCGTTTTCAACCCCTCCTTCTTTCGGACACCTTCCCTATATGGCTAACGCCACACCAGAGGAGGAGATATATAATCCATCTCATTCGCTAAAATTCAGGGCTATCCCCACGGATTTTCTACTGAATCGTGATGTGAGTCGAGTCGGTAATACAAGCGAATGATAAGCAGGAGGGAATAGTAGTTTAGTCTTATTGTCGGGATTGCGGGGAAAACGTAAAGATTCGCGAGATGTTTTCCTTTATCGATTTGCGTAATCGGTGAGTCGAGAGATTACGTATGCGTGCCGCTTTCCTATATAGTTTATCGATAGGCATGTTGCCCTCGTCTGTTTCTAAAAACAGGCGGTCGAGTGGTACGGATTTCAAAGATTCGTGGTTGTAATATTCTCCGAAGGAGAGATATAGCCCTTCTCGAATCAGCTGCCCTGCGGTTTCGGGTTTCCCTCTGAATCCGTGTATAATCCACGGTTGTTTAGGTTTTTCTGCTTTATGGATGCGGATTATGTCGTCGTATGCTTTGACGGCGTGTATGACGAGTGGCTTGTGCCACTTTTCAGAGAGATATATGTGATGTTTGAAGTATTCCGATTGTTCTTCATAGCCGACTCCGCTTTTGAGTCTGTCGAGTCCCGTCTCGCCGATCGCCACGACTTGCTCGTTTCGTACGATCGTTTCCAGCAGAGGGAATGTTTCTTTGGAGCGGGAGGTCAGGCTCCACGGGTGCATCCCGACGGAGTAGAACTTTCCCGGTTCGGGGTGGAACTCTTCGGGGGTCGTGCTAATGATGGCTCCGTAGTGGTCGTGGTGCGTGTGAATATCGGTCGGCGTTTTAATCGGGACGGGATCGTAACCGCTACCACCCCACGGGTGACAGCTCAGGATACGTTTGACGGTCAGCCACAAACCTTTTAACGGGCCATGTATCTGTATGGCATCGATAGCATATTGCGAACAGGTGGGTACATATCGGCACGATGGAGGTAGCATGGGGGAAATACATGCCTTGTAAAAACGGATAGGAAGCAGGAGTATGGCCGATAGCAGTTTTTTCATGACGTCAGGACGGGGTTTGTTGCGATTCTATTTTCCGGGCCAGACGTTCCAGAATTTCAACGACTTTCTTCTCTATAAAATGAAAATCGTTCAAGTTTTTATCGAGGTAAAGAAAGGCTAAATGTGCGGTTCGGCTTTGCCGCGATAGCGGTTCTGTCAGAATCTGCTTGTTAAGCCGATAGGCTTCTCTTATCCGGCGACGCAAATATACCCGTTTGACGGCGCGTTTAAAGTTCCGTTTGGGGATATTGATAAAGAAACGTGGCGGAGCGCTTTCGCTGTCGTCTATGCGATAAACGACACGAATCGGATAGACGATAAAAGAACTCCCTTCGGCAAACAGTCGGTCGATTGCCGTTCGGCTACACAACTTTTCGTTTTTGGGGAGTTTGTGGTCGTTCATCGGTTTTGAAAATAAAACCTCATAAGCGCCTCCTTCCGGTAAAAGACGATTATGAGGTTCGGGTTTGAGGTAAAAAAGGGTTTATTTCTTTTTACTTTGTTCTTTTAAGAAGAGGTCTAAGGCTGCGGTCATCGACGGAGCTCCGGGTGACGGAGCCTTGATGTCGAGTCTCAAGCCGGCATCCCGTACGGCTTGTGCCGTAGTGGGGCCGAATGTCCCGATTTTTATGTCGTCTTGTTTGAAATCGGGGAAATTCTTGGTCAGCGATTTGATACCCGATGGGCTGAAAAACAGAAGCATATCGTAATCGAACGGTTCATCGGGCCCGAAGTCGTTGCTTACGGTACGATACATAATGGCCTTCGTATAGTTGATTTTATGCTTCTCTAATACAGAAGTTTGCTCTTTATGTACATCGGAAACCGGGAAGAGGAATTTTTCGCCGGAGTGTTTGAGCAACGAAGGCACTAAGTCGTCCAGCTTTCCAGAGTTCCCGAAAAATATTTTGCGTTTGCGATAGATGATGTATTTCTGTAAATAAAGGGCGATGGCCTCTGTCGTACAGAAGTATTTCATCGTTTCCGGTATGGTAACACGCAGTTCTTCGCACAGACGGAAGAAATGGTCAATAGCGGTGCGTGCCGTGAAAATAACGGCAGTGTACTCGGGTATGGATATTTTCTGCTGTCTGAATTCTTTGGAGGTCAGACCTTCTACTTTGATAAAAGGACGAAAAACGATATTTACACCATATTTTTCTGCAATATCGTAGTAGGGAGATTTTTCGGAACTCGGCTTGGGCTGAGAAACAAGAATTTTCTTAATTTTCAAAGCTGCTGTATTTTTAGTTCGACAAAATTATATATCAATATACTTGATCTATATACCCAAAATAGGGGGGTGATTTCGAGGGCACAAAGGTACACAATAAAATAGAATAAATCTAATATATTGCGGTAAAAAATCTTAAACCCTTTATAAATAAACAAGATACGAGAGATTAGATAGATAAGTGCCGCTGTGACGAACATGATTTTTTCCAAAGGAGGAATGAAGGTCATCGCGAGTATCGACAAGGCGAGAGGAATGCCTATCAAGGAATTGATCGATACGAAGCTGTCTATCCACTTACGGGTATGTGTGGCATCGGTAAATAACCGCCCGATTCCGGTATAAATCCATTTTTGAAGGTAATAATAACAAAATGCGATGACTCCTCCGCAACAAATCCCTATTCCGATCATTTCGGATAGGGAAGGTATATGCCGACTTACAAGTTCGAATAGGCAGAAGCCTTCGGAGATGAAAGTCATGATCAACAATACGGCCCGGAGTTGGGTTTCTCTCACGGTAGTATCGTCGAACAGGTTTTGTCTCTCCTTTACGTTGAGCGAATTGCGGAGCACTTCACCCAAATATTTGATTCCTTTTTTGAACGTGAAAGCGAACAGTAAGAAAACAATGAGAACGAGGCCGACGATTACGGGATCGTTCATGGGTGTTTCGGGTATTTTTTCAGACGGGAATCCTTCGGGTATGGCGATTATGGTTTCTTGCAGGTCTTTCAGCGGATCGGTCTCTTTCAAGGGAGTACTTCGCTCGAATCCATGTATGTATCGCGGCACGAAAACCTCGGGAGTACCGGCGGGCGACTGGGCTTGCGCGGTATCGGCGGGAATGGCGGTATGTGCGGCGGGGACAGGCATGATTATATGGCTGCGATTTTGCGAATGTTTTTATCCCATACGGGCATGTTTTGAATAGCGTCGACAGCTTCTTGGGGGGTCTGTGCGACTTGCCACATGCGGGCGTGCTCCTGCCTCATGAAGTTTTCGCCGATGGCGTTATGAAGCATTTCTATCAACGGGTTATAGTATCCGTCTATGTTCAATATGACGATGGGGTTGAGAAACAGTCCGAGTTGTTTCCATGTGATTATCTCGAAGAGCTCTTCCATCGTTCCGCAACCGCCCGGTAAAGCGATGACGGCATCGGCTTCTTGTGCCATGCGTTCTTTCCGTTCATGCATGTCGGCGGTTACGATGGTCTCGGTCAAACCCTTATGACACCAACCTTCGTCGATCATAAACCGGGGTATTACACCCAATACTTCGCCTCCGTTTTCGAGAACACTGTCGGCCAGAGTACCCATCAGACCTTGATTGCCGGCGCCGCAAACGCATCGCATTCCGTTTTGTGCGAGAAGTCTGCCTGTTTCGCGGGCGGCTTCGAAATAGCGAGGATTTATTTTTGAGCTGGATGCGCAATAAACGCAAACCGATTTTATCTTTTTCATTGTCACGTATTTGAATCGGTTGCAAAGTTAACGCTTTTTCCCGAAAGAGAACCCTTCGGCACAAGCGACGTTATAACCATTTGTTTTCGCGATACCATTTCACGCATTCGTTCACGCCTCGTTCCAAGCTGTATTGCGGAGAAAAACCGAGCTCGTTTTGAGCGTCCGAAATATCGCAAATCCAGTTGCGTTGTTTCATGATACGGAATTTATCCCGATTTAATGTGCTGGTTTTTCCCAGCACGATAGCTCCTTTTTCGGCAATGACCGATACGACCCAAAGCAACCACACCGGAATTTTGACAGGGACAACCCTGCGCTTTCCCAAAGCGGTCGCTACATATCGGCGAAACTGGGACGAAGTGTATGCTTTTCCTTCCGAGAGGAAGTACCCCCGCCGAACGACTCCCCGGTCTATGGCTTTGAAGATAGCTTGTACCAAATCTTTCACGTAAATGAAGGTGATGAGTTGAGGTTTGAACCCGACGATGAAATCGAATCCGTATTTGATACTTTTCATCATCAGGTAGTAATCTCGCTCATAGGGGCCATATACTCCGGTGGGACGCATGACCACGTAGGGGAATCCTTCCAACGATTCTAAATGTCGCTCGGCTTTCAGCTTGCTTTTTCCGTATCGGGTATTGGGGTGAGGGGTGTCGGTGGGGCGTATGGGGGTGAAGTTTTTTTCGTCGCCGACTCCCCATGCTCCGAGGCTGCTCGTCATGATGAATTGTTTAGGAACCATTTCTGTTTCGACGAGGGCTTCGGTGAAATTTTTCACAAAGCCGTAGTTGATTCGATCGAAGTCATCGGGATTTTTACATTTTGTAACTCCCAGATTATAAACGATATAGTCCCATGCTCCGTATTCCCCTTTATGCGATAGTAGTTGGTCGGTAAGAATTTTTTTGTTACCGTAATTGAAGTCGATAAAGCGGATTGCGGGGTCGGAAAGATGCTCGCGAGAAGTCGTTTTGCGCACACCCGCCCAAGTTTCGTACCCTCGCGACAGCGCCTCTTCGACGATAAATCCGCCGATGAATCCGCCGGCTCCGGTAATCAAAATTTTCATGCTCATAAACGCTGTTTGTTTGTGCGTGTAAAAGTAATAAGAAACCTTGTAAATGGGATTAGCGATACTGTTATTTTGTGAAATATAGCCGATAAACTATTATAAAAAGTTTATAAAGAGGGGAGATTGACAATCTTTGTTATCTTTGCAATATTTTTGTGGCCGGAATGTGAAAATGAACCGGATTTCGATGATTGACGAAATGGATTTGTTTTTGCCGTCGGGTGTGTTGTCTTTGTTGCGGATTACAAGGACCCGATGTTTTCGGTCGAGATGAAAGGAAAAAATTATAAATATAACAAATGAAACGGTACAAATTACTGAACAATGTTTTGGGGTGGGTAGTCTTTGTTATCGCAGCGGTTACCTATATCCTTACTTTGGAATCCACGGCCAGTTTTTGGGACTGTGGTGAGTTTATAGCATCGGGTTATAAGTTGGAAGTGGGTCACCCGCCGGGTAATCCCATATTTATGTTGACGGCGCGATTCTTTGCCAATTTTGCTTCTTCTCCCTCCGAGGTCGCCTATATGGTAAACCTTATGTCGGGGTTGTTAAGCGCTGCCACCATACTGTTGTTGTTCTGGACGATCACCCGTTTGGCGCAGAAGATCGTTTTGCGTGAGGGAGAGACAGAAGAGACGATGTCGCTCGGGCAGATGATTGCAATTCTCGGTTGCGGGTTGGTAGGAGCTTTGGCCTATGCGTGGTCCGATACATTTTGGTTCTCGGCGGTGGAAGGCGAAGTTTATGCCTATTCGTCGTTCTGTACCGCATTGGTGTTTTGGCTTATCCTCAAATGGGAAAGCGTGGCCGACCTGCCGCATGCCAACCGTTACATTATTTTGATAGCCTATATCATAGGAGTTTCGATTGCGGTTCACCTGTTGAATCTTTTGTGTATCCCGGCCATCGTATTGGTTTATTATTACCGTAAGTATAAAAATACCGATTTAAAGGGTTCTTTAATTGCCCTGTTGGTATCGTTCGTGTTGATCGTGCTTCTGCTTTACGGTCTGGTTCCGGGTTTTGTCGAGGTTGCCAGTTGGGTCGAATTGTTGTTCGTCAATGTTTTCCATTTACCGTTCAACAGCGGAGTGGTTTTTTATTTCTTCCTCATTGTCGGGGTTATCGCTTGGGCCATTTATGAGACGTATGCTCAACGCAGCGATAAGCTCATCAAGATTTCGTTTTTGATAAGTATCGTATTGGTGGGTATTCCTTTTATCGGCGACGGGTATATTATCGGTATTGTCCTTACGGCTGCGTTGGCTTATTATTTGTTTACTCGTAAAAAGCTGGCGGTAGTCGCCATGAATACGATATTGTTGTCGTTGTTCGTTATTTTTATCGGTTATTCTTCGTATGCGCTGATTGTGATTCGTTCGACGGCCAATACCCCGATGGATCAAAATTCGCCCGAAGATATATTTAGTTTGGGCGGTTATCTCAACCGCGAACAGTATGGCGACAGGCCTTTGTTCTATGGACAGACTTTCCCGGCCGAAATCGCTCGTGATGCCAACGGGACTGCCATATCGACAAAGGGCAAAGCCATTTGGAAGAAAAAACTGAAAACATCGGAGGACGAGGCAGACCGTTATATAGTCACCGGATATAACGAACATTACGAGTATCAACCCGAGTTGAACATGCTGTTCCCGCGTATGTATAGCGATAAATCGGAACATATATCGGCATATAAAGAGTGGACTAATTTTAAAGGTCGTCCGGTACAGGTGAGAACTTCCGAAGGAACTAAAACGGTCATGAAACCCACTTTTGCCGAGAATCTCGCTTTCTTCCTCGATTATCAGTTGAACTACATGTATTGGCGTTATTTCATGTGGAACTTCGCCGGACGACAAAACGATATACAGGGACATGGAGAGGTGCAAAACGGAAATTGGATCAGTGGCTTCAATTTTATCGACAAGCATATTGCGGGAGACCAGACCAATCTGCCCGACGATTTGAAGAATAATGCAGGGCGTAACGTCTTTTATATGCTGCCCCTTTTGTTGGGTCTGATCGGGTTGTTCTATCAGGCATTTTCCGGTAAGAAAGGTATCGAAAGTTTTTGGGTGACATTCTTCCTGTTCTTCATGACCGGTATAGCGATTGTGATTTATTTGAATCAAACCCCCTATCAGCCTCGTGAACGGGATTATGCCTACGCCGGTTCGTTCTACGCATTCGCTATCTGGATAGGATTGGGTGTTGCGGCCGTGTGGAGAGGATTGAATTATCTGTTGAAAACGACCGACGAAAAACCCGTGAGTACGATTACCGCTGCTGTGGCTGCGCTGCTATGTTTGTGTGTGCCCTTGCAGATGGTAAGCCAGACGTGGGACGACCACGACCGTTCGGGACGATATGTTTGTCGCGATTTCGGTATGAACTATCTGTCGAGTGTCGATGAAAACGGTATCATCTTTACCAATGGCGATAACGATACTTTCCCCTTGTGGTACGTGCAGGAGGTGGAAGGGTATCGCACCGATGTAAGGGTTTGCAATTTGTCTTATTTACAGACCGACTGGTATATCGACCAGATGAAACGTCCGGCCTACGAATCGGCGCCGCTGCCCATTTCGGCCGATGAGTCGAAATACGCTTATGACGTGCGTTCCTATAATTATGTAATCAATCGGTTGGCCGATTCTATTACGGTAAGCGATGGATTGGACTATTTGTATAGCGATGAGGATTGGACGAAAGATGTTCCCGGATACGGAAAGTTGAACCATTTACCCACGAACAAGCTCTATATCCCGGTAAACGCCGATGCGGCTGTCGCTTCGGGTACGGTAGCGCCTGAGTTGAAAGATAGTATCGTTTCTCGCATTGTTCCCGATTTTACCAATAAGCGGGGTTTTACGATGAGCGAAATAGCTTCGTTGGACATTATCAACACCAATGCCATGCAGGGTTGGAAACGTCCGGTTTATTTTGCCGTGACGGTGGGTAGCAGTTACTATCTGGGCTTGGAGGATTATTTCTCCCGTACCGGATTGGCTTATCAGGTTGTTCCTTTGAAAGGCGTTTCCAACAACATCGATACGGATAAGATGTATGACAATATGGTCAATAAATTCCGTTGGGGAGGAATCGATAAAGCAACTCCCGAGCACCCGTTATATCTCGACGAGAATGTGCGTCGCATGTGCAACACGCATCGCATGATGTTCGGCGATTTGGTCGTTCAACTCATTGCCGAAGGGAAAACCGATAAGGCATTGACCGCACTGGATTTGATTATGGAGAAGATTCCGGGTTGGCAAGTGACTCACGACCTTACCTCCATTTCGCTGGCGCAGTCCTATCTCGATTTGGGAGAGAAAACGAAAGGCGAGGCTTTGTTGACCGAGATACTCGACAATTCGGCCGGATACCTGAATTGGTATAAAGACTTGACTTCCGGTCAGCTTCGTTCCGTAGGAAGCGATTATCAGAAACATCTGTATATCATTCAGGCGATACATGAAATGAGTACATCTTATGAGCTTCCCGAATTACAGAAAAGAATAGAAGAAAAATTTGCTATTCGAGAATAAATAAAAGACATTCTTTTCGGGAGAGGTGTCGGAAAAATACTTTTCCGGATCTCTCCCGTTTTTCAGTTATATACTTGTTATGTTTATAGAGCAACCCCCGTTTTTTTATCGCATGTTGTTTCCCGAAACGATTTGGCGTATACCGGGAGATAAAAAGACTGTATATCTCACTTTCGATGACGGTCCCATTCCGCAAGTTACTCCGTGGGTTCTCGATGTACTCGATTACTACGAAGTGAAAGCTACGTTTTTTTGTGTCGGTGACAATGTCGCGCGTAATCCCAATCTGTTTCAGGTGATCAGGGACAGAGGGCATCAAGTGGGGAATCATACGATGAATCACGTGAAGGGAATGTCGATGTCTCCCGAAAAATACGTGCGGAATGTCATGAATGCTCACGACCTTATTCAAAGTCGGTTGTTTCGCCCTCCTCATGGTCACATGCTACCCGGACAAGCCAAATTGTTGAAGAAAGATTTCAGCATTATCATGTGGGACGTCGTGACGCGCGATTATAGTAATAAATTGTCGGGTGAGCAGGTGTTCGGCAATGTGAAACGTTATGCCCGCAACGGTTCCATCATCGTGTTTCACGATTCGATTAAGGCAGAGCGAAACTTGCACTATGCGTTGCCGAGGACGATAAATTGGCTTAGAGAGAATGGCTTCTTGTTCAAAACCCTCTGAATGGCGTGAGATCATACGAAACGAAGCCTTGCGTATCGGTTTCGATGCCTGTGGTTTCGCAAGAGTGGAAGAGGTCGATGCCGATATGCGCGATAAATACCGGCAGTGGCTCGCTTCCGGGAAACAGGCGCAAATGGGTTATTTGGACAATTATGTGGAGTTGAGGGATAATCCGGCGTTGTTATATCCCGGAGCCCGCACGATGATTTGTGTGGCACTCAACTACTATCCGGTTCGCTTTCAGTCTGGTGAAAGTCCCCGGTTCGCTTATTATGCCTATGGTTGGGATTATCACGATGTGATGCGGGATAAGCTGAGGCAGTTGGCCGTTTTTGTTTCGTCCTATTCTGGGGATACGGGGAGGGTCTGTTGCGATACGGCTCCGGTGCGGGAACGTTATTGGGCGGTTCGTGCAGGTCTCGGCTTTATCGGGAAAAATGCCCAGTTGATTATTCCCGGTAAAGGCTCTTTCTTCTTCTTGGGAGAATTGATAACTTCTTTGGATCTTCCTCCCGATAGTCCGGTCGTTGCTCGATGTGGCGATTGTTCTCGTTGTATGGACAGTTGTCCCACCGGGGCGTTGTACGCTCCGGGGAGTGTGGATGCCCGCCTGTGTATCTCTTGTCAAACCATCGAGAACAAGGGGGATATAGCTCCTTTCGTAGCCGATAGAATGGGCGATCGGGTATATGGATGCGATACCTGTCAGCAATGTTGCCCGTGGAATAAATCGGCTCGACCTTCTGTGCATCACGAATTTGCACCCAGCGAAGAATTTCTTGCTCTCGATGCTTCCCGATTCGAAACGATGACACCCGATGATTTCAATCGGATATTTCGCCATTCGGCTGTCAAAAGAGCTAAGTATGCCGGACTGAAACGAAATTTCGAGATTTGGAAGAAAAACAGAAAGTCCCCCATAGAATGATGTTATGTATAAATTAAGAGAGGCTTCGCCACGGCGAAGCCTCTCTTATTATGTGATTAAGACAAGTCCTATAATAAGCTGTCAGGGTCGAGGTTGTTTTTCTCGATGTCGAGGAAATACTTGTAAGTACCCACCTTCAATTCGGCCGTTGCGGCGTCGTCGCAGACAATGATGCTTTTGGGGTGCATTTGCAGAGCCGTGATCGTCCACATTTGGGAAATGCCGCCTTCTACGCCTTGTTGCAAGGCTTTGGCTTTGTTGTGCCCGTTAACGATGATAAGGACATTCCGGGCCGACATGATAGTACCGACACCTACGGTGAGAGCCGTTTTGGGAACAAGATGGGTATCGCCTCCGAAGAAACGGGAGTTGGCGATAATTGTGTCTTGGGTCAGTGTTTTTACGCGGGTGCGTGACGTTAACGAAGACCCCGGTTCGTTAAAAGCGATATGGCCGTCGGGACCTACACCGCCGAGGAACAGTTCGATACCCCCGTAAGATGCTATTTTGGCTTCATAGCGGGCGCATTCTTCTTCGGGGTCGGCAGCGTTGCCGTTGAGTATATTCACGTTTTCCGGGCGAATATCGATGTGGGAGAAGAAATTGCTCCACATGAACGTATGGTAACTTTGTTCGTGGTCTTCGGGCAGATTGCAATATTCGTCCATGTTGAAAGTCACGACATTACGGAACGAAACGACACCTTTACGGTTCAATTCTATCAAATGTTTATACATGCCCAGAGGCGACGACCCTGTGGGAAGACCCAGTACGAAAGGTTTATCCTCTGTCGGTTTGAACTTATTGATGCACGATACCACATAATTAGCGGCCCAACGAGAAACGGCATCATAGGTTGGTTCGATAATCAGTCTCATGATTTGTATATAATTTTAGCTTTCCCCAAAAGTAATCATTTTTTGGGAAGTACAGATGTGTATGTGAAAATTTTGTGTATTTTTCTAAAAATCGAAAGTGATTCCGTGATTTTTTACCTTTTTTGTGTGGAAAAAGTGTAAAGGAATCATTAAGTTTGTAACTTAAAAAAACTATCGCGATGAAAACAAATCTAAGTTCTCAGATTAAACTGGATCGGATACCCAAAAGGTATTATGCTCCTGATGGTGAGTTGGAACTTGCGGCTCTTACACGAGACGAGAAAGTTTACACCAAAATCTTCGAAGGCTCTGAGGAAGGGTCGGTGTATGTAGCTCATGACGTAGCGGAATTGATACAGAAATGCAAGGCAGAGCATCGTCATTGTGTGCTCGCTTTGGGTTCGGGTGTCGGTACTCACGCCGTTTATGCCGAATTGGTACGCATGTATCAGGCCGGCGAAGTCAGTTTCTCGAATGTCATAGTATTCAATATCGGGGAATATTATCCTTTGGCAGAAGGAGCTCCCGGGACGATGAGCCTGTTGAAAGAGCTGTTGCTCGACAAGGTGAATATCGATCCCGAGAATATTCATTCGCCCGGTAAGTTGGTATCGAAAGAAGATGTGTACCAGTATTGTAAAAATTACGAAGAAGAAATAGAGGCTTGCGGTGGTATCGATTTAGCTTTGTGCGAGATCGGTGCGGTCGGAAATCTGGCATTTAACGAACCGGGTTCGCAGCTCAACTCTTCCTGCCGTCTGATGCTGCTCGGTAGCGATGCTCGCCACATGGCATCGTCGCAGTTCAATTCGAGCGAGAATGTTCCCCGCAGCGCCGTTACGTTGGGTATATCCAATTTGATGTCGGCTCGTCGTATCGTTTGTGTCGCTTGGGGTGAAAATAAGGCCAACATCGTGAAACGTACGATCGAAGGTGACATTACCGATTTGATACCCTCTTCGTTCCTGCAAACCCACCGTCGGGCGAAAATCGTGCTCGATTTGTCGGCTGCCGAGGCTTTGACGCGTATCAGTCGTCCGTGGCTGGTAACGTCGTGCGAATGGGACGAGAAGCTCATTCGTCGGGCTATCGTTTGGTTATGCAAGGTGACGGGAAAACCCATCTTGAAATTAACCGACAAGGATTACAACGACAATGGATTGAGCGAATTGGTAGCCCTTTTCGGATCGGCCTATAATGTCAATATCCGCATCTTCAATTCGTTACAACACACGATTACCGGTTGGCCCGGAGGAAAACCCAACGCCGACGATACATTCCGTCCGGAGCGTGCCAAACCTTATCCCAAACGAGTGATCGTATTCAGCCCGCACCCCGATGACGATGTGATTTCGATGGGCGGCACACTCAAACGATTGGCCGACCAGAAACACGATGTACACGTAGCATACGAAACTTCGGGTAATATCGCCGTGGGTGACGAAGATATGATGCGTTACATCATGCTGATCGACAACATTGCCAAGAAATTCAAATTCGATACTCCCGAGCTTTTGAAGAAAAGCAACGAGATACATAAATTCATCGGTAAGAAGAAAGACGGGGAATCCGATACGCCCGATATTCGTTTCATCAAGACGATGATTCGTCAGGGCGAGGCACGTACGGCATGTAACTATATCGGTATTAAACCGCAGAACGTACACTTCCTCAACCTGCCGTTCTATGAGACCGGAACCATTAAAAAAGGCGATCTCTCCGAAGCCGATATACAAATTGTAAAAGATTTGATCGAATCGGTGAAACCCCATCAGATTTTCGTTGCCGGCGATTTGGCCGACCCGCACGGAACTCACAAAGTTTGTCTCGATGCCGTTCTCGCCGCTATCGACGAAATCAAGGACGAAGATTGGATGAAAGATTGTCGCATCTGGATGTACCGTGGTGCATGGGCCGAATGGGAAATCGACCATATCGAAATGGCCGTTCCTCTTAGCCCCGAGGAATTGCGTCAGAAACGTAACTCTATCCTCAAACACCAGTCGCAGATGGAGAGTGCTCCTTTCTTGGGAGATGACGAACGTCTGTTCTGGCAACGTGCCGAAGACCGCAACAAAGCTACGGCCGATCTTTATGCCAGCTTAGGGTTGGCTTCGTACGAGGCCATAGAGGCTTTTGTGGAATATCACCCCATTCGATAGTTTAACGGTTATCTTGGTATAGAAGAAGGAGGAAGCGGACAGCTTCCTCCTTCTTATTTGATGGGTGTTTTGGTTTCGTTCAATTCCAAGTTTCTATCCGGTACGACTGACAATATGGGTAATCAGTAGGGTTTGTCCTTTAAATCTTCTCCTTGTTGTGTTTTACGGCATTGCTGGATTTCACACTCCTTTTAGAATGGCGGGAGTGTGACACCATTGGTGTGGTTTTTCAAACCTCTTCTTTTATGTTTTGCGGCAAAACTCAGGACACTTTCGATAATAGGAGCGTGGTGTATCTCCCTCTCCCCCTGCCGTGTCCCGTAGTATTGCGGGGTGTTCCTGCAAGGAATATAGGGGGAGTGCCCACAGGGTGAGGGGGTTAAAATCTGATACAAACAGCCTGACGAAATAGTGTTTTTCAACCCCTCCGTCACTTTTTGGCTAATGCAATAGGGTACGAAGGGTAAACGCAATCTATCTTATTCGCTAAGACAATGCGGTGAGAGGGAGTTAAAATTCCTCCCTTGCCGTGCCCCGTAGCATTGCGGGGTGTTTTGTTGGCAAACAAAATATAGGGGAGGTGTCACGTAGTGACGGAGGGGTTAATTCTACAAAAATACTATATGCCATCTTTCCAACCCCTCTCCTCGTCGCTACCGCTCCTCTGTCTCTCCCCTATATTTTGCTGGGCAAAACACAGGGGAGAAGGGTGAATGCCTTCAACAGCAGGAACAGGGTAGTATATATATCTCTTCCCCTGTCCGTGTCCCGTAGTATTGTGGGACACGGCAATGGAGGAGGTTTAATTAAGCAAGAATCAATCTCTCCCAAAAGTCTGAAATGTGGTTATCGACAAGAATTTTAGCGATAAAAATCGTGGCTGCTCACACTGACTTACTATTGTGCCGTTGTCAGACTCTGTGGCTTCCGGTTGATTTGCTGTGGTAATGTCGGTTTTCTGCTTTTTCCATTGCAGACAAGCCGTTAGGAGTATTGAAAGTAATAAAACGAGGATAATATGCTTTGTTTGTATCGTGGTCGTTTAATACGAGAGTCGTGTTTTCATGTATTTGTACAGAGGTGGTCGAATAGAAAAAACGTAAGTGGAAGCAAGCGTTATGCTGCTTCCACTTACGGGTCCTAAATAGATTTATTCGTAATCGGCCCAGTTGGTAAGAGCCATGTCGCCCGATTTCAAAAATTCGTTGTGGAATGCGAATGCGGCGTTCAGGCGGTGAGGCGTGTGCCCTTTACCCAGTTTAAGGTAATCCCATAACAGTTCTTTGTACATGGGGTGAGCGCAGTTTTCGATAATGGCGTGAGCCCGTTGAATGGGCGATTTCCCTCTCAAATCGGCGACACCTTGTTCGGTAATGAGTACCTGTACCGAGTGTTCGCTGTGGTCGAGGTGCGATACCATAGGGACGATGGCGCTTATCTTTCCGCCTTTGGCTGTCGAAGGGCAAGTAAATATCGACAGATAAGCGTTGCGTGTGAAGTCGCCCGAGCCGCCTATGCCGTTCATCATCTTGGTTCCTGTGACGTGCGTGGAGTTTACGTTACCGAAGATATCTGCTTCGAGAGCTGTATTCATTGTAATCAGTCCCAGACGGCGTACGACTTCGGGGTTGTTGGTGATTTCTCCCGGACGAAGTATGATTTTGTCGTGGAAGAATCCGATATTTTGGAATACCTCGTTTAACTTGTCGTCGCTCACGGTGAGGGAGCAGCTGCTGGCGAATTTACATTTTCCCTCTTTCATCAAATCGATAACGGCATCCTGTACGACTTCGGTGTACATTTCGAAGGCTGGAATGTCGGGATTCGAACCTAAGCAGGCCAAAACAGCGTTGGCGATGTTTCCTACACCCGACTGCAAAGGCAGGAACTGGGGAGGAATCAAGCCCGATTTTAATTGTTGTGCGAGGAAGTTGCAGACATTGTTTCCTATCTTCATGGTAACCTCGTCTACCGGAGCGAATGGTTTCACGCCGTCGCGTTTGTCGCTTTCGACGATACCGATGATTTTTTTCGGGTCTACTTTGACAACAGGTACACCGATACGGTCGCTCGGTTTATAGATGGGAATTTCCCGACGATAGGGCGGGTCCAATGGTTGATATATATCGTGCATGCCACGCAGCTCTTTGGGATCATGGTGGTTCAACTCGATAATTATTTTTTCGGCAAGAGAGCAGAAAGTCGGTGTGGCGCCTACACCGGGCCCTAATAAAATTTCGCCGTCGGGGGTCACATCGGTCGCTTCTATGACGGCGACATCTACTTTACCGAGAAATCCGTAACGAAGGGTTTGAGCAAGGTGAGACAAGTGTAAATCGAAATAGGCGATTTCGTTGTTGTTGATCGCTTCGCGTGAGTCCTTGTGTGATTGATAAGGCGTACGGCTTTTGATTGCTTTTGCCCGACTTAAAGCACCGTCAATGTAATCACTGGTCGATGCTCCTGTATAAACTCCGATTTGGAAAGGGCGACCTGCGGCATGCTCTGCTTCTGCTTTTTTTGCAAGAGCGACGGAAACTACTTTGGGAGTTCCTGCTGCGGTAAATCCGCTGAATCCGACATTGTCGTTGTGATGAATGAATTCAGCCGCTTCTTCTGCGGTGATAAATTTAAATGCCATATCTACGAAAAATTTTGTTGTTTTTGAGAAATTTCAAGGTTAAGGTTTTTATCTGGTTCAATATTTTCGATTTAGAATTTCCGATGCGATAACGGCTTTACGCCAATCTATGTCCTTTACATCGATAGGGTTCTCTCCGGCTGTATCGTAATCGGTGTGTAACGATGTTATAGGCGGCACGGTATGAGTAAAAACCGCTACACCTTCTTTCTCCGGCATTGTGGAGGGGATTATCGGTTCCGGCGTTTTTTCTGCCGGTCTTTCGAGTATTTGTGTCTGTGGCTTTTTCTTGGCTTTTGGGATATAGTCGTCTTCCTGCTCTGCTTCCTCTTTCGCTTTCCGCAGCTCTTTGAATATATCGTCTATGGTTAAAGTCCGAGTTTCGCCCCACGGTTCATCGGTCGTCTCATGGGATTCGGTATCTTGTAGAGGTCGTTCTCCCTGCTGGTTTTTAACCTCTTGTTTCTTTTTTGATCCCAGGGCGTTAATAGCGATAATGACCAAACTGATGATTATGGTGACGATTATCTCTGAAAAATCCATCTCTTTTTTGTAATTTTGTCCTCAAATATAGAGTTTTATTGAGAATCTTCCAAATTTTAGGACTCTATAAATAACTAAGAGCTGTTTCTCAACAACTCTTAGCCGATTTAACCTAAACCTTAACTATGAAAAAATTTCATGTAATGTGTATGCAAAGAAAAACAATATTTTTTAAAAAACAAATTTTAATGATAAAAATATTACTTTTCTGAATGAATTTTTTATAAATTAAAATTAAACGAAAGAAAAAACAGATAGAATGAAAAATATATCGGATAAAGATACTTTTGAAAAAAGAGAGGAGAAGAAACTGTTTATAGAGACTTATGGCTGTCAGATGAATGTGGCCGACAGCGAAGTGGTCGCTTCGATTATGCAGATGGCAGGCTATACGCTTTGCGATACGATCGAAGACTCCGATGCCATATTTGTCAATACCTGTTCCATTCGGGATAACGCCGAGCAAAAGGTCCTTTCGAGATTGTCCTATTTTCAATCGTTGCGTAAACATAAGAAATCTTTGGTGATAGGGGTTTTGGGTTGTATGGCCGAAAGGGTTCGCGAACAGTTGATTACCGAAAACGGCGTAGATCTCGTGGTCGGTCCCGATTCGTATCTCGATTTACCTAACTTGGTCGGAGCTGCCGAACGGGGAGAAAAAGCCGTGAATGTGGAGCTTTCCACGACCGAGACCTATCGGGAAGTCATACCTTCTCGTATCGGTCATAACCGTATTTCGGGATTCATTTCGATTATGCGAGGGTGCAATAATTTTTGCTCCTATTGTATAGTCCCGTACACACGTGGTCGTGAGCGTAGCCGCGAGCCCGAGAGCATTCTCGGCGAGTTGGCCGACTTGAAAATCAAGGGTTTTAAAGAGGTGACTTTGTTGGGACAAAACGTAAATTCCTATCGATATGAACGTCCCGATGGGACTGTTGTCGATTTTCCGGCACTGTTGGCGTTGGTGGCGCAGTCGGCAGAAGGTATGAGGGTGCGTTTCACGACCTCCCACCCTAAGGATATGAGCGACGAGACTCTGAGAATTATCGCTGCTTACCCCAATGTGTGCCGTCACATACACCTTCCGGTGCAGTCGGGGAGCAATCGCATTTTGAAGTTGATGAACCGGAAATATACGAGGGAATGGTATCTCGACCGTATTGCCGCTATTCGCCATATTTTACCCGATTGCGGCATTACGACCGACATGTTCAGCGGATTTCACTCCGAAACCGATGCCGATTTTGAAGAGACTCTCGATTTGATGCGAGAGGTGGGATTCGATTCCTCGTTTCTTTTCAAATACTCCGAACGCCCCGGAACGTATGCCTCCAAACACTTGCCCGACGATATTCCCGAGGAAATGAAAATTGCTCGTTTGCAACGTATGATCGATTTGCAGAACGAGCTTTCTCTCGAAAGCAATCGCAAGGATATCGGCAAAGAGTTCGAAGTTTTGGTAGAAGGTTTTTCAAAACGTTCGCGCGAACAGTTGTTCGGTCGCACATCGCAGAATAAGGTTGTTGTTTTCGATAAAGGTAGTCATCGCATAGGAGAGTTTGTCCGGGTAAAAGTGAACGATGCATCGTCGGCCACTCTGTTGGGCGAGGCGCTTGAATAAAATGAAAAAAGTCGATGGAAAAGGTCGTTCGTGAGAAATTGTGGACACATAGCTTCTGTGCGGTGGCTGCCGGGAATTTCCTGCTTTTTTTTGCTTTTTATTTGTTGTTGCCTGTTTTGCCCATGTATTTGAGCGAAGCGTTCGCAGCAAGCCGTTCGACGGCAGGATTCATATTGTCTTCCTATACCATCACGGCGCTGATGATACGTCCGTTCGCCGGGTATATGGTCGATACCTTTCCCCGTAAAAAACTGCTGCTTATCTGCTATTTCACTTTTCTCCTTTTTTTCGGGGGATATCTGTTGGCCGGTACGCTCTTGTTATTCGCCATTATTCGTGCCGGGCACGGGATAGCGTTCGGGCTTCTTACCGTATCCAATAGCACGGTGGCTATCGATGTCATGCCGTCGTCCCGTAGGGGCGAAGGCATAGGATATTACGGAGTAAGCAACAATTTGGCTATGGCTGTCGGGCCTACGTTGTCGCTTTATATTCACGATTCTTTTGCCAATTTCGATTATATATTTTTGCTTTCGATGGTTTCTGCCACGATCGGGCTGATATGCGTTTCGACTATTCGAATGCCCTATCACCGCGAGCCGATACTTGAAAAGCCGCCGGTTTCGCTCGACCGTTTCCTGCTTTTGAAAGGAATGCCCGAGGCTTTGACGCTTATATTTTTCTCGTTCAGTTACGGTGTGCTTTCCACCTATCTTGCTGTCTATGGTAAAGAAGAGTTGGGTATCGATTCGGGAGCTGGTTTTTTCTTTGTTTTGTTGGCCGTAGGGTTGATTTTGTCGAGGCTCACTTCGGGCCGTTGGCTTAACCGGGGATATGTCACCCGTAATATCCTTGTCGGCATGTTGCTCTCTTTGCTGGGCTATCTGATTTTTGTAGCCGTGCGTAATGAATGGGGGTACTATGGGGCGGCTGTTATTTTGGGGTTGGGCTATGGCTGTATTTGTCCGGCCTATCAGACCATGTTTATCAATCTGGCTCCCAATAATCAACGGGGAACAGCCAATTCCACCTATCTTACCGCTTGGGATTTAGGGGTTGGGCTGGGTGTTCTCATCGGTGGACAGATAGCCGAAATATCGAATTATGCAACGGTCTATGCGACGGCTTGTGTGTTGTGTGCCATAGGGTATGTACTCTTTAAAATGAAAACGGCGGCGCATTTCGAAAATCATAAGTTGAGATAGAATTTATTAAAATATGTGAATAAAAGAAGCGAATTCAACGATATAGACTTTATTTTGCATAAAATTTGGGCTAAAACTATCCTTTTGCTTTCCGATATGAAAAAAAGAGAGGGGATAATGATGTCGAAATAGTTATTAACAGAGGTTCTTTCCCTCATAAAAAGGTGCATCGATTTGGTAAAAAAGAGAGATATGAACAATAAGGCTTCTTTCAGCAAACGGATTTCTTTTCTGAATGCCCGAATGACTTCGACATTGAGCGTTTCATTGGTTCTTTTTATCTTGGGGATTATGGTTTTGATGGGATTTTTAGCGACTAATCTATCCCGTCATGTCAAAGAAAACATAGGTTTCTCCATTGTCTTGAACGAATCGGCCGGCGAGCGTCAGGTGCATCAACTGCAAAGAATGCTCGAACGTTCCAAATATGTGAAGGCGGCGCAGTATATATCGAAGGAAGATGCCTTGAAAGAGGTGATGATCGAGTTGGGAGAAAATCCCGAGGACGTGTTGGGAGTCAATCCACTTCAATCGTCTATTGAGGTTAAATTGAAAGCCGATTATGCCAATACCGACAGTTTGGCCGTCATTGAAAAAAATCTCCGTGGGCAAGTGATCGTCAGCGATATTCTTTATCAGAAAGACCTTATCCAGTCGGTCAATGACAATATGAGTCGTATAGGACTGGTGTTATTGGCATTGGCGATAGTTCTCATGCTCATTTCGTTTGCGTTGATAAGCAATACGATTCGATTAGGAGCTTACTCCAAGCGTTTTCTTATCCACACGATGAAACTGGTGGGGGCTACACCGGCATTCATTCGTCGGCCCTTTATCGTTTCCAATGTGATCAACGGTATCGTTGCATCGGTAATAGCTATGTTGTTGCTTTCGGGTTGCATATATTATCTGATGTCCGAGATGGAGAACTTCACGACCCTGCTGTCTGTTCCCATGATGGTATTGGTCTTTTTGTCGGTTTTGATTTTAGGGATTATCTTAACGGCGGTTTCGGCTTATTGGGCTGTTAATCGTTATATTCGTATGGATAGAGATGACCTGTATTATATTTGAAAAACTTTTATGTATGGAATCTAAGAAAATGAAATCTGAGTCCGCTGTTCCGGGAGAGCAAAAGAAAACGGAGTTTGCCCTCGGCAAGACTAATATTATACTTATAGCTGTGGCGTTCGTTGTAATCGTCGTCGGTTTTCTGCTTATGCTGGGGCCCGGTACTACACCGGAGGCCTATAACCCCGATATATTTAGTTTCCGTCGTATCGTGTTGGCGCCCGGTATAGCTTTTGCAGGTTTCGTTTTCATGGTCTATGCGATCATGCGTAATTCGAAATAATATCGTTAATTTTCATTGATCACATTATGACTTGGTTAGAATCTCTTATATTGGGCCTCGTGCAAGGGCTCACCGAATATCTGCCGGTAAGTAGCAGCGGACACCTCGAAATCGCGAATGCATTGTTCGGTATACAAGGTGAAGAAAACCTCACTTTTGCCGTGTTGGTGCATACGGCGACAGTATGTAGTACGATTGTTGTGCTATGGAAGGAAGTGGAGATTTTGTTTCGTGGACTTTTCCGTTTTACGTGGAATAGCGAAACGAAATATCTGGCAAAAATAGCTTTGTCCATGATACCGGTAGGTATCGTAGGGCTGTTTCTGAAAGACTATGTAGAATCGTTTTTTGGCAACGGTTTGTTATTGGTCGGCATCATGTTGCTGGTAACTGCGGCGTTGTTGACATTCGCTTATTATGCCCGGCCCCGGGTGAAAGAAGATATATCTTATCGAGATGCATTCATCATCGGTCTCTCGCAGGCGGTAGCCGTTTTACCCGGACTTTCGCGTTCCGGTACGACTATTGCGACCGGACTCATGCTGGGAAACAAAAAAGAACAGGTGGCCCGATTCTCGTTTCTTATGGTGATTATTCCTATTTTGGGCGAGGCTCTTCTTGATTTGATGAAAGGAGGGTTTTCTCCTGCGGAGTCGGGATTGTCCGTACCGGTGATGATTATCGGATTTCTTGCCGCATTCGTGTCGGGGTGTTTGGCGTGCAAGTGGATGCTCCGTTTAGTCAATAATGGCAAATTAGTATATTTTGCTATCTATTGTGTGGCGATGGGAGCTTGTGCTATAATTTATTCGCTTGTTCACTAATATCGCCGATATGGACTTTAACGAAGGCGAAATCATATATATCGACAAACCGCTTCATTGGACTTCGTTCGATGTGGTCAAGCGCATACGGGTGCGTATACTCCGCCGCATCAAACAAAAAAAATTGAAGGTGGGGCATGCGGGAACTCTCGATCCGTTGGCTACGGGCGTGATGATTATATGTACGGGACGAGCGACGAAACGGATAGAAGAATTTCAATATCAGACCAAAGAATATATAGCGACTTTGCGTCTGGGAGCGACGACACCGTCGTTCGATTTGGAAACAGAGATAGATGGCGTTTATCCCCATGAACATATCACCCGTGAAAGTGTAGAGCGAACTTTACCCCGGTTTGTCGGTTCGATTATGCAGATACCACCCTCTTATTCGGCTTGTAAAGTCGATGGCCGCCGGGCATACGATATGGCCCGTAAAGGGCAGGCGGTCGATTTGAAGCCCAAAGAATTGGTTATTGACGAAATAGAGTTGCTTTCTTGCGAATTGCCCGAAATCAAAATCAGGGTCGTGTGCAGCAAGGGAACTTATATTCGGGCTTTGGCTCGTGACATCGGAGAGGCGCTCGGTAGTGGAGCCCACCTTGTGGGATTGATCCGTACACGAGTGGGCGACGTGACTCTTGCCGATTGCCTTTCGGTCGAACAGGTCGCCGACATGATAGACCATATAGACGTGGAACCCGTTTTGGAAGAAGAGAAAAAAGAATAATAATTAAAGATATGAAACTGTCCCAATTTAAATTCAAACTACCCGAAGAGCAAATCGCTCAATATCCGGCTAAAAACCGTGATGAATCCCGGTTGATGGTAATCGACCGGAAGACGGGGAAAATAGAACATCGCATTTTTAAGGAAATTATCGAGTATTTCGACGAGAAAGACGTGTTCGTGTTTAACGACACCAAAGTTTTTCCGGCTCGTCTTTACGGCAATAAGGAAAAAACAGGAGCTAAGATAGAGGTTTTTCTGTTACGGGAATTGAACGAAGAGAATCGGTTGTGGGACGTTTTGGTAGAGCCGGCTCGTAAGATTCGTATCGGAAATAAACTCTATTTCGGCGACGACGATTCTATGGTGGCCGAAGTAATCGACAATACGACTTCGCGAGGGCGCACGTTACGATTCCTTTACGACGGTTCCCACGATGAGTTTAAGGAGGCTCTTTACAAGCTGGGAGAAATGCCGTTGCCCTCCTATATCGCCCGTCCGGTAGAAGAGATGGATGCCGATCGGTATCAGAATATTTTTGCTCGTAACGAAGGTGCTGTTGTCACTCCGGCCGCCGGTTTGCATTTCAGCCGTGAGCTGTTGAAACGAATGGAAATTAAAGGAATCGATTACGGGTTCCTCACCCTTCATTCCGGCTTGGGTAATTTTCGTGAAATCGATGTCGAGGACCTCACGAAACACAAGATGGATTCCGAGCAGATGAGAGTGACTCCCGAATTGGTGGAACTCGTGAACCATGCTAAGGACGAGGGTCGTAAAGTGTGTGCCGTGGGTACATCGGTGATGCGAGGGATAGAAAGTGCTGTAAGTACGGGGGGACACATGAAAACGTATGACGGTTGGACCAATAAGTTTATTTTCCCTCCTTACGATTTCACGGTGGCAACCAATTTGGTGACGAACTTTCACATGCCCCTTTCCACTATGCTTATGATGGTAGCTGCGTTCGGTGGTTATGACATCGTTTTGGAGGCATACGAATCGGCATTGAAAGAAGGTTATCGTTTCGGGGCTTACGGCGACGCCATGCTCATTTTGTAAAATCGATTGGGTACTTTTATAACAGGGAGGAATAGCGTTTTCTACGTATTCCTCCTTTTGTTTTCGATGAACGATCCTTTGATTCCGATAGTATCTACTGAACTGCCTTTTACGGTTCAGCCGAAAATCCGTGGGGTAGATATGGATTTTAGCGATGAGTCTCTTGTCGACAAACACAATCCGGACTTTTCGGTGAAAGGTTGATTCTTGTTTAAATTTCTATACAAAGTGTACTCCTCCTCCTCTGTGTTTTGCACAGCAAAATATAGGGGAGGTGTCCGAAGGACGGAGGGGTTGAAAAAACGCAGCAAGGGGAACGGATTGGGCTGCAATCTCCCCTCCCCTGCCGTGTCCTGTGGCATTACGGGGAGTTGCAAAACATCATAGGGAGAAAAGGTTACTTTTCAATCCTCTCCCCCTGTGTTTCCGTTAGGGAATATAGGGGGAGTGCCCGTAGGGCGAGGGGGTTGGAAAGATGGCATATAGTATTTTTGTAGTATTACTCCCTCTGTCACTACGTGCCACTTTGCCTATATTTTACATGGCAAAACGCAGGGGGAGAAGGGCGGGCTTTTCACTTTATGGTTTGGCATTTTTTGTGCAAAAGGGCAATTCCCTTAGATTTCCTACTGAGCCGATATTCTCACTGATTATCGACCTCGCTTGTAATAGTAAGAAAACCGACAAGTAAAGTTGGGAGACTCTATGAAAACACTATCTTTTCGGGCAGTTTCAGAAAAAATAAAAGTGCTATATTAATGGGCAATAATTCCCCGTTTTGGGAAACTTTCTTGATAAAATAATTCTAAAAGTTTTCCAAAACAGGAAACTTTTGTGTGTAGATTTGTTGTTTTCTTGGAAAGAATTTATGTACCTTTACACTCGCATTTCGGTTCGGTTGTCGCTGTGAGGCACAATCGATAAAAAGGGAATCGGGTGAGAATCCCGGACAGTCCCGCTGCTGTAATTCCTGCGAAAGTCCGTTGACACAGGCCACTGATAAAGAATCTGTTTCTGAATATCGGGAAGGCGTTTTCGGATTGGGAAAAGTCAGAAGACCTGCCGAAGTGGGAGAGAAGCAAATGAACGTTCGAGGAGGCGTTCGCAGTATCGAATCTTTAATAACAATCAGCATGGACTATGCATGTATTACCATTACGAAACGTGATGGATCCAAAGAGAACTTCTCGATTGAGAAAATCGAGCGGGCTATCGCTAAGGCTTATCGTGCCGACGGTATGAACGACGACGAGACCTCTATTAAACAAGTTACGGCCGAGGTTGCCGCTGCCATCGATAGGGAGAATATCTCGGTAGAAGAGATTCAGGATTTGGTAGAGCGCAAATTGATGATGCGCAATCCCTCGGTAGCGAAGAAATTTATCATTTATCGGGAGTGGCGTACCAAAGAACGTGAAAAGCGCACATCGATGAAGCAGGTGATGGACGGTATCGTGGCGGTCGAGAAGAACGACGTAAACCTGAGCAATGCCAATATGTCGTCTCATACACCGGCAGGGCAAATGATGACATTCGCCTCGGAGGTCACGAAAGATTATGCCTATAAATATTTGGTCGGGGTTCGTTATGGACGGGCGCACCGGGAAGGCGACATACACATTCACGACCTCGATTACTATCCCACCAAGACGACCACTTGTGTACAATATGATTTGGAGGACATCTTCAACCGGGGATTCCATACCAAAAACGGTACGGTGCGTACGCCGCAGTCCATACAGAGTTATGCCACGTTGGCCACCATCGTTTTCCAGACCAACCAAAATGAGCAACACGGCGGGCAATCCATTCCGGCTTTCGACCATTTTATGGCACCGGGCGTCTTGAAGAGTTTCCGCAAGCACTTCGAAAACGGGATAGGATTTATTTGTCGTTTGCACGGAATGGAAGATATGCCGGCGTTGAAAGATTTGTTTCGGAAAGAAATCGTTTCGATCGATATGACCGAAGAACAGAAAGCCGCTTTGGGCGAGCGTTTGAAAGAGATAGGGGTGAGCGTCTCTGCTGCCGAACTCGATACCGCTTGGCGACAAAGTTACGAGATGACTCGTAAAGATACGCATCAAGCTATGGAGGGGTTGGTTCACAATCTCAATACCATGCACTCTCGTGGAGGTAATCAAGTGGTGTTCAGTTCGATAAATTACGGGACGGACACTTCGGCCGAAGGCCGTATGGTCATGCGGGAGTTGCTTTCGGCGACTGTCGAGGGGCTCGGCAGCGGTGAAGTCCCGGTATTCCCCATACAGATATTTAAGGTAAAAGACGGTATCTCTTACACCGATGAGGATTACGATGCCGCAATGACCGATTTCGAGGGAGCGATGGCGGGAAAAATCAAATTCAAGGCGCCTAATTTCGACCTGTTGCTCGAAGCCTGTCGCACGACTTCTACTTCGCTCTTCCCCAATTTCCTCTTTTTAGATACCGAATACAACAAAAACGACCTTTGGAAAGCCGATGATCCCGACCGTTTCCGTTACGAAGTGGCGACGATGGGATGCCGTACGAGGGTCTTCGAGAATTTACACGGCGTTAAAAGTTCGTGGGGGCGGGGTAATCTCTCCTTTACTTCGATGAATATGCCCCGGTTGGCAATCGAGGCCCGGCGGGAGGCCGAAGAGCTGCATCCCGACGGCGACAAGCATGCTATTCGTCGGGAAGCCCGTATTCTATTTTTGGAGAAAGTGCGCAGTGTGGCATCGATGATTGCCGAGCAGCTCTACGAGCGTTATGAATACCAGCGCAAAGCGCTTGCCCGTCAGTTCCCGTTTATGATGGGCAACGACGTTTGGAAAGGTGGTGGTAAGCTACAACCCAACGACGAGGTGGGCGATGTCATCGATAGCGGGACATTGGGTGTCGGGTTCATCGGCGGGCACAATGCGATGTGTGCTATTTACGGTGAAGGCCATGCTCATAACCAAGAGGCATGGAACACGCTCTATGATGCCATACGGGTGATGAACAATGTTGTCGAGGAGTACAAGACCCGCTACAATCTCAATTACTCGGTTTTGGCTACTCCGGCCGAAGGGCTTTCGGGACGTTTCACTCGTATGGACCGCAAACGTTACGGTGTTATTCCGGGTGTGACCGATCGGGACTACTACGTAAATTCGTTCCATATCGATGTGAAAGAACCGGTGGGTATTGTAGAGAAAATCAAGAAAGAAGCCCCTTTCCATGCTATCACGAAAGGTGGGCACATTACCTATGTCGAGCTCGACGGCGAAGCGAAAAAGAATGTCTCTGTCATTCTCAAAATCGTGAAAGTGATGCACGACGAAGGAATCGGTTACGGGTCGATCAATCACCCGGTAGATACCTGTCGTTCGTGCGGTTACCGAGGTGTCATCTATACGCAATGTCCGGTTTGCAAGAGTGAGAATATATCGCGCATGCGACGGATTACGGGTTACCTCACCGGAAGCCTCGAATCGTGGAATTCCGCTAAGCAGGCCGAAGAGCGCGACCGTGTGAAACACAAATAATGGAACCGCTTCACATCATCAATGTTTACCCCGAGACTATCTCCGACGGTTTCGGGGTACGCTATGCCATCTATCTGGCCGGTTGTACCCATCATTGCCGGGGATGCCACAATCCCGGCAGTTGGAGTCCGGTGGCCGGCGAGCCGCTCACGGAGCTTATTCTCTCCCGTATCGTCGCCGAGATAAACGACAATCCCATTCTCGATGGAATCACCATTTCGGGCGGCGACCCTTTCTACAACCCTTTTGCGTTGTTGGCTCTGCTCCGTCGCCTCAAAGAGGAAACTCACAAAAACGTCTGGTGTTACACCGGCTATACCTACGAGTCCCTGTTAAAAGACGAGACCCGCCGTCCCTGTCTCGACTATATCGACACCCTTGTCGATGGTCCGTTCGTCCAATCGCTCTTTGATCCGGCTCTCTCTTTCCGGGGCAGCAGTAATCAACGGATATTGCATTTGTCGAAATACCGGTAGAGTTTTCCGAGGTTTTATTGTTTTTGACTTGTGGAAATCATATTTTTGTATCGTTGTGTGATAATAAACGATAATTATGAATGCCCTGACTAACCTGAAATGCACATTGGCTCTCTCTGCCGGATTTTGCTCCTCATTTGCGAATGCACAAAAACAGCCCCATATTATATTGATTATGACCGATCAACAGCGGGGCGATGCTGTGGGGTGTATGGGAAATGAATTTGTCATTACCCCTCATTTGGACAAACTTGCCAACGAAGGAACTTTGTTCATGAATGCCTATTCGTCTTGTCCCAGCAGCACACCTGCCCGTGCCGGATTGTTGACCGGAATGTCGCCGTGGCATCACGGAATGTTAGGATATGGACGGGTAGCGCCGAAGTATGAGTACGAGATGCCTCAAATGTTGAAAGATGCCGGTTATTACACCTTTGGTATCGGGAAAATGCATTGGTATCCCCAGCGGGTGAAACACGGATTTGACGGAACGTTGTTAGATGAGAGCGGTCGCAGGCAAGACCCCCATTTTACCAGTGATTATCGACAGTGGTTTCAAGTGCAAGCTCCCGGGAAGAACCCCGATGCAACAGGTATTTGGTGGAACGATCACGGCGCTGGGGTTTATAAATTAGATGAAAAACTACATCCCACGTACTGGACCGGCGAAATGGCTTGCAATCTCATCAGCCATTATGACCCCGAGAGCCGTCCTTTGTTCCTCAAAGTGTCTTTTGCCCGTCCTCACAGTCCGTATGATCCGCCGCAACGTTTTCTGGATATGTATGATAACGTCGATGTTCCCGACCCGGCGATAGGGGATTGGTGCGGTAGATATGCAAAGCGGTTGAATCCCGAAGAGGCTGCCTCGGATGCCCCTTACGGAAATTTCGGTAATGAATATGTCCGTAATTCCAAGCGACACTATTATGCCAATATTACTTTTATCGACGAACAAATAGGGCGTATCGTTCAAGCGTTGAAAGACAAAGGTATGTATGACAATGCTCTCATCTTTTTCGTATCGGATCACGGCGATATGATGGGCGACCACTATCATTGGAGAAAGACTTATCCCTATGAGGGCTCGGTTCATGTTCCCTGTATCGCGAAGTGGCCGGCAAATGTCGGTGGGGTTGCTGAGAAAATAGATAATCCGGTGGAATTGCGCGATGTTTTACCTACTTTCTTGGATATAGCCGGGGCAACCGTCCCTGCCGATATGGACGGACGCCCTCTTTTACCGCTGGCCAAAGGAACCGATACCGGGTGGCGAGAATACATCGATTTGGAACATGCCACTTGTTATAGTCGTGACAACTACTGGTGTGCGTTGACCGATGGGAAAATAAAGTATGTATGGCGTTTTTACACGGGACAGGAAGAATTGTTTGACCTTGTCGCAGATCCGCAGGAACTCCACAATGCCGTTAACGATAAAGAGTACAAGGAACGGTTGGAAAAGCTGCGTGCCCGAATGATACGTCACCTCAGTGAACGAGGAGAAGAGTTCGTGAAAGACGGGCGATTGGTCGTTCGCAAAAAGAAAATGCTATACAGTCCTCATTATCCGAAAGAATGATTTTCAATCCCCTCGGTGTTTTGCAATAGCGAAATATAGGGTGAGTGCCCGCAGGGCGAGGGGGTTAAAAAGATTATATAGGGGTAGAAATATAAAAAGACAATCCTCACTAATTATCTACTGAGCCCACATACCCTTCTGCACGAAAAACAGACGGGCAACTTCATTAAATGTATTTACAATACCGGTTCGATCAACGACGGATGTACAAATGCCGTTGCCACAGCCATAACCCCTTCTATCGATACGACGACACGGCGATCTCCCTTAATGCGAATGAAAATACCCTCGACCCCCGAAAACACTCCCCCGACGATACGCACCCGATCGCCTTCCCGCAGAGAGACGATCGTCGGGTCTAAATAAACGATCTGTTCGTCATAAGCACCCGCCACCGCTATAAAGCTGTGCATCTGTCTGTCGGGAACAACCAAAGGCCTGCGAGTTTCCCGGTCCATGATATAGCGTATGGGGACTTTCAAAGAGATATCCCGCTTTATCTCATCTAACTTTTCCCGAGTGGACCGGACAAAAACAAGATTATGAATAACCGGGACCAACTTTCTCACCTTTCGCTCACCTTTTATTACCTCCTTATACGACATAGGTATAAAAGATTCCATGCGGCAGCGGTCTAAATATTCCTTCAATGCCATCTCTCGGCTGTATGTCACCCGAATGGCAAACCATTGCTTGGCCTCCGGTTCATTTTTCCCCATAACGAATACTGAAAATAGGTTTGTGCAAAGTTAATCAAATCGTTCAATTATAATTTAAAATAAACCGAATAATCGAAAAAACAAATAATCGGCATTTTTATGGCCTGTTTATTTCAAAAGATTGTTTCTTTCGATAAAGAGTCGTACTTTTGCATCGAAACAATCAACATTAAATTAAGTTTTCATTCGATGAATTTTGTAGAAGAATTAAAATGGCGCGGAATGGTACACACCATGATGCCGGGAACCGAAGAACTTTTTGAAAAAGGAATAGTCACAGCCTATTTAGGTATCGACCCCACAGCCGATTCGCTTCACATCGGCCACTTATGCGGCGTTATGATGCTGCGACATTTCCAACGGTGCGGTCACAAACCCATAGCGTTGTTGGGCGGTGCAACCGGCATGATAGGCGACCCGTCGGGAAAATCGCAAGAACGTAACCTTTTGGACGAAAACACCTTGCGCCACAATCAGGAATGTATCAAAAAACAACTGAGCAAATTTCTCGACTTCGACTCGGATGCTCCCAATCATGCCGAACTGGTGAATAACTACGATTGGATGAAAGACTTTTCATTCCTCGATTTTGCCCGTACCGTAGGTAAACATATCACCGTGAATTACATGATGGCAAAAGATTCGGTTCAAAAACGTCTGAACGGCGAAGCCAGAGACGGGCTCTCCTTCACCGAATTTACTTATCAGCTTCTACAAGGTTATGATTTCCTGCACCTCTACGAGACCAAGAATTGCAAGTTGCAATTAGGGGGATCCGATCAATGGGGTAATATCACTACCGGAGCGGAACTTATACGCCGCACGAACGGCGGGGAAGTATTCGCCCTCACCTGCCCGCTCGTGACCAAAGCCGACGGAACGAAATTCGGGAAAACCGAATCGGGCAACGTATGGTTGGATGCTCGTTACACCTCCCCTTACAAATTTTATCAGTTCTGGCTGAACGTAAGCGACGAGGATGCCAAACGCTACATCAAAATCTTCACATCGATCTCCAAAGAAGAAATAGAGGCTCTGAGTGCCGAGCACGACGAAGCTCCGCACTTGCGCGTATTGCAAAAACGTCTGGCCAAAGAGGTTACCGTAATGGTACACTCCGAAGCCGATTACGAAGCCGCTGTCGAAGCCTCTAATATACTATTCGGTAACTCGACATCGGAGCAACTCCATAAACTCGACGAAGATACCTTGCTCGCCGTGTTTGAAGGCGTACCCCAATTCGAAATATCTCGCGATACCGTTCTTGCAGGCATTCCGGCCGTAGAGCTGACGACCGAAGTAGCTGCCATATTCCCGTCGAAAGGCGAAATGCGGAAGCTGACACAAGGCGGCGGCGTATCCATCAACAAAGAGAAACTCGCCGCTCCCGACACGAAGATCGATACAACTTACCTATTGAACAATAAATATATCATTGTACAACGCGGGAAAAAGAATTATTATCTGCTCATTGCAAAATAATTCGCTCAAAATTTGGCAAAGAAATAAAAACCGATTATCTTTGCCTCGCTTTTGAGGATAAGCCCTCAAAGCATAGAGTTTGGCTTATGGTGTAATGGCAGCACAACAGGTTTTGGTTCTGTTTGTCTAGGTTCGAATCCTGGTAAGCCAACAGAAAAAGAGCAGTGGAATCCACTGCTCTTTTTCTGTTTAAACAATTCTCGGTATACTATCTTTCCAATCCCCCTCTTCGTCGCTATCGCTCCTCTGTTTCTCCCCTATATTTTGCGCTACAAAACACAGGGGAGAAGTGCACAATGTATCCTTATACCGAAACTGAAACACCACTTTCAATCCTCTCCCCCTGTGTTTCCGTTAGGGAATATAGGGGGAGTGTCCGCAGGACGAGGGGGTTAAAAAAACACTGTCAAAAAAATTCCTTGTAATATTTCTCAACCCCTCTCCTCAGAAACTAACGTTTCTTCGGTCTCTCCCCTATATTTTGCATTGCAAAACACAGGGGAGAAGGTGTAATACCAACATTGGGTATCCCTTTCTCCCTCTACCGTATCCGGTAGCATTACGGGGTACTGCACATAAAATCGAAGCAGAGGCGAAAGAGAAATACATCTCAACCTCTCCCCTGGCCGTGTCCCGTAGTATTGTGGGGCACGGCCAGGAAGGAGGTTTTAATTAAGCAAGAATCAGCCCCTCCCAAAAGTCCGGTATGTGGTTATCGACAAGAATTTCATTGCCAACCCCACGGATTTTCTACCGAACCGGAAATTTCAACCGATAGCTTTCTCTTATCTATTTATAAATATTATCTTTGTCATAATAGAAATTGGAAAACTTTCGATTCATATATCGATTCTAATTAAAACCGAACACCTCGATGGACAACCTCCATATATTTTTCGCCCTGAACGACAGTTACACATCGCACTATTGCGTGACAATGGTATCTGTCTTGACAAATACCCCGAACCGTCATTGCCATTTTTATTTATTGACAGACTATATTTCGGAAAAGAACAAGGGGCGTTTTAGTCGAGTAGAAAAACAATACGCCAACTGCTCCATTCATTATCAACTCATTACAGAAAAAATATTCGATTCTTTTCACCGTAATATAGATTATTTGGTATCTCCTGTAAGCTACTACCGATATATCATTCCCGAACTATATCCGCAACTCGACAAAGCGCTGTACCTCGACGGCGATTTAGTGGTAAACGGCTCATTAGAAAAGTTATGGGACACAGACATCACCGACTATCTATGTGCCGGCGCTCATGACCTGTGGGTAGAAAATATCAACTATAAACCCCAGATAGGCTTCTCGTCCGACGAACTGTATATCAATGCCGGAGTATTACTCCTGAATATACCCAAAATGCGGGAAGAAAAGATATACGAAAAACTATGCGAAACAACTATCTCGATAGGAAAACAGATACAATTCCAAGACCAAGATATTATCAATATCGTGTGCCGCGGCCGAGTCAAAGAGTTGCCTGAAAGGTATAACTTCACGACCGAAAACGCCATCAAGCATCCCGAAGAAAGAGACAGGGCCGTCATCGTTCACTACACGGGGAAAATGAAACCGTGGTCTATTTGGGACTGCCCTAACCCGCAAAGCCGTCTATATTTCGACTATTTGAAAAAGACCCCCTATAAAAACGATATTTGGAGCTATCGGCTCAAAAGATCGAAGTACAAAATCGTCCGCCGCTTCAAAAAAATATTCGGTATAAAATCTCGCTAAATATGCAACCCAGTGTATCTGTCATCGTACCGGTGTACAATATAGAACAATATATAGGGAAATGCCTCGACTCGATTATCGGTCAAACCCTGAAAGAGATCGAAATCATCGTTGTCGACGACGGCAGTACAGACGACTCGCTCCGAATCATAGACCGATATGCCCGAACCGACTCCCGTATCGTCGCTATTCACAAAGCGAACGGAGGAGTTGTATCGGCACGAAGTTACGGAATAGCACGGGCAACGGGGTCGTACATTCTGTTTGTCGACGGTGATGACTACTTAGAACCCGATACCTGCGATCTGCTTCTGAAAAAAGCGCAAGCGACCTGTGCCGATATGGTCATCATGCGGTTCGACATCGAGTATCCTCAGCATAAAGAAGAACCCCGGTTCTGGTCACAAGACGAATACGACCCGGTTACAGCCATTCACACGATGGCGCACGAGGAGTTCCGATGGAGTCTTTGGTCTCGCCTCATGAGGAAAGAGTTGTTCGATCGTCCGGTGGACTGCCCTCCACAGCTTATTTTCGGAGAAGATGCCTATCAAATTACCCAATTGACCTACCGAGCCCAAAAGATAGTGACATTACGGGACAAAATCCTGTACCACTACGCCGTCAGGGACAGTTCTGTATCGCAACATGCCATGACGCGGCAAAAAGCCGAGAGCATAGAATCATACCCGCAATTCATCGAACGGTTCTTACAACAGACTCCCGATAACGAAATGTTTCGGGAAGACATCGTTTACATTAAATTTCAGGCATATCTTATTCTGTTGTTAAAAAATTGGGAAACCGGTATGAAAGCACGATGCCGATTTATGTCCCGCAGCTTGAAACAATATCCCCGATTGAAAGAGATATCCGAAGCAAAACGGTTCACCAAGCTCATTCATCTATATAGTTTCTCCTCTATTTTAGGAAAATTGTATATGAAATATTATATTCGCAAAGGAAAAATACGAATATAAAAACGCACGGTCCTATGCAACCCAGTGTATCCGTCATCATACCGGTTTACAATATAGAGAAACATCTCGAAAAATGCCTCGATTCGGTTATCGGTCAAACCTTGAAAGATATCGAAATCATTGTCGTCAACGACGGCAGTACCGATAACTCTTTGGATATCATTACGCAGTATGCCCGGAAAGATTCCCGTATCGTTATCGTCGACAAACCGAACGAGGGCCTTGCTTATGCTCGTAAATCGGGTATCGAAGCAGCACACGGAAAATATGTACAACATCTCGACGGGGACGATTTCCTCGAACCCGATGCTTGCGAACTGCTTTTCAAACGAGCAGAAGAAACCGATGCCGATATAGTCATCATGCGGTTTCTCATAGATTCACCTCGCGGACAAGAAGAACCGTCATTTTGGACACAAGACGAATACAATAATATCTCGGCTATCCATACGATGGCACATGAAGACTACCGTTGGAATTTAGTATTCCTTTTCCAACGTCGCGATCTACATGCTGTTCCCATCGACTATTTGCAAAACCTCACTTATGGAGAGGACGCTTACCAAAGCATACAAATCGCCTACCGGTCGAAAAAAATCGTAACCCTCAGGGACAAGCCTCTGTACCACTATGTGATTCGGGAAAGTTCTGTCACACAAACAGGAATGACCCGACAAAAGACCGAAAACGTCTTGCTATTCCCCAACCTCATCGAAACCTTTCTCGAAGGTACGCCCGAAAATAGGCAGTTCGCAGAGGACATTGTTTACATACGGTTCAGAGCTTACTTCCTGCTGTTACTTAAAAACTGGCGGGAAGGAATGACGGAACGCTGCCGATTTATGGCAGAGAGTCTCGCCAAATATCCGGCTCTGGAACAACTGGAAGAAGCCCGAAGATTCACGAAACTCATTCGCCTGTATGCACGCTGTCCGTGGTTGGGAAAGCTCTATACCGACTACTATGTACACAAAGGAAAAATCAAAGCCTAACGGAACTATGCCTGCCGTCTCTATCGTCATACCGGTTTATAACATCGGGAAATACCTTGAAAAATGTCTCGACTCGGTCGTCGCCCAGACATTCCCCGACATAGAAATCATCGTCGTCAACGACGGCAGCACCGACAACTCGCCGGAAATCATCGCCCAATATGCCGACAAAGACTCTCGTATCGTCGTCATCGACAAATCCAACGAGGGACTTGCCTACGCCCGTAAATCGGGCATCGAGGCAGCACGGGGAACGTACATCTATCACCTCGACGGCGACGATTATTTAGAACTCGATGCCATAGAACTGCTCTACCGTAAAGCCAAAGAAGAAGATGCCGATATGGTAGTCTTCCCATTCTCTCTCGACTATATCGAATCCGGGAAATCCGAGTGTTCCATAGAGATAGCCGACGAGCATTTTACCAACACGGAGTTTTTTTCGGCAATCGCTTTTTCCAAAGCTCATTGGGGAGTATGGAGCTATCTGCACAAACGGAGTCTCTATGCAAATGGTGTTACATTCCACAAGGGTCTGAACTACGGCGAAGATGTTTTTCTCACCACGCAACTAGTTTATTTTTCCTCCCGAATCTCCGTATTGAAGAGTAAACCACTTCTTCATTATATCATACGGGAAAGCTCCATTACCAACAGTCGTTTCAATGAAAAGAAAGCAAGAGATATTCTTCTCTACCCTTCATTGGTAAACGATTTTCTCAAAGACAAACCCGAATACGGTTCTTTACAAAAAGCACTCGGAGCCATTCGCATACAGGCAAACAATACCCTATTGAGTAAACGGTGGTTTAAGGATGCCCGTACTCTGAGCCGGGAATCTCATGCTATCCTGAAACAGTATCCCGATCTCAAATGTATTCCCCAAATCAAGGCCTTTCATAAACTGTTTACGCTTTATGCTCGCAGCGGTTTATTAGGAAGATTGTACGCCCAATATTATATTTGCAAAAAGAAAATCAAATAATGCCACCCAAAGTATCTGTCGTCATACCCGTCTACAACGTCGGTAAACAACTCGAAAAATGTCTCGACTCGGTCGTCGCCCAGACATTCCCCGACATAGAAATCATTGTCGTCAACGACGGCAGTACCGACAACTCGCCGGAAATCATCGCCCGATATGCCGACGAAGACTCTCGTATCGTCGTCATCGACAAATCCAACGAAGGACTTGCCTACGCCCGTAAATCGGGAATAGAAGCCGCACAAGGCGAATATATACAACACCTCGACGGTGACGATTTCCTCGAACCCGACGCCATAGAACTGCTCTACAATAAGGCCATAGAAGACGCCGCCGACATGGTGGTCTTTCCATTTTGGTTCGACTATGTAGATGAAAAGAAAAAAAGATCGTCCCGCCCCGCTCCGGGAGTTTACGATTCGATCTCCTTTTTTCAATCGATGGCATTCTGTCGCAATTATTGGTCGGTTTGCTCCTATCTGCATAAACGATCTCTTTATGCAGAAGTACACTTCGAAAAAGGCTTGAATTATGGCGAAGATGCCTATTTAGCTTCCCAACTAACCTATTTCGCAAACAAAATAGTCGTTCTGGAATCCCACCCGTTGCTTCACTATGTTATTCGTAATGATTCCATTTCTTTCGGATCTTTCTCCGAAAAGAAAGCCCGCGACATCGAATTATATCCGCAACTGCAACGCCGGTTCTACCAAGACAAACCCACTTATCCCCAAGTGGAAGAAGCTCTGGCAAATGTCGAATTAGGTGCGATCGTTCTGTTATTGAGCAAACGGTGGTTCCAAGAAGCACCCCGACTCGCCCGAAGGGCTATGGAAATAGAAAAACAATTTCCCGATCTGTTACACCGACGGCCTGCACGACGTTACCGCAAGCTGTTAAAGGCCTATGCCCGTAGTGAGTTCTGGGGAAAATTGGCGGCTCGATATTATCTCCTAACCCGAAAAATAAAATGAAAACGGACATGAAGATTCTCTTCTTTTCTCACGGAAAACGGGCGAACGGCGGTGCGGAACGATGTTTGCTGGACTTGGTCAAAGGATTGAAGCAAGCTCGCGAATCATGGGAAATCTATGTGGTCTTCCCGGCAAAAGACGAACTGTGGGAAATGACCCGACCCTACTTGTCGGGATATGCTTTCATTCGCCAGCCGTGGTGGCTCGTGCGTCCGAAAAAACGTAACTGGCGGAAACGCTTGCTTTTCAATCTGAAAAAGAGTTCGGCAATCCGCAAAACACGCGACTATATCCGGGAAATCAAGCCCGATATAACCATAACGAATACATTGGCTACCCCCATCGGAGCCATAGCTTCCCATGCAGAAAATATTCCGCACGATTGGTTCATTCACGAAATTCCGGAATTAGCCCGAAACCTGACCTATCTATTCTGCGAAGATAGTTGCTTAGAAAAGATAAGTTCCCTTTCGCAAAGAATATTAGTACCTTCTAACTTTGCAGGGAAATACTATACGAACAAACTGTCCTCTCCCGAAAAAATCGATGTCGTTTATCAATCGGTCGAAGTCAATCCACTCAAACGTACCGAACCCGGCCAGAGCTTCACCATAGGTATGTTAGGAAACTTCGAACCTAATAAAGGACAACACATCGCTATCGAGGCTTTGCGCGAAGTCGTAAAAAAATATCCCGACACCCGTCTTTTACTCATCGGCGGAAATAACAGTCGTTATGCACAAGAACTCGAAAAACGAATCACCGAATACAACCTGCGACAAAACGTATCGATCGTCGCACACACCGTTCACCCGCACGACTACCTCATACAAGCGGATGCGGCTTTGGTATGCTCCGGGTTCGAATGCTTCGGACGAGTTATCGTCGAGGGATTGAAATGCGGTCTGCCGGTCATCGTTCCCGACAAACCATTCGGGCAAGAACTGATAAAAGAAGGATACAACGGATTTCTGTATAACCGGGAAAGCAGTGGGGATTTAGCCAAAAAAATCATTTTACTGCGACAAACAGGGCTTTTGCCGGAGATGAAACAAAACGCTCTGAAATCGGTCGAAAACCGCTTCTCCATACCAACATTCGCCGAGGAATTTATCTCTATCATCAATTCGAAAAAAGTATGAGCGAAAAACAAGCGATCATCGTCATACCGGTTTACACGACACAACTGACCGTATCGGAACATGCCGCCCTGCACCAATGTTTCGACATATTGTCGTCCTATCCCAAATGTTTTGTCAAACCCGAATCGCTCGACATAACATCGCTTGTTCGCGACTATCCGGCAAACCATATCGTACCCTTCCCGGATACTTATTTCAAAGGAATAGCCGGTTATAACCGACTCATGATGTCGCCCGAGTTTTACGAAACCTTCGCCCAATGGGAATATATACTCATCTATCAAACCGACGCATGGGTATTTTCCGATCGTCTATCCGAATGGTGTTCCAAAGGATACGACTACATAGGGGCTCCGTGGATACCCAAGCCTAAATATCGAAAACTATACTACCGTATATTCAATTTCCTAAAAAGAGGTTTTTGTTATATCTCCGGCTCATCCGATTACAGCCTCATCTACTACCGGGTCGGAAACGGAGGGCTGTCGCTGCGCCGCACGCAACTCTTCACTCAAATCGCTCGGGAAATGGTTTCCGAAATAGATTGCTACCTCTCCCACCCCGGAACCGATTTCTACAACGAAGATATCTTTTGGAGCCTCGAAGTCAATCGAAAAAAAGAGAGACTGAAAATTCCCGACTGGAAAGAAGCACTTCGATTTTCGTTCGATAAAAATCCTTCGGAATGTTACGCTCTGAATGACCGAAAACTACCCTTCGGCTGCCACGGTTGGAGTAAAAAAAAGATGTTGCCTTTTTGGAAACAACATATATCGAACATTTAGAGAAAGCATTATCCGACAATTTATTTGCTTCCTCTCTTATGTTGTAGTGGAGAAGAGTAAAATCTACCCTTATGCCGAAACAAGAAATCCCCCTTTTAATCCTTTCTCCCTGCCGTGTCCCGTAGTATTGCGGTATTGCACACAAAATCGAAGTAGAGGCGAAAGAGGAATACATCTCAACCTCTCCCCCTGTGTTCCGGTAAGGAATATAGGGGGAGTGCCCATAGGGCGAGGGGGTTAAATTTCTGATATAAACAGCTTGACGAGGTGACGATTTCAACCCCTCCGTCACATCGTGACACCTCCCCTATATAGCTAACGCCACACCCCGCAATGCTACGGGGCACGGCAAGGGAGGAGGTTAAAAGTGAACTGCTACTCCAAAAGTTGAACAAGTTCAATCCAACCGGGAGCGTTTTACATCATAGTTATTATCTAACCCCTCTCCTCAGAAACTATCGTTTCTTCGGTTTCTCCCTTATATTTTGCGTTGTAAAACACAGGGGAGAAGGTTCATAGCACTTCCTTTTTCGCACTATACTATGTACACAAAGAGTTATTCTTCCTTTAAAAAAGATTTATCACATAAGAAGAGGCAACCTCAATAGGCCGCTAAGAACAAAAAAGTAATTCCCGATTGATTTAACGTAAAAATTCCCCTCGAACTTGTTTAGAAAAAAGGAAGATAGTGAGAAATTTTTGTCCGTTTGTTCGACGAAGTCTGCACAAATCTATCTTCGGTAAAGGTCTTATCGTCAAAACATTTCAGATATACGGCATTCATCTCGTCGGCCAACGTTTTCGGATCGAAACGAACCACATATTCTTTCCCTTTTTCTATCATCTCCCGACGCAAATGCTCGTCGGCAAGTACTTTTTTCATGGCATTCGCCATACCTTCCACATCGTCGGGATCGACGTAAATCGAGTGTTCGCCGCCGGCTTCTTCCAAACAGGAACCGGTGGAAGCGATAACCGGAACCCCTGCCGAAAGAGCTTCGACAATGGGAATTCCGAACCCCTCGAAACGAGAAGGATATACAAACAGCGAGGCCAGATGATACAATATCGGCAAATCGCCGAATTTCAAATTATGGATAATATGCACTCTATTTTCCAATCCATGAGCCTCTACATAATCCTGCACCTTTTTAGCATAATCGGTACTTTTCCCTATGGCTACCAAATGAACGTCGTCCAACTTTTCGACAGCCTTTACCGCCAATAGCAGATTTTTCCTCTCTTCAATCGTTCCCACGCTCAAAATGAAACGTTCGGGCAACCCGTAAGCCGCGCGAACACGATCCTTTTCTTTTTTAGAAACAGGACGGGCGAAAACAGGGTCGCATCCTTGATAAACGACATCGATCTTTTCGGGAGAAATACCGTAAAACTTAACTATATCCCGCTTGGTACATTCACTCACCGCTACAATACGATCGGCCTTACGACAGGCATAATTGAATTTTCGGTTATAAATGATTCTATCCAAACGGTGATAATATTGAGGATAACGAAGAAATATCAAATCGTGAATCGTCACTACGCTACGAATTCCCGTGCGATGAATCCCCACGGGCAACTCGTTACTCAGTCCATGATAAAGTTGTACACCGTCTTGTAACAGCCCTCGTTTAATAAAAAAGGTTCTCCACAAAGCCCTGAAACGTTTCATAACGGAAGAACGAGGCAATATGGAAGAGACATTTTTATGTTTTAAAAGCGAGTCGTACGAAGCATTTTTACACTGCTTGGGAATGTACATACGGTACTTATGTTCATCACCGTATGTAGCCATCGTATCTACCATGAATCGGCTATAATTCCCCAATCCGGTAAAATTGGCATTCGCCCTCTTTGCATCGAACCCTATAATCATTCCCTAAAATACAACTTTAATGGTTACATTAAAATAGATGTATATGTCGTTTATTTTGCTGCATGCCCCCTGTAATTTTTTCCATCATTTTGTATGAAGACTTCTAAAATAAGCAACAACAAACTGATTACCAAATTATTACAAAACTATTATTTTTTCTATTTTTTAAGATGTCACTATACATTACAAATGTCATAAACTCTTTATAACGAGAAATACCGTCCTAAATTTCGTCAAGCAGCCCCAAAGAAAAGACTTGAATACACCTGTAATTTTCATCTTCCCTAACGAAAAATGTAACAGATTCTAACTATTCGAAACAGATTCCGGGTGCAAAGGTACATCTTGTAGCAATTATTTTTATCTTTGTGCACTGGAAAAATGAAGAATGGATTCTGCATTTTCTAAAAATCGGAGAAAAAGATGATACAAAAATTCGACTTTTTAATCATCGGTTCCGGGATAGCCGGAATGAGTTTTGCCCTAAAAGTAGCACACAAAGGAAAAGTGGCGCTCATATGCAAAACAGAATTGGAGGAGGCAAATACCTATTTCGCACAGGGTGGCGTAGCCTCGGTAACCAACACGTTGGTAGACAACTTCGAGAAACATATCGAAGACACGATGATCGCCGGCGACTGGCTCAGCGACCGCGCCGCAGTCGAGAAAGTCGTAAAAGAAGCTCCTTCGCAAATCAAAGAACTCATCAGTTGGGGAGTCGATTTCGATAAAAACGAAAAAGGAGAATTCGACCTTCATCGGGAAGGCGGACATTCCGAATTTCGTATCCTGCACCACAAGGACAACACGGGTGCGGAAATTCAAGACAGCCTGATACGGGCTGTCAAACAACACCCCAACATCACTATTTTCGAAAAGCATTTCGCCATCGAGATTCTTACGCAACACCACCTCGGAGTAACTGTTACGCGACAGACTCCCGACATCGAATGTTACGGAGCTTATGTGCTCGATTTGAAAACCGGTAAGGTAGATACATTCCTCTCCAAAGTCACCCTCATGGCGACCGGCGGCGTGGGAGCTATTTATCAGACCACGACCAATCCGCTCGTCGCTACCGGCGACGGCATAGCGATGGTATACAGGGCTAAGGGAACCGTAAAAGACATGGAATTTATCCAGTTCCACCCGACCGCTTTATATCACCCCGGCGATCGCCCGTCGTTCCTCATCACCGAGGCCATGCGGGGATACGGAGCCGTATTGCGAACACTCGACGGCGAAGAGTTCATGCAAAAATACGATCCTCGCCTTTCTTTGGCTCCACGCGACATCGTCGCGCGGGCAATCGATAACGAAATGAAAAACAGGGGCGATGACCATGTTTATCTCGATGTCACTCACAAAGACCCGGAAGAGACAAAAAAACACTTCCCCAACATCTATGAAAAATGCCTCGGTTTAGGCATAGACATCACACGCGATTACATTCCCGTAGCACCTGCGGCTCACTATTTGTGCGGAGGTATCAAAGTCGATTTGGATGCCCGCTCGTCCATCAACCGGCTCTATGCCGTAGGCGAATGTGCCTGCACAGGACTTCACGGAGGAAACCGGCTGGCATCCAATTCATTGATCGAAGCTGTCGTTTATGCCGATGCCGCAGCCAAACATAGTCTCAAAGTAATCGATAACTTCTCCTATCAGGAGAACATTCCCGAATGGAACGACGAGGGGACACAATCGCCCGAAGAAATGGTACTTATCACTCAAAGTGTCAAAGAAGTCGGACAAATCATGAGTACCTATGTAGGCATCGTTCGCTCCGACCTGCGGCTTAAACGGGCATGGGACAGGCTCGATATTCTGTATGAAGAAACCGAAAGCCTCTTCAAACGCAGTAAAGCCTCCAAAGAGATATGCGAATTGAGGAACATGATTAACACCGGATATCTTGTCATGCGACAAGCTATGGACCGAAAAGAAAGCCGGGGACTACACTACACGATAGATTATCCCCACACCGATAATACCCCGCAAATGAAATAAAGATTGTCTACACGACAATAGAAGAGCCGCACGACAAAATGCGGCTCTTTTTTTGAACCTTTTTCATCGCATACTGTTTTTACTGTACAAAAACAACATGCGATTATGAAATCTATTCAAGGAACAAAAACCGAACAAAACCTTCTGAAAGCCTTCGCCGGAGAATCACAAGCCCGCAACCGCTACACATTATTCGCCCAAAAAGCGAAAGAAGAAGGATATGAACAAATCATGGGCATATTCGCCGAAACAGCAGAACAGGAGTTGGCACATGCCACCCGATTCTTCAAATTCATGCAAGGCGGAATGGTCTCCATTACGGCCGAATATCCGGCCGGACGTATAGGCAATACGGCTGAAAATCTGCTCGAAGCCGCCGAAGGAGAAAAACTCGAATGGTCGGCTCTATATAACGATTTCGAATCGGTCGCCATAGACGAAGGGTTTAAAGACGTAGCGACTGCATTCAAAATGATTTCCGAAGTAGAAGCCTTCCACGAATGGCGTTATCGCAAACTTCTGGAACGTCTCGAAAACGGATCGATATTCAAGCGCGAAGCGCCTATCCGCTGGCAATGCCGTAACTGTGGATACATCTACGAAGGCAACGTAGCTCCGGCACGATGCCCGGCTTGCCTCGAACCCCGCGCATTTTTCGAACCGGCAAGGGACAACTATTAGACAAAACTATCTATCTTTTCATACGACCATACCCGTGGCGGACGCCTTTGTCTGCTACGGGTATTTCTATATTCGATAAACTATCTTTGTCACCATCACTACCCCAACTTCATCGCCGAACGAGAAAGTAATTTATGACCTATCCGGCAATAAAGGCATTTATGGGTCTGGCAATACTCGTTGTTCAATTGTATGACAGCTTGGCTTTCCATAGCATTCGTCACCCGTATTCCTATATCGGAAAAACGACGCACGATCGAATTCTTTTCGGGACGTAGCGATTCGAGCAACGAGAGAGCCCGGTCGGTCATATCTTCATTGCCGACATACATACCGTAGGCATACAATAAGGGTGCTACCGCATTGATAAGCACAATATCGATAGCCGACTCACCCAAAACGACCGGGGATTCGGGCGACACGTGTCCGAACAGATAATGCGTGGTCCAATACCCCGAAAGCTCCACCTTGAAAATTCGGCGCAATTCTTCTTCGTTACCCGCCTCGCAAATCCGGGAAAACAGATTAAAACCCCGATGAATATATTGAGCCAGCATCGCCAATCGTCTGTGAGGGAAATTGGCCGGACGCAGCCGGAAGAACTTCCAACTGTCCCGGTTAATCGGTGTCAGCCCGAATTTATTTTTCAAAAAAGCATATTCATTGACTAATCTCGCATAATAGTCGTCTCCGGGACACTCGCCCTCGGCCAACAGCCCCGCCTGCCCGAACAGGAAAGCCTCGACTTGCGACAGAGAATCGGCATGTTTTTGCATAAATCGCAACGGAAGACTACGTGCCAACCGCTCGAAAGCATCGCTGTTGATACCGAATCCCAGACTGCGGGAGACGACAACATAACAGACCTCCTCCCAATTGCCTTTATACAATTCCAACCAATCGTGCAGCCGCTGCGACTTCGATTGCAACCGCTCGATAGCGAGAGAAGAAATCCAGTCGGACAAGACAATCGGCCCCAACTCCGCAATATGGGGGGCGCAAGATTGCGAGGAAGAATGAGAAACCAAAGTTTCATAATCGGAACGAAACGACGGAGAGCACGACAACACCAACGTGGGAATCTCCTCTCCGTTCGTGCGATACACCGGTGTATCGGCTACCTCGACCACATGCAGAACCACCGAATCGTAAGCCGGGTCGAGATGGTGATTGTGCCGCCGCCAGTCCGATGCACGTCGATGCATCTCCACATTACCTGCCCATACGCAACCGTCGATAGAAATTTTTGCATTGAAAAAGTCGGGACCCGAATCGGTATTTAATTGTCCGTTATCGATTATCCTCAATTTACGACCGTCCGTCGTGACCAACTTCGTATGGTCGAACAACCGATGTTGCCAGATATATTGCATGAGCTTTTCCATAAAAACGTTTTAAGACGAAAATTTTTTGACTTTCACTATCTTTGTAGAATATAGGATACGGTTCGGCATAGTCAAGTCGGAAATGTGATTTCCATTTGCCTTTGCGCTCACCTTCCACTATCTTTAAGTGTATAAATGAAAAACAAACAAGTTTGTTTTGTCCTGCTCCCACCTTTCGCTATCTTTGTCACTACGAAGATAAGATACGATTCGGCATAGCCAAGCCGGAAAAAAGATTTCCGTTTGCCTCTGCTTTCATCTTTTATTATCTTTGCATTATCTGCAAATTAAACAAACCTTGTTGAATTAATCGGTACAAACCGAGATGTTTTGTAACAGAAGTTCGATATGAAAATAGCACTCATAGGATATGGAAAAATGGGACATGCCATCGAAGAAGCGGCTCTGTCCCGTGGGCATGAAATCGTTTGTCGCATCGACAAAGACAATCAGGAAGATTTCGATTCAGTTTCATTCAAAAGCGCCGATGTCGCTATCGAGTTCACGGCTCCGTCGGTCGCCGTCGACAATTATCGGCGGGCTTTCACGGCCGGTATCCCCGTAGTATCGGGCACTACGGGGTGGCTGGAACATTTACCGGAAATACGCGAAGCCTGCGAGAAAGGCCAGACTTTTTTCTATGCCTCGAATTTCAGTTTGGGAGTTAATATCTTCTTTGCCGTTAACAAATATCTGGCAGGTATCATGAACCATTTCCCCCAATATTCGGTAGAAATAGAAGAGATACACCACATTCATAAACTCGATCACCCCAGCGGGACTGCTATTACTTTGGCCGAAGATATTATCGGCCAACTCGATGCGAAACATTCGTGGAGCGAAAATATGCCGGCCGCCGATGACAGTATTCATATCACCGCCCGACGCGAAGGAGAAATACCCGGTACACACACCATCGTCTACGACAGTGCAGTGGATACGATACGTATCACCCATGAGGCAAAAAACAGAAAAGGGTTTGCCCTCGGAGCCGTCGTCGCCGCCGAATTTACCGTCGGAAAAAAGGGATTTCTCACCATGCAAGATTTATTCTCATTCCTCAAATAACACAAACCGTTATGAATCAAACGACAACCAACGACAAATACAATCTGGCAGAACGATTGAAACGTGTGAAAAAAACTCGCTGGATACGTTTCTCCATCGTGGCTTTGTTATATATAGGGTGGACTATTTGGCTAAACAATTACTATGTATTGTTCGGCCTGTTGCTACTCATCGACATCTATCTCACCCAATATATTCCGTGGGGGTGGTGGAAAACCAGTAAAAATCCGGTCGTTCGAACGGTGATGGAATGGGTCGATGCCATCGTCTATGCCTTAGTGTTGGTTTATTTCATTTTTATATTCGTCTTTCAGAACTATCAGATACCCTCTTCTTCTCTCGAAAAATCGCTATTGGTAGGCGATTTCCTATTGGTCAGCAAGATGAGTTACGGCCCTCGTGTCCCCAACACACCGTTACACTTCCCGCTCGCCCAGCATACCATACCTCTTCTCAACACGAAATCTTACATCGAATGGCCCCAATGGGACTACCACCGTCTCAAAGGATTCGGCCCGGTGAAACGCAACGACATCGTCGTCTTCAACTTTCCGGCAGGCGATACGGTAGCCGTGAAACAACCCAACCCGGATTATTACACCCTGTGCTTCCTCGAAGGCCGGGAAGCCGTAAACCGCAACAAGGCTCTGTACGGCGATATTATTTACCGTCCGGTCGATCGCCGGGAAAACTATGTGAAACGATGTGTGGGCTTACCGGGCGACACGTTCAGCATTGTCAATAACGACATCTACATCGACGGAGTGAAACAACCCCGCCCCAAAAACATGCAGCTAAACTATCTGGTTAGAACCAACGGACGCTATCTCGGTAACAATGACTTTGAAAAATGGGGTATCAGTGTCGAAGACCGTGTACCTATCGACGTATCGAGCCTCAACGCCCGTATGAACCTCGAAAGCTGGGGGCTTCTCCCCAACCCCGACGGAAGCATGAATCCCGTTTACGAACTGCCTTTGACACAGGCGATGATCGACATGATGAAAAAAGATACTTCGATAGAACAGATTGTAGGAGAACCCGGATTCTTCGGCGGCCAAACTTACCCGTTAGTCCGTTCGAACACATGGACCCGCTCCGATTACGGGCCGGTATGGATTCCTAAAAAAGGAGCCACTTTGAAACTGACCCTCGAAAACCTGCCCATTTACGAACGCCCCATAAGGAACTACGAGCATAACGACCTGCAAGTCAGAGACGGCAAAATATATATCAATGGAAAAGAAACCGACTCTTATACTTTCAAAATGGATTATTACATGATGTTGGGCGACAATCGGGATAAATCGGCCGATTCCCGCTACTGGGGATTCGTTCCCGAAGACCACATCGTAGGCAAACCTATGTTCGTATTCTTATCGCTTGACAAAGATAAAGGACTTTTCGACGGGAAAATCCGTTTCAACCGAATGTTCCGGTCGGTGGATAGCCTCGTGAACTAAGAAACCGTCTCAATTTTTACAAATAGATATTCTATGCCCTAAGCATGAAAAAAGAAACCATACGTACGATTTTCTTCACGGTAATCATCATTATCGGGAGTGTATGGTTCATTCGTTTTTTCATCATAGAACCCTATCGCATTACTCCCGGCCAGATGGAAAACAGCCTGTTGCCGGGAGACCGGCTATGGGTCGATAAGTGGTCGTTTCGGTGGGGAAACCGAAACCCGAAATACCGAGATGTCTTGGTATTCGAATTACCCGAAATCGCTCAAACCCAATCGGGTGTAACCGAAATTGCCATCGCCCGTTGCATAGGTTTGCCCGGCGACACGATCAAAAGTACAGGAAACAAACTGTTCGTTAACCACAAACCCGTCGCCCAGCCTCCTCTTATCCTCGAAGCCTATCTTTCGCCCGATTCCCTCGAACATCGGGTAAATCGAATGATGAGACAAAACAATTCTTTCTTTGTCGAGCAAGGTAAATTGAAAGACAGCCGCCTACTGTTTCTCTCCCGGTATGACTACGAAAAAGTAAGGAGACAACTATCGGCCGACTCCCTACTCTACCCGGTATTTCTGAAAAGAGATTTTTATGAAGTCGCCCTTCCCCGAAAAAATGAACAAATACACATCACTCCCCAAAATGCAGAGTTTCTCTACCGCATACTTACCCGATATGAAAACCGCAAAGTAGAGTACGACAACGGGAAAATCTATGAAAACGGGAAGGAATTAACCTCATGTCGGCTCACTCAAAGCTATTATTGGGTAATAGGAGACAACAGAGCCGGCATGTCCGACTCCCGTTCTTTCGGAGTTCTTCCCCACTCCCACCTCATCGGTAAAGGCGTATGCATCGGTTATTCGAGAAATCCCGAAAAACCGTTTTGGCAATCGCTACGCACCGATCGTTTCTTCAAAACCGAATTATGAGTACAGTATATCTATCGACCGCCTATTTCGCTCCGATATCCTATTACGCATCATTCCTCCGATACGATCGGATAGTCATCGAACAGTGGTGCAACTATACGAAACAAACTTATCGGAACCGCTGCCACATAGCCGGAGCGAACGGACTATTGGCATTGTCCGTCCCTATCGTCAAACCCGATACGATTAAATGCCCCACGAAAGACATTCGTATCTCCGACCACGGAGAGTGGAGGCATTTGCATTGGAATGCTATCGCTTCGGCTTACGGGTCCTCCCCTTTTTTCGAATACTACCAAGACGATATACGCCCGTTCTTCGAGAAGCGGTACGAATTTCTGTTGGATTTCAATGAAGAAATACGCCGCACCGTATGCAACCTCATAGGTATTGAACCGCATATAGAATACAGTTCGTCTTACTCCGAACCTGCTCCCGGGGAAACAGACCTAAGAGATGTCATACACCCCAAGAGAAGAAAAGCCAAAACCATCTTACCCGTACAACTGAAACCCTACTATCAAGTATTCTCCGAAAAATATGGTTTCCAACCCGACCTGAGTATCATCGACCTTCTGATGAATATGGGCCCGGAATCGATTCTTATTCTCCAAAACACCTAAGAAATAATTCCGTAAAAGCACTATTATCGGCTATCTTTGTTATCTTTGCACAAAATGCGAATACCCATCTTTGCACATGAGTAGCTACGAATACGCAGACAGACTGAAAGAGACTGTAAAAAAACTATCCGATTTTCTTTCTCTCGAAGAGTTGCATCACCAGCGATGCAGAGGAGAAGTACTTCCCTCCGAAAAACAACTACAAGAACTCATATCGCTCTGCCGGTCGCTCATTTTTCCGGGATTCTACGGACTCCCCGACGTAAGCAAAGAAAATTTGCTCTACCACACGGGTATCAATACCGAAAAACTTTTCGAAGTATTGGTCAAACAAATCTCAGCAGGATTATTATTCCAAAAAAATACCGATCATACAGACAGCGATTTAAAACGGTTACAGGAATCGGCCGAACAGAAAGCGATCGACTTTATCACTTTCCTACCCGAAATGCGCCGCATCCTATCCACCGATGTCACGGCCATGTACAACGGGGATCCGGCAGCACAAAACAAAGCCGAAGTTATTCTGTGCTATCCCGCTATCCGGGCGATTTGCAACTATCGCATCGCCCATAAACTGTTAGAATTGGACGTCCCCTTGATTCCCCGTATCATTACCGAAATGGCTCACTCCGAAACCGGAATAGATATACACCCGGGAGCCGTTATCGGGGAATATTTCGCCATAGACCACGGAACCGGAGTCGTAATCGGAGCGACCTCCGTTATCGGAAACAGAGTGAAGCTATATCAGGGAGTAACGTTGGGGGCTCGCAGTTTTCCACTGGACGAAAACAACAATCCCATTAAGGGTATCGCCCGGCATCCAATCATAGAAGACGATGTCATTATCTATTCCAATGCCACCATATTGGGAAGAATAACCATCGGAAAAGGTGCTGTAATCGGCGGAAACATCTGGGTTACCGAAAACGTAGCTCCCGGGGAACGCCTTGTACAAGCCAAAGCAAAACCATAAGAAATAAATACAATACACACCATCGTGAATACCGAAAAATTTGAAATCGTAGCGAAAACTTTTCAAGGACTCGAAGATGTTCTGGCAGAAGAATTAAAAAATCTGGGAGCCGAAGATATAGAAATAGGTCGAAGAATGGTATCCTTCCACGGAGACAAGACCCTTCTTTACAAAACCAATTTGGCCTGTCGAACAGCTCTGAGAATACTGAAACCTATTTATAAATTCGAAGCATCGAACCCCGACGAAGTCTATGAAAAAATGAAAGCGTTCGAATGGGATACCCTGCTTTCCCCCGAAACGACATTCTCGATCGACTCCGTCACCTATTCCGACTGTTTCAAACATTCCAAATTCGTGACCTACCGAGCGAAAGATGCCATTGCCGACTATTTCATGGAGAAGACAGGCAAACGACCTTCGGTGCGGTTGAACGGAGCGGAACTCGTATTGAATCTCCATATATCGCACATGAGCTGCACGCTGTCGCTCGACAGTTCGGGAGAGTCTCTGCACAAGCGAGGATACCGCGTGGGACAAACCGAAGCCCCCATCAACGAAGTATTGGCCGCCGGAATGATATTGAAAACGGGGTGGCACGGAGAAACCGACTTTATAGACCCTATGTGCGGGTCGGGAACCATTCTCATCGAAGCCGCTTTGATCGCCACCCATACATATCCCGGTATTTTCAGGAAAAGTTTCGCTTTCGAAAGATGGAAAGATTTCGACGAAGAGCTGTTCGAAACGCTCTACAACGACGATAGTCACGAACAGGAGTTTACCCATCGCATATATGGCTCCGACATTTCCCCGCGAGCGATCGACATCGCGACAAAAAACATAAAAAGCGCCGGAGTAGCCAAATACATCGATCTCAAAATCATGCCTATACAACGATACGAGACCGCTCCGTCCGAACAAGGCATTCTCATCACCAATCCCCCTTACGGAGAACGTATCTCATCGAGCGATTTGTTCGGACTGTACGAATCGATAGGCAACCGTTTAAAGCATGTTTTCAAAGGGTACGATGCATGGATCATCAGTTACCATAAAGAATGCTTCGATAAAATAGGGCTGAAACCCTCGGTAAAAATAGACCTGATGAACGGAGCTTTGGAGTGCGAATACCGGAAATACGAGATTTTCGACGGCCGATACAAAGAATTCAAAGAAGAAGGCAAAAACTTGGATAAACGGGAGGGACAGGCTCGTCGAACCAATCTGCGAGGCAAAGCTCCTTTCGATAGAAAAAGGACATACGACAGCGACCGACGAAGCGACAAAACAGAGCGTTTCGACCGATCGGGAAAACCTTCGTTCCGTCGGGATTCCAAACCGGGAAAACCCATAGGGAAAAAAACATTCGATCGTCCGGAACGGTTCAAACCCGACGGCGAAAAATCGGAACGCTTGCACGGAGAAGCGGCTTTTCGGAAATTCGTAACCTTCAAGCAGCCCTCCATAAAACCATCGGACGACAATCCTAAAAAAGACTCCGACAAACCAGAATAAACCTAAAAACTCCATACAATGAATATTCTATTATTAGGATCGGGAGGTCGCGAATGCGCCTTAGCTTGGAAGATAAAGCAAAGTCCAAAAACCGACAAACTCTATATCGCACCGGGAAATGCAGGAACCGCATCCATAGGTACGAATGTGGCGATACCGGCGACCGATTTCGATGCCATCGGGAAATTTGCAGTGGAAAAACATATCGATATAGTCGTTGTGGGTCCCGAAGACCCATTGGTAAAAGGAATATACGACTACTTCGTATCTTGCGATGAGTTGAAAAACATACCTGTTATAGGCCCGTCGAAGGAAGGCGCCCGCTTGGAAGGCAGCAAGGAGTTTGCCAAAGGATTCATGATGCGTCACAATATACCCACGGCCCGGTATGAAAGTTTCACTCAGGAAAATCTGGAAGCGGGATATACCTTTCTCGAAACGTTGAAAGCCCCTTACGTGCTTAAAGCCGACGGATTGGCGGCGGGCAAGGGCGTACTTATCATAAACGACCTGCAAGAGGCAAAAGACGAATTGAAACAAATGTTGAACGGCATGTTCGGGAATGCCAGTAAAACCGTGGTTATCGAGGAATTTCTATCGGGTATCGAATGTTCTGTCTTTGTTCTCACCGACGGCAAAGATTACCGCATACTCCCCGTTGCCAAAGATTACAAACGAATAGGAGAAGGCGATACCGGACTCAATACCGGCGGCATGGGAGCCGTTTCACCCGTACCGTTCGCCGATACCACGTTCATGAAAAAAGTGGAAGAGCGCATCGTAAAACCCACCATCGAAGGTTTGAAAAAAGAAAATATCACGTACAAGGGTTTCATATTCTTTGGATTGATCAACGTACAAGGAGAACCGATGGTGATCGAATACAACGTTCGTATGGGAGACCCCGAAACCGAAGTCGTCATGTTGCGCATTCAATCCGACTTGGTCGACCTGCTTGAAGGTGTGGCACAAGGAACGCTCCGGGAAAAAGAGTTGACAGAAGACCCACGGGCTGCCGTAACCGTTATGCTGGTATCGGGTGGCTATCCCGGTTCCTATGAAAAAGGCAAGGAAATCACAGGTCTGGATTTAGTGACGGACAGCATTCCGTTCCACGCCGGAACGACATTCAAAAACGGGAAAATCGTAACCTCCGGCGGACGCGTCATCGCCCTCAGCTCATACGGTGCGACCAAAGAAGAGGCTTTGGCAAACTCTTTCAAAAGCGCCAAAGCCGTCTCTTTCGAAGGTAAATATTTCCGTTCCGACATAGGCGCCGACTTGTAAAACAATGAATCTGAAATCATTCATAAACAATAAATATACACTGGTTGGATCGATTGTTTTCTATCTGGCCGGTGTATATCTCACGAGTCGGTTCGCAACATACTTCCCTTGCGAAGGGAGTCCCGGAATCTTGTTTCCGAGTGCCGAAAGATGGCTTTCCTCCCCCCTATCGAACCATTCGGTCAACAGCATTCTCATTCTATCCGGGGGTATTCTGCTGTTGCGTATCAACAACCTTTTCTCTCTTATTCAGAAACACACATTGCTTCCATTCCTATTTTTTCTGTTGCTGGAAATCTGTTCCCCGTCCCTTTCGCTCTTATGCAACGGAAACATAATGGCTGTGGTTCTAACGACGATTTTGTTTTCTTTTTTCTCGGCTTATCAGCAAGAAAGGGCACAACCGGCATTTCTAATGATGGGAATCATTTCCCTATGTACCCTGTTCTGTCCCGAATTTGCTTATTACATACCCCTGTTTATCATCGGATTCGCGCAAATAAGGTATTTCACGCTGAAATCCCTGTTAGGAGCATTCATCGGATTCGCCACCCCGTTCTGGATATTGATCGGAATAGGAATCATGCCTTTCTCAGGATTGTCTGCATTGATTCCCGATTTTACGTTTCATATACCCGAAACACTCCCCTTTAACGACCCGCAATTCTGGACAATCGTTTTAACTGCGCTTTTAGGACTTTTCTCTGGTACAGCGACACTATATACCACATTCAACGAGAAACGCCAAACAAGAGCTTATAACGGCTTTATAAACCTATTGTCGGTCTACTCCGCCATACTTCTGATTATAGATTATAGAAACTATACCCTCTATCTGCCTGTCCTAAATATGGCAGTTGCCATGCAAGCTGCATTTTTCTTCACGAACAATACGAAAAAATACGGAGTAGTGTTGTTCTATCTCATATTAACCCTTTACACAGGATTGTTCGTATGGAATTTATTGCCGGTCTGAGCGAGTGGGGATACTTCGGTCTTTTCATAGCTGCGTTTCTGGCCGGAAGCATAATTCCGTTCAGTTCCGAAGCCGTGCTGGGACTTCTTTTAATAGCCGGATACGATTCTTGGGGCTGTGTATTCTCTGCCACTTTGGGAAACTGGTTGGGAGGCGTCACTTGTTACTATATAGGCTACTTGGGAAAAACAGAGTGGATACACACCTATCTGAAAATACCGGAAGAAAAACTCTCGAAAATGCAACGCTTTCTGAAAGGGAAAGGCTCTCTTTTCGGATTCTTCGTTTTTATTCCGGTTATCGGCGACATCATGATCGTGGCTCTCGGACTACTCAGAGCCAATCCTCTCGGCACGTTATTCTCCATGATGGTAGGAAAATTCTCCCGGTACTACTTGGTGGTAATCGGTATCAACTACCTGAAAGAGTGGTTTCCCAATCTTTTTTAATCCTTAACCCAGTATTTATCGTCTTTCAATAATCTATCGACAGCCTTGCGAATAGATTGAAAAGCAAATTTCTCGGGTTCGATTTCTTCCCTCCGCAACCAGAAACATTCGGCAACATCGTCATGCGCTTTCAAATCGCTCATATCTTCATCGCTTCGGCAAAGAAAAAACAAATCCATCGTATGTACGTCGAAACCCGAATAACGGTAGACATTCGGGAAAGAACACAAATACTTCATCTGCTTCGGTTTCCAACCTATCTCTTCCGACAATTCCCGAACAACAGCCTCCTCTACCGTTTCTCCGCATTCTGTAAATCCACCCGGTAAATCCAGCATACCTTTGGACGGATCGAACGCCCTGCGACAAACTAAAATTCTCGATTGTCTATCCATAACGAATGCCGCCACCGATGCTTTTGGATTAAGATAATACACAAAGCCACAATCCTCGCAACGTTTGGAAGAAGCATCGTTCTCTTGGAAACGATGAGAACCGCAACGAGGGCAATATTCGAATAATCGAAGAGGATGCATATACTTCAATTAATTGACAACTAAAATTTTAGTAACTACTCCCGATTGTTTCGACGAACCACCGGAAGACGCGAAAACAAGATACACGCCGGTTTTCACCCGATTACCGCTACGATCCCTGCCGTCCCACGATATTTGTCCGCCATTGGAATAACCTTGAAAAAACAAGTTACCCGCCGTATCGGTAATCTTCACCAAACTATTCTCCATCAATCCTGTCACCGATATCCAACCTTCATAATCGGGTCTCACCGGATTGGGAAAAGCGTAGACATTACTATAATCGTCGGACGATTGTACAGCATCGGACCGATAAGCAGCCAAGCCGCTGGTCGTTCCTATATAAGCCACACCCGTTACCGGATCGACGATTACTTCGGTTACATGATTCGAAGGCAGTTTACTGTTCTCTGCCGTAAAGTGGTTCAAAATCTCCGACCCGTCGGCACTTACCAAATACAATCCCGATTCTCGGGTTCCTATCCACTTACGATTGGCGCCATCTACGAATATGTCGGTAATATTGATATTCTGTAATAAATAATCGGCATTATCCGTCCCGTCGTTACGGGCTATTTTTATTCGAGTACAACGGAAACTGTCGCTAAAAACATGGTCTGGATTCGTAATCACGATAGGCCCGGACGAAGTTCCTATCCATATCTGACCGTTGTTATCCTCTTCTATGCAGGTGTAATAATTCGGAGTAAACGTTTTATTATCCTGATCCATAAACGAAACTATATTTTTCGTCCTGTCATCGGCTATCGTATTATACGTACCCTTATCGTCAAAAGCGAATATAGAACCGGGCCAATCCCCATAAACGACCCATTTTGCCGTAGAATGATTCGGTATAAGCAGTTTGGCATATTTATTATTCTTTATTTCCGAATAACCGAATTGATACCAATCGCTCGCTTTCAATTCATCTGTATCGATAGATTGCTTGGCCTTAGGCAACATACTTACGCCCACATCGCCCGCATGTGCTATCCAAAGATTACCATCTCTATCAAAAACAATATTAGGCACAGCCATAGCCCAACCCTTAGAAAGCGGCGAATTCAACGACGTATAATGTCCTACACATTCTGTCCCCGAAATCTTATATATGCCTTCGAACCAAGTTCCTATATAAAAAGTGTTGGAATCATCGGGATCGAATGCCATATTATAACTCGAATATATTCTATTTCCTGTTTTACCATTTTCCAACGGCACTTCTCCCACATCGATTACAGACCAGTTTCCCTGATCCAATACGCTTATTTTTGTTTGCACATACTGATCTTCGGTTCCTCTACGGGGACCCGAATTACTTACATAAAGTTTATGATCGTTAATAACGAGATTCCACGGGTCTGCCACATTCGATACATTGGGCAAAAACGGTTCCTTCAACATAACGAATTGATTATTCCCCATACTGAAATGACACAAACCACTTTCTCCCAAAGCCCATATAGACATATCTTTTTCGTATGAAGAAGTCAACACATTCACCAAATAATCCGATTGATTTTGAAAATTGAAAATACCATCGAACTGTATAGCTCCATTCACTATATCCGGTTTACAGAAAGCGACATAAACATATCCTCTCAAAACAAACCCATCATAATATTTATCTACATTCATCACTCCCATATTCAAGGTTCCCAATAGAGACAACCCGTTATTTATATCGAGGAAATGAAGATTGCCGCCCTTAGAATAAAACAAATATTTATCGTTGAAAGGCATAAGCGCATAAATAGTCGTTCCCGATACATCGTCCAATAAAACCCACTTGGCGATATCGTACTTGATGGCATCGCTATTTATATAATAAAGACCGTCGTCGGCAACAAAAAACCAATACTTGTCGCAAGCCCCTATCAGACTGATTTTTTTTCCGTAATTATAAGATTCGCTCACTTCATTTTTCTTATCGTTCAAAACAACGATACCAAAGTCGGTAGCCAAATAAATTCTATCACCGTAAAACTTTACATCGTTGATACCTTTTGCCGTAGTCAATATGGCATTCTTAATATCCGGTATATTAAACACTTTTCCATTATCGTGCAAAATATCTACGTTGGAGTTGGCATACACGATAACCAGATACTTTTTATCGTAATTATAATAAATATTAGCTATATCTATATCGTTCAATATATTGTTCTTACTGTAAGATTCCATCTCTTCCGTCTCCTTATCGAAACCAAAAAGACTCCTACCCGACACATAGTAAACCCTTTGAGGCGTATCTATGACCTTTACAGGAGTTCCCGTCGAAGTATAAATCTGCCAATCGCCCACGGCCAATTGAGCATAGGTCGCAACCGTAAACGACAATATAACGAAACCTATTAAACCCGATATTCTTTTCAACATATCAAACGATTATAGTGTATTAAAAAAATCCGATAACTTTTTTACCGCTCGTGCCCTATGGCTTATCTTGTTTTTTTCCTCTTCTCCCATCTCGGCAAATGTTTCTTCATATCCTTCCGGCACAAAAACCGAATCGTAACCGAATCCCGACGAACCTCGGCGTTCACGGATAATCTTCCCGGATATTTCTCCGTAAAAAATATGCTCCTCGCTACCTGTTACCAAAGCTATACAGGTAACGAAACTCGCTTTTCTGTTTTCCGCATCTCGAAGATTAGCCAATAATTTATCTATATTCTTCTCAGAATCGGAAGGTTCACCCGCATAACGGGCCGAATATACACCCGGCTCCCCGTTCAACGCCTCCACTTGCAGGCCCGTATCGTCGGCAAAGCAATCGTATTCGTATTTATCCTTAACATACCGGGCTTTCAACAAAGCATTACCTTCGAAAGTATCAGCCGTTTCGGGTATATCGTCATGACAACCGATATCATTCAAACCGAGTATCTCTATCTTGTCACCGATAATCGCCGATATCTCTTCCAATTTATGTCTATTATTCGTGGCAAAAACCAGTTTCATAATATTAAATAATTATTTTTGTAAAAAATCCGAACAAACAAAATGAAATCTTATTCAAAATTTCAAAATTATCTTTCTCTATTCATGTTTATAACGATAAATATCTTGTTTTATTTTAAATACTTATCGAAGATATCTATCGCATGCGGAGCTATTACGAGCGTGTTATATATACTTTTCATCATTTTCTTATTCAAATACAAACCGACTTTCGGTCGCAAACTTGTCAACGTCGGTATAATCACTTTTATAATAGCTACTTCATCACTTCTTTTCTTTATTCCCAAAGAAATATTCACGGCCGACAGATGGATTATTATCGATCTTTTTTGGGACTCCGTTTCAAACGGTCTGTACCCTTATGCCGAAAAAACTTCTATCGGCAACTATCCGGGGGCAATGCCCTTCTATTTTCTTCTCTGCTATCCATTTTATTGCATACGAGAAATAGGATTCATAACCGTTATTTCCATTGCTCTGCTGGCATTCCATTTCAAACGTAAATCTGTTCAAAGTTATAGTTTATTTTTTATACTTTCGATTTCTTCTTTATGTATCTACTGGGAAATTTTTTCAAGAAGTACCATACTCATCAACGCCGTACTGTTCACCCTCTTTCTCCTTTATCTCGAACGATTCCGCACATTTTCCACCCGACAACTGATATGGAGCGCTGTCATAGGAGGGTTGCTGTTCTCTATTCGCAACGTGTTCGTGCTGCCGCTCATCGTATGGGGATTGTATCAACTCTTTCAAGAAAAAACATCTCCGAAGAAAATATTCCTGTGGGGCTTTGTTTTCCTATTGTCCTTCGCGATTACTTTCGTTCCTTTCATCTGGCTATATCCCGATGAGTTTTGGGAGATCAATCCGTTCTCCACACAATCATCTTTGGTATCTTTTCACTTCATAGTGCTCTTCGTACTGATAGCGATCGCAGGAAGTTTCTTTTGCAGAAACTACAACGACGTTAGATTTTTCAGCGTTCTGCTGTTATTCGGTATCGTGACAATCCATTTTATAGAAGCGGTTTGCCAATACAGTTTTACACAAGCTCTATTCCAATCGAAAGCAGATATATCTTATTACATTTTCTGCATACCCTATTTGTTGCAAATACTCGCCGATACAGATTATAAAAGACTTATGAATCCGCAAACATGAATACGGGAAAAAGGATATTGTGGATAGACTATGCCAAATCGATATGTATTTATTTGGTTCTGTTGGGGCATGCTCATGCTTCCCAACCTGTCACCGACTTTATCTATACTTTTCACATGCCTCTTTTCTTCTTTCTGTCCGGTTGTCTTTTTTCATTCGAGAAACACCCCAACTTTAAAGAGTTTGCCATAAAACGATTCAAAGGGCTCATGGTTCCCTATCTTTGGATAAACCTCATCACCTATCTGTTCTGGTTATTTGCAGGTCGTAATTTCGGCGAAGATGCGACAATATCCACTACTTGGTATTCCCCCATAATAGGCATTCTTTTAGGATATAGTAAACAGATGATACACAATACACCCATGTGGTTTTTCATTTGTCTCTATTTCTTGGAAATATTTTACTACCTCCTATTCAAACCGTTACAAAAGAAAAGCAAATCGATAAAGATTTCGGTATTGATCGTTATCGCCGTCATAGGATACATAAATTATGCTTACAATCCATACACATTACCCTTTTGCTTGGGAACCGCCATAGTAGGAATGGTTCTCTACGGAATAGGCAATTTAATCGTACACAACATACAAATAATAAAAATAAAATTACTCCATATAATACTCGTTTTCCTGACAATGGGAATTGTTATTTTCATAGCTCATGAAAACGGATATATAATAATGGCCACAAATAATTATAACAACTATATACTGTTTTTCATAGGAAGTTTCGCCGGTATATGTATGATAAATCTGTCGAGCAATTTTCTATCCTTAAAACCTGTTTTTCAAAATATCATAATCTATATATCCAAAAATACACTCATTATCAACAGTTTTCATTTGCTTACGTTCTCTTTCTTAAAAGGAATCATGGTATTTGTCTTTCACATACCGGTAGAAACCTTATACGGCAAAATAGTTCCTAATATAGTTTTCGCTTTGGTGAGTCTTTTTTCATGTCTACCTATCGCCTATATCATCAACAAACATTTCCCCTTTATAATAGGGAAAAAAAGAAGTCCCGAAGGGTAGATTTATGCTTTTATTTTGTCGAAACCTTCTCCATAAACTCCCACAACATTGGATTGGGAAATAAAAGCTTTCGGGTCTATGGACTTTATCAAGCGAAATATTTTAACCGACTCATTTCTTTTAGCCAATATCATCAATACTTTTTTGGGTTGTTTGGAATACCAGCCCATGCCGTCGATAACTGTCACGCCGCGACGTATATCGTTATTGACATGAGTAGCTATCTCTTCGTATTTATCCGACAGAACCAAAATCTGTACCGACTGACGTTTGCCATTGATAAGCATGTCCATCGTATAACTCATTACCCCCATCACTACATATCCGAAAATCATTTTTTCCACACTATGGAACAGAACGTAAGAGCAGGCGATAATTAAAAAATCGATGTACATCATCATTTTGGCAAACGAAATATTCTTGTATTTGTTTACGATAGCCGCTATAATATCGGTTCCTCCCGTACTTCCGTTAGACACGAATACCAATCCAATACCCGAACCGCACAGAATACCGCCTATTATAGCCGACATAAAAGGTTGTTCGTCTACCAAAGCATCTTTTATGAACAAAGGAAGAATAGACAAGAATGAAGAACATACGATTACGCTGAAAATAGTTCGTATGCAGAATTGAAGACCCAACACCTTGATGGCAGCCAACAACAATAATACATTGATAACAAAATAGGATACCGATATAGGTATACCCGTACCGTAGTATATCAAGGCCGATATACCTGTTACACCTCCTGTCGTTATTTCGTTCGGTATCAGAAAACCTACCCAACCCAAAGCATACAACAGTAACCCGAATATGATAATCAAATAGTCTTTTATCGAATACCAGACACTATTAAAAGGCAAACGCATAATATGTAAAATATAAAATCCATGTTCGCTATGAATTTACGAACATGGATAAAGTTTATTAAATAACTATATTGACTATTTTATTAAGTACTACGATTATCTTCTTAGGAGTTTTTCCTTCGAGCCACCGCACCGAAGATTCATGATTAAGTACCATTTTCTCTATTTCTTCACGGGGAGTATCTGCCGGAATTTCCAAATTGTAACGTGCTTTTCCATTAAAAGAAATAGCATAAGTCACTACATCTTCTTTCAGATATTCCTCTTTCCATTCGGGCCACCGGGCATCGCATACAGTAGAATCGTAACCCAATTCGTGCCACAACTCTTCACTGATATGAGGAGCGAAAGGAACTAACAATATAATTACCTTTTCAAGTATCTGTTTGTTGTGCGATTTAAGAGAAGTCAACTCATTCACGCATATCATAAAAGCGCTTATAGAAGTATTATACGAAAAATTCTCTACGTCCCATGATATTTTTTTTATCAGTTTATGTAAAGACTTCAATTCCTCTTTCGTAGGCTCTTGATCTGTTACAATCCAATTATCACCTTGATAAAACAGATTCCACAACTTTTTCAGAAAACGATGTACGCCGTCTATTCCGTTCGTATCCCACGGTTTGCTTTGTTCGATAGGACCGAGGAACATTTCGTACAAACGTAAAGTATCGGCTCCGTATTTTTCTACGATATCGTCGGGATTTACCACATTGAACATCGATTTGGACATTTTCTCTACCGCCCAACCGCATACATATCTGCCGTCATCTTCCAAAATAAACTCGGCCGAACTAAACTCAGGGCGCCAGTTTTTAAATGCTTCTATATCGAGTACATCATTACTTACGATATTCACATCGACATGAATGGGAGTAGTATCGTAATCTTTCTTTTTATTCAAAGATACGAAAGTATTCGTATCTTTAATACGATATACAAAATTAGAACGCCCCTGTATCATACCTTGATTTATCAGTTTCTTGAAAGGTTCGTCTTCACAAACCACTCCTTTATCGAAAAGGAACTTATTCCAGAAACGACTATAAATAAGATGACCGGTAGCATGTTCGGTTCCCCCTATATAGAGGTCTACATTACGCCAATACTCATCGTTTTTCTTCGATACCAGAGCTTTGTCGTTGTGTGGGTCCATATATCGCAAATAATAAGCCGAAGAACCTGCGAATCCCGGCATGGTACACAACTCCAACGGATAATGCTCTTCTGTCTCCCAGTTCTTAGCACGACCTAATGGAGGCTCACCTGTTTCGGTCGGCAGGAATTTATCCACTTCGGGAAGTTCCAAAGGTAGTTTACTTTCGTCAAGCATATAAGGCATACCCTCTTTATAGTAAACAGGAAAGGGTTCACCCCAATAACGTTGACGACTGAATATAGCATCACGCAAACGATAGTTTACTTTTACCCTACCTATACCTTTTTCCTTAATAAACTTTTTCGTGACGGCAATGGCTTCCTTCACCTCCATACCGTTCAAATCCAATCCGTTACCACAAGAATTTATCATTTTACCTTCTTTGGCATCGAAACTTTCCTCCGAAACATCGCACCCTTCTATCAGCGGTATGATGGGCAAGTCGAAATGTCTGGCGAAAGCATAGTCCCGACTATCGTGTGCAGGTACGGCCATGATGGCTCCTGTCCCGTATCCGGCCAAGACATAATCGCTTATATAGATAGGTATATGTTTATTGTTCAACGGATTGACAGCGTATGCACCGGTAAACACACCGGTGACGCTCTTGTCCATGAGTCGCTCACGCTCGGTACGATGTTTTATACTGTCCAAATATTTGTTTACAGCTTCCTGTTGATCAGGGGTGACTACTTGTTTTACATAATCGCTTTCGGGAGCCAATACCATAAAAGTAACCCCGAAAACCGTATCGGCACGCGTCGTAAATATGGTAAACTCCACATCGGAATCCACCACCTTAAACTGCATTTCGGCTCCCTCGGAACGACCTATCCAGTTCTTTTGGGTCTCTTTAAGAGAATCTGTCCAATCTATTTTATCCAGACCTTCCAACAAACGCTGAGCGTATGCCGATACCCGTAGACACCACTGACGCATCACTTTCTGTTCCACCGGATATCCCCCTCGTATGGAAACGCCCTCGCTCACCTCGTCGTTGGCAAGCACGGTTCCCAATTGCGGACACCAGTTTACCATCGTATCGCCCAAATAGGCAATGCGGTAATTCATCAATATTTCCTGTTGTTCTTTCTCCGATTTACCATTCCATTCTTCGGACGTAAAAGAAAGTTCTTCGCTACAAGCTGCATTCACTCCTTCTGTACCTGTCGTTTCGAAAGTCTTTACAAGTTCTTCTATGGGAAGAGCTTGTTGTTTGTCGTTGCAATAATAACTATTGAACATTTGTATGAACGCCCACTGAGTCCATTTATAATATTCGGGATCGCAAGTACGTATTTCACGGCTCCAATCATAACAAAAGCCTATCTTGTCCAATTGCTCGCGATAACGATTTATGTTCTTTTCGGTCGTTATGGCCGGGTGCTGTCCCGTCTGTATGGCATACTGCTCGGCAGGAAGACCGTATGCATCATATCCCATAGGGTGAAGAACGTTAAACCCCTTCAATCTTTTATATCTGGAATAAATATCGGAGGCTATATATCCCAACGGGTGACCTACGTGCAGACCTGCTCCCGAAGGATAGGGAAACATATCCAGTACGTAATACTTGGGCTTGCTCTCATCTTCTTTTACTTGATAAATATGATGATCTTTCCAATACTTTTGCCACTTCTTTTCTATCTCTTTGAAATTATATTCCATGATAAACGATTATGAATGAAATTATTATTCTCTTTTTTAAATTCCCAATGAAGCCGATATGTCGAGCATACGCTGTATAGGTTTGATAGCTTTTTCGGCTATCTCTTTGTTCACTATCACCTCGGGCAGCTCATATTTAAGCGTGTTGTACAATTTTTTCATCGTATTCAATCGCATGAAATTACACTCGTTACAAGCACATGTACTATCGTTGGGAGGTGCAGGTATAAACTCTTTGTCGGGATTGTTTTTCTTCATTTCGTGCAATATACCCGACTCGGTAGCTACTATGAAACGCTTGCAGTCCGATTGTGTCGCAAAGCGCAAGAGAGCAGCCGTGGAACCTACCTTGTCGGCTACCAACAATATATCTTTTTTACATTCCGGGTGAGCCAGTATCAACGCATCGGGATACTGTTTTTTCAAATCTACTATTTTTTCTAATGAAAATTGGGAATGCACGTGGCAAGCTCCGTCCCATAATAACATATCACGTCCTGTGATACTGTTTATATAGTTACCCAAATTTTTATCGGGTCCGAATATGATCTTCTCGTCGGCAGGGAAACTCTCTACGATTTGACGGGCATTCGACGAAGTGACTACCACATCGGTATAAGCCTTTACCGCCGCAGATGTATTTACATAAGATATGACTTTATAGCCGGGGTGAGCTTTTACGAATTCGGCAAAAGCATCGGCCGGACAACTGTCTGCCAAAGAACACCCGGCATTCATGTCGGGTATCAGTACTTTCTTGTCGGGACAAATAATTTTGGCGGTCTCACCCATAAAATGAACACCGCAAAGCACCAATATGGAAGCATCTGTTTTCGCAGCCCATTGAGCCAAAGCCAAAGAATCTCCCACATAATCGGCTATATCCTGTAAATCTCCCGATTGGTAGTAATGAGCGAGAACGACAGCATTTTTCTCCCGCTTCATTCTCTCTATCTCGGACACTAAGTCTATCCCTTCGGGAACAGGCATATCCACATAACCTTTGGAGATATCTACATCGAACATATAATATATTCTTTTTATTTTTTAATTTTAAAATCTTTATTGTTGATGATAATAGACTGTTGATAGTAATGATAACTTCTTGTTAAAATACTTGTTATTTAAAGTTTCAACTGACTATGAAAATATATTCTTACTTTATCAACGTTTTTATCTTTTCTATATGAGCTTTTTATCTTCTTTATCAACTATCTGTTTACAATATGCAAAGTTAATAACTTTATTCTATTTGCATGATTGATAAATAGATATTTTAGGTGGATATATGAACTAAAAACTCGATGAGTTATTATTTGCTTTATTGACATGCAGTGCTGTATAGATATATGATTTTTAAAAGCAATATTTTTATTACTTTTTTGTGCAAGTATTTTATAACGGTTTATACACATTTAATAACAACTTATGCACATAGTGTTGCGTCCGTGGAGCAGGCAGATAGGAGATTGTTGGATATAAGACGGGTGTATTTTTATATTTATCGAAAACGTGAGAATCGTCTGTACTTCGACATGGCTCTATATGGTTGTTTTTGCGCTCGGCTTATACTATCTTTGTACAAAATGGAAATTAGATTCTTATAAAGATGATCGTTTATGAAGAAAAAGAGTGTATTGGATTTGAAAAGAATTTCACAAGAAGAGTTCAAACGGGTTGAAAAAATATCGCTGACCGTTATTTTGGATAATGTGAGGAGTCTCAATAATATAGGTTCTGTATTTCGCACGGCCGATGCTTTCAGAGTGGAGTGTATTTATTTGTGCGGAATAACGGCTACACCGCCTCATACTGATATTCATAAGACAGCTTTGGGAGCCGAGGACAGTGTCGACTGGGTTTATTTTCAAGACACTTGCGAGGCTGTTGATAACTTGTTGGCAGCTGGATATGAGGTATATGCCATAGAACAAGTAGAAGGCAGTATAAGTCTGACAGACATAAAATTGGATAAGAATAAAAAATATGCCGTCGTGTTGGGTAATGAAGTGAAAGGTGTACAACAGTCGGTGGTCGATAAGTGTACGGGAAGTATAGAAATACCTCAATTCGGTACTAAACATTCATTGAATGTGTCGGTAACGGCGGGACTGGTAATTTGGGATTTCTTTAAACAGCTAGGAATATAACTTTGTAAAAAAAATAACTTATTAAAATTAAGTGCTTTATAAATAAAAAATATGTTTTAGAATCGATATACTATAAAGAACCTTGTTCTACTAATATACAGATTCTTTCTATTGTTTTATCTTCGCCTTCCGGATCCCAATCGGTTTTAAGGGAAGCTCCGAATATTTTTCCAAAGAATTGCCAGAAGTTGGCTCTGAAACTGCCCAAGAATGCTTTGATTAGTTCGTATGAAGATTGGTTACATTCCCGGTTGATAAGTTTGATGAGCATTTTACCCTGCGATAGGGTAAATTTTTTCAATACCGGTTTATATTGTTGAAAAACTTCTTTTTCCATTTTCTTCATGTGTTCTTCTCGAGCTTTGTCGTCGGGAAGAGTTTCCATATATTCATAGGTTTCAATAAGTATGGAGTAGATGAGTTTGGCATAGGGTAGGGTCTTTTTCACATCGCGCACGGTTTTCCAGTAAAATTTTTCCTGTTTTTTGTCTTTGAATTTTTCGGGAGGAAATACATGAAACGTACGTAATTCTATTACCAATACGGTATCGTTGTCTATAATAGCATGATAAAAATGTTTATATGCTGGGTGTGATTCCTGTACAATTTGGGATTTTGTACGGGGAATAAACAGGAAAAGAAAAAGAAACAATATGAATATGGTTCTCTTCATAGAGTACAAATGTAAATCTTTCGATATTCATAAGCGCTACGTTTTTGCAATAATTATATTATTCACATGTGTTTATATCTATTGTGAATAAATTGTCTATATACTGTTTATTTATAAGTGTATAATATTATAAATAATTGGTTAATAGTATATTATAATTTGTTTATAACTATAAGACCTTATCAGTTGAAATCTCGTTGATAACTTGTTTATAGTCTATAAATAGCTAACTGTTCGTTCTTATATCGTTTTTGAGTTGATAATCTGTTTATATGAATGTGGATAGAATAGTTATTATTCTGGAAATAAAT